>Ga0136630_1000786_pt1 | contig 12610 bp, 11 predicted proteins | sample AntDrymUQ5682106_2_FD_105496 | JGI IMG/M metagenome (GOLD analysis project Ga0136630, IMG submission 105496) | Polar desert sand microbial communities from Dry Valleys, Antarctica - metaG UQ568 (21.06) | ecosystem: Environmental > Terrestrial > Soil > Desert | place: Antarctica: Dry Valley...
ACGCGTCATTCAACGCGGCGCTCACCGCGGCGCGGCAGGACACCGCCCGGCCGCAGGCCGTGATCCTGATCGACGTCGACCGCTTCAAGCAGGTAAACGACACCTTCGGGCACCTCGCCGGGGACGAGGTGCTGATCGACGTCGCCACCGCGCTGACGGGCGCCCTGCGCGACGGCCGGTCGATGTACCGGATCGGTGGCGACGAGTTCGCGACCGTCGTCGACGGCGTCGACGAGGACGAGGCCATGGCGGTCGCCGCCCGACTGCGCGCCGCGACGGCGGCGGCCGGGCACACCACCTCGATCGGCGTCGCGGTCGCCGTGGCCGGGGAGTCGGACAAGGCGCTGCTCGCCAGGGCCGACACGGCCCTCTACGCGGTCAAGGCCGCGGGCCGCGACGGCGTGGCGCTCGCAGCGCCGCCCGGCCGCGAGCAGCCGTCCGACCCGCCGCCCCGCCGGCGCGCTGCCGACCGGCCGGCCGCTCGGGGGACGGTCGCCTGAGCGGCGTCGCCGACCGCGGCGGTCCCCCTACACTGCCGGGCCGTATGCACGAATCGACCTTCACCATCGGCCTGCTCGGCTGCGGGATCGTCGGCTCCGGCGTGGTCCGGCTGCTGCGCGCGCACAGCGACGAGATCGCCGCGCGCCTCGGTGCCCGCCTGGAGATCGGACCGGTCGCGGTCCGCAACACCGCCGTGGACCGGGCCGTCGAGGTTCCCGGGCTGACCGCCGACGCCCACGCGGTCGTCAGCGACCCGGCGGTCGACATCGTCGTCGAGGTGATGGGCGGGATCGAACCCGCCCGCGGCCTGATCGCCGAGGCGCTCACGGCGGGCAAGAGCGTCGTGACGGCGAACAAGGAGCTGATCTCCACCCTCGGCGGCGAGTTGCTCGCGCTCGCCCACGGCAAGGGCGTGCGGCTGGAGTACGAGGCCGCGGTTGCGGGCGGCATCCCGATCATCCGGCCACTCCGCGAGTCGCTGGCCGGTGACCGCGTGCGCCGCGTGCTCGGCATCCTCAACGGGACGACCAACTACATCCTCACGAAGATGACCGAGGACGGGGTCTCGTTCGCCACCGCGCTCGGCGAGGCGCAGGAGCTCGGGTACGCCGAGCGCGACCCGTCCGCCGACGTCGAGGGCAACGACGCCGCGGCCAAGGCGGCGATCCTCGCGTCGATCGCGTTCGACGCGCGGGTGGTCGCCGGCGACGTCTACCGCGAGGGGATCACACGGGTCACCGCCACCGACATCGCCCACGCCCGCCGGATGGGCTACGTCATCAAGCTGCTCGCGATCGCGGAGGACTACGACGGCGAGATCGGCGCCCGGGTGCACCCGGCCCTGATCCCCGCCGGCCACCCGCTCGCCAGCGTCCGGGACTCCTTCAACGCCGTCTTCGTGGAAGCCGACGCCGTCGGTGAGCTGATGTTCTACGGACGGGGCGCGGGGTCGCTGCCCACCGCGAGCGCCGTCATCGGCGACGTCGTGACCGTCGCGCGGGGACTGCTGTCCGGGGAACGACCCGCGAACGGCGCGGCCGTGACGGCGAAACCGATCCGCTCGGTCGGCGAGCTGACCGTGCAGTACTACGTCCTGCTCGACGTGGCGGACGAGCCCGGCGTGCTCGCCAACGTGGCCGCGACGTTCGGAACCCACGCGGTGTCGATCAAGAGCGTGTGGCAGGAGGGCCAGGGCGACTCCGCCCAGCTGCTGCTGATCACCCACGCCGCGCAGGAGCGCAACGTCCAGGCGACCCTGCACGACCTCCGCGCCCTCGCCGAGGTCCGGGACGTCGCCAGCGTCATGCGCGTCGAGGGCGGCGAGGTCTGAGCCGGCGAGGTCTGAGCCGGCGTCATGCCCGTCCACGGATGCTGAGCCGGCCACCTCCCAGACCGGTGCGGGCCGTAGACTGCGGGCGATGCCCCAGACTCCCGCGCACGCGGGCGCCGAACCGACCGCGCCGGCCGCCGGGACCGGTCGTGTGCGCCAGTGGCGGGGAGTGATCGAGGAGTACCGGGCGCGCCTGCCCGTGTCCGACGCGACCCCGGTCGTGACCTTGCGCGAAGGCGGGACCCCGCTGATCCACTCCTCGGCGCTGTCGGCGTTGACCGCGTGCGAGGTGTGGCTGAAGTTCGACGGCACGAACCCGACCGGGTCGTTCAAGGACCGCGGGATGACCCTGGCGATCTCCAAGGCGGTCGAAGCGGGCGCCGAAGCGGTCATCTGCGCCTCGACCGGCAACACGTCGGCCTCCGCGGCCGCCTACGCCGCCAAGGCCGGCCTCACCTGCGGTGTGTTGATCCCGAAGGGAAAGATCGCCCTCGGGAAGCTCGCGCAGGCGTTGATCCACGGCGCGCAGGTGATCCAGGTCGACGGCAACTTCGACGCGGCGCTCGCGATCTGCCGGACGCTCGACGAGAAGTATCCGGTGGAACTCGTCAACTCCGTGAACCCCTTCCGCATCCAGGGGCAGAAGACCGGCGCGTTCGAGGTCTGCGACTTCCTCGGCCGGGCCCCGGACGTCCATGTGATGCCGGTCGGCAACGCCGGCAACATCACCGCCTACTGGCTCGGGTATCGCGAGTACAACGACGACGGGCTCGCCGACCGGCTGCCCGTGCTGCGGGGTTTCCAGGCCGCCGGCGCCGCGCCGATCGTGCGCGGGGCGCCCGTGGAGTCGCCGTCGACGATCGCGACCGCCATCAGGATCGGCAACCCGGCGTCGTGGGCGGGCGCCGTGTCCGCGGCGGACGAGTCGGGCGGGTCCATCCGGTCCGTCACGGACCGCGACATCCTCAAGGCCTACCGGATGGTCGCCTCCGAGGGCGTGTTCTGCGAGATGGCCTCCGCGGCGAGCATCGCCGGGCTGCTGCAGCTCCAGGCTGACGGCGACCTGTCGCCGGGGCAGACGGTGGTGTGCGTCCTGACCGGCAACGGCCTGAAGGAGACGGACTGGGCGATCGCCGGCGCCGCCCCGCCGCCGGTCGTGCCGCCTGACGTCGACACGGCCGCCGTGCTCCTCGGGCTGGCGTGAGGCCCGACGACGTCGTCGGTGTCGCGGTCCCGGCCACCAGCGCCAATCTCGGTCCCGGGTTCGACGCCTTCGCCGTCGCCCTCGACCTCCACCTGACGGTCTGGACCACCGACCGGGAGGACCGGCGCGTCGTCGCGGGCGGCGCGGGGGCAGAGGAGCTGCCCACCGGCGACGACAACCTCGTCTGGCAGGCACTCCTCGCCTACTGCGAGCGCTTCGGCGCCGGCGTTCCCGATGTCAGCCTCGCCGCGGACAACGGCATCCCGCTCGAGCGCGGCATGGGATCGTCCGCGGCCGCGGCCGTCGCGGGGGTGGCGCTCGGCCGGGCGCTGACGGGCGCCGGCGGCCGTGACCGCGACCTCATCGAGCTCGCCGCCCGGCTCGAGGGGCACCCCGACAACGCGGCGGCCGCCGTTCTCGGGGGGCTCGTGGTGTGCCACGGCGGGACGGTGACGCGCCTCGACCCGACCGACCGGCTCCGCCCGGTGCTCTGCGTTCCGCTGGCGCGCCAGTCGACCGCCGCGGCGCGTGGCCTGCTGCCGGCGTCGGTCCCGCTGGCCGACGCCGCCGCCAACGGTGCACGTGCGGCCGTCGTCCTCGCCGGGCTCGCCGGGGCGGTCGCATGGGACCCCACGGCCATGCGGGACGTCCTCCACGAACCCGCGCGGCTGGGAGCCATGGCCCGGTCCGGCGCCCTGGTCGCGGCGCTCCGCGACGCCGGGGTCGGTGCCTGCCTGTCCGGCGCCGGCCCCGCGGTGCTCGCGGTCGTCCCGTCGGGCGGGGAGGACGCCGTCACCCGCGCCGCGGCCGGCGTGCCGGACTTCGAGGTCCGGCCGGCACGGTGGGACCGGGCCGGCGCCGTCGCCTGCCCGCCGACGGTGCTTCCGGGCGGCGGCCCGAGACGGTGACGACCGCCAGGTTCGCCGCCGCCCCGGACGGGTAGCCCCGGGGCGATGACGACCACCGGGAGCGACCCGCCCCCTGGACACCACAGCGTCACCGCGCGCTACCTCGGCATGGAGGCCGCCCGGCGCGCCGTCGAGCGGCTCGAGGAGCACGGCGTCGCGGCCTCGTCGATCCGCCTGCTGGGCGCCGCCGCCGAGCAGGCGGACCGCGCCACCGCCACCGGCGCCCGCGACGACCGGCTCATGGCGTTCGCCGTCCGCTCGGTCGTCACCGGGATGCTCCTCGGCGGCGTCGCCGGGGCCGTGCTCGCCGGGGGAGCGGGGCTGTGGTGGTTCGGCCTCGCCGGGCTGGGCCTCGCCGGCGCCGCCCTCGCGGGTGCGGTCGGCGGGGCGTACATGGGGTTCATGCTGGGCGGCGTCGCGAAGGTGAAGCAGAGCGAGGCGTGGGAACTCACCTACCAGGACGCGCCGGAGGACTTCAGCGAGGTCGGCGTCGGGGTGCGGACCGCCGACGCGGCCGAGGCCGACCGGGCGGAACGGGCGCTGCGGCAGACCGACCCGGTCACAATCGAGCGTGACTGAGGGCGAGCCCCTTCCCCTGCACGGCGGTCCGCGGCGGGTTGCGAGTCGGGCGGCCGTGGCTCAGGCTCCCGGTCAACGGCGGCGCCAGGAGGCTGGCACGCCGGGGCCCGGGACGCCGCGGAGGAAAACCATGCGCACGGCTGTCGTCCTGGTCGACGGGGAGCATTACCCGCCGGTGATCAGCGCCGCCCTCGACGACCTCGCCCGGGCGGGGACGAGGCCGGTCGCGGCCCTGTTCCTCGGCGGCAGCGAGAAGGTCGCGGCACGGGGCGCCGCCGTCGACGTCGGGGTGCCGTCGGAGTGGGTGCCCCCGACCTCGTCGCCGGGCCTGGACGTCCCGGCGGCCGCCGCCGTTCTCAGGCGCCTGATCGATCGCGAGCACCCCGACGTCATCGTCGACCTCTCCGACGAGCCGGTCCTCGACGCCCGGCGGCGCCTGCAGCTCGCGAGCCACGTCCTGCTCGCCGGCGTCGGCTACGAGGGCGCCGATTTCCGGTTGACCCCGCCGCCGCGGCCGCGGGTGGCGGCCGCACCGTCGGTCGCGGTGATCGGCACGGGCAAGCGCACGGGCAAGACCGCGGTCGCCGGCGAGGTGGCGCGCACGCTGATGCGCCGCGGCCGGACCCCGGTCGTCGTGGCGATGGGCCGCGGCGGGCCGCCGGCGCCCGTCGTCGTCCCGGCCGGAACGCCCCTGGACCCGGCCGCACTCCTCGCCGTCGCCGACGCCGGCGGTCACGCGGCCAGCGACTTCTACGAGGACGCGGTCACCACCGGCGCGGCCACCGTCGGGGCGCGGCGCTGTGGCGGCGGCCTGGCGGGCGCGGTCGGCTTCTCCAACGTGGCGGCGGCCGTGCGGGCCGCGAACGAGCTGGGCGGCGATCTGCTGGTGCTGGAGGGCAGCGGCTCGGCGCTGCCCGCGGTCCACGCCGACGCCACGGTGCTCGTCGTCCCCGGCGACTGCGACCCCGAGTTCGTCCGCGGGTATCTGGGTCCCTACCGCGTGTTGCTGGCCGATCTCGTGCTCGTTACAATGTGCGAGCCTCCGAGGTCCACGCCGGCGCAGATCGAGGCAGTCCTCGGGGCCATCCGCAGCATCTCGCGACGTGCACCGGTCCTGCGCACCGTCCTCCGTCCCGTGCCGATGGGAATGGTGGCCGGTGAAAAGGTGTTCTTCGCGACGACCGCACCTGCTCCCGTCGCCGGCACCCTCGCGGCGTACCTGCAGGAGCGGTACGGCTGCGAGGTGGTCGCGACCAGCAGCCGCCTCGCCGACCGGCCCGCTCTCCGTGCAGACCTGGAGGCGGCCCCCGCGTTCGACGTGCTGCTCATGGAACTGAAGGCCGCTGCCGTGGACGTCGCGGCGCGGGCCGCCTCCGCGGTCGGAGCCCGCGTGGTGGTCTGCGACAACCGTCCGGTCGTGACCGGCGTCGACGACGACGCCGGGGCGGCAGGCGGTGAGGGGACGCTCGCCGAGGCGGTCGGGCGTCTGGCCCAGATGGCGGACGAGCGCTTCGGACGCCACCCAACCCCCTGACGGAACCGGCGCGGCTGCGCCCCGCCGGCACGGTTCTATCAGCCACCAGGATCTCCGACGGAGACCACCCCATGGATCCCGCACTCGAGAGTGAAGGCCGGCCCGCCGGCCGGCGTCACGTCACGGTGCGCGACGGCAAGGCCGGCCTGCCCTACTCGAAGGGATTGATGGCCACGTCGGTCATGGCAGCGGGACTCCCCCCGTACCGGGCGTTCCACGTTGCGGAGGTGATCGAGGCGAGGCTGCACGCCGACGGTCAGTCCGCGATCTCCTCATCGGACCTGCGCGAGCTGGCCGCCAGTGTCCTGGAGGAGGAGGTGGGCTGCCGCTACGCGGAGCACTACCGTCAGTGGCAGCGCGCGCAGGCACGCTCGATCCCACTGATCGTGCTGATCGGCGGGACGACCGGGGTCGGCAAGTCGACGGTCGCGACCACCGTTGCCAACCGGCTCGGCATCGTGCGGATCGTCTCGACCGACGCGGTGCGGGAGGTCATGCGCGGCATCTTCACCCGCGAGATGATGCCGACGCTGCACAGCTCGACCTTCGAGATCCCGGCGCTGCTGGGGGAGCCCGCCGGCGACGCCGACCCGGTGATCGCCGGCTTCCGCCAGCAGGTTCACGCGGTGTCCGTCGGGGTGTCGCAGTTGATCCGCCGTGCTGTGGTAGAAGGCACGGACCTTATCGTGGAGGGCGCGCACGTCGTTCCCGGGTTCCTCAAGCTGCCAACCCGGGAAGAAGCGATCGTGGCGCCATTGCTGATCACGGTCGAAGACCAGCACATCCATCAGAGCCACTTCGTGGCACGGTCCTCTGACGCGCGCAGCAGGGGACACCACCGTTACCTGGAGCACCTGCCCGACATCCGCAAGATCCAGAACTACGTCCGCACCCTCGCACTCGAGCACGGCGTGGCCGTCGTCCCCAGTTACAGCCTGGATGCGACGGTCTCGCGGGTGATGGAACTGGTGGTTTCGTCCACGACCGACGCGCCCGGCCCCGTGCGGCCGACCGCAGCGCCGATCACCGACACGGCTTCCGATGCCGCCCTGAGCGGCTGAGCACAGCACACGACCCGCCATGGCCGACCGCCATGGACGACAGGAGTACCGATGGACCCGAGCGTCCTCGCACGAAAGCAGCTCCCCGAGCTGAAAGACATGGCCTCGAATCTCCGCATGCGGGGCTACCAGCGACTGAAGAAGGCGGAGCTCATCGCCGCCATCGTCCGCGCCGCCGAAGGCGGCGACGGCGCACCCGCCGACCCGCCGAGGCTCGACCTGCCCGATGCGTCCACCAACGGTGGCTCGCGCTCGAGGGCCCGGGTGTCCGGCGACGCCGGTACCTCATCCGGCAACGGCCTGACCCCCGAGCGCACCGCGGCGCCGGACGGTGAGGCGGCTGCCGCGGCCACGCCCGCCTCGCCCGCGGGAGAGGAGGCCACCGTGCGCACCCGCGTCCGCACCCGCACTCGCGAGCGGGCCGCCGAGCGCATCCCGGAGCCGGATGGCAGCCGAGACGCCACGGTTGAGGGCAACGGCGACGGCACCGCCGGCGCGACCGAGGACCGGCCCGAGAGCCGGCGAGCCCAGCGGGTGGAACGACGGCCGCGGCCGCAAGAGGCCGCCCCCGACGCCGCCCCCGACGCCGCCCCCGAGCCGTCGCCCCCGCAGGCGCCCGTCGAGCAGGCGGCGACCGGCACCGCGGTCGATCCGGCCCAGCCCGTCGAGGAGGAGCCCCGCCGCCCGGAGGGCGACCAGCAGAACCGCGACGAACCGAGGCGTCCCGACCAGGACCGGCAGCCGCAGGGCGACGACGAGTTCGGTCCGGGGCGCAAGCGCCGCAGCCGGCGTGAGCGCCGTCGGGGCAAGGGCGACCGGCCGCAGGCGCCGCAGCAGACCGGTCCCCAGCGTCAGCGCGACCGCGACGACGACCCCAACGCCGAGCCGGGAGAGGCCCGCGTCGGCGTCCTCGACGTCCTGCCGGAGGGCTACGGCTTCCTGCGCACGACCGGCTACCTGCCCGGCGACCGGGACGTCTACGTCTCGCAGGGGCAGATCCGCAAGCACGGTCTGCGCCGGGGAGACGTCGTCGAGGGGCCCATCCGGGCACAGCGGCACAACGAGAAGGTGCCGGCGCTGCACCACGTGGAGAAGGCGAACGGCGTCGAACCCGACGAGCAGACCGGTGCGCTCCCGCATCGGCCGGAGTTCAAGGACATGACGCCGCTGTTCCCGGAGGAGCGCCTCCCGCTGGAGACGCCCGACGGTCCCATCTCGACCCGCATCATCGACCTGATGTCCCCGATCGGGAAGGGACAGCGCGGCCTGATCGTGTCGCCGCCGAAGGCCGGCAAGACGACGATCCTCAAAGAGCTCGGCCAGGCGATCGCCTTCAACAACCCGGAGTGCCACCTCATGGTCGTCCTCGTCGACGAGCGGCCCGAGGAGGTCACCGACATGAGCCGATCGATCCCCGGCGAGGTGATCGCCTCGACGTTCGACCGGCCGGCCGACGACCACACCCAGATCGCCGAGCTGGCGATGGAGCGCGCCAAGCGCCTCGTCGAACTGGGCCACGACGTCGTCGTCCTGCTCGACTCGATCACCCGCCTCGCCCGGGCCTACAACCTGGCGGCTCCCGCTTCGGGCCGGATCATGTCCGGTGGCGTCGACTCGACGGCGCTCTACCCGCCGAAGCGCTTCTTCGGGGCCGCCCGGAACATCGAGGGCGGCGGCTCGCTTACGATCATCGCCAGCGCCCTGATCGAGACCGGGTCCAAGATGGACGAGGTCATCTTCGAGGAGTTCAAGGGCACCGGCAACATGGAGCTGCGCCTCGACCGGCGCCTGGAGCAGAAGCGCATCTTCCCGGCGATCGACATCGAGGCGAGCGGCACCCGCAAGGAGGAGCTGCTGCTCGACAAGGAGGAGCTGACGATCATCTGGAAGCTCCGCCGCGTCCTCCACGCCCTCGACGGGCCGGGGGCGATCGAGCTGCTGATCGACAAGATGCGGTCGACCAGGAGCAACAACCAGTTCCTGGTGCAGATCCAGAAGAGCAACCTTCAGACCTAGCTTCAGTCTGGCCTTGTGGGCACCGGCCTATCCTGGCGTCGTCTCAACGAATAGAGAGCGAGAAACCATCATGAAGCAGGGGATTCATCCTGGGTACGTGCTGACGAAGGTGCACTGCTCGTGCGGGAACGACTTCATCACGCGGGGGACCAAGTCGGAGCTCCGGGTGGAGCTGTGCAACGACTGCCATCCCTTCTACACCGGCAAGCAGAAGCTGGTGGACTCCGGCGGGCGGGTCGAGCGCTACAAGCAGCGCTTCGCGAAGTCGCAGGAGAAGCAGGCGGCCGCCGCCGAGGCCGCCGCGGCCAAGAAGCCCGTCGCCAAGAAGCGCTGAGTCGGACCGCCCGGTGTCGAAGAAGAGGCGCCCGCACACGCACTACTACGGTGGCCAGGCGGTCATCGAGGGCGTGATGATGCGCGGCGCCCGGACCTGGGCGGTCGCGGTGCGGCGGCCGTCGGGGGAGATCTACGTCGAGCGCCACTCCGTCAGCGACTTCCCGCAGCGCCATCCGCTGTTCCGCAAGCCGATGTTCCGGGGCATGTTCGGCCTGGTCGACGCGCTGACCATCGGCACGCGGGCGCTGTCGATCTCGGCGAACCAGTCCGTCGACGAGTCCGAGCGCCTGTCGGGCAAGCAGATGGGCGGCAGCCTCGTGATGGCGCTGCTGCTGTTCGTCGGGGTGTTCATCGTCGTGCCGAACGTGGGCCTGGCGTTCCTCAACGACCGCATCGACTCCAACGTCGGGTACCACCTCGTCGAGGGCGTCGTGCGGATCGCGATCTTCCTCGGCTACCTCTTCGCCATCTCGCTGCTCGCCGACATCCGGCGGGTCTTCGCCTACCACGGCGGTGAGCACAAGACGATCGCGGCGTGGGAGCACGGCGAGCAGCTCGAGCCGGCGGCCGTCGGCAAGTACTCGACGCTGCACGTCCGGTGCGGCACGAACTTCCTGCTGATGGTGATGCTCATCGCGATCGTGACCTACACGCTCGCCGGCTCTGTCGTGCCGGCGCCTGAGGGCGGCGTGCTCGTCACCGCGACGTACCACATCCTGCTGCGCGTGCTGCTGTTGCCGGTCGTCGCGGGTCTCGCCTATGAGGGGCTGCGGCTGGGCGCGGGCAAGGACAACCCGCTCGTCCGCGCGCTCATGAAGCCGGGCCTGTGGCTGCAGATGATCACGACGAAGCCCCCGACTGACGACCAGATCGAGGTGGCGATCCGGGCGTTCGAGGCGGTCGTCCCGACCGCGCACCTGGCGGGCCGCACCGTGGCGCTGCCGTCGCCCCTCGTCTGGGGACCGGACGAAGCCACCGAGACGGTCGGTCTGGCCGACGTCGCGGGCGTCGCCGTCGAGGCCCCCGACGAGCAGCCGGCCGCGGAGTCGTAGCGGCGGTCTCCGGTTCCGGCGAACCCGATTCCGCCTGCCTTGGAGCGACCCGCATGGCCACGATGTTCGACCGGCTCGAGGAGCTGGCGCGCACCTACGACGAACTGACCGCGGCACTGGCCGATCCCGAGGTGCTGGCCGACTCCGCCCGCTACACGACCACGGCGAAGCGCCACGCGGAGCTCGCCGAGGTCGTCGCGGTCTACGGGCACTACCGCACCGCCATCGGGGACGCCGCCGCCGCGCGTGAGCTGTCGCGCGAATCGGCCGGCGAGGACCGCGAGCTGTTCCGGGCGGAGGGCGAGGACTCCGAGTCCCAGGCCGCCGCGCTGCTCGAGCGCCTCCGGCTCCTGCTCCTGCCGCGCGACCCGCTCGACGACCGCGGCGTGATCGTCGAGATCCGCGCCGGGGCCGGCGGCGACGAAGCCGGTCTGTTCGCCGGCGAGCTCTACAGGATGTACAGCCGCTACGCCGAGCGGCTCGGCTGGAAGACCGAGGAGATGAGCGCGTCGGAGCAGGGCATCGGCGGCGTCAAGGAGGTCATCTTCCAGGTGAACGGGCGCGGCGCCTACTCCAAGCTCAAGCACGAGTCCGGAGTCCACCGCGTCCAGCGGGTCCCCCAGACCGAGTCCGGCGGGCGGATCCACACGTCGACCGCCTCGGTCGCGGTCATGCCGGAAGCCGAGGAGGTCGACGTCAGGGTCGATCCGGGCGACCTGCGCATCGACGTGTTCCGCTCGTCCGGGCCCGGCGGCCAGTCGGTGAACACCACCGACTCGGCGGTGCGGATGACCCATCTGCCCACCGGCCTCGTCGTCAGCTGCCAGGACGAGAAGTCGCAGATCCAGAATCGGGAGAAGGCACTGCGGATCCTGAGGGCGCGTCTGCTCGCCGCCGAGAAGGAGCGGGCGGCGAAGGAGCGCGCCGACGTCCGCTCCGCGCAGATCGGCACCGGCGACCGCTCCGAGAAGATCCGCACCTACAACTTCCCGCAGAGCCGGATCACCGACCACCGCATCGGCCTGACCGTGCACAACGTCGGCGACGTGCTCGAAGGACAGCTCGAGGGCATCGTCGAGGCGCTGTCCGGTGAGGAACAGCGCCGTCGGCTCGAGGCCCTGTCCGACGCGTGACCGGTGACGCCCTGGCGGCGGCCGAGCGGCGGCTGGCGGCCGCGGGGGTGCCGACGCCGCGGAACGACGCCGAGCTGCTCGTCCGCCACGTGACCGGCTGGGGCCGGGGCGAGCTGCTCCTGCGCCGTGCCCGTCCCCTGCCGGCCGACGCCGGCGACCGGCTCGAGCCGCTCGTCGCACGGCGGGCCGCGCGGGAGCCGCTCCAGCTCATCCTCGGCAGCGTCGGCTTCCGCCACCTCGACCTGCTCGTGCGGCCCGGCGTGTTCCTGCCGCGCCCGGAGACCGAGGTGCTCGCCGGCGAGGCAGCCGACCGGACCCCCGCGGGCGGCGTGGTCGTCGAGCCGTGCACGGGGACGGGGGCGATCGCCTGCGCCGTGGCGTCGGAGTCCGCTCCCGGCCGCGTCCTCGCCACCGACGTCTCGGCGGAGGCCGTTGCCCTGGCCCGGGAGAACGCCGCGCGCTGCGGGGTCGCCGTCGAGGTCGGGCGGGGGGATCTCCTCGGGCCCGTGCCCCGGGCCCTGCGCGGCCACGTCGACGTGCTCGTCTGCAATCCGCCCTACGTGGCCGAGGCCGAGCTCGCGGGTCTTGAGCCCGAGGTCCGTGACTGGGACCCCGTCGCCGCGCTGGTGTCCGGCCCGACCGGCAACGAAGTCGTGGAGCGGCTCGTCGATGCCGCGCCGCGGTGGCTCCGGCCCGGCGGCTGGCTGCTGCTGGAGCTCGACCCCGCCCGCGCGGCCGTGACCGCGGCGCGCTGCCGTGTCGCCGGCCTGACCGACGTGGGCGTCGTCCGTGACCTCGCCGGACGGGACCGCATCGTTCTCGCGCGGCACGGGATGACGTCGTCGAGCGCGGGCGCCATCTGACCCAGAGACCGAAGACTTCACCGACGGCACCCTGCGGATTCAGCCTCATGAGCGTTGAGCCACTTGACCTTGATCACGCCGCCGTTCGAATTA
>Ga0136630_1000787_pt1 | contig 12603 bp, 15 predicted proteins | sample AntDrymUQ5682106_2_FD_105496 | JGI IMG/M metagenome (GOLD analysis project Ga0136630, IMG submission 105496) | Polar desert sand microbial communities from Dry Valleys, Antarctica - metaG UQ568 (21.06) | ecosystem: Environmental > Terrestrial > Soil > Desert | place: Antarctica: Dry Valley...
AGCGCAAGCTCGTTGGCGGCAAGCGCGCGCAGCAGGCGCCAGACGGCGATCTCCTCGCCGTCGCGCGGCATCGCGGCCATGAAATCGGCGAGGTCGTTGCCGGCGGTGAAGTCCTCGCCTTCGCCGCGCAGGGTGACCAGCCGCAGCGACGGGTCGTCCTGCGCCTGTTCGATCGCGTCGGCGAGCGCGGCGTACATGGCGATGGTGATGGCGTTGCGCCGCTCGGGCCGGGCCAGCGTGATCGCCAGCACGCCGCCGCCGCTTTCGATCCGCACATGCTCGCTCACTGTGACTCTCCCGAATCGGATGACGGACTGTCTGCCAGCGGCTATTGCCCCGCAACGAGACGCAGCCAAGGGCCAGCCGACGCATGAAATTCTTCGCCGACACCGCCGAGATCGCCGAGATCCGCGAACTTGCCGAGACCGGGCTGCTCGACGGGGTGACCACCAACCCGTCGCTGGTGCACAAATCCGGCCGCGATTTCATCGATGTCCTTCGGGAAATCTCCAAGATCTGCCCCGGCCCGATTTCGGCCGAGGTCGTAGCGCTCGACTACAATGAGATGATGCGCGAAGCCGAGGTGCTTCGGAAGGTCGCCAAGAACATCGCGGTCAAGGTGCCGCTGACCACGGACGGGTTGAAGGCGTGCAAGGCGCTGACCGGCGACGGGACGATGGTCAACGTCACTTTGTGCTTTTCGGCGGCGCAGGCGCTGCTTGCCGCCAAGGCCGGAGCCAGCTTCATCTCGCCGTTCGTCGGGCGGCTCGACGACACCGGCTCCGACGGCATGCAGCTGATCGCCGACATCCGCATGATCTACGACAATTACGATTTCGCGACGCAAATCCTGGTCGCCAGCGTGCGCCACCCGATCCACGTCGTCGAAGCGGCCAAGATCGGCGCCGACGTGATCACCGCGCCGCCCAAGATCATCCATCAATTGTTCAAGCACCCGCTGACCGACGCCGGGCTCGCGAGCTTCCTCAAGGACTGGCAGGCGAGCGGGCAGAAGATCGCGTAATTTGCGCATTCCGGGCGAGCGATAATATGCTATTTTGGGCGCGGAGGTGCCGTCCATGAATCTGCTGCTCATTGCCACTGCGATTGCATTGGCCCCGCCGACCGCCGAAGGCACTCACGACCACGGCCCGCAACTCGGTCAGTTATCTCTCCAGTCGAGCTGCAAACCGGCCACGAAGGCGCTGCTGGAGCAAGGCCTCGGCTGGCTTCATTCGTTCGAATATGCACCGGCCGAGCAGGCATTTGCCGAGGCGGCGGTCGCCGACCCGCGCTGCGCGATCGCCCATTGGGGCGTCGCGATGAGCAATTATCACCCCCTGTGGGCGCCCCCGACGCCCGCCGAGCTTGCAAAGGGCGGGGCCGCGCTTGCCAAGGCGCGAGCGGTGGGCGGCAGCAAGCGCGAGCAGGATTATGTTGCCGCGATCGGCACCTTCTACGCCGATTCCGACCGGGTCGACCACAAGACCCGGGCGCTCGCCTACACCGCGGCGATGGAGCAGCTTCACCTGCGCTACCCCACCGACGACGAGGCGGCGGTGTTCTACGCGCTGTCCCTTGTGGCCGCCGGAACGATGGACGACGACCCCGCCTTCGAGCGCGAGAAAGCGGCGGCGGGGATCCTGAATTCGGTGCTTGCGCGCCGGCCGGATCATCCCGGCGTCGCGCATTACCTGATCCACGGCTTCGATTATCCACAGCTCGCGACCTTTGGGCTCGAGGCGGCCCGGCGCTACGCCGCCATCGCCCCAGCCTCCGCCCATGCGCAGCACATGCCGTCGCACATCTTCATTCGGCTCGGCCTGTGGGACGAGGCAATCAAGTCAAACCTCGCCGCCGATGCGGCCGGCCGCGCCTACGCAAGATCAAAAGGCTTGCCGGGCGAGTGGGACCAGCGGCTGCACGCGATGGACTATCTGGCCTATGGATATCTGCAGACGGGGCAGGACCGAGAGGCAGAGCGCGTCCTCGACCAGCTCAACGCAATCAAGAGCGTCGAGCCGCCCGCGTTTACGGTCGGCTATGCCGCTACGGCGATCCCGGCGCGCCTGGTGCTCGAGCGCCGTCGATGGAAGGAAGCAGCCTCCCTAGAGTTGCACGAGAACGTCCGCGGTTTCGCGCCGCTCGACAAGTTCGCCTGGGGCAAGGCGCATATCCATTTTGCGCGCGCCATCGGCGCCGCGCGCAGCGGCAATCCTGCACTTGCGCGCATCGAGGTCGCCCAGCTCAACACGATCGAGCAGTCGATCGTCGTCCCGCCAGGCACCTATGACTGGCGCAAGCAAGTGTCGATCGAGCGCCAAGTCGCGGAGGCCTGGCTCGCATTTGCCGATGGGCGGAAAAAGGATGCGCTCAGGCTGATGCGCGCCGTCGCCGATCTCGACGACGCGACCGAAAAGCACCCGGTGACGCCCGGAGCGGTGCTCCCGGCGCGCGAACAACTCGGCGAACTGCTGTTGGAGCTTGGGCGTCCGGCCGAGGGGATGCGCGAATTCGAAGCCGCGCTGGTGCGCTCGCCGCGCCGCTTGGCTGCACTGTACGGCGCTGCCCGGGCGGCAAAGCGTGCCGGGAATGCCAGCCAGGCAAGCCGCTATTATGCCGCCGTGCTGGAGGTCGCGGGAAAGGGCGAGCCCACCCGCGCCGAGGTGCGCGAGGCGAGGGAGCATGTCGCCCAGCATGCGGCGCGCTAAGCGCGCAAATCGGTCGCCCGCGCGCGTTGTAGGAAATTAACCGTCCCCGGGTTACACTCGGGCGCGATGGGACGGGTGATCCAGTTCGAAGAACGGGCGGTCGCGCACCTGCGCGAGCGGCTCGGCGTGATCGAGGAAGCCAACCAGGATCTGATCGCTTTCGCGCGCGGCCATTCGGGCGCGGTGTCGGCGATCCACGCGGCGGTGCTTGCGGCGCTCGAGGCCGACAGCATCGAAGCGTTGCTCCATGTCGTCACCCAGGAATGGCCCTTGATCCTCGGCATCGACGCGGTCGCGCTGTCGCTGGTCGTCGGCGACCAAGGCTTCCGCGCCGACGGCAACGGCGTCCAGATGGTCGAGCCGCAAATCCTCGCCCGGGCGATCGAGCAGGTCGATGGGGTCGAGATGCGGACCGTGACCCGCGGCCATCCGCTGTTCGGCCCGGCCTGCGATCTGATCCGCGCCGAGGCGCTGATCCGCATCGATTGCGAGCCGCCGCTGCCGATCGGACTGATCGCGCTCGGCCAGCGCACCGAGCAGGCGCTCGACGCGCGCCACGGCTCGGAATTGCTGATGTTCCTTGGCCGCAGCCTTGGCGCTATGATCCGCCGGTGGCTGATCGACCCTCCCCGCCAGACGAGCTGACCGAAAGCCATCCGGCGCGGGCTCTGGCGGTCCGCTGGGGCGATTATCTCCAGCATGACCGCCGGCGATCCCCGCATACGGTGCGCGCCTATGTCGCGACCGCGCATCGCTTCGTCGATTTCCTCGGCCGCTACCGCGGCGAGCAGATCGGCCGCTTCGCGCTGCTGGCGCTCAATTCATCCGACCTGCGCGCTTTCCTCGCCGACCGGCGGGGCAGCGGTCTGGGAGCGTCGTCGGCGGCTCGCGAGCTGTCGGCGGTGCGAGCGTTCCTCAATTATGCCGCCGAGCAGCAAGGCGAAACCGCGCAGCTGCCGCGCACGAGGGCACCCAAGCGCCCGCGCACCCTGCCGCGCCCGGCCTCGCCCGAGGACGCGATGGGCCTGGCGCACGATGCCGCCGCGGGCGCGTCGGTCGAGTGGATTGGAGCCCGCGACCTGGCGATCCTGCTGTTGCTCTACGGCGCCGGGTTGCGGGTCGCCGAAGCGCTGTCGCTGACCGCGCGCGTGCTGCCGGTCGGAGCGTCGATCCAGGTGATCGGAAAAAGGTCGAAGTCGCGGGTCGTACCGATCGTGCCCGCGGTCGCGCAGGCGATCGAGGATTATGTCCGGCAATGCCCGTTTCCATTGAAAGGCGACGCGCCATTGTTCGTCGGCGCGCGCGGCGGGCCGCTCAATGGCGATCTGGTGCGGCGGGCGGTGCGGGCGGCACGCGTGCGGCTGGGGCTGCCCGACAGCCTGACTCCGCACGCCTTGCGCCACAGCTTCGCGACTCATCTGTTGGCGCGCGGGGCCGACCTGCGAGCGCTCCAGGAGCTGCTCGGCCACGCCAGCCTGTCGTCGACGCAAATCTACACCGCGGTCGACGCCGCGCGGCTGCTCGATGTCTATCGCCACGCCCATCCGCGGGCCTGAAACTGAACTTTCGAAACTCGCCGCGGCGTTGACCGGACAGGGGGGAGGAGCCGGTACCGCCGCGACCGGATCGGCCTAGGCCGCTGAAAGCACACCGTCCATCGAATAACCGATATGGTAATATCCGAAATGGCGAAACGCCCGGTATCTCACCTAAATCAATCCAAATCGGATCGTTCTTCTGAATCCTTCGGGTCGCGGTGCGTCCACAGCCGCCACACATAGCCGGCGCCGAGCACGACCAGTACCGCGTTGGACGCCGGTCCGATCCACCGCTCGACCTCGGTGACGTTCTCTTGGAGCTTGTAGCCGGCACCGGCGAGGATCGTCGTCCAGGTCGCGGTGCCGATCAGCGAGGCAATGAAGAAGCTCTTGAAGCGCATCCGCAGCAGGCCCGCGGGGACCGAGACCAGGGAGCGGACCGTCGGCAGCAGCCGGCCGAAAAAGACGAAGAAGGTGCCGTGCTCGGCGAACCAGCGTTCGGCGCGGGCGACCTCGGGCCAGCTGATTGTCAGCCAGCGGCCGTAGCGGGTGATCAGCGGCTTCAGACGGTGGACGCCGAGCGCCCGCGCGGCGAGGTACCAGACGGTGTTGCCGAGCATCGCCCCGGCGGTGCCCGACGCAACCACGGGAACGAAGCCGAGCTTGCCCTGCGCCGCGGCGACTCCGGCGATCGGCATGATCACCTCCGACGGGATCGGCGGGAAGATGGTCTCGAGGAACATCAGGAAACCGACGCCGAGATAGCCCGATTGTTCGATCAGACGCACGACCCAGTCGCTCATCGCCTAGCTCTTGGCCCGGGGGGCGAGACGGGCCTCGATTGCGTCCCAGATCCGCGCCGGCGTGTCGGTGCCGTTGAACGCGTCCAGGGCGACGATCCCGGTCGGCGAGGTGACGTTGATCTCGGTGAGCAGGCCGCCGATAACGTCGATGCCGACGAACAGCAGCCCGCGTCGCTTCAGCTCGGGGCCGAGCGCGGCGCAAATCTCGAGATCGCGCTCATCGAGCTGGGTCGCCTCGGCCTTGCCGCCAGCCGCGAGGTTCGAGCGGATTTCTCCGTCGGCCGGCCGCCGGTTGATCGCGCCCACGGCTTCGCCGTCGACCAGGATGATCCGTTTGTCGCCATCCGCCACTTCCGGAAGGAAGGCCTGCAACACGTGCGGCTCGCGATAGGTCGCGTTAAACATCTCCATCAGCGGCGTGAGATTCGCGCCGTCGCTGCCGACCTTGAAGACCGCTTTGCCCGCATTGCCGTGGAGCGGCTTCAACACCACCTCGCCATGTTGCTCCAAAAACTTGCGAGCGAAGCCGAGCGAGCGCGTCAAGGCGGTGGGTGGCATGAACTGCGCAAAATCGAGCACCCACAGCTTCTCCGGAGCGTTGCGGACGGCGGCTGGGTCGTTAACGACCAGCGTCTCGCCCTGGATTCGCTCGAGCAGGTGCGTCGCGGTGATGTAGCCGAGATCGAACGGCGGATCCTGTCGCATGAGCACGACATCGACGTCGCGGCCGAGGTCGAGAATCGTGAACTCTCCCAGGCGGAAATGATCTCCAGGTACGGGCTGGACGCTCACCTCATATGCCCCGGCGTAAAGTCGACCTTCGGCATAGGTCAGCGCATCGGCCAGATAATGGAACAGGCGGTGCCCGCGTGCTTGCGCGCCGAGCATCAGCGCGAAGGTCGAATCGCCGGCGATGCCGATGCCGGCCAGCGGATCCATCTGCACTGCGACGCGAAGCGGCATGGCCGCGCGCCTAGGCGACAGGTTGCGCTTTGTCACCCTTGCCAGATGTCGGCGAGATGGCGCGGCCAGCGGCGCGGGACGATGAAGATGGCGTCGATCCGGAGCTCGTCGCCGGCGCGCATGAAGCGCTGGGAAAGCCGCTCGGCGGCGACCGCGACCCGGCGCAGCCGATAGGCGTCGAGCGAGAAGGCGGCCGCGTCGTCGGTAGCGCGCGCCTTGACCTCGACGAACGCCAGCGTGCGGCCGCGTCGGGCGACGATGTCGACTTCACCGCCGGGAACCCGGGCGCGCCGGGCGAGAATGCGCCAGCCGTGCAGCCGCAACCACCAGGCGGCGAGCGTCTCGGCGCCGCGGCCGCGCTTTTCCGACGCCTGGCGGTTCATTTGGCTGCCAGCTGGAGCGCTCGGGCGTAGGCGCGCTTCCTCGGCACTCCGAGCCGTTCGGCGACCTCGGCCGCGGCGCGCGACGGCGACAGCCGGGCGAGCGCTTCGTCGAGCGCGGAATCGAGGTCCGCCTCGCTTGGCCCTTCGCCGGCCGCCGGCGGGCCGACGACAATGACGATCTCGCCCTTGGGGGCGGCGTCGACGTAGCGGGCCGCGAGCTCGGCCAGCGTGCTGGTCACGCATTCCTCGTGCAATTTGCTGATCTCGCGCGCCACCGCGGCATCACGCGCGCCGAGACCGTGCGCCAGCGCTTCGAGCGTGGCCCCAAGACGAGGCCCGCTTTCGTAGAGCACCAGCGTGGCGCGGACTCCGGCGACCTCGGCGATCGCGTCGCCGCGCGCCTTGGCCTTGGACGGCAGGAAGCCGAGGAACAGAAAGCGGTCGGTCGGCAGGCCGGCGAGCGTCAGCGCGGCGATCGCGGCGCTTGGCCCCGGCACGGTGTGGACGGCGTGACCGGCTGCGCGGACGGCGCGGACCAGTTTGTAGCCGGGGTCGGAAATCAAAGGCGTGCCGGCGTCGCTGATCAGCGCGACGGCCTCGGTGGCGAGCCGGGCGACGATCGCCGAGCGCTCGGCCTCACTGCTGTGGTCGTGGTAAATAGACATCGGCGCCTTGGCGCCGGCGTGGGCGAGGAGCTTGGCGCTGACCCGTTTGTCCTCGGCGAGGATGAGTTCGGCGCGGCGCAGGGTTTCGGCGGCGCGCGGCGACAAATCGCCCAAATTCCCGATCGGCGTCGCGACCACGTACAGGCCAGGGGGCAAAGGCTCATTCATAAGATGTTGACGAGCATCGCATTATCGCTGGCGAGGCCGCAAGCGAGGGCGCTTCGGGGCGCAAGAAAACGACTCTTCCCAAGAGGAGCAAAAAAGCGCATTCTCCCTACATTATCGGGTCTTAGGGGGTCCGTGGTATGATCACAGCAGTCATCGTAGCCGCGCTCATCCAGAGCGCCGCGATCAACAGCCAGCGCGACAATTACCTGGCTTGCCTCGACAAGGCGTTCGCCGACGCCAAGACCCAGAAGATGCCGGCCGAGGCGCTCGACGTCCATCTTCGGACAAGCTGCGCATCGATCGAAACGGGCTTCGAGGGCGCGCTGATCGCGTTCGATATGAAGAACAAGGTCGCGCGCAAGCAAGCGGCGGCGGACGCGCAGGTCCAGGTCGATGATTTCGTCACCAGCCTGGTCGAGCGGTACAGGGCATTGGCCGCGAGGCAGTAATCCGCCTCAGCCGAGCGCGACTTCGGCCAGCACCCGATCGAGCACCAGCCGTCCCGCCGGGGTCGCCGCGATGCGGTCGCCGGTGCGCGTCAGATGGCCGCTGCGGGCCAAGCGGTCGACCGCCGTGAAGTCGACGATCCTGTCGAGTCCGAAGCGGGCGGCGATCGAGCCGGGGTTCATCCCCTCGGCCAGCCGCAATCCCATGACCAATGCCTCGTCCGCGGCCTCGGTGGGGCTCAGCGGTTCTTCCTCGGTGATGCCGTGGCCGTTGCGGGCGACCGCCGACAGGAAATTCTCAGGCTTGCGGTGGCGAACCGTGCGCTGACCCAGGCGCCGGCCGTGGGCGCCGGGGCCGACGCCGGCATAATCGCCGTAGCGCCAGTAGCTTAGGTTGTGACGGCTCTCCTCGCCGGGGCGCGCGTGATTGCTGATCTCGTAGGCGGGGAGGCCGGCCGCGGCGGTGCGCTCGGTGGTCAGCTCGTAGAGCGCAGCCGCCGCGTCGGCGTCGAGCGATTCGAGCTTGCCCGCGGCTGCAAGGGCGGCGAAACGCGTACCTGGCTCGATGGTCAACTGGTAGAGCGACAGATGCCCGGTGCCGAGCGCAAGCGCGCGGTCGAGCGTCGAGCTCCAGGATGCTTCAGTGTCGTCAGGAAGCGCGTAGATCAGGTCGAAACTGACGCGGGAGAATTGCTCCTGCGCGATCGCCAGCGCCTCGAGGCCTTCGCGGGCCGAATGAGCGCGGCCGAGGAAGGCGAGCCGGGCATCGTCGAAGCTTTGCAGGCCCAGCGAGAGCCGGTTGACCCCGGCGGCCGCGAGGTCGGCGAAGCGCGCCGCTTCCACGGAGTTGGGGTTGGCCTCGAGGGTGATCTCGATATCGTCCGCCGCCGGCCAGTGCTCGCGGGCCGCGTCGATCAGCGCCGCGACGGTGCCGGGCTCCATCAGCGACGGAGTGCCGCCGCCGAAGAAGATCGAGGTCAGCCGGCGGCCGGGGAGGAGCCGCGCCTCATGGGCGAGGTCCGCTAGCAGCGCATCCCGCCATTGTTCCTGGGCGACGCTTGCGCGGACATGGCTGTTGAAGTCGCAATAGGGGCATTTGCTGACGCAGAACGGCCAGTGGACGTAGAGCGCCAGCGGCTCGGCCGGGAAGGCGCGGTTCGGTCGTTCGTCAAGTGCAAGGGAGGCCATGGCGCGGGCGCTGCTTATGGCGTTGCGCGAATGTTTACCAAGCCAAATCGCCGGCTTGTTAACCAATGGCGCGGCAGAATCCCCGCCCATGACGCGCGCATTCATCCTCGCCTTGCTGATCGCATCGTCGGCAGCGTCCGTCTCTGGGGCGACGTTGCCGAACCCCAACTGGCCGGCGCCGGCCGATCGCGGCGGGACCTTGCTCCGCCAGACCGTGCTCGATGCCCATAATGACGCGCGCGGCCGGTTCGGCGTTCCAGCGCTGGCGTGGAGCGACGAGCTTGCCGCTGGAGCGATGGCCCACGCGCAATTCATGGCCCGCACCGGCATCTACAGCCATGACCAGACGCCCGGGCGCCGCAAGACTGCGGGCGAAAACCTGTGGCGTGGGCCGCGCGGAGTGTTTTCCTACAACGTCATGATCGGCGTGATGATCGAGGAATCGCAGCACTTCCGGGCCGGCGTGTTCCCCGACATCAGCAGCACCGGCGAATGGCACGACGTTGCCCATTACACCCAGATCGTATGGCCGACGACGACCGCCGTCGGCTGTGCGCTCGCCTCGAGCCCAACCACCGATTATTTCGTCTGCCGTTACTCACCGACCGGCAACAAGGACGGCTTCCAGCTAGCGGAGCGCCGCGACTAGCTTCTTAAAGGCCCGGGCGCGGTGGCTGATCTTGTGCTTTTCGGCCGGGTCCATCTCGCCGAAGGTCTGCTCGTCCCCGACGGGGACGAACATCGGATCGTAGCCGAAGCCCTTGTCGCCGCGCGGGGGCCACACGAGCGTTCCGTCGACGCGGCCTTCGAACGATTCCGCCTTGCCGTCGTTGGGCCAGGCCAGTGACAGGGCGCAGGTGAAATGCGCGTCGTGGCCGGCTTCGGGGCCGGCGGCTTCGACCTTGCGCCAGACGCGCTCCATCGCGCGGCTGAAGTCGCGGTTGCCGTCCTCGTCCTCGGCCCAGCGCGCCGAAAAGATGCCGGGCAGGCCGTGGAGCGCATCGACCGAAAGGCCGCTGTCGTCGGCGAGCGCCGGCAGGCCCGACAGGTCGGCCGCCTCGCGCGCCTTCAAGTCGGCATTGTCGACGAAGCTGTTGCCGATCTCCTCGGGTTCGGGGAGGCCAAGCTCCTCGGCGCCGACGCAGTTGAGGCCCAACGGCTCCAGCAACGCTGCAATCTCACGCAATTTGCCCGAATTGTGGGTCGCAATGACCAGTCTGTCGCCGATTGGCCTCATCGCCCGACCGCTTTCAGTTGCGCCTCGAAAATCTCCGTGCAGCCGATGCGGGCAAGGCGGAGCAGCCTGAGCAGTCCCTCCTCGTCGTAGCACTCGCCCTCGGCGGTGACCTGCGCCTCGACGATCGAGCCGTCGGCGGTGAGCACGAAATTGCCGTCGCAGCCGGCCTCGCTGTCCTCGACATAATCGAGGTCGAGGACCGCGGACCCGTTGTGGAAGCCGCAGCTGACCGCGGCGACCTGGGTGCGGATCGGGTCGGCGGCAATCGTCTTGGCGGCGAGCAGTTTGTCGACCGCGATCCGGAGCGCGACCCAGGCACCGGAGATCGCCGCGGTGCGGGTGCCGCCGTCGGCCTGGATGACGTCGCAATCGACGATGATCTGGCGCTCGCCGAGGGCTTTCAGGTCGACCACGGCGCGCAGCGAGCGGCCGATCAGCCGCTGGATTTCCTGCGTCCGGCCCGACTGCTTGCCCTTGGCCGCCTCGCGATTGCCGCGCGTGTGGGTGGCCCGCGGCAGCATGCCATATTCCGCGGTCACCCAGCCCTGGCCCTTGTTGCGCAGGAACGGCGGCACTTTTTCCTCTACCGAGGCGGTGACCAGCACCCGCGTGTCGCCGAAGCTGACCAGGCACGAGCCTTCGGCATGGACGGTGAAGCCGGGCTCGAAGCGAAGCTCGCGCATCTGGTCGGGGGCGCGTCCGCTGGGGCGCATTCGGGACTCCTGGCAATGACTGTTGGCCGGCTCACTAGACCGGGCGGCGAGGCAATCCTAGATGCGCTTGGCAATGACCCAGCCGATCGGTGAACTCAGCGACCGCATGCGGTCGATCTTCGGCCTGGTGGTCGAGGCCTATCTCGAGCGCGGCCAGCCGGTCGGCTCCAAGGTGCTGGCCGGAAGCGTCAGCCTGTCGCCCGCCTCGATCCGCGGCGTCATGCAGGAACTCGAGGAGCGCGGCCTGCTAACACACCCGCACACGTCGGCGGGCCGGGTGCCGACCGAGAGCGGCCTCCGGCTTTTCGTCGACGGCATTATGCAGGCCTCGCTGCCCGATGCGCGGGAGCGGGCGGCGATCGAGGCGCTGATCGATCGCGACCAGCCGATCGAGCAGGCGCTTGCCGGCGCCTCGGCGGCGCTGTCGGGGCTGTCGTCCTGCGCCGGCGTCGTGATGGCGCCCAAGCAGGAGCTGCATTTGAAGCAGCTCAGCTTCGTCGCTCTGGCGCCGGGCCGGGCGCTGGCGGTGCTGGTCGGAGCCGACGGAAGCGTCGAGAACCGGATTGTCGCGCTCGAGCCCGGGACCAGCCCGGCGGCGCTCAACGAGGTCGCCAATTTCGTCAATGCGCGGCTATCGGGGATGACGCTGGGCGAAGCCGAGGCGGTCCTGCGCCGGGAGATCACCCAGCGCAAGGAGGCGCTCGACCATGCCGCCGCCGAGCTGATCGCCTCGGGCCTCGCGGCGTGGAGCGAGGACCATTCGCGGCGCCCGGTCCTGATCGTGCGGGGCCAGGCGAATCTGATCGACGATCGCGCTGGCGAGGACCTGGAACGCGTTCGGCGGCTGCTCGACGAGCTCGAGGACCGGCAGGAAATCGTCCGGCTCCTGGAAGGCGCGCGCGACGCGCCCGGGTGCCGGATTTTCATCGGCTCGGAGAACCGGATGTTCGCGCTGTCGGGCTCATCGGTGATCGCCGCTCCGTATCGCGGGAGCCAAGGGCAGGTGGTGGGCGTTGTCGGCGTGATCGGCCCCACCCGGTTGAACTATGCGCGGGTGGTCCCCATGGTGGATTTCACCGCCAAAGCGCTAACGAGATTGATGGCATGACGATGGGTACCAACGGGGACGAGAAACTGCACGATTCAGAAGAGGCCGTCCCCAGGGATCCAGCGGCGGAAGCCGAGGAGATCCGCAAGGAAACCGCGGCGGCATCGCCCGAACTCGCCGAGCACGACCGCTTCGCGGAGCTCGAAAAAGCGCTCGAGGAGGCCGACAGCAAGGCGCTGTACGCGGCCGCCGAGACCCAGAACGTGCGGCGGCGCCTCGAGGCGGAGAAGGCGCAGGCGGCGGCTTATGCCGCGGCCGGCTTCGCGCGCGACATGCTGGCGATCAAGGACCATCTCGACCGGGCGCTGGCGGCGGTCTCGGACGAGCTTCGCGCCGACCAGACGGCGAGCAATTTCCTCGCCGGGATCGAAGCCACGGCGCGCGAGCTCGACGCGGCGTTCGCCCGCAATGGTATCACCCTGATCGAGGCCAAGGGCCAGCCGCTCGACCCACACAAGCACCAGGCGATGCTCGAGATCGCGACCGATGACGCCGAGCCCGGCACGGTCGTCGAGGAAATGCAGCCCGGCTACATGCTCAAGGACCGGCTGTTGCGGCCGGCGCTGGTAGGGGTGGCGAAGAAGCCCTGACGCGGCCCCTCAGAACGGGAAGTACATCTGGATGGCGATCACCCCGACCACCCAGGTGATGAAATTCAGCGGGATCCCGACCTTTACAAA
>Ga0136630_1000789_pt1 | contig 12591 bp, 9 predicted proteins | sample AntDrymUQ5682106_2_FD_105496 | JGI IMG/M metagenome (GOLD analysis project Ga0136630, IMG submission 105496) | Polar desert sand microbial communities from Dry Valleys, Antarctica - metaG UQ568 (21.06) | ecosystem: Environmental > Terrestrial > Soil > Desert | place: Antarctica: Dry Valley...
CGCCCGCGGGAGCCAGGGCCGTCCAATCGCTGGCCGCCCAACTCGCCGCGGGCGTCCGGCAACAGGCCTGAGCGAATGGCGAAGTCCGTTGCACCTGCGCAACCTAAAACCTGTGGCGTGCAACTACTTCCAGGCTGGAGCGGTTCGTCTCGTCCTGGCCGGCGTCGTCGAAACCGAAGCAAAACGCGCTGGTTATGAAGACGCACTCGGTGTTTGCCTGTCGATCTGCCGATTGCGGGTTGCGCTGCCGGTGGTCCATGGACGGCTTGCTCAACGGCACGCGGATGACGAAGATGTCCTGCGCTGGCACCTGGACAGATCTCATGAGCTGGACGGAATCCTGGAGGAGGCCGCAGTCGAGGACTTCGTCGTGGAGGCAACCCAGGACAACGCGGCGCAGGTGGCCGTTCGGGTGATCCGCGGCGCTGGCTGGGATGGATCTCCGGCTTGATACGCCCGGTTGGTCACGGGACATCCGGCTGGTTACGTCGGAGGTGGTGCATGGGGTTGAGGATGGGTTTTCGGTCGGTGTCTACCAGGTGGGTGGCCGGAACCAGGCGCGGCCGGCCCGGATGAAGACCTGCCAGTCGCCGTTTTCGATGTCGCGGTGGTGGTAGCCGCAGAGCAGCACTCCGTTGTTCTGGTCGGTGCGGCCGCCGTGGATCCAGCCAAGGATGTGATGTGCCTTGGACTTGCCCGGATGAGGACGGTCACAACCTGGCCAGGCGCAGCCGCGGTCCCGTACTTCGAGGGCGGTGCGGGAGGGGCCGGTGAACAGCCGCCAGGCCCGGCCCAGGTCGATCACGGCCCCTTTCTGGTCAAGGAAGCAGGGGAGGATCTCGGCGTCGCAGCCAAGGTAGGCGCTCAGGCTCGGGGAGATCGGGTGTCCGTCATTGAGTCGTCCGGCGCCGGTCCCGTTCTGCAGTGAGCTGTGCGGAATGGTGATGATGATCCGGGGTTTGATCCCGCCGGTGGAGGGCAGCTGACCGGACTGCAAACTGGCGGCGACCGAGTTCGACCCCTCCTTCGGGGTCGAGGTAGCCGCGCAGGTAGCGGCCGGGGCCGTCCTTGTCCGGGCTGATCGTCAGGCTGCGTTTGGCGTGCGCGGTCTTCTCCCGTTCCAGATGCTTCTTCTCATCCCGGGCTGGGTGCCTTCTGGGTGGATGCACTCGGCCAGCCGCCGACCGATCAGCGCCAGGGTCATCGGGTCGAAGACCGCGCAGTGCCCGACCATCAGCGTCTCGGCCGCCGCGCCCAGGCCGGGGTCGAGGTCGTCGGGGAGATCGGTCACCGAGCGGATGACCACCCGCGCCTGGGACAGCGACACCTCTCCGGCGGCAATGGCCAGTCCGGTCTCCTGGAAACCCGCACGCAGGGACGTGCCGGTCCGGACCAGCATCGAGGCTTCGGCCGGATCGAGTTGGTGCGCTCCGTGCAGCCAGGCCCGGGTCGAGGACGCACGCCGGGCGCGGGCCAGCCCCCGTGCCTCGACCTCGCCGATCGCGGCCAGCAACACCGCATCGGCCTGCGCCCGGACCCGCAGGGCGGCTTCGACGCGCTCGACGATCTCAGCGTCGGATTGGGCCCAAAGTTTAAGCTGCCAGCCGTTGTCCACCGCGAGAATCACAACTGACAACCACCCGATCCCGTTCCGCGACGCGGCCCGGATCTACCGGTCGAGCAGCGCCTGGATGGCCGCGGCCATCCGGTCGGCTGCACCGGCGTCGGTCTCCAGGAACAGGCTCGGCTCGGTCAGCTCGACCTCCAGGATCCGTGGCGAACCCTCGGTATCGGGCAGAAGATCGATCCGGGCATAGAGCGGACTACCCAGGTGCGCTACGGCCAGCCAGGCCATTGCGGCGTCGCCCAAGGTTCTTTCAGCCGGTGACGGTGTCGTGGGGACGACCCGCTCCGCGGCGAACAAGCCTGCCTCGGCCGCACCGGCACGGAGCAGCGCACCTTTGGCCGCCGCGTGGCTGAACCTCCCGCCGATGTAGACCAGCGCCGTCTCGTCGCTGACCTCCACCGCTTCGAGATACGGCTGCACCATCGCGACCCGACGCTCGGCGTGCAAACGGGCGACGTGCTCACGGGCCCGCGGGAGTTCGTTCGCGGCGTAGCGCGCAGTGTCCTGACCGCCCGCTGAGACGCTCGGCTTGACCACGATAGGACGGCTCAGCTCGGTGCGGGGCAACCCGGACCCCGGGGCGAGGAACATCGTCTCGATGACGGGCAGCCCGGCATCGGACAGCTCGGTCAGGTAACGCTTGTCGGTGTTCCAGGTCAGCATTGCGACCGGGTTGTGCAGCCGAGTTACCGCGCCGGTGGCCGTTGCCCAGGACAGGAACTCGTCGTGCCTCCGGGCGTAGTCCCAGGTCGAGCGGATCACGGCCAGGTCGTGGGCCGCCCAATCGGCAGGGCGATCCCAGTCAACGACACAGACGCGAATGTGCAACGCATCCAGGGCGGCCAGGAGCAACGGCTCGTCGGTATCAAGACCTCGAGCTCGCTGGCACGTGACCAGTGCGACGTGACCGTTCATCAGCTGATGCTCCCTGCTCGTCCGGACCTGTTCAGAACAGGTGACTACCCTCGCCTGTGTGCTGCTCGCCTCGATTCCCAGTCCCACCCAGGGGGTCTGGTTCGTCGGGCCGATTCCGCTGCGCGGTTATGCGGTGTGCATCATCGCCGGAATCATCCTGGCCGTCTGGATAGGGAACAAGCGCTGGGTCGCACGTGGCGGTGAGCCCGGCGCCGTCCTTGACATCTCGATGTGGGCGGTGCCCTTCGGCATCCTCGGTGGGCGGATCTATCACGTCATCTCCAGTCCCGGACCCTACTTCGGCGAGAACGGCAATCTCCTCGACGCGTTCAAGATCTGGGAAGGCGGGCTCGGGATCTGGGGAGCAATCGCGCTGGGTGGAGTCGGAGCGTGGATCGGATGCCGGCGCAAAGGCGTACCGCTGACCGCGTTCGCCGATGCCGTCGCACCTGGCATCGCCGTCGCCCAGGCTGTCGGCAGGCTGGGTAACTGGTTCAACAACGAGCTGTACGGCGCCGCTCTCGATGCACCCTGGGCACTGACGGTCTATCGCTGGGATGCTGGACTGGGCCAAGCGATCCGGGACTCCACCGGCGAGCCGCTCGTGCTGGGCACCTTCCATCCCACGTTTCTCTACGAGTTGCTGTGGAATCTAGGCGTTGCAGCGCTGGTGATCTGGGCCGATCGCCGCTTCAACCTGTCCCGCGGGCGGGCCTTCGCGTTCTACGTCGCCGCGTACTGCGCCGGCCGGGTGTGGATCGAGGCCCTCCGAATCGATCCGGCCGAGACCGTTCTCGGCTTGCGGCTCAACGTCTGGACTTCGATCCTGGTGTTCATGGGCGCAGTTGCCTGGTTCGTGACCCATCGGGGCCCCCGGGAGGATCTGACCCCGAATCGGGCCGGCGGCGACGACGACGAGGACGACGAGGACGACGAGGACGACGATCTGGCCGCTGACGCGGACGCCGAGCTCAACGACTACGAACCCGAACAGGCCGACGATGACTCGGGTACGGCGCAGGACCACGTCGTCGACGCCGAGCCGAGCAAGCGGAAACCTCTGCGGCGCTCGACGAGGTCCAAGCAGGCTGACCTGTAGCCTGGAAGGGTCATGACTCGGGCCGTCGACGTCCCGATGGTGCCTGGCGACAGGCAGCCACCGCACCGGATCCGTTAGGCAACCTGCTACCGGGGTCCGGTGAAACCAGACGACGGGAGCGTGCACATGCGACCCTTCTCCGCTCTGCCTGCCCGGCAGGGTCTCTACGACCCGGCCAACGAGCACGACTCGTGCGGAGTCGCCTTCGTCGTGGATACCTCCGGTACCCGTTCACGTCGGATCGTGGACGCCGGCCTGACCGCCTTGGGCAATCTGCAGCACCGTGGAGCGGCTGGGTCAGAACCGACCTCTGGTGACGGCGCCGGAATCTTGACCCAGATCCCGGATCGGCTGCTTCGCGAGACGGTGGACTTCGAGCTGCCCCCTGCCGGCGAGTACGCGATCGGCATCGCCTTTCTACCGCCGGATCAGGCGCAACGCCGTACGGTCACCGACCTCGTGGCCGATCTCGCCGCCCAGGAGGGGCTTCGGGTCGTCGGTTGGCGCGGGCTGCCCGTCGACCCGATCGGAGCCGATGTCGGCCCCACCGCCCGCGGGTGCATGCCCTACTTCAGTCAACTTGTCGTGGCCGCCGCCGTGCGCAGCCTGGATCTCCTCGACCTCGAGCGACGCGCGTTCGTCCTGCGCAAGCGGATCGAGACCGGCGCCGCCGACATCGGGCACGAGATCTATTTCGCCTCGTTGTCCGCGCGGACGATCACCTACAAGGGGATGCTGACCACCAATCAGCTCCGGCTCTTCTTTCCTGACCTCTGTGACCAGCGCTACGTTTCCGCACTCGCCCTGGTGCACAGCCGGTTCTCGACCAACACATTTCCGTCCTGGCCGTTGGCCCACCCGTACCGCTATATCGCCCACAACGGCGAGATCAACACCATCAAGGGCAATCGGAACCGGATGCACGCGCGCGAAGCCCAGCTGGCCAGTGATCTGATTCCGGGCGATCTGGGGCGGATCTTCCCGATCTGTACTCCCGACGCAAGCGACTCGGCCACCTTCGACGAGGTGCTGGAACTGCTGCACATGGGCGGTCGGAGCCTGCCTCATGCGGTGCTGATGATGATCCCCGAGGCGTGGGAGAACCACGACGAGATGGACGCCCGACGCCGGGCGTTCTACCAGTTCCACGCCACGGTGATGGAGCCGTGGGACGGCCCGGCCTGCGTGGCCTTCACCGACGGCACGGTCATCGGCGCCGTCCTGGACCGCAACGGCCTGCGCCCCGGGCGCTGGTGGCACACCGCGGATGGTCTCGTGGTCCTGGCCAGCGAGGTCGGTGTCCTGGACATCCCGCCGGACCAGGTGGTGGCCAAGGGGCGGCTGCAGCCGGGTCGGATGTTTCTGGTCGACACCGAACGCGGGCGAATCGTCACCGACGACGAGATCAAGGCCGAACTCGCCGCCGAGCATCCCTATGACGAATGGGTGCATGCCGGTCTGTTGCGCCTGCCGTCCCTGCCGGCCCGGGAACACGTCGTGGCAAGCCACGAGTCGGTGCTCCGCCGCCAGTTGTTGTTCGGCTACACCGAAGAGGAATTGCGCATCCTCCTGGCGCCGATGGCCAGTTCCGGAGCGGAACCGATCGGGTCGATGGGCACCGACACCCCGATCGCGGTCCTGTCCGCCCGATCCCGGCTGCTCTACGACTACTTCGGCCAGCTCTTCGCGCAGGTGACCAATCCGCCGCTGGATGCGATCCGGGAAGAACTGGTCACCTGCCTGTCCCGGTCGCTCGGGCCGGAGCAGAACCTGCTCGAACCCACCGCAGCGGCCAGCCGCAAGATCGTGGTGCCCTTCCCGGTGATCGACAACGACGAGTTGGCCAAGATCTTGCACGTCAACGACGATGGGAACTTGCCTGGATTTGCTGCCGTACGGATCTTCGGGCACTTCGATGTGGCTGGGTCTGAGCCCGACGGCCCGGCCGCGGGCGGTGGACTGAGCAGCGGCGCGCTGGCCCTGCGCACGGCGCTGCAGGACGTCTGCAACCAGGTGTCGGAAGCCATCGAGCAGGGGGCCCGGGTCATCGTGCTCTCCGACCGGGACTGTGACGAGCGCAGCGCCCCGATCCCGTCGCTGCTGCTCACCTCCGCGGTCCACCACCACCTGATCCGGGCCAAGAGCAGGATGCAGGTCGGCCTGATCGTCGAGTCCGGCGACTGCCGCGAAGTTCATCACGTGGCACTCCTACTGGGCTACGGAGCCGCGGCGGTCAATCCATACCTCGCCTTCGAGACCGTCGAGGACATGGTCGCCGACGGCACCATCGTCGGCGTGGAGCCCGGTGTGGCCGTGGCCAGCTACCTCAAGGCGCTGGGCAAGGGCGTACTCAAGGTGATGTCCAAGATGGGCATCTCCACGGTCAGCTCGTACACGATGGCCCAGATCTTCGAGGCGATCGGGCTCTCCCAGGACCTCGTGGACCGGTATTTCACCGGCACCACGTCCACGCTCGGCGGAGTAGGGCTGGACGTCCTGGCCGAAGAAGTCCGGATGCGCCACCGCAAGGCATACCCGGACAACCCGACCGACCGGGCACACCGACGCCTGACCATCGGCGGGGAGTACCAGTGGCGCCGCGAGGGCGAGGTGCATCTGTTCAACCCCGAGACGGTGTTCCTGCTCCAGCACGCGACCCGGTCCCGGCAGTACGAGGTCTTCGGGCGGTACACCGACGCGGTGGACGAGCTGTCGGCCAAGGCCGGAACGCTGCGCGGGCTGTTCACGCTGCGGACGGGCCTACGGCCGGCCGTACCGCTGGAGGAGGTCGAGGGAGTCTCGGAGATCGTTCGCCGGTTCTCCACCGGGGCGATGAGCTACGGGTCGATCTCGGCCGAGGCGCACGAAACACTGGCCATCGCCATGAACCGGTTGGGCGGGAAGTCCAACACCGGTGAGGGCGGCGAGGATGCCGATCGATTCACTCCGGATGCCAACGGGGACCTGCGCCGCAGTGCGGTCAAGCAGGTCGCCAGCGGACGCTTCGGGGTGACCAGCGAGTACCTGGTCAACGCCGACGACCTGCAGATCAAGATGGCCCAGGGCGCCAAGCCCGGCGAAGGCGGACAGTTACCGGGCAGCAAGGTCTATCCCTGGATCGCGCGAACCCGGCACTCGACCCCCGGCGTGGGCTTGATCTCCCCGCCGCCGCACCACGACATCTACTCCATCGAAGACCTGGCCCAGTTGATCCACGACCTGAAGAACTCCAACACCGAGGCGCGGGTGCACGTGAAGCTCGTCTCCGAGATCGGAGTCGGCACGGTCGCGGCCGGCGTGAGCAAGGCACACGCCGACGTGGTGCTGATCTCCGGGCACGACGGAGGCACCGGCGCCGCGCCGCTGACCTCGCTCAAGCACGCCGGGGCGCCCTGGGAACTCGGCTTGGCCGAGACCCAGCAGACATTGCTGCTCAACGGACTTCGCGACCGGATCACTGTGCAGTGCGACGGACAACTCAAGACCGGCCGGGACGTGGTCATCGCCGCGCTGCTGGGAGCCGAGGAGTTCGGCTTCGCGACCGCGCCACTTGTCGTCGCCGGCTGCGTGATGATGCGGGTGTGTCACCTCGACACCTGCCCCGTGGGGGTGGCCACGCAGAATCCGGAGTTGCGCAAGCGGTTCACCGGCCAGCCCGAATTCGTCGTCACCTTCTTCACCTATCTTGCCGAGCAGATCCGCGGATATCTCGCCGAGCTGGGATTCCGGTCGATCGACGAGGCGGTCGGTCATGCCGAGCTGCTCGACATCCGCGATGCGGTGGCGCACTGGAAGGCCGACGGGTTGGACCTCACCCCGCTGCTCGCGGTGCCCGAACTGCCGGAGGGAACCCCGCGACGTCGGGTACGCGGGCAGGACCATGGTCTGGACCGTGCGCTGGACAACACGCTGATCCAGTTGTGCGAGGGCGCGCTGCTCGATGGCCAGCCGGTCAAGCTGGAGCTTCCGGTCCGGAACGTCAACCGCACCGTCGGCACCATGCTTGGCTCGCTGGTCACCAAGCGGTACGGCGCAAAGGGCTTGCCGGACGACACGATCGACCTGACCTTCACCGGCTCGGCGGGACAGTCCTTCGGTGCTTTCCTCCCGCGCGGGATCACCTTGCGTCTGATCGGCGATGCCAACGACTATCTGGCCAAAGGCCTGTCCGGTGGTCGAATCGTCGTGCGCCCTGACCCGGCCGTGCCGTTCTTGCCAGAAGCGAACGTCGTGGCTGGCAACGTCATCGGCTACGGCGCCACTGCGGGCGAAGTGTTCATCCGAGGACTGGTCGGGGAACGCTTCTGTGTCCGCAACTCCGGCGCCACAGCAGTCGTCGAGGGTGTGGGTGACCATGCCTGCGAGTACATGACCGGCGGCCGGGTGGTGATTCTGGGACCCATCGGACGCAACCTCGCCGCCGGCATGTCGGGGGGCAGCGCGTACGTGCTCGATCTCGCCCGCCAACGAGTGAATTCCGACATGGTGGCCATCGAGGAGCTGACCGACGAAGACCGGAAGTGGCTGGCGGGCACCGTGGCCAGGCATGCCGCGTTGACCGGATCCACGATCGCCGCCGGACTGCTCTCCGACTGGCCGCGCCGGGTGGAGGCATTCGCCAAGATCATGCCGTTGGACTACAAGCGCGTCCTCGAGGCATCCCGAATCGCCGAGGCCGCTGGCCGCGACATCGACATTGCAGTGATGGAGGCCGCCCGTGGCTGATCCGGCCGGCTTTCTCAAGCACGACCGTGCGCTGCCCCCGCGTCGGCCGGTCGAACTGCGGCTACAGGACTGGCGTGAGGTCTACCTGGGCAAGGACGCCTTCGATGCCGATCAGGTGCGCACCCAGGCGGGGCGGTGCATGGATTGTGGGATCCCGTTCTGTCACCACGGTTGCCCGCTGGGCAATCTGATCCCGGAGTGGAACGACCTGGTCCGGCGCGACGACTGGCGAGAGGCGATCGAGCGACTGCACGCGACCAACAACTTTCCGGAATTCACCGGCCGGCTGTGCCCCGCGCCCTGCGAGGGGGCCTGCGTCCTGAACATCAGCGATGACGCGGTGACCATCAAGCAGGTCGAAGTGGAGATCATCGACCGGGCATTCGAGGAAGGTTGGGTCAGTCCGCAACCGCCTGAGGTCAGCAGCGGCAAGAGCGTCGCCGTGATCGGATCCGGCCCTTCCGGTCTGGCCGCCGCTCAGCAGCTGACTCGCGCGGGTCACCAGGTCACCGTCTTCGAGCGGGCAGACCGGATCGGCGGGTTGCTGAGGTACGGCATCCCTGAGTTCAAGATGGAAAAGCGGCACCTGGATCGTCGCCTGGACCAGATGCGCGCCGAAGGAACCCGGTTCGTGGACAGCTGTGAGGTCGGAGTGGACCTCTCCGTCGAGCAATTGCGGGCCACATCCGACGCTGTCGTTCTCGCCGGCGGCGCGACTGTGGGCCGCGATCTGCTCATCCTCGGGCGGGAGTGCGACGGCATCCACCTCGCGATGGACTACCTCCCGCTGGCCAATCGCGTGGTCAACGGCGATCTCACCGACCCCCCGATCAGCGCCCACGGCCGGCACGTCGTGATCATCGGAGGCGGGGACACGGGGGCGGACTGCCTGGGTACGGCACACCGGCAGGGGGCGGCCTCGATCACCCAACTCGAGATCATGCCGACGCCTCCGCAGGCCCGAGCCCAGACCAACCCGTGGCCGACCTGGCCGCTGATCCTGCGCACCACCAGCGCCCACGAGGAGGGCGGACAGCGAACCTTCGCGGTCGAGACCGAGCGCTTCGTGTCGGATGACAACGGCCGGGTCAGCGCCCTGATCCTGCATGAGGTCGCCATGGAAGGGGGCCGCTTCACGCCGGTAGCGGACACCTCCCGGGAGATCCCGGCCGACCTCGTTCTGCTCGCGATGGGATTCACCGGCGCGGAGCGCTCCGGCCTGATCGAGGAACTGGGTGCGGACATCGACGGTCGAGGCAATGTCGTACGAGGCGGCGACTGGCAGTCCACGGTCCCCGGGGTGTTCGTCGCCGGCGACATGGGACGCGGTCAATCACTGATCGTCTGGGCGATCGCCGAGGGCCGGGCCGCTGCGGCGTCCGTCGACGGTTTCCTGACCGGCCGGTCGGTACTGCCGATGCCGGTCTCTCCCACCACGATGGCCCTGCGCTGAGCATCCCGCTGCATTGAGCGCGATGGCGCCGCGGTGACCGACGGCCGCGGCCCCTAGGCTTTCCGGTATGTCACGGCGGGCCAAGATCGTCTGCACCATCGGTCCGGCAACGGCAACTCCGCAACGGATTCAGGCGCTGGTCGAAGCGGGCATGGACGTCGCCCGGCTGAACTTCAGCCATGGCACCCAGGCCGACCACCAAGCCGCCTATGAGATGGTCCGTCAGGCCTCCGACCGCACCGGCCACGCTGTCGGCATCCTGGCCGACCTCCAGGGTCCCAAGATCCGGCTCGGCCGGTTCTCGGGCGGGCGCGCCGACTGGCCGGCCGGCTGCGAGGTCGTGATCACCACCGACCCCTTGCCGCTGGGCTCCGCAGAGCGGGTCGGTACCACCTATCCGGGACTGGCCGCGGAGGTCGGGATCGGAGAGACGATCCTGGTCGATGACGGCAAGCTTTCGTTGAAAATCATCGATGTCACCGGCAACGACGTGTCCTGCTTCGTGGTCGAGGGCGGCGAGGTCAGCGACAACAAAGGACTGTCGCTGCCGAACAGCTCGCTGAATACCCAGTCGTTGTCGGACAAGGATGCGGCGGACCTGCGTTTCGCGCTCGGGTTGTCCGTCGATTTCGTGGCGCTGTCCTTCGTCCGGGACCCGGCCGATGTCGATCCGGTCCGCGCGATCATGGAAGAAGTCGGGGTCAAGGTTCCGGTCATCGCCAAGCTGGAGAAGCCCCAGGCCGTCGGTCGGCTGCGGGAGATCGTCCGCGCCTTCGACGCGCTGATGGTGGCTCGCGGCGATCTCGGTGTCGAGCTGCCGCTGGAACAGGTACCCATGGTGCAGAAGCGGGCGATCCAGATCGCCCGGGAGAACGCCAAGCCGGTCATCGTCGCGACTCAGATGCTGGAGTCCATGCTGACCGCGAGCCGGCCGACCAGGGCCGAGGCATCCGACGTCGCCAACGCGGTCCTGGACGGAGCCGACGCGTTGATGCTCTCCGGAGAGACCGGCGTCGGGCGACACCCCGTCCTCGCCGTAGCCACGATGGCCCGAATCATCGACTCGGTCGAAAGCGACAGCACCGCCGTACCGTCGCTGCTGGCGGCTCCCCGAACCACCGGAGGCGTCCTGACCAGGGCCGCCAAGGACGTGGGCGAGTTGACCGGCGCGAAAGCACTGGCCGCGTTCACCCAATCCGGGGACACCGTCCGCCGGCTGGCCCGGCTGCATACCCCGCTGGCGTTGCTCGCCTTCACCCCGGAACCGCGGGTCCGCAGCCAACTGGCGCTCACCTGGGGCGTTGAGACCTTTCTCGTTCCTGCGGTTCGGCACACCGACGAGATGGTGACTGAGCTGAACAAGGCGCTGATCGAGAGCGGCCGGCTCGTCAAGGGCGATCTGGTCGTGATCGTCGCCGGCTCCCCGCCCAACGTCCCGGGTACGACGAACCTCATCCGGCTGCACCGGGTCGGCGACGAGTACTGATGTCCACCGGAGGCCGGGCGAAGTCGTCTCCGGTGAGGGACGGACCGCCGCTGGGAGCGATCACCGGACAGCAGGCGGTCGACTCCATGGTCGCGGTTCTGGATCTCACTGTTGTCGGCGAGGACGTCTTCGAGGGCACCAGTCCGGATCTGTCCCTGCAACGGGTTTTCGGCGGTCAGGTCGCCGGTCAGGCGCTGGTCGCCGCCGTTCGCACGGTCCCCGGGGACCGACCGGTGAACTCGTTGCACGCCTACTTTCTGCGCCCCGGAGATCCGCAGCTGCCGATCCGCTACGAGGTTGACCGAATCCGTGATGGGTACTCCTTCACCACCAGGCGAGTCGTGGCCAAACAGGTTCGGAAAAACGGCTCGCAGGAGGCGATCTTCCAGCTTTCGGCATCCTTCCAGCGACCCGAGACACCGTTCATCGAGCACAGCTTGCCGATGCCGAAAGGCCCTGGGCCGGAGGAACTCGCGGACTTCGGCGAACTCATCGCCCCGGTCGCGGACCTGATCGGGCAGTTCGCCCGGATCCCGCGGCCGATCGACCGCCGTTACCGGTCCAGTCCCTGGGAACCTGATCGCGTCGCGGAATCCGAGAGTGTCGAGGGTTACGTCTGGATGCGCGCCGACGGCCGGCTTCCGGACGACCCGGCGATCCATGTCTGCGTCCTGACCTACGCCAGCGACATCTCACTGTTGGAGGCTGGGGCCAGGCGAGCCGGTATCTCTTTCGCAGATCCCGACGTCATGCCCGCGAGCCTGGACCATGCGATGTGGTTCCATCGCCCGTTCCGGGCTGACGAGTGGTTCCTCTACTCCTCGGAGTCGCCATCGGCCTCGGGCGGACGGGCCCTGTGTACGGGGCAGATCTGGTCGCAGGATGGATCGCACATCGCGACCGTGGTCCAGGAGGGGCTGATCCGGCGCCGTCGTTCCGGCTGAGCTTCTCAGCTGCGGGCTGCGACCTCGGCTCGGATCAGGTCCCACACGCGGGCGACGTGGTCGGATGTCGTGGTGGGCGAACCGATGGCCACCCGGATGACCGTGCGCCCGGCGACCTTGGTGTGCGTCAGGTAACACGTTCCGGAACCGTTCAGCGACTCGAGCACCGACATCGTCAGGCGGTCGGCCTCGTCGTCGTCCGTGCCTGGCCAACGTGGCCGAAAGCAGACCAACGACAGGGGATGGGGCGCAACTACTTCGAAGCGATCATCGGCCGTCACCCAGCCGGCCAGTTGTTGAGCCAGCGCTACGTGGCCCTCGATGTGTGCGCGCAGTCCGTCC
>Ga0136630_1000792_pt1 | contig 12584 bp, 10 predicted proteins | sample AntDrymUQ5682106_2_FD_105496 | JGI IMG/M metagenome (GOLD analysis project Ga0136630, IMG submission 105496) | Polar desert sand microbial communities from Dry Valleys, Antarctica - metaG UQ568 (21.06) | ecosystem: Environmental > Terrestrial > Soil > Desert | place: Antarctica: Dry Valley...
AGCCTGCGCAACTCGCCGAGCCCATCCGACTCGACGATGATCTCCTCGTCACGGAAGGCGAAGCCACGCGAGGGCGAACCGGCGCTGAACCGCACCTTCTCCTCCCAGCGATTCGGAACCTTTCGTCGCACGGGACGCCGCGGTTCCCGGCGAGGCGTGCCGTACCGACCGAACGGATCATCAACCATCGCGTGCCCTCCTGCGACCCAGTAGATTCGGGTCCCCCGTCGACCCTTTGCCAGCATGACAGACGTCTCACCATCGCGTCACCCGACTTCTGCCGACGCCGAGACACGCGCCCAGGCGGCGTTCGACGCGATCCAGCGCGACCACGCAGAGTCCGAACGCGAATTGCGATCGATCCTGCGCGATCCCGCCTCGCCCGACACGGCGCGAATGATCGCGTCGTGGGGTCTCGGACGGCTGCTGCACGACGCTGGTCAGATCGACGAGGCGATGCGGGTCTACCCAGGCGCCGCCGATCTCGCCCGTCAGCTCGGCGACGACGACTCGTTCGCTCAGATCCAGATGAGCTGGGCGCTGTGTCGCCAGGCGTCCGGCGACGTCGCAGGAGCACTCGAGCTGCTCGACGACGCCGAAGTCCACGTCCATGGGACGACCCTCGGCCGGCTCGTCATGCAGCGCGGCCTCGTGCTCATGTACCTAGGCCGCTACGACGAGTCGGGCGCCGAACTCGACCGGGCGCTGCCACTGCTGCGCGAGGGCGACGACCGCCTCGCGATCGCCCGGCTGCTCAGCAACCGCGGCGTCGTGCGCTCCCAGACCGGCGACATCGACGGGGCACGTGCCGACCTGCTCGAATCCCAACGCCTTGCCGACGAGCTCGACCAGGGCCTCATCGCTGCCGGCGTCCTGCACAACCTCGGCTACCTCGCCGGGCGCACGAACGACGTGCCAGAGGCGCTGCGCCTGTTCGCCCTCGCCCGAGCCCGCTACGTCGCGAAGGGATCGCCAGGGCGCCTGATGGCGGCGCTCGATTCCGACGAGTGCGACGTCCACCTCCTCGCCGGGCTCGGGCGCGAATCGATGGAGATCGCCAGTCGCGTGCTCGCCGACGCCGTGGCCTCCGGCAACACGCTCCAGGTCGCCGAGTCCAACCTTCTCGTCGCCAAGTCGGCGTTCCTCGTGGGTGACCACGAGGCGGCCGCGACGAGCGCCGCAGCGGCGGCCGCGTTGTTCGCCGCCGCCGACCGCGAGCCCTGGGAGGCGCTCGCCACCTACGTCGAGGTGCGGGCGCTGGCCGCCGGCGGCGACCACCAGCGTCCGCCAGACGAGGAGATCGGCCGGTTGCGCGACGTGGCGGCGACACTGCAACGGCTCGGCTGGCTCGCCGAGGCGTCCGACGTCCGCGTCCTCCTCGCCCGTCTCGCCATCGCAGCGGGCCGGATCGACGAGGCCCGCAGCGATCTCGCCGCCGCGGCGAAGGCCCGCCATCACGGCACGCCAGCGCAGCGCGCAGAGGCGTGGCATGCAACTGCACTGCTGCGCCTCGCCGACGGCAACCGGCGTGGCGCCAAGATCGCCATCGGCAACGGGTTGCGGGTCATCGATCGCCACCGCTCGACGTTCGGCGCCAGCGAGCTGCGGGCGACGTCGTCAGTTCACGGCGTCGCGCTCTCGCAGTTGGGTCTGGGGCTGGCACTCGAGCACGGCCGCGGCACCGACGTCCTCGCTGCCGCCGAGCGCTGGCGGGCGGGTGCGCTGCTGTCGACGATCGGCGCCACCGCCCCCCGGCCCGATGCCACCCGCGAACTCGCCGAGCTCCACCAGCTCGAGTCCCAGCTGCGAGCCCAGCTGCTGGAGCCAGCGTCGGGTGAGCAGGCGGAGACCGCCGTGGCTCGACTGCGCGGCGGCGTGGATGCGCTCGAGCGATCGGTCACGAGGGCGACGCGCCTGGCCCCCGGCGATCCCCGCTCGATCAGCGCCCGGCTCGACGTCGCCGCCCTTCGCCGCCGCCTCGGGCATCGCACGCTCGTCGAGTTCGTGGAGGTGGACGACGAGCTCAGCGCCGTCGTCGTGAGCTCCACGCGATGCCGGCTCGTGCGGCTCGGCGCGATCGAGGCCGTCGTCGTCGCATTCGACCATCTGATGTTCGCGCTGCGCCGACTCGTGATGGCTGCCACCGACGGGCAGCGTGCGGCGACGGCGCTCGATCGCCTCCACATCGCCGTCGACGACGTGATCGCCCGACTGATGGAGCCACTCGCGCTCACCGCCGGTTCGCCACTCGTCGTCATCCCACCGGCCGGCGTCGCACCCGTCCCGTGGGGACTCGTGGCGGTGCGGGCCGGTGCCGGCGAGATCACCATCGCGCCGAGCGCAGCGTGGTGGCTCGCTGCCGCACGACCGTCGATGCCCGACGCCGGCGGCGTCGTGCTCGTCGCAGGCCCCGACCTCGACGGCGCCGGCGACGAGATCAGCCGGCTCGCTGCCGAGCAATCGAGTTCGGTCACGCTCACCGGTGCCGACGCCACCAGGGCTGCGGTGCTCGGCGCGTTCAGCGGCGTCGACATCGTGCACGTCGCCACGCACGGCACGTTCCGCGCCGACAACCCCATGTTCTCGTCCCTGGCGCTCGCCGACGGGCGGCTCCTCGTCCACGACCTCGAGACCGTGGTCGACCCGCCGCGACTCGTGATCCTCACGTCGTGCCACGCCGGCCTCACCGGCGTCCACCCTGGTGGCGAGCTCATCGGCACCGCGACGGCGCTGCTGTCGGTGGGTGTCCAGGCGGTCATCGCGCCATCGATCGCGATCCCCGATCGTGCCACGGTGTCGTTTGCCACCGACCTCCACCGTGCGCTGCACCGCGGCGCCTCACCGCCGGCCGCGCTGGCGAGCGCCGTCGCAACGGCAGCCAGCAGCAACGACCCGCTCGCCGTGATGGCGGCCGCGTCGTTCCAGTGCATCGCCGCGTCGACAGTCGATGTATCTGCGGTGTCGCCGACCACTCTGTGAGTGTGTGGACGATGCATAGGCTGCCCCACGTGACCAGCACGTGGCCGGCTGCCGGCGAGATGGCCACGCTCGTCGAGCGTGCGCTCGATCGGGATCAGGCCGCCTGGCGCCGGCTCGTCGACATCCTGAAAGGCGTCGCCTGGAAGGTCATCTACAGCTTCGATCTCCCAGAGGAGGACCGCAAAGACGTGTTCGCATCGACGTTCTTCCGACTGCATGAGCGGTTGGCGACGATCCGCGAGCCCGTCAAGCTGCCCGGCTGGATCGCCACGACGGCGCGCAACGAAGCGCTCACGACGTGTCGTGCACGCCAGCGTGTCGTCCCGATGGACGACCACGACCTCCCACTCGGCTCCATTGCGAGCGACGAGCTCGACGAGGCAATGCTCGACGACGAGCTGTCCGTCGCCGTGCGCGGGGCGGTGCGCGAATTGTCGCCCCAGCACCAGGCCCTGCTGCGCCTGCTCACCGCCGAACCGCCGCTCTCGTACGACGAGATCAGCGCCACCCTCGGCATCCCACGAGGGTCCATCGGACCGATCAGGCAGCGTTGCCTCGAACGGCTCCGCAACAGCCCACAACTCGCCGCGTTCCGCGACGGCGGGAATCGAGCCACCTCATGAACACGTCCCCGCTGCACCACCCATCCGATGCCGACCTCGACGAGGCGCTGGCACGTTCGTTCGACGCTGCAGAGCCGGTGCCCGACGACGCCGTCGCCCTCGCCTACGCGGCGGCCACGTTCGACGACCTCATCGAGGAACTCGCCGCGCTCGCATTCGATTCCAGCGCCAGCGACGCGCTCGTCGCGATGCGCACCCACCAGTCCGACACCCGCATGCTCAGCTTCTCCACCGGCGACGTCACGATCGACCTCGAGATCCGTCACCACGACGGCGTCATCGTCGGCGAGGTGTCACCGGGCTCTGTGGACGACGAGGTGGTGGCCGAGGCGATCGACGGCGGCAGCGTCACCGCACGGCTCGACGAGCACGGGCGCTTCCGCATCGTGATCCACGACCGCGTACTGCGGCTGCGAATCGTCGGCAAGGTGGTCACACCGTGGATCACGGCATGACCGTGCGCTGATCGCGCGTCCCGCATCGGGTACAACATGGGACCAATGAGCGAGTCGCTGCCTCCTCCCATCGGTGCCAACCGGATCGAGGACGACGATGATCGCAGCACAACGGGCGATGCCCCATCACGGCGCGGGCTGTCGACGCGCACACGCCTTGTCGGTGCCGTCGTCGCGCTCGCGCTCGCGATCGCCGCGGGCGTCGTCGCCGTGCGGGTGATCGGCGGCGGCGAGGGCGGTGATGACGGTGACGTCGCCGGATGGAACGCCATCGCCGTACGTGACGACGAGGCGATCACCATCGTCGACGAGGCAGGCGAGGAACTCGACACGATCGACGCTGCCGTCGGAATCGGCGCGACCGAGGTGAGCGGTCGCTTCCTGCTCGCCAGCGGCGACGGCGGGATGCTGTTCGTCGACACGGCGAGCGGTGACACGACGGAGGTGGAGGTGAGCGACGAGTTCGACGCGGCGCAGTTCCTTGCGGCAGGCTCGTCGACGTTCGCGCTCGGGAGCAACAACGGCGCGGCGCTGCGGATCGTCGACCCGGTCGCCGGCGTCGACGTCGACATCACGACCCTCGCCGGTTGGTCGTCAGACGCCCTGATCCTGCCGCAGGCGGCGCGCATCGACTCCGGCAACGAGGTCGTCGGCGTCGACGACCTCCGGGCGCAGCAGGCCGTGTTCTTCGAGATCGGCGATGACCCCGCACCGCATCTCGTCGACGGTCGGCTGATCGATCTCCGTCATGGCGCCGCGCTCGGTCTCGAACCCGAGGAAGGGCGCGCCGAGCTGACGTTCTACGACTCGGACGGCGAGTCGACGGGCAGCGTCGCGATGGCGCCGCCCGTGGGTGGCGTGCTGACGGCGGACGCCACCGCGCTCGTTGTCGATCGCAAGGGCACACTCGTGGAGCTCACGGCGGGCAACGACGAGCCGCGCACGATCGCCGAGTTGGACGTCGAACCGAGCTCGGCCATGTTCGTCACCGCGTCGGATCGAATCGTGCTCGTCGTCCCGGGCGCCGAGGACGACGACGATGAGGTGGTCGTGGTGAACTACGAGGGCGAGGAGATCCTGTCGGCGTCGGGCGCGCTCGACCTGTCCGCTCGCACTTCCATCCACTCGCTTGCCTGCGTCGTGATCGGCACGCCCGCCGACGGCGACGACGCGGCCATCGGGTCCTCGAACGCAGTGCTCTACGACCTCGACAACGGCGACGAGCTCGCCTCCGGCGAGATCCGCCCGCAACTGTCGACGGGGTCGCAGGACGGGTGCACGGTGCTCGCTGCGACCGCCGACGGCGCGCTTGCGCTCACGCCCGACGGCACCACGACGCTCGACGGCGATCCGGCCGCTGTCGCCCCCGACGGGTCGGCATTCGTGCTGCGTGACGGCAGCGAGCTCACACTCGTGCTCGCCGAAGGCGGAGAGGACGACGAGGTCGCGCTGCCGGGCACCGGCGCACCGGTGTTCATCGAACGCTGAGCACCCTGTCGAGGTAGTCGTTGCGAAACGTGCCGGTCGGATCGAGGCGGTCACGGACGGAGATGAACTCGTTCCACCGCGGATAGCGCGGGGCCAGCGTCGCCGCCGTCTGGAAGTGCAATTTGCCCCAGTGTGGCCGGCCGTCGTAGTCGTCCATGATCGACTCGACGCCGCGGAAGTACTCGAGATAGGGCACGCCGCGGTACTGGTGCACGGCGACCCAACCCGAGTCGCGGCCCGACGCCGTCGACAGCGGGATGTCGTCGCCGGCCGACACGCGCACCTCGATCGGGAACAGCGGCGGCGTTGCGAGGCGCGCGGTAAGGCGGCGGACACGCTCGACCGCCTCGGGCACGGCGTGGGCGGGGATGCCGTACTCCATCTCGACGAAGCGCACGTGACGTGGGCTGCAGAACACGCGGTCGCTGCGATCGACGAGCTCACGCTCGGTCGCGACGCGGCCGACGAGACGGGCGAGTCGGGGCGCGAGCGACGGCATCGAGCGGCCGGCCCGGCATACGAGGCCGAACCCGATGTTCTCCGCCAGCCACTTGTCACGCACGTAGGCGAGGCGACCGGGCGGTGCGGCCGGCTCGTCGGTGCGGCGGTTGCGCTTCACCTGGCAGCGCCGGGTGCCTGGCATCCAGTAGAACTCGAAGTGGTCGACCTCGCGCGTCGCCCGATCGAACCCGGCGAGCACGTCGTCGAGCGGCTCGATCGTCTCGCGAGCGTGGAGGTTGAACGCCTCGACGCAGCGCAGCGTGACCTCCGTGACGACGCCGAGCGCACCGATGCCGACACGTGCCGCGGTGAATACGTCGGGATGTGAATCGGGACGGCATCTGACGACCTCGCCGGTGCCGTCGACGAGCGTGAGGGCGACGATGTTGGTCGCCAGGTTGCCGAAGCGCCGCCCTGTCCCGTGTGTCGCCGTTGCGGTCGCACCGGCGACGGTCTGACGATCGATGTCGCCGAGGTTCTCGAGCGCGAGACCGAGCTGCGCGAGCCGGTCGTTGAGCTGGTGGAGACGGATCCCGGCCTGCACCGTCACCTCCCGCCGCGCCCTGTCGACGGCCAGCACGTCGGTCATCGCGTCGAGGCGGAGCTGGAGGCCCGACGTCGCCGCCGCCGCCGTGAACGAATGCCCGCCACCGATCACTTTCACGCGCTGCCCGTCGTTCGCCGCCCGGCGAACGAGCTCGGCCACCTCGTCGGTCGATCGCACGTTCCGAACCGCAGCGGGCGACCAGCGTTCGTTGCGACCCCAGTTCTGCACCCGTACCACCACGTCAGCGACGTTAGCCATGCGTTTGCGCGCGACGCACGAGGGGTACCTTCGCCCCCGTGAACGTACGATCGGCCGCCAATAACGTCGCCAACACCGATGCCCGGTCGGGACTCGCCCGCTTCGGGCTCACGGCAAAGGGCATCTTGTACGTGTTCCTCGGTGTCCTCGCCGTGCAGTTCGCCAGTGGCGACGTGTCGAGCAAGGAGGTCTCCGAGACCGGGGCGATCAAGCTCGTCGCCGAGCAGCCGATGGGCAAGTTCCTCCTCGTCGTGCTGGCACTCGGCCTCGTGGCGCTCACGATCTGGCACGTGGTGATGGCCGCCACGGGTGATCCCGTGCAGGGCAGTGAGACGAAGGACAAGGTCAAGTACGCGGTGAAGGCGGTCAGCTACGGCGGTCTCGCCATCGTCGCCATCGCGGTGACGGCAGCCAACTGGGGCACGTCGTCACCCGCCGGTGGCGGCGGAGGTGGGGGTGGCGAGCAGCAGGCCGCTGACACGCTGATGGGCGCACCGCTCGGGCGCTACCTCGTGATGCTCGCCGGCGCCGTGATCATCGGTATCGCCGCCTACGAGTTCTACAAGCACGTCGTGCAGACCGAGTTCATGGAGCGCTTCGACGTGTCGGGCAGGACGAAGCAGGTCGTCGACGTCTCAGGCCGCACGGGCTACGGCGCCCGCTCGATCGTTGCGATCATCATCGGTGTGTTCTTCATCGCCGCCGGCGTGCAGTCCAACTCCGAGAAGACACGCGGCCTGTCCGGGGCACTGAAGGCACTCGCCGAGCAGTCGTGGGGACCGCCGCTACTCTGGCTCGTCGCCGTCGGCTTCGTGCTCTTCGGCGTCTTCTGCTTTCTCGAAGCCCGCTACCGCCGCGCCGTGTAAGTGGCGGGCTCGTCGTCCGCTCGCTCCGCTCGCTTTCTCCTTGCGCGCGTTCGCACACCGTCGGCTGTGTCAGCATTTCCCGGACGCGCCGCGTGTTCTTGCTGACACAAGCGATCTGCGTCCGCAGCACACTTCGAGAACAACGACCTCTGTCAGCGATCTCCGCCTGCGCCGCGTGTTCTCGCTGACACAAGCGGGGGCACCCTGACGACCGGATCTACTGCTGCGGGCCTCGCGCGGCCCTCACCTCCTGCCGTAATCCTGCGGGCTCGTCGGCCGCTTCGCTTTCTCCTCGCGCCGCGTGCGGCTCCTCGCTGGCGCTTCCCTCGCCGCCACGCCTGACCGGTGGGTTGTCGTCCCTGCTGGTGCGCAGGCGCGTGGGTAACGTTTGGAGGTGGCCGGAGGTGAGCTGATCTATGCGTTCCGGATCATGCGACTTCCATTGCTCGACGCCGGCGGGCAGGCGATCGGGCGGCTGTCGGACCTCGTCATCGTGCGTGGGCGGCCCGGTCAGGCACCGCGCGTCGTCGGGTACGTCGCCGAGAGCCAGCGTCGCCGGATTTTCGTCACCGCCGGTCGCATCGTCGAGCTGACGAGCGACGGCGCACGGCTGCGCAGCTGGGACGTCGACCTCAACCCATTTGCGCCGCGCCGCGGTGAGGTGCTCATCGGCCAGGACCTCATCGACGCACGCATCGGCGACGAGATCGTCAGTGACGTCGGCCTGCGCTGGGTGACCGACTCGGCGATGCCCTACCTCGAGATCGCAAAGGTCCGCCTCGCCCGCCGCAACGCGCTGCGCCGGCGGCAGAGCTACCGGCTCGTCGACTACGACGAGGTGCCGTCGCTGTTCGCCGCGCCCACCGAGATGGAGGCCGAGGCCGCCCGCCTGCGCGACATGCACCCGTCGGACGTCGCTGCGATCATCAGGGCGCTCCCGGCGGCACAGCGCTCACAGCTCGCCGAGGCGATGGACGACGAGCGGCTCGCCGACGTGCTCGAAGAGCTGCCCGAATCCGAGCAGATCCGACTCGTCGAGGATCTCGACCTCAATCGCCTCGTCAGCGTGCTCGACGAGATGGAGTTCGACGACCTCGCCGACCTGCTCGGTGAGATGACCCAGCAGCAGCGAACGCGCATCCTCGAGGCGATGGACGACGACGACGCCGACGTGGTGCGGCGCCTGCTGTCGTACGAGGCGGCGACAGCCGGCGGTCTCATGACCCCGCAGCTCATCGTGCTCGGCCCGAAATCCACCGTGGCAGAGGCGCTCGCCGCCATCCGCGACCCGCATCGCATCGTCAGCGTCGCGGCGCAGGTGTTCGTCTGCCAGGCGCCGTTCCGCACGCCGACGGGGAAGTACCTCGGCACCGCCCACGTGCAGCGCCTGCTGCGTGAGGCACCGCGCCTCGAGCTCGAACGATGCACGAGCACCGACCCCGTCGTCACGCCCGACACACCCGACCGGCGCGTCGCCGAGATCCTCGCCTCCTACGACATGGTGGCCGTCGGCGTGTGCGACGAGGCCGGCCACCTGCTCGGTGCCGTCACCATCGACGACGTGCTCGACCGCATGCTCGGCGTCGGCTGGCGAGCCCGTCATCGTCGAGTCGAGAGCGCCTCATGAGCCCGAGACGGCGGTCGCAGCCGTGGTGAAACGGCGAGAAGACCTCACGGCGCCGCGATCGGCACGACGCTTCGATGTCCACTACGACGCGGACGCGTTCGGCAGGTTCTCGGAATCGATCGCCCGCTTCCTCGGCACCGGCCGCTACCTCGTCTTCCAGACCGGCCTCATCATCGCCTGGATCGCCGCCAACCTGCTGCCGCCCGCGCGCTTCCAGTTCGACCCGTGGGAACGCGGCCTCGTGCTGCTCACGCTCGTCCTCTCGTTGCAGGCGTCGTACGCCGCGCCACTCATCCTGCTCGCCCAGAACCGGCAGGAATCACGCGATCAGCGTCAGGGCGAGCACGATCGTGAGATCGCCGCCAACACCGAGGCCGACACCGAGTTCCTCGCACGAGAGCTCGCCGGCGTACGCCTGATGGTGGCCGACATGGTCACGGCCGACGAGTTGCGCGAGGAGCTGGCGAACCTGTCGGCAGCGGTCGATCGGCTGGCGGCGCGTCTCGATCTTCCTGACGAGCCAGCGACTCCGGCACACCCGTGAACCGCTGCATCCGCACGCCGCCCTCGGCGACGGACTGCAGCAGCTCGACAGTCGGCAGCGCAGCGTCGCCGGCGACCACCGCCCCCCTCGGGAGACGTCCCCGTGCGGCCGCGTCGGCGAAGGCCGCTGCCGTCGCCCCCGACGCCGTGCCGACGCGCTCGGCGATGCCGGCAATCAACGTCGCCCTCCCGCCGTCCGCGCGTGCGCCTCGCGCCTCGACGCGCAGCGCGCCGACACGACCCTCGCGGTGTGGCGGGGTCAGCATCGGCAGCCACGACGTGAAGCGGTCACGCCGGGTGGCCGACACGCGCGCGGAGATCCTCGTCACGTTGGGCAGTGCCCGGTGCAGCGTCGTCGGCTCGGCGAGGTCGGCCCGGTAGCAGTCGTAGGCGCCGACGGGCTCGGGGAACCAGCACAGCTCGCGTCCCGACCCGCCCCGACGCTCGATCCACGTGCCGTCGTGCCACCCGGTCGCCGACGATCCCAGCGCGCGGTGGTGTTCGCGGGCGCACGACGGACCTGCCGTGCCGTGCGTCGCCACATGGATCTCGTCGCACGTTGCCAGCTCGGAGGCGAGCCAACGGGCGAGCAACCCCGACAGCCCGGGACTCATCGCCGCTCCGACCACGATGCCCGTCCCGTGCTGGCGGGCGACGTCGTCGAGGTCGAGCAGCGCCTGCACCCGGCCCACCGAGCCGGCGAGTGACACGACGTGCACACCGAGGCGCAACAGCTGATCGGCGACGTCGACGTGCTCGCCAGGGTGTGCGAGCACGACGGTGGCGCACGACGCGAGGTCGGCGACATCGGCCACGACCCGTGCGTCGCGCAGCACCCCTGCCGCTGCCTGCGCCGCCTCGTCGCGGCGATCGTGGAGCATCAGCCGGTGGCGTCCGTCGAGCAGGCGAGCGCAGCGTCTGCCCACAACACCCACGCCGACGATGCCGACCGACGTGGGGGTCTCGTCACCGGCGGTCATCGGTCAGTCCTCACGGTCGAAGCGCGAGCCGACGTCGACGGGCGTCCATCCGCCGTGCTCGGGTGGAGTGCCACCACGACCACGCACACGGAGCCCAGCGGCGATGATGCCCGCGACCGAGAGTGCCCCCAAGGCTCGACGTAGCAGCTTCACGTGGGGCTAGCTGGAATCGAACCAGCGACCTCATCCTTATCAGGGATGCGCTCTAACCGACTGAGCTATAGCCCCGGAAGGCAACTGGAGGCTAACGGTCGGACCGGCGTTCCTCAACCGCCGGGGAACCGGCGAACGCCGTCAGGTCGCCGCGTTCGCCGGGGTCGCCGGGTCGCTGCGGCGCTGTACGGCGAACCGTGAACCGGCGCGTCGGCGACGCCGTGCGCTCCACGACCTCTTCTTCGAGCACCGTCATCCGCACGCCGCCGACGAGGTCGGTGATGAGGTTGAACAACGTCGCCCCGAGCACGGCGAAGCCGGTGAACGCGACGGCGACGAACAGTCCCCCGATCCACGCGTTGTGAAAGATCTCGCCGCCCTCGAACTCGAAGTCCGACCACCCGAACGACTCGAAGAACTGCTCGATGTTGTCGACCGTGCCCGTCGAGTCGGCGACGTTCCACAGCAGCACGCCCGCCGTCAGCACGACGCCGTAGATCACGACGGAGAACACGGCGGCAACCTTGAACACGCTCCACGGATCGACGTGACGCAGCACCCTGGTGACCTTGCGCGCCCTCGGGCGACGCCCGACCGACCGCTCGACGGGTGCGATCAGGTGACGCTCGGCGTCGACCACGGTGCGTCGCACCGTCGCCGCCGGGACGACGGCGGTCTCGGGTTCGCGACGCGTTTCGGGCGGGCCCGGGGGTGGCGGCGGGATCACCGGCGAGCGGCGGATGCCGGCAAGCGAGCGCACCGCGCGGGCGCGAATCGACTCTGCCATGCCATCGTCGTGGCTCCCCCGGTCGGCCGTCGCGTCGCCGTCCCCACCGCCCTGCGGCGCGGCACCGTCGTCGCGGTCGATCTCGTCGGCCTGATCGACCTCGACGTCCTCGGCCGGGGCATCATCCGGCCGGGAGCGCGCGCTCGTGACACCGTTGCCGGCGACCGGTGTCGGGGGTTGACCCGGCACCAACGGCACGACGGGTTGCTCGACCGTCGGCTCGTCGACCGCCTGCTGGTCGAGCGCGCGATCAGAGGAGCCCACCGCGCCGAGTGTACGCGCCGCCGACCACGCAACCGTGGCGCCTGGTCGGCGCTCAACTGGCGGCGGGATGGTCAGATCTCGACCTGCGTACCCACTTCGAACACACGATCGCGCGGGAGGTTGAAGAACCGCGCAGCGCTCGCAGCGCCGCGATCGAGCACCTCGAACAACTTCTCCCGCCAGATCGGCATGCCCTCCGCCTCGGCCGAGAACGGCGTCTCGCGGCCGATGAAGTACGTCGCCTTCCTCGGGTCGAACTCGACCCCGTTCGGCGCGAAACCCGCGAGCGCCTCGACGACGTCCGGATCCTCCATGAAGCCGTAGGAGATCACGACCCGGTACACACCGTCGCCCAGGTCACGCACCTGCAACCGGCTGGACGGCTCGACGCGCGGCGTGTCACCGGTGTCGACCGACAGCACGACGGTCGTCTCGTGCAGCGCGTGGTTGTGGGCGAGGTTCGTGATCAACGCCGGCGGCGCACCCTCGGATCCCTTGAACATGTACACCGCA
>Ga0136630_1000795_pt1 | contig 12532 bp, 12 predicted proteins | sample AntDrymUQ5682106_2_FD_105496 | JGI IMG/M metagenome (GOLD analysis project Ga0136630, IMG submission 105496) | Polar desert sand microbial communities from Dry Valleys, Antarctica - metaG UQ568 (21.06) | ecosystem: Environmental > Terrestrial > Soil > Desert | place: Antarctica: Dry Valley...
ACCCCCGCCGCTCCGACCAAGAACTGGCGCCGGGTGGCCGGGTAGCCGAAGGGGCTGCCGCTCCCGTTGTCGCGCGGGCTCCTGCTGATGCCGTATCCCGGTGTACCCCGTGCACTCATGCGGCGGCGCCCCTCAGTTTCGTCCCCGTTCTTATTCACATCGCGAAACGCACGTTCACCTAGTTGGATCGTCCTGTCAACACTTTGAGCACCGGCTTTACCGAAAAGTCACACCTGCCGGCTGTCCCTGTCCGGGGCGTGAGCAGCTCCTCGTGTCACGATGACGCCCATGACCAGCTCCCTGGATGTCGCCAAGTTGAGGGCCGACGGTGCGCTGCCCGGACGGGTTCAGTCGGTCGACCGCGCGCTCAGGCTGCTGGCGGGCGTGGCGGCTGCTGCGCCGCGTGGTGAGACCGTGGCAGAGTTAGCCGCATTGTGCGACATCAATCGGGCGACGGCCTGGCGGCTTCTCGGCACGCTGGAAGCGCACAGACTGGTGGAGCGCAACCCGAGCACCAACCGGTACCAGATCGGATTCGCGCTGATCAGGATGTCGGCCGCGGCGGGCTACGACGGCTTGGTACGCAGGACGCGTCCCATCCTCGAGCGGGTATCGGCGCAGACCGGCGAGACTGCCGACCTCGCGGTAGCAGGGCGGCACGGTGTGACGTACGTGGGTGAGGTGGCACCACCGTCTGTCCTGGCGGTCAACTGGCTCGCCCGCGAGGTCCCGTTGCATGCCACCTCCACGGGTAAGGCGCTTCTCGCCTGGCTCCCTCCGGAAGAGGCGCTCGGACTGCTGCAGACGCCCCTGCGTGGCTTCACCGACACCACGGTGACCGACCCGGACAGGTTGCTGGCAGAGTTGAGCGAGACTCGTGCTCGTGGATATGCGCAATGCGCTGGGGAGCTCGAGCCGACGTTGTACGGCGTCTCCGCGCCGGTCTTGGACGCAGCAGGGAGCAGGCCGCTGGCCCTGTTCAGCATCTGGGGGCCGGTGAACCGGGTGCCGGCCTCACGGTTCTCGGCGCTGGGGCTCGTCGCGATCAAGGCGGCTACCGATGTCCGCGCCGCGATGACCGCCTGAGCCTCTTGACAAACCCGTGCGTTCCGTAGAACCGTCTCACTAGATGCGACGGTTGCTCACATAGTGCGAAGCCGTGGCTGAGAGCGGCGCCACCGTACGGGTCCCCAGGAGAGCAGATGACGCAAGCGCGCAAGGTCATCATCACGTGCGCGGTGACCGGAGCAGGACACACTCCGACGATGTCGCCGCACCTCCCGTACTCGGTCGAGGACGTGGTCAGCCAGTCCGTGGCGGCTGTTCAAGCAGGCGCGTCGATCATCCATCTGCATGCACGAGACCCGCGAGATGGTAGACCAACGGCAGAACCGGCGGTCTTTCTCGAGTACCTCAAGGGGGTCAAGGACTCCACTGACGCAGTCGTGAGCATCACCAGCGGCGGCGGGACCGGGATGTCGGTGGCTGATCGGTTGCGGGTGATCTACGAGACCAAGCCCGAACTGTGCACGCTCAACCTCGGGACATTCAACTACGGCAGCTTTCCGATGATCGCCAAGTACGCCGGTGCGTGGATGTTCGACTGGGAGGAGCCGTACCTGGAGAGCACCCGATCAGAGCCGTTCGTCAGCACGTTCGCGGACATCGAGCACATGCTGAAGGACGTCCGCCCACGCACGGGTGCGCGCTTCGAGTACGAGGCCTACGACATCGGCCACCTCTACACCCTGGCCTACTACCTCGAGGCCGGGCTCGTGGAGCCTCCGATCTTCTTGCAGACCGTGCTGGGCGTGATGGGCGGCATCGGCGCTGAGGTCGAGCACCTCGCACACATGAGGTCCACGGCAGATCGCTTGCTCGGCGACTCCTACGAGTGGTCGGTGCTCGGTGCGGGGCGGCACCAGTTCAACATGATCACGGTCTCGGCCGTGATGGGTTCGCACGTGCGAGTCGGTTTGGAGGATGGCCTCTTCATCGGCCGGGGGCGAATGGCTGAGTCGAATGCCGAACAGGTCGCGAAGATCAAGCGGATCCTCGACGAGCTCTCGCTCGAGGTCGCCACCCCGGAGGACGCTCGCACGATCCTGGGGCTCAAGGGGCTCGACCAGGTCGGCTGGTGAGTTCCGAGGGACGCCCCGCGCCGGACGCCGTCCGCACCGTTGCCGTCATCGGTACGGGTGTCATCGGTGGCGGCTGGGTAGCGCACTTCCTGCGCACGGGGTACGACGTCGTTGCGTGGGACCCTGGACACGACGCAGCACAGAGGCTTTCGGGGCTGCTGGACACGGCGTGGCCCGCCCTCGAGCGACTCGGGCTGCACGAGGGTGCGAGCCGCGACCGACTGCGCTTCACGGACGACCTCGAGAACGCCGTTGCCGAAGCCGACTTCGTCCAGGAGTCCTCTCCCGAGGTGCTCCCCGCCAAGGTGGCGCTGCTGGCAGCGATCGACGCAGGCACGAGGCCGGGCGTGGTAGTCGGTTCGAGCACGTCCGGCTTCTCGATGAGCGACATGGCAGTGGGATGTGCGACACCTGGTCGCTTCGTGGTCGGGCATCCGTTCAACCCGCCGTATCTCATCCCGCTCGTCGAGGTGGTGGGAGGCCCGGGCACCGACCCAGGGACACTGGTGTGGGCGGAGGACTTCTACACGCTGACAGGCAAGGTCTGCCTGACGTTGGATCATGAGGTGCCGGGCTTCGTCGGCAACCGCCTGCAAGAAGCGCTCTGGCGCGAGGCGCTGCACATGATCGACTCCGGGCAGGCGACCGTGCAACAGATCGAGGACTCGATCGTCTACGGTCCAGGGCTGCGCTGGGCACTGATGGGTCCGATCCTCACGTTCCATCTCGCTGGCGGACCGGGCGGCATGGCACACATGCTGGATCACTTTGGTCCGGCCCTGCTGGAGCCATGGACCCGCTTGGACTCGCCATCGTTGACCCCGGAGCTGCGTGACCGCGTGGTGTCCGGCGCCGAGAAGGCGGCCGCAGGGCGGACGATGCCTGAGCTGCAGCAGCGGCGCGACGCGTTCCTCGTCGACCTCCTGCTGTTGCGAGAAGAGCACCGGGCTCTCGATGGATGAGGGGCAGACACCGTTCTCGACGTACCGCACCGAGGTGCGCAGCGAGTGGCTGGACTACAACGGTCACATGCACGATTCCAGCTACGCGATCGTCCTCAGCGACGCCCACGAGGAGCTGTTCGCAGCGCTGGGCCTCAGCGTGGACTACCGCGCGACCGCCGAGGCCTCGTTCTACACGGTGGAGTGCCACATCCGTTACCTGGCCGAGTGCTTACTGGGGCAGGTGTTGACGGCCTCCAGCATCGTGGTGGCGGCGAATGCCAGCACGATGTGGCTGTACACAGAGCTCCTGCACGAAGACGGGCGACGGGCAGCGACAGGCGAGTTCTTCTACCTCCACGTGGACACCGCGCTCGGCGCCACCACCGCCATGCCCGCCGACCGGTGTGAGCGCGTCCAGGACATGCTCGCTGCCCATGCCGGGCTCCCACGTCCCGCCCATCTCGGCCTCGGGGTGGGAGCGGCTCGCACCGGCTCGGGGGACGCATGACGGAGGCACGCGTCTGCGCGCCGCTGCGTCTGCATCACGCGACGGTTCTGTCCGCCTGGGTGGACTACAACCGACACATGAGCGAGTGGTGCTACCTGCTCGCCTTCGGAGACAACGCAGATGCGTTCTTCCGGTACATCGGCATCGACGAGCGGTACCGCAGGGAAGGCCACTCGCTGTACACGGTGGAGACACATCTGCACCATCGTCGTGAGGTCGGCGAGGGAGAGTCCCTGTCCATGACGCTGCGCGTGCTGGACCACGACGACAAGCGCGTGCACGTGTTCCACGAGATGTTCGTCGGCGACAGCGACGTGCTGCTGGCCACGGCAGAGCAGATGCTGGTCCACGTCGACTCGCGAGCAGGGAGGTCCGCGCCGATGCCGCGGGACCTCCTCCGGCGCCTGAAGGCGATCCACCGAGCACATGACGAGCTCGCCGTACCCGAGGCCGTGGGCAGGCCGATGCGTATCAGCCGCGCGTAGGAGCAAACCATGGACTTCGAACTCAGTCACGAGCAGCAGGCGATCGTCGAGACGGTGCGCAGGTTCGTCAGCAACGAGCTCTACCCCCATGAGGCCGAGGTGGACAGGTCGAACGACGTCCCGCCGGTACTCGTCGAGGCGATCCGCGCGAAAGCCCTCAGCGCAGGGCTCTACGCGGCCAACATGCCCGCAGAGCTCGGCGGTGGCGGGTTGGACGCCGTCGCGATGGCTCTGGTGGAGCGGGAGCTCGGCAAGGCGAGCTATGCGCTGCAGTGGTTGGTCGCACGGCCGAGCAACATCCTTCAGGCATGCGAGGCAGAGCAGCGCGAGCGCTACCTGCTGCCCTCGATCAGGGGTGAACGCCACGACTGTCTGGCGATGACCGAGCCAGGTGCCGGCTCCGACGTCCGTTCCATGAGTACCCGTGCGGTACGAGAGGGCGACGACTACGTCATCAACGGCACGAAACATTTCATCAGCAACGCCGACCTGGCCGATTTCGTGATCCTCTTCGCCGTGACGGGCGCCGAGGACACGATGCGCGGCCAGCACAAGCTCATCAGTGGCTTCCTGATCGACATCGACACGCCGGGGCTGACGGTCAGACGTGGCTCGGCCAGCGTCTCGCACCGTGGGTACCACCACTGCGAGCTGTCCTTCGAGGACTGTCGCGTACCGGTCGCACAGCGCCTCGGGGAAGAGGGCCGCGGCTTCGAGCTGATCGCCGAGTGGCTGGGCGCCAGCCGCCTCACCGTGGCGGCCTCGAGCGTCGGCCGTGCGCGTCGCGTGCTGGAGATGACCACCCGCTGGGCCGCCGAGCGCGTTCAGTTCGGCCAAGCCATCGGACGCTTCCAGGGGGTCGGATTCCCGCTCGCGGACATGGCCACCGAGCTGGAAGCAGCAGAGCTGCTGACGTTTCGGGCAGCCTGGAAGCTCGATCAGGGGACGATGACCGACCAGGACGCAGCCATGGCCAAGCTCTTCGCGTCCGAGGCACTGGGTCGGACGACCGACGGGGCTGTGCAGATCTTCGGCGGCATGGGGCTGATGGCCGACCTACCCATCGAGCGGTTCTGGCGCGACGCGCGAGTGGAGCGGATATGGGACGGGACGAGCGAGATCCAGCGGCACATCATCGCCAGGTCGATGCTGCGCCCGCTGGGAGCGTGAGCCCACAGTGACCGACAACCTGCGCCGCTTGCTGGCTCCGCGACGCCTTGTCCTCGTGGGTGGGGCAGCGGCGGAGGCAGCGATCCGGTCCTGCCGTGCCATTGGCTACGACGGCGACATCTGGCCGGTGAACCCGGGGAGGTCGCGGCTCGACGGAGTTGCGTGCTTCCCCGACCTGAAGAGCCTGCCCGGCGCCCCGGACGCCGCGTTCGTGGCGGTGCCGAGAGAGCAGACGATCTCTGTGGTCGCCGAGCTCGCACGCCTCGGCACCGGCGGCGTCGTCTGCCACGCCTCCGGCTTTGCCGAGGACGGCCTGCACGGCCGCGCGCTGCAACGTGATCTGGTCGCCGCCGCCGGCGAGATGGCACTCATAGGTCCGAACTGTCTCGGCTTGATCAACTATCTGGATGGTGCGGCTCTGTGGCCGGAACAGCATGGCGGGGCCCGCGTCGAACGCGGGGTGGCGGTGATCAGCCAGAGTGGCAACATCGGGCAGAACCTCACCATGCAACGACGGTCGTTGCCCTTGGCGCAGCTGGTCACCGTAGGCAACGGTGCGGTGACAGGCGTGGCCGACCTGGTCGAAGCACTGCTGGACGACCCCCGGATCACCGCGATCGGCTTGCACCTGGAGGAGGTGCCCGACGTCGCCGCGCTGTCCCGCGTGGCGCTCGAGGCACTGCGCCGACGGGTGCCGATCGTCGTGCTGAAGTCAGGGTCGTCGGAGCAGGGCACTCGGGTGGCCCTCAGCCACACGAGCTCGCTAGCCGGTTCGGACGTGCTCTGTGACGCGCTGTTCCGACGCCTGGGAATCGCGCGGGTACGCCAGGTCGGCACCTTCGTGGAAACGCTGAAGTTCCTGCACACCGTCGGCTCCCTTCCCGACGCCCGGATCGCCTCGGCCAGCTGCTCGGGTGGTGAGGCGGCACACGTCGCCGATCTTGCGCACGAACGCGGGATCAGGCTGCCGGACTTCCCTGCGGCTACTGCCAGCCGGCTGCAGGCTGTGCTCGGTGAACGGGTCTCTGTGCGCAACCCGCTGGACTACCACACCTACGTCTGGGGAGCGCAGGCAGCGCTGGCTGAGTGCTTTTCTGCGTTCCTCGGCTCAGGCTCGGACTGTCATCTGCTGGTGCTCGACTTCCCTCGAGCGGACCGATGCGACGTCGAGGAGTTCGAGATCGCCATCCGCGCTTTCATGGCGGCACATCAGGGCACCGGCTCGCGGGCCTGTGTGGTGAGCTCGCTGCCCGAGGGGCTCCCGGAGGAGATCGGACGGCGACTCATGGCGGCCGGCATTGCACCCATGCAGGGCATCGCGGACTGCCTCGAGGCGATCGCAGCTGCGCAGCAGGTGGGTGCCGCGCAGAAGAACGTCTCTCGAATCCTGCCCCTGCAGGCTGTGGCCGCGCGCACCGGTGGTCCGATCGGGCAGCTGGACGAAGCAGAGGCGAAGAGCGCGCTCAGAGCGTTTGGTGTGCTCGTCCCCCCTGGTGCCGTGGCAGCACGAGGCACGGTCGGAGCACTCGCCGCACGGATCGGCTTTCCCGTGGTTCTCAAAGCGGTCTCATCGTCGCTGGCGCACAAGTCCGAGGTGGGTGGCGTGTGTCTCAACCTGGCGTCGGAGGACGAGGTGGAGCTCGCCGCCGCTGGCATGTCTGAGCTGAGCGACCAGTTCCTGGTCGAGCGCATGGTCGAGGGAGCCCTGGTCGAACTGGTCGTGGGAGTCCACCGAGACCCACAGTTCGGGCTGACCATGACGATCGGCACAGGGGGAGTGCTGGTCGAGCTGATCCAGGACACGGTGACGCTGCTGCTGCCGGCGACGGCTGCGGACATCCGCAGCGCGCTCAGCTCGCTGCGGAGCTGGCCGCTGTTGCGAGGCTTCCGGGGGCAGCCAGCGGACGTGGGGTCGGTCCTCGACGCCGTGGCCTCCATCGTCACCTACGCGCGAGCGCATTCCGACCGGCTCGTGGAGCTCGAGGTCAACCCGTTGCTGGCCCTGCCAGACTGCGCGGTGGCCGTCGACGCTCTGATCCGGCTCCGTTCAGCCGATGCGCACGGGTCGTCAGCTCCGCGACGCGGTGAGCTGGAGGACGTCGGATGACCGTGCAGCTGGAGGTCGTGGACGAGGTCTTGGTGGTGACCCTCGACCGCCCGAAGGTCAACGCGATCGACGTGCCCACGAGTCAGGCGCTGTACGACGCGTTCGAGCGGCTGCAAGGAGACAACGCCTTGCGGGTGGCGGTGCTCACCGGGGCCGGCGACAGGTTCTTCTCGGCGGGCTGGGACCTCAAGGCGGCGACCTCAGGAGAGTCGATCGAGGCCGACCATGGTCCCGGTGGGTTCGGCGGACTGACCGAGTTCACCGGGCTGCGCAAACCGGTGATCGCGGCAGTGAACGGTCTGGCGCTCGGCGGCGGGTTCGAGCTCGCACTCGCCGCCGACCTCCTCGTGGTCGCCGAGCACGCGGAGTTCGCCCTGCCCGAGGTGACCCTGGGGATGGTGGCCGATGCGGGGGGCGTCTTGCGACTGCCCAGAAAGCTGCCTGCGGCGGTCGCAACGGAGATGCTGCTCACTGGCCGGCGAATGACCGCCGCCGAAGCCCACCGCTGGGGCCTGGTGAACCGAGTCGTCGCTGCTGCACGCGTGATCGACGAAGCGATGAAGCTAGCCCGCGACATCTGCGCGAGTGCGCCGCTGGCCGTCGCCGCGGTCAAGGAGATCACCGAGGTGACCTCCGCTCTGAGCCTTGCTGCTGCTTACCGGCATCTACGCAGCGGCGATCTGGCGAGCTACCAGAGGATGCTGGGCTCGCAGGATGCCCAGGAGGGGCCGCGGGCATTCATGCAGAAGCGCTCTCCCAGATGGCTGGGACGTTGACACCTCGCGTGACCGGTCCGTAGCGACGCATATTCTGGATGTCATGCAGGGCGCAAGCGGTCTCCTCGACACCCGCGAGTTGGAGGAGGCGCTCGCGATCCTCCACCGCGGCAGGGTCGTCACACTGACCGGCGCCGGCATCTCCACCGACTCAGGCATCCCCGACTACCGCGGCCCGGGCTCACCGGCGCGGACCCCCATGACGTACGGCCTGTTCTGCTCGGGTCCGGTGGCCCAGCGCAGGTACTGGTCGCGGGCGTTCGTCGGCTGGCAGCTGATGGGGCACGCCGACCCGAATCCGGGTCATCACGCGCTGGTCGACCTGGAGGTCCGGGGCGTCGTCGATGCAGTGGTCTCGCAGAACGTCGACGGCCTGCATGCGCGCGTCGGCCAACGTCGCCTCATCGACCTGCACGGCCGGATACACGAGGTCGTCTGCCTGGACTGCCGACGGGTGAGCCCCCGCCAGGTGCTGCAACGGCGACTCGCCGAGCTCAACCCCGACTGGGTCGCCGCGGACCACCGCGGTGTCGAGACAGCCCCCGACGGCGACGCGGTGATCGATGACTCCGCAGACTTCGTACTCGCGGGCTGCGAGCGGTGCGGCGGTCGGCTCAAGCCGCATGTCGTCTTCTTCGGCGAGAACGTGCCCAGGCCCCGGGTCGCCAGAGCCATCGACTGGGTCGACGCCGCCGAAGCGCTGCTCGTGCTGGGTTCTTCCCTGACCGTGATGAGCGGGCTGCGGTTCGCCCGGCAGGCTCACCGTGCCGGTACACCGGTGGTGATCGTGAACCGGGGAGCCACCCGGGGTGACGACCTGGCCGACGTCAAGGTCGACGCCGGGTGCGCCGAGGTTCTGTCGCGCCTGCTCACGACCTGCCCCTAGCCGCACGCTGCGTGTTGGTGCGGTTCACCAGGGCCCCCTGGGAAACCGCACCAACCATGGGTTGCGTCCCATGGGCAGTGACAACATGCCATGGGGAGTCCGGGGCGAACCCAACCTGAGTAGGGTCGCCTGCATGGGTGCCGCGGAGAGCCGCGCCGAGCTGGTCGCGCGGGTGGGCAAGCTGCTGCGCGTGCGCGGCGAGCGCATGTCGGAGCCACGCCGGGCCATCCTGGAGACGCTCCACGGCCGGCACGACCACCTGCCGGCAGAGCAGGTCCTGGCCGAGGTCACCATGTCGTACCCGTCGGTGCACCGGGCGACGGTGTACCGGGCACTCGACGCGCTCGCCGACCTCGGCGTCGTCCAGCACGTGCACCTCGGCCACGGGGCCACGACGTACCACCTCGCCGGCAGTGACCGTCACCTGCACGCCCAGTGCCGGATCTGCGGTGCCGTGCTGGACCTGCCGCGTTCGCTGCTCGACGACGCCGCGGCGCAGATCCGTGCGGAGTCCGGGTTCCTGCTCGATCCGGACCACACGGCGCTGTCCGGGACCTGCTCGGCGTGCGGGTCGGACTCTGCGGGGTCGCAGTATCGTCACGGCCATGCATGAGCGCGCCGGCCAGCCGGCCAATCCCGAGGACCTCGTCGACCTGACGGCGCTGGAGGCTGCCTACTACGACCGGCATCCCGACCCTGACGATCCCGACCAGCACGTCGTCTTCGGTACGTCCGGGCACCGCGGGTCGAGCCTGGACGGTGCGTTCAACGAGGACCACATCCTCGCCATGACGCAGGCGATCGTGGAGCACCGCAGGGAGCGGGGCATCGACGGGCCGCTGTTGCTGGGCCGGGACACCCATCTGCTGAGCCTGCCGGCATGGCACTCCGCGCTGGAAGTCTTGGTCGCCGCCGGTGTCACGGTGCTGGTCGACGACGCCGAGGGCTACACGCCGACCCCTGCACTGTCGCACGCCATCCTCCGGCTCAACCGCGACGGCGGTTACGGCCAGGTGGACGGCATCGTCATCACGCCGTCACACAACCCGCCTCGCGACGGCGGCTTCAAGTACAACCCGCCGCACGGCGGGCCCGCCGACAGCGACGCGACGACAGCGATCGCGGCGCGGGCCAACGAGCTGGTACGTGAGGGGGTCCGGCGCATCGAGCGGGCATCGAGCGACCGGGTGCGCGATGCGTGCGTCGGTTACGACTTCATGCGGCACTACGTCGACGACCTGCCCAGTGTCCTCGACCTGGATGCCGTACGCGAGGCAGGCGTACGCATCGGGGCGGACCCGATGGGCGGCGCGAGTGTCGACTACTGGGAGCGCATTGCCGACACCCACCGCCTCGACCTCACCGTGGTCAACGCGCAGGTCGATCCGCAGTGGGGCTTCATGACCCTGGACGGCGACGGCACGATCCGGATGGACTGCTCCTCGCCGTGGGCGATGGCCTCGCTGATCGCCCAGCGCGACCGCTTCGACGTCGCCACCGGCAACGACGCCGACGCCGACCGGCACGGCATCGTCACGCCCGACGGTGGATTGCTCAACCCGAACCACTTCCTCGCCGTCGCGATCGGCTACCTCCTCGCACACCGTCCCGGCTGGGCCGAGCACGTCGCGGTCGGCAAGACCTTGGTGTCCAGCACCATGATCGACCGGGTCGTCGAGGGACTCGGGCGGCGCCTGCTCGAGGTGCCGGTCGGCTTCAAGTGGTTCGTCGACGGCCTGATCGACGGCAGCGTGGGCTTCGGCGGCGAGGAGAGCGCCGGCGCCTCCTTCCTGCGCACGGACGGAACAACCTGGACGACCGACAAGGACGGCATCATCCTGGCGCTGCTGGCCGCGGAGATCCAGGCGGTCACCGGCCGCAGCCCCAGCGAGCACTACGGGGACCTGACCACGCAGCACGGTTCCCCGGCATACGCCAGGGTCGACGCGCCGGCCGGGCGCGAAGCCAAGGCGAAGCTGGCCCGGCTCAGCCCGGAGGCCGTCAGCGCCACCGAGCTGGCCGGCGAGCCGATCACCGCCAAGCTGACCCAGGCGCCGGGCAACGGGGCAGCGATCGGAGGGCTCAAGGTGACCACCGAGAGCGCCTGGTTCGCGGCGCGTCCCTCCGGCACCGAGGACGTGTACAAGATCTACGCCGAGTCCTTCCGCGGCGCCGACCACCTGGCGGCGGTCCAGGCAGAGGCTCGCGACGTGGTCAACGCCGCCTTGGCCTGACGGGCACAGGTGGTTGGCTGAGCGCATGAGCGAACGAACCGAACCCTGGCCGTCCGGTACGCCGTGCTGGGTCGAACTCGCGAGCAGCGACCCGGCGGCCGGGGCCGCGTTCTACCGCGACCTGCTCGGCTGGGACGTGCGGGAGGGCCCGGCCGGCAGCGGGGGGTACCGCCTGGCATTCCGACGCGGGCAGGTAGTCGCCGGAATCCGCCCGGGCGCCAGCGCGGGCTGGACTGTCTATCTGGCCAGCGACGACATGAGGGCGACCCTGCACGCGGTGGTCACAGTCGGAGGTCGCGTGCTGACCCCGCCGACCGCCCTGCTCGGCGAGGCTGTGATGGCCGTCGCGGAGGATACGACGGGCGCCGCGTTCGGTGTCTGGCAGCCACTGGACCTGATCGGGGCACGGCTGGTCAACGAGCCGGGCGCTTTCTGCTGGAGCGAGCTCATGACCTCCGACTACGAGCTGGCACGCGCGTTCTACGGCGGCGTGTTCGGGTTCGAGTACGACGACCACAGCGCCAGCACGCACGCGTACTCGATGCTGCGGCTCGACGCCGCGACCGTCGGTGGGATCGGAGCTGTCGGTCCAGGCCCTTCTCCCGACCCGTCGCACTGGCTGACGTACTTCTCGGCCGAGGATGTCGACGGCGTGGCGTGGCGCGCTGCCGGCCTCGGTGGTCACGTACGGGTGGCACCGACGGACACTCCACTGGGTCGGATGGCGGTGCTGCAAGGCCTCGAACGTGAGCACTTCGCGGTGCTCCAGGCGGACGACCTGCCCCGGCCGACCGGCGAGTAGACGGCATGACATCGATGGGCCGGCGGCTCCACCGGCGCCTGCTCAGTACCCGCCGTTGTCCTGGAACCGCTGGTAGCTCGCGCGTACCTCCGCCTCGGCTTCGGTGCGCCCCGCCCAGGACGCGCCTTCGACCGACTTGCCGGGCTCGAGGTCCTTGTAGACCTCGAAGAAGTGCTGGATCTCCAGACGGTCGAACTCCGGTACGTGGTGGATGTCGCGCAGGTGCTCCTGGCGGGGGTCGGTCGCCGGGACGCACAGCACCTTGTCGTCGCGACCGGCCTCGTCGGTCATCCGGAACATGCCGATCGTCCGGCAGGTGATGAGGCAACCGGGGAAGGTCGGTTCGGCGAGCAGCACGAGCGCATCCAGCGGGTCACCGTCCTGCCCCAACGTGTCGTCGATGAACCCGTAGTCGGCCGGGTACTGGGTCGACGTGAACAGCGTGCGGTCCAGGCGCATGCGATGGCTCTCGTGATCCA
>Ga0136630_1000796_pt1 | contig 12532 bp, 13 predicted proteins | sample AntDrymUQ5682106_2_FD_105496 | JGI IMG/M metagenome (GOLD analysis project Ga0136630, IMG submission 105496) | Polar desert sand microbial communities from Dry Valleys, Antarctica - metaG UQ568 (21.06) | ecosystem: Environmental > Terrestrial > Soil > Desert | place: Antarctica: Dry Valley...
GATACCCTCGACGCCCGGCCTCGGGGCTATAGCTCAGTCGGTTAGAGCGCATCCCTGATAAGGATGAGGTCACAAGTTCGATTCTTGTTAGCCCCACCGCAAAGTGCCCAGGTCAGACGCCACTCGCGCACTGGGTACCGCCGATCTCCCCTGCGCCAGGTCCGCGGGAGGATCGCGAGACCGTCGCGTCCGGGTGTCCGCCGGTGTTGGGTCAGTGGACAACGCGGTAGGTCACGTGGGTGACCTGCGTGGCTGCGCGTGACGAGATCTGCTCGAGCTTCAGGGGTGGGACGCCGTCGAAGAGGCGGGTGCCGGCGCCGAGCGTGAACGGGGTGATGTGGAGATGTAGCTGATCGAGGAGTCCAGCGGCCAGGTACTGGTTGACGGTCGAGGCGCCGCCAGCGATGCCGATGTCGGCGTCGCCCGGCACGGCGCTTGCTTGCTCCATTGCGGCTTCGATACCGGCCGTGACGAAGTGGAACGTTGTGCCACCGTCCACGACCAGGGGATCGCGCTGGTAGTGGGTGATCACGAACACGGGGGCGTGGAACGGCGGCTCTGGCCCCCACCAGCCCTTCCAGTCACCGCTCCACTCGCCGCGGATCGGGCCGAACATGTTGCGGCCCATGACGAACGCCTTGGCGCCCACCATCGCGTCGAGCTCAGCTTGGTTCTCCTCCGGCGTGCCGAACATCCAGCCATGGAGTAGCGACTCGTCGGCGTCGCCGAAAGGGCGCTCCTCGCTCTGGTTGTTGCCGGCCGAGAAGCCGTCCGCCGAGATTGAGATGTTGCACACGATCTTGCTCATGCCAGTGTCCTTTCACCTTGGGACCCGCCCGTGCGACGCCGCCCCGACGCGTCACGAACTGACTCTCGGCAACGTCAATTCCAGGCGTCGAGCTCGGTGATCCACGCCGGGAGGCGTGTGGCAGCGCCGGATCTCGTGACGGCGCCGTGCACCGTGACGGCCGTCGCAGCGACGACAGGCACTTCGCCCTCTTGCGCTGCGATCGTCAGCAGGTACGCCACCTGGAACGTCGCCTTCGTCACGGACCCGATGCGGACGTGGACGTCGATGAGGTCGTCGAATCGCAGCGGACGTCGATAGCCGACCCATGCCTCGACGACGGCGAAGTCGACGCCATCGTCACGCAGCCGGTCGTAGGGGTGGCCGGCCTCGCGCAGGAACTCCACCCGAGCGGCTTCGAGGTACGGCAGGTAGCGGCTGTGGTGGACGATGCCCATGGCGTCCGTCTCGGCGAACCGCACCCGGACCGTGTGGTGGAACGGGTAGACGCCCGCATCGAGCGACGGGTTCTCGGACATCCGCACGAACCCAGTCTGGCGTCAGCGGCTGGGATGGCGCAGCATCGCTTCGATCCGGGCAGCCCTGGTGCGCGCCGGCGGGTGCGACGTCTCCAGCCGGGCTCGCCACGAGATCGGGCGTCGGCCACCGCCGAGCGCGATCACGCGCCGCAACGCGCCGGCGAGCTCGCGCCCGAAACCCATCCGCACGGCGCGGCGATCGGCTTGGTACTCCGACGATCGCCCGACCGTGTTGGTGAGCGCGTCGGCGGCCGTGAGGCCGACGACGAAGAACCAGGACGCCACGCGCAGTAGCGAGGCCAGCAAGGTGCTGAGGTTGCGCAGGACGAACGAGCCCTGCGTGAATGCCTCGTTTGCGGCCGTCGCGACGTTCTGCAGGAAGACGCCCACGCGTGCGAGCACGACGACGGGGATCGAGAGCCAGTGCCCGATCGTCAGTGCCACGGTGTGAAGACCGAGGTGGTGGCTCAGCTCGTGGGCGAGCACGCCCATCAGCTCGCGCCGCGACAGCTCGTGGACGGCGAACGTCGTCACGACGATCACGTGACCGCCGCAGGCGAAGGCGTTGAGCTCGTCGGACGGCAGCACCCTGACCACGTAGTGCCCGCGTGGCAGGCGGTTCGCTTGCGTCACGGAGTTCCACAGCGGCCGGATGACCGATTCCTCGGCGCTGTTGGGCACACGAGCACCGAGCAGGCGGGGCAGGACCGCGAGCTGGATCGGTCGCACGAACAGCGCCAGGGACGCGACGAGGTATGCGAGTGCGAACCACCAGAAACCGATGTCGGCAATGAGGCGGACGAGGAGCCAGATGAGGAAGAGCGCGATCAACGAGAACGGGGTGATGATCAGCACCGGAAGCACCGCTGTCAGCGCCGAGGAATCGACCCGACGGTGATAGCGGCGCCGTCTCACGTTGCAACACTAGGGAGCCGACCACTGTCCCGATGGGCTCGTCGTGCACCACCTCGCCTACCGTTCCGGTCCATGGGACTGAACATCAAGGACCTCGCCATCTCGAGTGCCGATTTCAGCGACGCTGGCCGACTCGACGATCGGTTCGCGTATGACAAGGGCAACGAGCAGCCGATGCTGGAGATCTCCGGGGTGCCCGACGGCACGGTCGAGCTCGCCGTGATCTGCCACGATCCTGACGCGCCGCTCGCCGACGGCTTCACGCACTGGACCCTGTACGGCATCGCCCCGGACACGACGACGATCCCGACCGACGGCTCGGTCGGACGCCCCGGACCCAACGAGTTCGGTGAGACCGGCTACGGAGGTCCGCAGCCCCCTCCCGGGCACGGCACGCACCACTACTACTTCTGGGTCTACGCCCTCGATCGTGCGGTGGACGGCGCGCCGACGCGGCGCGAGTTCGTCGATCAGTACGCCGACGCGATCACCGAGCAGAACCGCGTCGTCGCGACGTACTCCAACTCCTGACGCGGATCCGGAGCCGTTCGACCATGAGGCGCCACGTTCGGGTCCTCGCCGTGCTGTCGGTGCTCGCCGCAGGCGCCTGCGCCGACGACGACACCGAATCGTCGACAACGGTCGCGCCGACAACCGCAACCGTGTCGGTGACGACGGTTCCGACGGCCAGCGTGCCGCCGACGACCACCGCAGCGCCGACGACGGGGCCACCGACGACCGTGCCGCCGACGACGAACGCTGCGGATGCGGCGCCTCGTCCCTCGGCCGGCTGCGGCACGTCAGCAGCGAGCGCCGTCGAATGGCAGCGCAACGAGCTGTCGGTGCGGGGCGCCGAGCGCTGGTACCTGCTCACCATTCCCGAGTCGCACGGCGGCGAGACGCCGATGCCGCTGGTGCTCGACTTCCACGGCTACAGCGAGGGTGCGCAGATCCACACCATGATGAGTGAGATGGCGCCGGCCGCGGCGCAGCGAGGGTTCGTCGTCGCCCTGCCGAACGGCACCCAGGAGCCCGTGCGGTGGGACACCGGCGTCGATCCCGCGGCGAACGACGATCTCGCCTACGTGATCGAGCTGCTCGACCGGCTCGAGCGCGATCTCTGCATCGACACGTCACGCGTCTACGCGACGGGCTTGTCGAACGGTGCCTTCATGTCGTCGGCGATCGCGTGCGCGCTGACCGACCGCGTCGCCGCCGTGGCGCCCGTCGCCGGCGCTACCGTGGCGTGCGAGACGCTCGACCGTCCGATGCCCGTGTACGCGATCCATGGCACGGCCGATCCGATCCTGCTGTTCAACGGTGGCGTCGACGCCAGCCGTCTACCGGGCGGCGACGCGCAGGCACCGCCGAACACGCTGCCTCCCGTCGACCTCACCGGCGCTGGCTACCCGCAGACGATGGTCGACTGGGCGGCACGCAACGGCTGTGACGAGTCGTACGAGGATCGCCGAATGGCGGAGGACGTCATCCGGCGGGTGTGGGATTGCCCGGCAGGAGCCGACACGGAGTTCGTGATCGTCGAGGACGGCGGCCACTCGTGGCCGGGGAGCGAGTTCAGCGGCCAGATCGAGTCGATCATCGGTCCGACGACGGAGAGCTTCGCCGCCACGGACACGATGTGGGACTTCTTCGACCGCTTCACGGTGCCCGAGTAGCGATCGGCGGTCCGGCGATGGAATTCGACCTGATGGCACCGACGGCCGGGTGGGCCGAGACGGCCGAGCTGGCGCGCACGATCGAGGCTGCCGGCTTCTCGGGGATGCTGTTCACCGAGACGAGCCAGACGCCATGGGGACAGATCACGGCGGCGTCGCTGGCGGCACCAACGCTGCAGTTCTGCACGGGCATCGCGGTCGCCTTTCCGCGCAGCCCGATGATTGCCGCCTCCCAAGCGTGGGAGCTCGCCGAGAACACCCGGGGCAAGTTCCGCCTCGGTCTCGGCAGCCAGGTGCGCGCTCACGTCAAGCGGCGGTACGGCGCCGAGTTCGACCCGCCGGGTCCTCGGCTGCGGGACTACGTCGCCGCGGTCAAGGCCTGCCTCCGCGCCTTCCGTGGTGACGAGCCGCTGCACCACGAGGGTCCCTACTACGACCTCAGCTTGCTGCCGCCGCAGTGGGCGCCACGGCGTCACGAGTGGGGTGACGTCAAGGTCGACATCTCGGCCGTCGGGCCGTACATGTGCCGACTCGCCGGCGAGCTCGCCGACGGTGTCCACGTCCATCCGCTGCACTCGATGCACTACCTGCGCGCACGCCTGCTGCCGGGGGTCGCCGAGGGTGCGGCCCGCGCCGGTCGCTCCACCGACGACGTCGACCTCATCGTCCCTGTTTTCGCCATCCCGGGCGACACGCCAGAGGGGCGGGCGGCGATGGTGCGGACGGCGAAGACCCAGATCGGGTTCTACGGGTCGACGGCCAACTACGCCTTCCAGTTCGACGACCTTGGCTATCCGGGCACGTCCGCGGAGCTCAACCGCCGGCTGAAGGCGGGCGACCTGGACGGTGTCGCGGCGACCATCACTGACGAGATGCTCGATCACTTCGCCGTCATCGCGCCGTGGGACGAGCTCGCCGATCGCCTCGTCGAGCGCTACCGAGGCGTCGCCGCCCGCGTCGTGATGTACCTGGCAGCGGATGGCATCCGCAAGGATCCGAGCCTCGCCGGTCGGTGGGGCGAGATCGCTCGCGCTGTGCGTGCCGTGCGCTAGACCATCGCCATGACCGCAGATGACATGTCGGCCACGTCGGACGCGCCGGACGTGTTCGCCGGCGCCGAGCCCTTCTCCAACGACGGCGACGGCGAGCGCGGCGCACTCGTGTTGCACGGCTTCACGGGCAACCCGTCGTCGATGCGCGAGCTGGCAGAGGCTTTCGCCGCCGCCGGCTACCACGTCGAGTTGCCGCGACTACCGGGACACGGCACCACGGTGGACGACATGCTGACCACGCGCTGGGCCGATTGGCTTGCCGAGGTCGAGTCGGCGTATCAGCGTCTCGCCGCACGCTCGGCCGGCGGTGTGGTCGTGACGGGTCTCAGCATGGGGGGCACGCTGACGCTCGCCACCGGTCTCGCCCACCCGGAGGTGAAGGGTCTGATCTGCGTCAACCCTGCGGCGTCGCCGCTCGCCTCCGATGTCGTCGAGATGGTGCGCGAGATGCACGCCGGCGGCGACGCGACGATGCCGGCGCTGGGCGGCGACATCGCCGATCCCGACCAGACCGAGACCGCCTACGAGGCGACGCCGCTGGCGCCACTGCTCTCGTTCGTCGACGATGCGCTGACGCCGATGAGCTCGCGCTACGGCGAGCTGATGATGCCGCTGCGGTTGTTCACGTCGCACCAGGACCACGTCGTGGCGCCCACGGACAGCGAGCACCTCGCCGCGACATACGGCGGTGAGGTGCAGCACACGTGGCTCGAGCGCAGCTACCACGTGGCCACGCAGGACTACGACAAGGACTTCATCTTCACGGAATCGGTGGCGTTCGCCGATCGCGTCACGGCGTGACGCGGCCCCGCCGCGGTGTGGATCTCATGACACGCCCTAGCCTCTTGGACCGATGATGTTCGCCAGCATTCCCAGCCCGTCGAGCGGCACCATCAGCATCGGCCCGTTGGAACTCACGGCGTACGGGTTGTGCATCGCCCTCGGCGTGATCGTCGGGGTCTGGCTGGCGGGACGCCGCTTCGAGGAGAAGGGCATCGGCACTCGCGACGACATGAGCTCCATCGCCGTCGGGGCGGTGCTCGCCGGCGTGGTCGGCGCCCGGCTCTACCACGTCGCAACGGACTGGGAGAAGTTCGAGGACAATCTCGGCGACATCCCCAAGATCTGGGAAGGCGGCCTCGGCATTCCGGGCGGGATTCTGCTCGGCACCCTCGTCGGCGTGTGGCTCGTCACGCGTCGCGGGATACCTGCGGGCCTCGCCGCCAACGCCGCAGCACCCGCGATCGCGTTGGCGCAAGCCATCGGCCGTTGGGGGAACTACTTCAATCAGGAGCTGTACGGCAAGCCGACGGCGCGGCCGTGGGCGCTCGAGATCGATCCGGAGAACTTCCCTGCGACGCCGAGCTACCTGCCCGGCACTACGTTCCATCCGACGTTCCTCTACGAATCCATCTGGAACCTGCTGTTGGGCGGCGCGCTGCTGCTCATCGATCGCAAGTTCAAGGTGCGCCCGTGGCAGCTCTTCGCGATGTACGTCGTCGGGTACGGCGCTGGTCGCTTCTTCATCGAGGGCCTGCGCATCGACGAGGCGAAGGAGTTCGGCGGGCTGCGGCTCAACCAGTGGATGTCGATCGTCATCGTCGTCGCCGGCCTCGCCTACCTCGCCTGGTCGATGCTTCACCCCGCCCCCGAACGGGCGGTGGCAGGGGGCCCCGGACTCGTCGGTACGGACTCAGACACCGACACCGACACAGGCATAGAGCCGCTAGTCACCGACGACGACGAGCCGGCGACGACGGACAACGACGAGCCGGCAGTGGTCGACGCCGACGACCGCAACGACGAGCCGCCGGTCACCGATGACGACGAGACCGAGCCGGACGAGACCGAGCCGAACGCCGGAGCGAACGAGGTCACGCCCGTATCGGGCGTGGATCGCGTCGACTGACTGCGACGCGGCTCAGGCGGCGGTCAGTCGGGCGCCGGTGACCTCGTCGAACAGGTGCACGGACTCGGTGCGCGGCGTCAGTGAGATCATGTCGCCCCTGTCGATGGTCGTCATCCCCTCGGTCTTCGTGACGATCGGCGTGGCATCGTCGGTCGTGCCGTAGACGAATGCCTCGGTCCCCAGCTCCTCGACGACCTCCACCGTCGCCTGCAAGCCGGAGTCCGCCGATTCGGCCGACCCGAGCACCCAGCCGTCGGGTCGCACGCCGATGCGGACCTTGTCGCTCGTCAGCTCGCTGCGCTGCTCGGGTGTGAGCGGCACGACGAGTGACGCGAACGTGGCCCCGGCGTTGGTGACCGTGGCGGGGAAGAGGTTCATGGCCGGCGAGCCGATGAACCCAGCGACGAACAGGTTGACGGGTGCGGCGAACAGCGCCCTCGGCGTGTCGCACTGCTGCAGCACGCCCTTGTCGAGCACCGCGACGCGGTCGCCCATCGTCATCGCCTCGACCTGGTCGTGGGTGACGTACACCGTCGTCACCGCGAGCCGGCGTTGCAGCGCGGCGATCTGCGTGCGCGTCTGCACGCGCAGCTTGGCGTCGAGATTCGACAGTGGTTCGTCCATCAAGAACGCCTGCGGTTGGCGCACGATCGCCCGCCCCATCGCGACCCGCTGGCGCTGCCCACCCGACAGCTTGGCCGGCTTGCGGGCGAGCAGCTCCTCGAGTCCCAACAGCGCGGCGGCCTCGTCGACTCGTCGCGCGCGCTCCTCCTTCGGCACTCGTGAGATCTTGAGGTGGAACCCGATGTTCTCTGCGACGGTCATGTGCGGGTAGAGCGCGTACGTCTGGAACACCATCGCGATGTCGCGATCCTTGGCCGGCACCTTCGTCACGTCGCGATCGCCGATGAAGATCGTCCCACCGTCGACCGGCTCGAGACCGGCGAGCATGCGCAGCGTCGTCGACTTGCCGCACCCCGACGGCCCGACGAGGACGAGGAACTCGCCGTCGGTGATGTCGAGGTCGAGTCCGTCGACGGCGGGCACGTCGGTGCCCGTGTACGTCCTCGTCGCTCCGTCGAAGGAGACCGTTGCCATCGCCGGATCGTAGCTCTCTGCGAGGCGACGACCGATGGAGCGTGCCCACGTCGGCAACACCTGCGCAGGGCTCGCTGGTGGCCCATAGGCTCTCGGCCGTGACCGACGCATCCCCCGCAGCGCCGCTGTCCGTCGACGTCATCGCCAAGGTGGCCCGTCTCGCCCGGCTCGACCTCGACGACGACGAGACGTCCCGGTTCGCCGCGCAGCTCAGCGACATGCTCGCCCACTTCGCCGACATCGACGCGCTCGCGCTCGACGACGTCGAACCGATGAGCCAGCCATACGCCCTGCGCAACGTCCTGCGTGAGGACGTCGTCGAGGCCGGTCTCGACCGTGACGATGTCCTCGCCGCCGCACCGGCCGTCGAGGACCACCGCTTCAAGGTGCCACCGATCCTCGGGATCGAACCGTGAGCGAGCCCCGCGAGCTCGCGGCCGGACGTACGGTGCTCGACATCGTCGAGGGCGTGCGCGCCGGCACGCGATCGGCGGTGAGCGTGCTCGAGGAGCACCTCGGCCGGATCGACGAGCGCGAGGGCGAGATCCACGCCTTCAACCTCGTCCTTGCCGACGAAGCGCGCATCCGTGCGGCCGAGATCGACGCCGCCGTCGCGGCCGGCGACGAACCCGGTCCGCTCGCCGGCGTCCCCGTCGCGCTGAAGGACAACATGTGTACGAAAGGCGTCCCCACGACGTGCTCGTCGCGGATCCTCGAGGGGTGGCGCCCGCCCTACGACGCAACGGTCGTGCAGCGCCTGCGCGACGCCGGTGCGATCGTCGTCGGCAAGACGAACCTCGACGAGTTCGCCATGGGATCGAGCACCGAGAACTCGGCGTTCGGTGTCACCCGCAACCCCCACGACGTCACGCGGGTGCCGGGCGGTTCGAGCGGCGGGAGCGCAGCGGCGGTCGCCGCCGGGTTTGCCGCAGCCGGCTTCGGTAGCGACACGGGCGGCTCGATCCGCCAGCCGGCGGCGCTGTGCGGGGTCGTCGGTGTCAAGCCGACGTACGGCGCAGTGAGCAGGCTCGGGCTCATCGCGTTCGCCAGCAGCCTCGACCAGATCGGACCCTTCGCCCACACCGTGGCCGACGCCGCAGCGCTGATGGAGGTCATCTGCGGGCACGACCCCGGCGACTCGACGTCCATCCCGCAGCCGGCACCCGAGCTGCAGTCCGTGCTGGACACGGGTGTCGAGGGACTGCGCATCGGGCGTGTCACCGACCTGCCGGGCGGCGCCGACGAGGAGGTCACGACTCGGGTCGAGGCCGCGTTCGCCGCGCTCGAGTCGGCCGGGGCCAAGATCGTCGACGTCGAGGTGCCGGCGTTCACCTACGGGCTCACCGCCTACTACCTCATCGCGCCGGCCGAGGCGTCGAGTAACCTCGCCCGCTACGACGGCGTCCGCTACGGCCTTCGTGTCGACGCCACGGACACGAACGCGATGTACGCGGCGACACGCTCGGCGGGCTTCGGCGACGAGGTCAAGCGGCGCATCATGCTCGGTACGTACGCCCTCTCGGCCGGCTATTACGACGCCTACTACGGCAAGGCACTCAAGGTGCGCCGACTGATCTCCGACGACTTCGCCAGGGCGTACGAGCACGTCGACGGGCTGCTCGCACCCTCATCGCCCACCGTGGCCTTCCCGATCGGCGAGCGCGCCGACAACCCGTTCGCGATGTACCTCTGCGACACGTACACCATCCCGTCGAACCTCAGCGGCCATCCCGGCATGAGCGTGCCGTTCGGCACCGGCGAGGGTGGCTTGCCGATCGGGGTCCAGGTGCTCGCACCCGCACTCGGTGAACCCGTCATGTTCCGGGTTGCCGCCGAGCTGGAGCGAGCGATGGAGGCGTCATGATGTCAAGCGCCAGCGACGAGGCGCACGCAGCGCGAGGAGAAAGCGCAGCGGACGACGAGCCCGCCTTCGAAGTAGTGGTTGGGCTCGAAGTGCACGTCGAGCTGGCGACGGCGACGAAGCTGTTCTCGGCGAGCCCGAATCGCTTCGGCGACGAGCCCAACACCAACATCGATCCGGTGACGCTCGGGCTGCCCGGCGCGCTCCCGGTGCTCAACCGTCAGGCGGTCGAGTTGGCGATGCGCCTCGGCCTGGCACTCAACTGCGAGATCCGGCCGTGCGCGTTCCACCGCAAGAACTACTTCTACCCGGACATGCCGAAGGCGTACCAGATCAGCCAGTACGACGAGCCGCTCAACGTGGACGGCTGGCTCGACCTGCCGAGCGGGCATCGGGTCGGCATCGAGCGCGCCCATCTCGAGGAGGACACCGGCAAGTCGACACACCTCGGCGGAACGGGCGGTCGCATCCACGGCAGCGAGTCGTCGCTGATCGACTTCAACCGCGCCGGCGTGCCACTCGTCGAGATCGTCAGCAGGCCAGACCTCTCCACGTCCGAACAGGCCCGCCAGTACGTCACCGAGCTGCGGGCGATCCTGGTGGCTGTCGGTGCGTCCGACGCCAAGATGGAGGAGGGATCGATGCGGGTCGACGCCAACGTCAGCGTCCGCCGTCCCGGTGCCGAGCTCGGCACCCGCTGCGAGATCAAGAATCTCAACTCCGTGCGCTCCGTGGGACGCGCCATCGAGTACGAGGCGGTGCGTCAGATCGCGCTGTTCGAGGCCGGTGGCGCGGTGCGGCAGGAGACGCGCCACTGGTCGGAGGGTGACGGTAAGACGCACACGCTGCGCACGAAGGAGGACGCCGACGACTACCGCTACTTCCTCGAACCCGACCTCGTCGTGCTCGATCCCGACGAGGAGTGGATCGAACGGGTGCGTGCGTCGCTGCCGGTGCTGCCCGCTGCCCGTCGTGCGGCGCTCGCCGAGGCGACGGATACCACTGCCGACGCCGAGTCGGTGGTCGTCGTCACCGACCGCGCTCAGGACGCGTACGTGCTCGCGGTCGGCAACGCCGGCGGCGACGTCGCGCGAGCGTTGATCCATGTCAAGGAGGCGTTCGCCGGCGAGGGTGAGGAACCCTCGCTGCCCGCGGCCGACCTCGCCGCGCTGACGCGCCTCGAGATCGATGGCGCCGTGACGGCGACGCAGGCGAAGCAGGTGCTGGCCGAGCTGCTCGCCAACGGTGGTGGCGATGCCGGCGCGATCGCGCGGGAGAAGGGCTTCGAGGCAATGGACACCTCGGCGCTCGATACGCTCGTCGGCCAGGTGATCGCCGACAACGCCGACTCGTGGGCGTCGTTCGAAGGTGGCAACGACAAGGCGATGGGTGCGCTCGTCGGCGCAGCGATGAAGGCGTCACGCGGCAAGGCCGACGGCAAGGCAGTCACCGCCGCCCTCCGCGCCCGCCGCCCCTCCTGACGCGCCCAGACGGCCACGGGGCAACCGGATGGGGGTCGGCAGCGTGTGCATGATGTGCCGATCGCAGTGACGCAGAGCTACGAGGCGTTCTTCCGGGAAGAGTTCCCGAAGATGGTTGCGCTCGGGTTGGGGCTCACGGGCGAGCGGGAGACGGCACGAGATCTCGCCCAGGAGGCGATGCTGCGCAGCTACCAACGCTGGGACACGGTCGGGCGGTTCGATCGTCCCGCGTGCTGGGTGCGGCGGGTGCTGATCAACCTCGCCACCGATCACCACCGCCGTCGTCGCACCGAGCGCACCAACGAGTCGCGTCTCGTCAGGGACGATCGGCTCGTGCTCGACGATCCCGACGACGAGCGGTGGTGGGATGCCGTGCGAGCGCTGCCCGACCGGCAGCGAGCCGCGGTGGCCCTGCACTATCTCGAGGACCGCTCGATCGCCGACGTGGCCGAGATCCTCGGCATCGCGGAGGGCACGGTCAAGTCGACGCTCGCCAAGGCACGTCGCAAACTCGAACACGATCTCGCAGGCAGGGAGGACGGACATGAGTGACTTCGAGACTCGCTCGCGTCGGGCGGCTGCTGCGATGCGCCGTCGGGCCGAGTCCATCGCCGACATCGACGCGGCGCTGAGCCAGATCCAGGAGGGCAGCACCGTGACCGCGCTCGACACCCGTGACCGGCGCCGTTGGCGCCGTCCTCTGCTGGCGGTGGGCGCACTGGCCGTCGGAGCGGCGGCTGCGCTGATCGGCATTGCCGTCATCGATGACGGCGAGGCGATCGTCGAGCCGCCGCCCGCCACCGAGCCCGTCACGCCCACGACGCAGGCGCCGACCCCGTCCACCGCTCCGGTCACCGGCCCGGCGAGCACCCTTCCCGCAACGACGCGAGCTCCGGTGAGCACAGATGCGCCGTCGACGACACGACCCGAAGACTGGGTGCCGACGCAACCTGCGCCGCCTGAGCCGCCAGCGGGCGGCCGGATCCCCTATGTGACCGCGTTGTACGTCGGCGACTCCGACCAGCGCTACCGGACGGGGGACGAGTGGCGGCTCGACATCGGGCCGCCGATCTACGTCCAGGCGTTCGCCAGCGGAGACGGGTCACAGCGCTTCATCGTGCAGACGCAGCCGCGTCCCGACGTGATCGTCGAACCGATCCCGGGTGCGATCGGCCCGTGGGACCTCTTCGACGGAGGTGGGGTGTTCCCCGGGC
>Ga0136630_1000797_pt1 | contig 12531 bp, 10 predicted proteins | sample AntDrymUQ5682106_2_FD_105496 | JGI IMG/M metagenome (GOLD analysis project Ga0136630, IMG submission 105496) | Polar desert sand microbial communities from Dry Valleys, Antarctica - metaG UQ568 (21.06) | ecosystem: Environmental > Terrestrial > Soil > Desert | place: Antarctica: Dry Valley...
ATCTGAAACACGACGTCGTCGCCAGCCCGCTCGTGGATGGCGTGGATCTCGCGCAGCGTCGCCTCGGTGAAGGGGCGCCGGTGGGGCCGAGCACGAACAGCGCCATGTCGAAGTCACCGGGGATGCCAACCTGAAAGGCGAGGTCGGGAAGATCAATGGCTGCCCGCAGCCGCCGGAACAGCGGGTAACTGGCGTCGAAGGCGGCAACATGGCCAAAGTCCAGGGACGCGCCGTAGAGGGTATGGCCGCGCCGGATCTTGAACACCGGCGTGTCGTCGTAGTCGGTCCACGACCCGTCTTTGCCCAGCTCCAGGTCCGGATGGCCGCGAAGCGACTCGACGATGTGGATGATCCAGTTGCGGCGCGAACCGGTCTCGCCGTCGGGCAGGGTGTGCAGCGTCGGGCCGAGCTCGGCCAGGGCAGTGCTCATCGCTTCCTCGGCGTCGTCCAAGGCAGAGCTGCCGACGAGCAGCGTGGAACGTCGCATGGCGATCATCTTCTCGGAGCGTGCGGTCGGCGGGCGCGGCCGCCCCGAGACTAGAGATGCTGCGCCTGCTGCTTACCGCTGCCGTAGCGCAAGCAGGCCCATTCGCGTCGTCGCGGTCCCCAACCTCGGCGGCGGCCGACTCAGATGGGCAGGCGGCGAAAGATCGGACGCGGGACATGGCGCAGGACCGCCATCACGTAGCGCAGCAGGCCCGGCACCCAGACGATCTCGCGGTTGCGCCGCAGGCCGTCGTCGATGGCCTCGGCCACGGCCTCGGCGGTGGTGGCCAATGGGCCCGGGGGGCGACCGGCCGTCATCTTGGTGTGCACGAAGCCGGGCCGCACCACCATGACCGAGGCGCCCGAGCCGACGAGGCTGTCCCCCAACCCGAGGGCGAGACCGTCCAGACCCGCCTTGCTCGCGCCGTAGACGAAGTTGGACCGCCGCACCCGCTCCCCCGCCACCGACGACAGCACGACCAGGGTTCCATGCCCCTGTGTCCGCAGTCGCCGCGCCACGTGCAGCGCGATCGACGCGCACCCGAGCAGGTTCGTCCGCAGCACGTCCACGGCCACCTCGGGATCCTGCTCGGCTGCGTCTTGGTCGCCGAGCACCCCGGCGGCCAGCACCACCACGTCGAAGTCGCGCACGCCGCAGATCCGCTCGACGAAAGCGCCATGCGAGGCGGTGTCGTCGGCGTCGAACGCCACGGTCTCGACGTCCCCGGCGCCCGACCGTCGCAGCGCGTCAGCGGCGGCGGCCAGCGCGTCGGGCCGGCGTCCGGCCAGCACGACGCTGCCGGCGCGGGAGCCCAGCAGCCGCCGGGCCGTCGCCACACCGATGTCCGAGCTGCCGCCGAGCACCAGCACCGACTGCACCGCCCCCAGCGCGTCACGCACGGCCTCGCTCCTTCGTCGGCTCAGCGGTCGGCCCGCCGACTGCTGATCATCGCAGCCCCAGCCGCTGCGACAGGTCCGAGCGCAGCAGGCCGTTGGGATCCACGCGGGCGCAGACCGAACGCCACTCGGCCAGGCGCGGGTACATGGCGGCGACCACCTCCGGGCGCATCCGCGAGTCCTTGGCCAGGTAGCAGCGCCCGCCCGCGCCCACCACCGCCTCGTCCAGTTCGTCCAGCAGTCCCGGCAGCCGCGGTGGCCCCACCGGCATGTCCAGGGCCAGTGTCCAGCCCGCCATCGGAAACGACAGGTGCCCCGGGTTGCCAGGTCCGAAGCGCTTGAGCACGGCGAGCACGGAGGGGCAGCGTGTCGCGCCCAGCCGTTCGATGGCCGAGCGGAGGATCTGCTCGGCGCCGAATGGCACCACGAACTGGTACTGCACGAAGCCGCGCCGCCCATACATACGGTTCCAGCCGGCCACGCCGTCCAGAGGGTGGAAGAAGCCGCCGAGGCTGTCCAGGGCGCCCTCACGGCGGCGGGGGCTCTTGCGGTACCAGGCCTCGTTGAGCAGTCGTGCCGTAGAGGATCGCACCACCCCTGAGGGCATCCAAGGTGGAGCGGCGAGGCGGACCTTCGGGTCGTAGGCCAGCGGGTCGGCGCGGCGGCGCTGCGGCAGGTCGGCAACCGTGGCGTGGTCCCCGCGGGTGAGCACCGCCCGGCCTCGGCTGCGCGCCATGCAGTCGATCCAGGCCACCGAGTAGCGGTAGCGGTGGTCGTCGGCGTCCATGCGTGCCAGCAGCTCGTCGAGGTCGGCGGTGCGCTCGGTGTCGACCCGCATCAGCGACGTGGAGATCGGCAGCAGGCGCAGGGTCGCCTGTGCGATCACCCCGGTCAATCCCATCCCGCCGGCGGTGGCCCAGAACAGCTCCGGATCGTCGTGGGGGCCGACGTGGTGCTCGCCGGTCGGCGTCAGCAGGGTCAGTGAGGCCACGTGCTGGGCGAAGCTGCCGTCGTGGTGGTGGTTCTTGCCATGGATGTCCGCGGCGATGGCGCCGCCGACCGTCACGAAGCGCGTGCCGGGTGTCACGCCAACGAACCAGCCCGCCGGCACGAAGCGGGCCAGCAGCGCATCCAGGCTCATGCCGGCCTGGACGGTCACCAGCCCGTGGTCGGCATCGAAATCCACCACGCCGTCCAGCCGGGTGGCGTCGATGACTGTGCCGCCGGCGTTCTGCGCGGCGTCGCCGTAGGAGCGCCCCAGCCCGCGGGCCACCACGCCGCGCCCGCCGGTGGGCGACAGCAACGGCTTCACCTCGCCGGCCGCCAACGGCGTGACGACCGACGCTCGGCTGGGCGCCGTGCGGCCCCAGCCGGTCAGCAGCCGCTCAGCCGGCATACACGCCGGCCGCGTAGGCGCCGGCCCACAGCAGGCCCAGCACCTGCAGCGTGCGGTCGGAGAGGAAGACGTCTTCGGGCGCGCCGGCCCGCCCGTGCGCCGCCACAAGGGCGTACCGCAGCATCGCCAGGACGAACGGGATGATCGACAGCTCGAACCACAGGTGCCCGTTGTCGACGCCGAGCAGTGACCACAGGCAGTAGGCGATGATCGCCACGCCGGCGGCGATGCCGCCGAGCACCTCAAGGAAACCGGAGGGGTACTCGGCCAGGACCCGACGGTGCGCCGTGGCGCCGGTGCCGAGGGTGAGCCGCTCGGCCTGACGCTTGCCGACGATGATGAACAGCGAGGCGAACGACGTGACGATCAGGAACCAGGTCGAGATCTCCACGCCCGTGGCCGCCCCGCCGGCGATCGCGCGCAGCACGAACCCCGACGACACGATCGCCAGCTCGATGACGGCGTGGTTCTTCAGCCACAGCGTGTAGGACTGCATCACCACGACGTAGACCGCCAGCACGACGGCCAGCCGTGGGGCCACCAGCAGCGCTAGCCCGATCCCGCCTGCCAGCAGGGCCAGCGCCCAGGCCTTGGCCGCGCCGACGCCGATCAGGCCGGCGGCGACCGGGCGGGAGCGCTTGCGGGGGTGCAGGCGGTCGGCCTCGACATCGATGGCGTCGTTGAGCAGGTAGGTGCCGCTGGCGACCAGGCAGAAGCAGACGAACGCGGCACCCGAGCGGGCGAGCACCGCCGGGTCCAGCAGCGCCCCTGCCGCTCCGGGAGCGGCCAGCACCAGCACGTTCTTGAGCCATTGGTGCGGCCGCGCCGCCTGCAGCAGGGCGCGCAGGCGGGTCGCCCGCGCAACCCGCGGCGCCATCGCCATCCGAGGCGCCGAGGCTGCGAGTCCGGTGGTCGGCTCCTCGCTCATCCCGCCAGCCTACGAGCCACTCTGATCCGCAGCGACTACCGCCGTCCCTATTTGAGTCGCTAGGGGACGGCCAGCAGGGGGACGGTGTACAGGCCGGCGAGGACGGCGCAGCCGGCCGCCGAGACGCCGAGCAGCAGGCGGTAAGGCCATCCTCGAACCACGACGGCGACCGCCACCACCAGCGGAAAGGCCGTCAGCAGGAACCGCGGGCGGGCCCCGAGCGTCTGGGACAGCAGCGACGCCGCCAGGATGCCCAGCGTGTAGACCACCACCACGGCTGGTGGCCGCCAGCGCCACAGCAGCACCGAGGCGACGACCACGAACACCAAGCCAAGCACCTGCAGCAGAATCGTCGGGGTCAGCGCCTCACCGCCAGGCGCAAGCACCGAGATCTCGGCGATCGTGCGGCGCCCGAAGTCGATGCGCTCACCCCAGCCGTCGCGCTGGACCCGAAACCAGATCGTCGGATCGCCGGTGCGCGCCCACAGCCAGCCGAGGTAGCCCACAAAGCCCAATGGCGCCAGCAGTGGGGCGATCAGGGCCGTCCGATCGCCGTCGCGGCGCAGGGCTGCCAGCGCCGCCCAGGCACAGCAGGCGGCCAGCACGATGCCGTTGGGCCGGGTGGCCCCGGCGGCCAGGGCCAGCAGGCCGGCGAGGGTCCAGCGCCGGTCCAGCAGCGCCAGCAGGCACCCCGCGGCGAAGGTCAGCATCAGCGGCTCGCTATACACCAGCGACAGCACCACCGAGCCGGGAAAGAACGCCACCAACGCCGCCGCCCGGTCGGCGGCCTGGCGGCCGGACAGACGGCGGGTCAACTCCCAGATCCCCATGACGGCCAGCCCACCCAGCAGCACATTGAGCACGACCGCGGCCAGCAGCGGCGACACACCCGGCACCGCGCTCACAGCTCGAATCATCAGCGGGTAGGCCGGAAAGAAGGCGAAGTTGAGCTGCGGCAGCGACTGACCGCTGGCCGCGCCGGGCGTGGCGTAGCCGGCGGCGGCCGACAGATACCAGTTGCCGTCCCACAGGTGCAAGGCGTCCAGGACGGTCTGGCCAGTGCCCTGCAGGCGGTTGCCGATGGCGATCCCCGCTACCACCAACACCCGGGAGGCCAGCCACGCCAGCAGCGGGAGCGTCCACGCGGGTCGCGGGCGTGCCGCGACGGCTTCGGTGGTGCTGGGTTGCTGGGTGGCAATGGTCACGGCGCCACCCATTGTTGCGCTGCCCAGATCCTGCGCCGCGGCGATGGCGGCGCGGGCAACGACGCGGCGCGGGGCGTCAGGCTGCTGCGGCCTCCTCGACCTCGTCAGCCGACGGGTTCACGAAGAAGCGACTGCCGATTCTCACTGTTGGAACGATCTCGTCACCGCCCGTGGCCTTGCGGACCATCTCAGCCTGATCGCGGTTGGCCCAGATGTCGACGGTGTCGTAGTCGACCCCGCGCCCGTCAAGCTCGCGCTTGAGGACCTCGCAGTACCCGCACATCGGTCGCCAGTAGATCGTCACAGCTGCCACGTCGCATCGTCCTGTCGTCAACGGGTCGTCTCGCCGAGTCCCCGGCAATTGTGTCCAACAAGGCCAATGACCCAACCCTTCCCGTCGTTGGCCTGCCCCGTCTACGCTGTACGGAACAAATCGGACGCACTCGACCCAAGCCTGGCCACCCCGACCAAGCGATTGCCGGTGGCGGTCCCGAACTGCATCGTGCTGGTACCTGCCGCTCGCCTTCCCGACCCCCGGCCCCCCGAAAGGACGACTGTGCAGATGCGCGCGACCATCGACCGACGCCGGTTCCTGACTGGTTTGGCGGTCACGGCGGGCCTCGCTCTCAGCGCCTGTGGGCGGGCGGCGCAGCAGCCACGGAACGCGGCCGCGGCCGGCGTCGACGCGGCCGCGGTGCAGGGCAAGACCATGCGGGTGGCCACCTTCACCAACAGTCATGCCGCGTCCCCGCTCTACTGGGCGCAGTTCGCCCCCGAGGGCCTCACCGTGGAGACGACGACGCTGACGTCGGGTACCGACATGAACCAAGCGCTCGAGCGCGACCAGCTCGACTTCGCGCTGTTCGGCATCGTCAACGGCTTCGTCGAGGCCGAGCAGGGGCTGGGCTCGCGGATCATCGCCATGGCGGCGCGCAAGGGCGCCGGCCTGATCGTCGCGGCCGACGCCGCCTTCGAAGGCGTCGAGGACTTGCGCGGCGAGCGCATCGCCTTCAAAGGCCCATCGATGCAGTCCCTGGTGCTCAACGCGCTGCTCGACGAGGCGGGCATGGACCCGACGACTGACATCGAACTCGTCCCTGTTGAGTACAACGACATGCCGGCCGCCCTGCAGCGTGGCGACGTGGCAGCGTTCATGGGCACCGAGGTCAACCCCAGCACGTCGGTCGCAGCGGGCAGCGGTCGCCGCCTGGTCGACCCGTACACCACCCGGATCGGCGAGCTGAACTCCTGCATCTGGGCGTCACCGAGGATGCTCGATGATGAGCCGGAGCTGTGCCGCGCCGCGGTCGAGCTGCAGCGCAGCGCCGCCCAGCACCTGTCACCGGGCGGCGAGAACGACGAGGACGTGTGGCGCGACCTCATCGTGGACCAGTACGGGCTGCCCGAGGACGTCTTCACCGAGCTGCTGACCAACGTGGGCGCGGTCTGGGAGCTGGATGAGCGCTGGGTCTCCCAGGCCAAGGCCGGCGGCGCCGACATGGCCGAGCTTGGCATCCTGCAGGAGGAACCGGACTACGACGACCTGCTGCGCACCGAGTTCATGCCCGGTCAGGCCTGAGGTGTCACCGCAGGCATCGGCTTCCGAACAGCGGCTGCTGGCCCCCAGCCGCGAGCGGGTCAAGCGTGGACCGAATGGCTGGCTGGGACTGGCGGTGCCGGTCGCGCTGGTCGGGGTCTGGGCGGCGGTCACGGCCACGGGATTCGTGTCGCCGCGAATCCTGCCCAACCCCGGCGCCGTGGCCACCGCGGCCTACGCCTTTCTGTTCGGCGACGCGACCACGACCTTGCCCGGCGTCGTCCGCTTCGAAGGCGCGGGGGTGTTCCACATCGTCGCCAGCCTGCGCCGTCTGCTGGTCGCCTTCTGCCTTGCCGCGGCGGTCGGCGTTCCGCTCGGTCTGGCGCTGGGCTTGTCCCACCGGGTGGCACTGGTCCTGGATCCGCTGGTCCAGGCCTTGCGCCCCATTCCCATCTTCGCCTGGTTGCCGCTCGGCCTGGCCTGGTTCGGGCTCGGTGAGGGCGCCGCCCGCTTCCTGATCTTCATCGGCGCGGTGTTCCCCATCGTGGTGTCGACCGCCGACGGTGTGATGCGCGTCCCTCGGGCCTGGGCCGAGACCGCCCTGATGCTGGGCACCTCCCGCTCGCAGCTGCCGCGCCGGGTCTACCTGCCGGCCACGCTGCCGAGCATCGTCACGGGGCTGCGGCTGGGTCTCACCCTGGGGTGGATGAGCGTCATCGTCGGTGAGCTGACCGGCACACGCCGGGGGCTCGGCGCGATGATGATGGCGGCTCGCGAGGTCGGCCGACTCGACCGGGTGATCGTCGGGATGGCGTTCTTCGCGCTGCTGGGGCTCGGCACCGATCTGCTGGTGCGCCGGGTCAGCAGGCGGTTCACCCGCTGGGCCTCGTCGTGATCAGCGTCGAGGGCCTGGTCAAGCGCTTCGGCCCCATCGAGGTGCTCGACAACATCGACTTGGCCGCCGAGGCCGGCGACGTGCTGGCCGTCCTCGGCCCCAGCGGTTGCGGCAAGTCCACGCTGCTTCGCCTGCTGGGCGGCTTCGAGCAGCCCGACGCGGGGAGGATCCGCATCGCTGGGCGTCCGGTGCCAGGACCGGGACCCGACCGCGCGATGGTGGACCAGTCGTCAACGCTGTTCCCGTGGCTGTCGCTGCGCGACAACGTCGCCTGGGCACCGCGCGCCGCCGGCGCCGCCGATCCCAATGCGGTCGCCGACCGGTTGTTGGACGAGACGGGCCTGGCCGATTTCGCCGGCGCCTTGCCGGCGACGCTGTCGGGCGGCATGCGTCAGCGGGGCGCGATCGCGCAGGTGCTGGCCACGGGCGCGTCGGTGCTGCTGCTCGATGAGCCCTTCGGTGCCCTGGACGCCCAGACCCGCCTGACGATGCACGTGTGGTTGCGCGGCGTCCTCGCCCACGCACACCCGACGGTGGTCATCGTGACGCACGACATCGACGAGGCCCTGCTGCTGGCCGACCGGATCGTCGTCTTGAGCGTCCGCCCGGCGCGGGTGGTGGCGCGGCTGGCCGTGACCCTTGGCGGCGACCGGGGCCGTTCCACGACCACGGAGCCGGCGTTCACCGAGCTGAAGGGCCGGATTCTGGACTTGCTGGCGCCGGCCTGAAGTCCCGACGCCCCGCTTAGGTCCTGACGGCGAACTGGGTTCGGTACAACTCGGCGTACAAGCCCTCGGCACCGACCAGCTGGTCGTGGGTCCCCCGCTGCACGATCCGTCCTCCGACCACCACCAGGATCTGGTCGGCGTTGACGATCGTGGACAGGCGGTGGGCGATCACCAGCGAGGTCCGTCCGCTCAGTGCGGTGCGTAGCGCCGCCTGGACCAGCACCTCCGACTCGCTGTCGAGGTGAGCCGTGGCCTCGTCGAGGATGATGACGGCCGGCTGCTTGAGCAGCACCCGGGCGATGGCCAGCCGCTGCTTCTCGCCGCCCGACATCCGGTAGCCGCGCTCCCCCACCAGCGTGTCGTAGCCGTCGGGCAGGGACGCGATCACCGAATGGATCTGCGCCGCACGGCAGGCGGCCTCGATCTCGGCATCCGTGGCCGCGGGCCGGGCGTAGCGCAGGTTCTCGCGGATCGTATCGTGGAACAGATGCGGGTCCTGGCTCACCACACCGACCGCTGCGGCCAGCGACGCCAGCGTCAACTGCCGCACGTCGTGGCCATCGATGAGCACCGCGCCGGCCGTCACGTCGTACAGGCGGGTGAGCAGGCTGGTGATGGTGGACTTGCCCGCCCCCGAAGGACCAACCAGCGCCACGGTTTGGCCGGGCTCCGCGATGAACGTCACGTCGTGCAGCACCGGGGGGCCGGGCGCGGCGTCGAGGACTTCGGCCCAGCCGCGCTCCAGCGAGGCCAGTGACGAGTCGGCGGCTGAGGGGTACGCGAAGCCGACGCCGTCGAAGGTGATCTCGCCCTGCGGCCCGGCCAGGTCGACGGCGTCAGGCGCGTCGGCGATCGGCTGGCGCAGGTCGAGGATCTCGAAGACGCGGTCGAACGACACCAGCGCGGTGAGCACCTCGACGGGTGCGTTGGTCAGCGCCGCCAGGGGTTGGTAGGCCTGTGTCACCAGGGCGGCGAAGGCGACGACCGCCCCGGCGTCCATCGCACCCGACAGTGCCAGACGCCCGCCGATCAAGTACACCGCCGCCGTGCCCAGCGCGCCCACCAACGACAGGATGACGAAGAACAGCCGCCCCACGATGGCGCTGCGCACGCCCACGTCGGCGACCCGCTGTGCGCTGGCCGCGAAGGTGTCGGTCTCCTCGCGCGGACGGCCGAACAACTTGACCAGCAGTGCTCCGGACACGTTGAAGCGCTCGGTCATGACGGTGTTCATGTCGGCGTTGAGCTGCATCGACTCCCGCGTCAGTGCCTGCAGCTTGCGCCCGACGTTCTTGGCCAGCACCACGAACAGCGGCAGTACGGACAGGGTCAGCAGGGTCAACCGCCACTCGAGGAGGAACATCGCCCCCACCGCTGCGACCACCTGGATGACGTTCGCGGTGAGTGTGCCGAAGGTGCCGGTCAGCGCGCGCTGCGCGCCGATGACGTCGTTGTTGAGCCGCGAGATCAACGCCCCGGTCTGGGTCCTGGTGAAGAAGGCGAGCGGCATCCGCTGCACGTGGTCGTACAGCATCCGGCGCAGGTCGTAGATCAGCTGCTCGCCGATGAACGACGACAGGTAGCGCTGCCACACCGAGAACCCGGACGCCACGATGGCCACACCGAACAGGCCGAGGGCGTACATGGTGACGATGCGTCCTGCATCGGGGGGCTGGGCTGAGATCGCGTTGACGATCGGCCTGATCAGCAGGGCCGGCACTACCACCAGCGCGGAGGCCGCCGAGATCGCGACCAACAGCTGGATCAGCTTGCCGCGGTAGGGCCGCGCGAACTCCGTCCAGACCCGCTTGGCCAGTCCCTTGGGCAGGCGCTGCCCTTCCTGCGGCGTTGACCCGCGGCGCACGGCGCCGGTGCCCGGCATCATGCCGCGGCCGCCGCCCAAGTTCGGTCCCATGCTCACTGGCAACCAGCATGGCACGCCGGATCTTCCCGGCCGGCTTCTGGCCGCCGCCGGCCGACCCCCAACCCCTGACCCCTGGCCGCTCCGGGCCGGCCTCAGATCCGATCTGCTACCGCGCCAGCGTCTCCGCGCGAGCGGTCTCCTGCTCGATCGCCGACGACAGGCGGGCCCACTCGTCGAACAGCTCGGCGGCGCGGTCCTTGGCGGCACCGTGGCGCGCAACCAGCTCCCGCACTTGCTCCGCCTCGCCATAGCTGTCGGGCTCAGCCATCTGGCGCGTCAGCTCGGCAACCAGCGCCTCGGTGGCGACCAGCTCGCGTTCGACGGCCAGCAGGCGGTCGCGCAGGCGCTTGGTATGGCGGTGCACCCGATTGCGGCGCTCCGCCTCGGCGCGCTTGTCGTCGGCGCTCTTGCGCGGCGCCGGCGCCGGCAGTGGCATCGGGGCTGCAGCGGCCCCAGGGCGATCCGGGGTGACACCCTCGGTGGCGCCCCGGTCCCCCAGGTCGACGCCGGTGCGTTCGGCGTAGTACTCGAAGTCGCCGGGGTAGACGGTCGCCGTGCCGGCACCGACCTCGATGATGACGTCGGCGACCGAGCGGATCAGGTGGCGGTCGTGGGTGATCAGCACGACCGTGCCGGGGTACTCCACCATGGCGTCCTCCAGGACGTCGCGGCTGGGGATGTCCAGGTGGTTGGTCGGCTCGTCCATGCACAGCAGGTTGGCGGGGTTGGCCAGCATCTTCGCCAGCGCCAGGCGGCTGCGTTCCCCACCGGACAGCACGCTGACGCGCTTGTCGACGTCCTGCCCGGAGAACAGGAACGCCCCCAGCATGCTGCGGGGGTTGACCTTGCTGGTGTCGACCACCGCGGACAGCTCCTGCAGCACGGTCTTGCCGGGGTCCAAGCCCTCGATCTGGTGCTGGGCGAAGTAGGCGACGCCGACGTTGTGGCCAAGGATGCGCTGCCCGGCGTCGAAGTCCAGAACCCCGGCGAGGATCTTGAGCAGGGTGGACTTGCCGGCTCCGTTGGGTCCCACCAACGCGACCTTCTTGCCGCGTTCCAGCACCAGGTCGAGGCCGTCGTAGACCACCTTGTCGCCGTAGCGCTTGGTCAGCTTCGCCAGGCGAACCACGTCGCGGCCGGACCTCGGCGGCGCCGGAAAGCGAAAGCGCATCCGGCGCGCGGTGTCGCGCTGCACCTCCACCCGATCCAGACGGTCCAGCGCCTTGACGCGACTTTGGACCTGCCGAGCCTTGCTCGCCTTGTAGCGGAACCGCTCGATGAAGCGCTCGGTCTGCGCGATCTTGCGCTGCTGATTGCTGGCAGCGGCCTCCTGCTGGGCCAGCCGCAAGGCGCGTTCCTCGACGAAGTCGGCGTAGTCGCCGACGTACTCGGTGATGCTGGCGTGCGCGATCTCGACCACGCGGTTGGCCACGGCGTTGATGAAGTCACGGTCGTGGCTGACCAGCACGATGGCGCCGTCGTAGTCGGCGAGAAACTGCTCCAGCCAGGTGACGCTGGCGAGGTCGAGGTGGTTGGTCGGCTCGTCGAGCAACAGGACATCGGGGCGGGCCAGCAGAAGCCGAGCCAACGCCACGCGCATCATCCATCCGCCCGACAGCAGACCGACGTCGCGCTCCACGTCGGCGTCGTCGAAGCCGAGGCCGGCCAGCACCCGCCGCGCCGCCGCCTCGATGCTGTAACCGCCGAGGTGCTCGAAGTGGTGCTGCAGCCGTCCGTAGTCGGCCAGCAGGGCGTCCTGCTCATCGCCAGGCGGGGTACCAGCGATGCGAGCCTCGAGGTTGCGCAGCCGCTGTTCGAGCGAGGCCACGTCGCCCGCAGCGGTCAGCACCTCGGCCAGGACGGTACGCCCGGAGGTCTCGGCCACCTCCTGTCGCAGGTAGCCGATCTGCAGGTCCTTGGACCGCGCCACTTCGCCGCCGTCGGGCTGCTGCTCGCCAGACACGATGTCCAGAAGGGTCGTCTTGCCCACGCCGTTGGCGCCGACCAGCGCAATGCGCCGCCCCGGCATGATGCGCAGCGACACATCCCGGAACAGCACCCGCGTGCCGTGCGCCCGCTCCACCCCACTCAGAGAGATCACCCACAAAGGGTAACGACCCATCTCGGCAAGAGGCGGCCGATAAACTCTGGTCATGAGCCTGACGGGCGTGCACGGGTATGTGGTGGGCCTCTTGCTGATCGGTACCTGGGCCACCATCTGCGGATGGTCGCTGGCGCTGCGGTTCACCCGGTACGAGCACACCCCCACCTTCTGGCGGGTGGTGTCCTTCGGCCAGATCCTGCTGGCGCTGCAGCTGCTGATCGGCCTGGCGCTGCTGGTGCTCGGCCGCCGGCCAGGGCCGCAAGGTGGCGGCGCCACGCTGGCCTTCCATCTCGCCTACGGTGTGGTCTTCCCCCTGCTCGCGCTGGTCGTCGGTCACCGGATGGCGCGGGACGGCCGCTACAACCCCCACGCCGTCTTCGCGGTAGTGGGGCTGGTGTGCTTCGGGCTGACGGCGCGCGCATTCATGGTTG
>Ga0136630_1000800_pt1 | contig 12515 bp, 11 predicted proteins | sample AntDrymUQ5682106_2_FD_105496 | JGI IMG/M metagenome (GOLD analysis project Ga0136630, IMG submission 105496) | Polar desert sand microbial communities from Dry Valleys, Antarctica - metaG UQ568 (21.06) | ecosystem: Environmental > Terrestrial > Soil > Desert | place: Antarctica: Dry Valley...
GGGCGCCCCTGGCGGTCTTCGCCGTCGAGACCTGGCTGCTCACGTCCTTGCTCGGTGGCTCTGCCGGACAGGTGGTCACCCGCCTCGTCGTCCGACGTACGTCGGGGGCGCCACTCGACCCGTCACGCGCACTGGTGCGGACGCTGCTCGTCTGCCTGGTGGTCCCGCCGCTCGTCTTCAACCGTGACCAGCAGGGCCTGCACGACCTGGCGGTCGACTCGGTGGCGCTGCGCCGCTGACCACGTCGCCGGTCGGGAGGGGTGGGCCACCGGACACCTGCTGGCGCGCGAATCGGGCCGGGTGATCGGCTGTTTCGGCGGCCGGCGGGTGTCCGGTCGGTCAGCGGGCGCCGAGTTGCTCGTCGTGGGCGAGGCGGCGTACGACGGGGAGCTTGCGCAACCACAGCCAGACGCCGTGCACCCGGATCAGCAGCGCCACCCGCTGCGGCATCAGCGGCTGCGTGACCGCAACGCCGAGGATGCGGCGGATGGTGATCGGCTGTGCCTCACCGGTGAAGCTGCCGGTGAACACCACCTTGTCGTCCTGGAGCAATGTCACGAACGCTCCGAGCCTGCCCCCGTCGTTGACGAACTTGAGCTGGTAGTCGCCGAAGACGCCGAAGAAAGGTGACACGTAGAGCGCCTTCGCGGTGCGCGCCGACCCCTGGTCGTCGACCTCGACGACGTATCCGTGCCGCTCGCCGTAGGTGTTGTGCACCTCGGCGAGCACGCCCTCAAGACGCCCCTGGGCGTCGTAGCACCAGTAGACGCTCAGCGGGTCGAAGACGTAGCCGAGCACGCGGGCGTTCGCCAGCATCACGACGCGTGCGGCCGTCCACGAGACCCCTTGCGCGGCGACGAACGCTCTCACGTTCGCGCCGAGGGAGGCGTCGGGCGACCCGATGTGGTCACGGGCCTGGAAGGACACGAGGCCGCGCAGCCAGCGCGGTGCCACCTCCGGCGAGTCGACGTCGACAAGCCACTGGTGCGCCCGGTAGCGGAACGCGTGCTTGACCGGGTGGAAGCGGGCGTGGCGCACCTCCCCTCGGACCAGTGCCGGTACGACGGTCGGGGTCGACGTCGGGGTTGACGTCGTCGTCGTCGGCGGCGTCACGAGGCGGCCCCGAAGTGGCGCGCGGCCGCGACCCCGGAGCGGCAGCCGTCCTCGTGGAAACCCCACCCGTGATAGGCACCGGCGTACGTCGTCTGGGCGGTGCCGAGCTCGCCGAGCCGGCGCGTCGCGGCTACCGACGCGGGCGTGAAGACCGGGTGCGTGTAGTCCATCTGGGCGATGACCTTGTCGGGCGCGATCTGGTCGTCGGCGTTGAGTGTCACGACCAGGGGGTGGGCCTCCGGGTGGTGTTGCAGCCGGTTCATCCAGTAGCTCACCTGGACGGTCTCGGACTCCTGGTGGCACGAGTCGAGCCGGAAGTTCCAGCTGGCCCGCTCGTGGCGGCGCGCAGCGAGCAGTGACTCGTCGCGGTGCAGGACGGTGGAGTTGGCGGAGTACGTGAATGCGCCAAGCACGTCCTTCTCGGCCGGAGTGGGGTCGGTGAGCAGTGCGAGGGCATCGTCGGCGTGGGTCGCGACGACGACGCTGTCGAACTCTGTCGAGGCGCCGGCAGCGTCGGTCACGACGACCTCACCGGGGTTCCTGCTGATCGCCGTGACGCCCGTCGACGTCCGCACGTCGTCGAGCCGTGCCGAGATGGCGTCGACGTAGCTCCGAGAGCCGCCCTCGACGACGTACCACTGGGGCGCGTCCTCGAGCTGCAGGAAGCCGTGGTGTGACAGGAACTCGAAGAGGTACGCCGCGGGGTACTCGAGCGAGTCGCGAGAGCCACTGGACCAGACGCAGGACACGACCGGGAGCGCGTAGTGGTTGACGAAGTGCGTGCCGAACTCGTGGCGCTCGAGAAACCCGCCGTACGTCTCGAGCGAGTGAGGGTTGTCCGCGAGGTGGCACAGCGCGAGCTTCTGGAACCTGCGAACACCGAGCAGCAGCTTCCAGAACACCGGGTCGGCGATGCGACGCCGCTGGGCGAGGATGCCGTTCGTGCCTCGACCGCCGACGTAGGAGAGGCCGCAGCCGTCGCAGCGCACGGCCATGCTCATCTCGGTCGGGCGGATCGTGACGTCGAGCTCGGTGAAGAGGCGGTTGAGCAGCGGGTAGGTGCGGTCGTTGAGCACGATGAACCCCGAGTCGACCGACGCCTTGCCGGCCCCGAGGTTGACCTTGTGCGTGTGCGCATGACCGCCGAGCCGGTCATCGACCTCGTAGAGCGAGACGGCGTGGGTGTCCCGCAGCAGGTAGGCGGCGGTGAGGCCGGAGACGCCCGCGCCGACGACAGCGAGGCGGGGGCGGGAACCCGCGATCACGGTCACCTTGGTATTCGTTGCCGGGTCACGTCTGGATTGCGGCTCAGCGACCGCGCATGCTCTGGCGAGCCTGCCGCATGCTGGTCGGCATCGGTCCCTTGGGGACGGGCAGCTGCGGGCGCATCGCGTCGAGCGCCTTCAGTCGCTGCAGCAGGTCGGTGACCTCACCGGGCTCGATGTTGCGCGGCAGCTTCATCACGTGCTTGGCGAGCCGCTTCACGGGGATGACGTCCTCGCTCTCGCCTTCTCCGACCACGACGTCGTAGATCGGGGTGTCTCGCACGACGCGAGCGTGCTTCTTCTTCTCCACGGACAGCAGGTTGCGGACACGCTGCGGGTTTCCCTCGCCGACGAGGATCACCCCCGGACGCCCCACAACCCGGTGGACGATGTCCTGGTTCTTGGTGACGGCGACGGCCGGCTGGACCTTCCAGCCGCGTTTCAGCACGCCGAGCGCCGCGGCGGCGGCACCTGGTTGACCCTCGATCCGGGCGTACGCTGACCGCTCGGCTCGGCGGCCGAACACCACCAGGGCGGCCAGCAGGCCGGCGGGGATCCCGGTGACGACGCCGGCGATGGGGTGCAGCAGCCACCAGAACAACCCGCCGACGACGAGAGCGACCAGCAGGAACCAGGCGAGGCAGACCCAGCCGACCTTCGGGTCGTGCTCCCGGGTCATCTTGTAGGCGGCCCGGAGCCGCCTGATGCCACCCTCGCCCTTCGGCTTCTTCTCGCGCTTGCTCTTGGCCATCAGTGGTCTCGCCAATCTCCTGCGGGTCGTCCGGCGCCTTGGAGGTCTCGCCGGTCAGGCTGTCTGCGCGCTGACCTGCCGTGACTCTAGTGCCTGCCGGTACAGACTCCCAGCGCGATAAGAGGAGCGCACGAGCGGCCCGCTCATCACACCCGCGAAGCCGAGCGCGGTGGCTTCGGTCTCGAGCTCGACGAACTCCTCCGGCTTGACCCAGCGCTCGATCGGGTGGTGCCGAAGGGAGGGGCGCAGGTACTGGGTGATGGTGATCAGCTCGGTGCCGACCGAGCGCAGGTCCTCGAGCGCTCCGGTGATCTCCGCGCGGGTCTCGCCCATCCCGAGGATGAGGTTCGACTTCGTCACGAGGCCGACGCTGCGGGCCTGGTCGAGCACGTCGAGCGAGCGCTCGTAGCGGAAGCCGGGACGGATCCGGCGGAAGATCCGCGGCACGGTCTCGATGTTGTGGGCGAAGACCTCGGGTGCCGCGTCGAACAGCTGACCTAGGAGCTCGGCCTTGCTGCTGAAGTCGGGCGCCAGCATCTCGACGCCGACACCCGGGTTGAGCTCGTGGATCTTGCGGATGGTCTCGGCGTACAGCCAGGCGCCCTCGTCCTCGAGGTCGTCGCGGCAGACACCGGTGACGGTCGCGTAGCGCAGCTGCATCTGTCGCACGCTGTCGGCGACGCGCAGCGGCTCGCCCACGTCGAGGGCTTCGGGTTTGCCGGTGTCGATCTGGCAGAAGTCGCAGCGGCGGGTGCACTGGTCGCCGCCGATGAGGAACGTCGCCTCGCGGTCCTCCCAGCACTCGAAGATGTTGGGGCAGCCGGCCTCCTGACACACGGTGTGCAGGCCCTCGCGCTTCACCAGTGCCTGGAGCTGCTGGTACTGCGGTCCCATCCTCGCCCGGGTCTTGATCCAAGGGGGCTTCTTCTCGATCGGGGTCTCGGCGTTGCGCACTTCTAGGCGCAGCATCTTCCGTCCCTCGGGTGCGGTCGTCACGTCCCAAGCCTACGGGGTACGCCGAGCGCCCGAGCGCCCGCTGGCGAGACGGCTTGTGTGCGCCGCGGGCTCTGTCGAAGCACGGTGTGACCCGCTCACCTGCAGAGGTCTTGGCGGGGGCAGGTGGCGCCCGCCATGTCTCCCTCCCGCGATTCGCGGCGGGTTGGTGTCAGCGCGGTGGGGTTGGCCGGTACAGGTCGCCGTCGGACTCGCCCATACTGGAGAGACGGGGGAACCACGTGGGGCGTCACATCGTCGTACCGGCATGGTGAGCATCCAGCGCAACGTGGCGGTCATGGTCGTGGTGGCGCTCGGCTCGGGCTGGCTCGGCGGCTGTACCTTGGTGCGCTCGGTCGAGCCGCCGCCGCGTCCCCCCGAGTCCGCTCGGGTCACCTCGGTGGAGCTGGTGGAGTCCGGCGGGGAGGGCGGCGTCATGAACACCGTGGAGGTGTCGACGGACAGTCCACCTCCGCCAGCGATGTCGGCGGCCGACGCACGAGAGGTGCTGCGCATCGCCAGCTCCGAGGAGTTCCGCTCGCTCAGCCCGCAGGCGGTGCCTAGCGGTCACTGCTGCGACTTCCTGTCCTACACCGTCACCGTCCGATACTCCGACGGGTCGACCCTGCGCTACGAGACCGCCGAGGGCCTGGACCGGTCTGAACCGCTGACCCGGCTGATCGCGGCATTCGGCTGAGCCAGCGCGGGGCGTGGTTGCCGAGCCCTGGTGAGGTGTGTGCGGTGAGGGGAGAGCCGGGTCAGGAAGCGGCCGGGACCACGACCGTCCACTGCCGCTGGTGTTCGCCGGGCCGAGCCTCAGGGCACGTCGCGCCGGTTGAATACGAACAGCGAGACCAGCAGCATCGCCCCGGCCACAAGGCCGAAGTAGACAGCCGCGTCGGCCAGCCCCATCGCGATCTCCTTGGGCCGGCAGCTGATCTCGTCGAAGCAGTTCCGCGGATAGATGCGGATGGTGTGGCCGTCCTGGATCCAGGCGAGGGCGTTGTTGGACACCAGGTAGCGCTCGACGCTCGGTAGGAACGAGCGGAGCAGACCCTCGCCGATCACCGAGTACGCGAGCATCAGGCCGACCACGACGACGGTATGCCGCACGGCCATCGTCACGGCGTAGCCGGCGAGGCCCCCCACTGCGACGAAGGCCGCCCCCCGGGCACCGGTCAGGCTGAGGTCGCGGAGGAAGCCTGACGGCAGGCCCTCGTCGGACCAGACGGCGTACGCGGCAAGGATCGACAACCACACGAGGGTGAAGACCGCCGCAGCCATGGCGGCCGCGACGAGCGCGATCGCGGCTGCCTTGGCCGCCCACACCCGGGGTCGTCGTGGCTCGAAGAGCAGCTGAGTGCCGACCGATCCCGCCGACCACTCGGCTCCGATCATCGTCGCTCCGATGAGCACGGCGATGACACCGAGGAAGAGGACGAGCGCCACCGAAAGATCGCGAACCAGCTCTGGCGGGTTGAGCACCGGTCTGTCGAGGAACCAGTCGACTCGCGGAAGGATGTTCTCCTCGCACGCGGCGGCGTCGCTGGTACCGGTGTAACGCTCGGGGTTGCGCTCGCAGCGTCGCAGCTCGCGCTGGGTCATGGGACTGTTCGTCTGCCGCTCGACCTGTTGCTGAGCCTGCGCGAGATCGGCGTCGCTGACCGGTCGATGCGTCCACAAGGTGGCGCCGACGAAGACCGCGCCGAGGAGGAATGCGCCGGCGACCAGCACCATGATGGCGCGGCGGGCACGGATCCGCGCGAGCTCGACCAGCAGCAGCCTCACAACGGCCCTCCCGCGTCGTCGGCGGTCAGCTCGAGGAACACCGTCTCCAGGTCGGCTCGGACCGGCGTGAGCTCGTTGACGTACAACCCGGTGCCGGCGAGCAGCTCGGTGAGGGTCGCCGGGTCGGCCGTCGTCTCCACCACGAGGTGGTCGAGGTCGCGGCGTAGGTCGTACCCGGCCGCCTCGAGTGCGGCGGCACCGGCGGCCAGGTCTGCCAGGCCGAGACGTACGGCGCCAGACGCCCGAGTCCCGATGACCTCCCTGACCGGCCCGGAGGCGAGCAGGGCGCCATGACCGATGATCGAGACCGCGTCGCACACCTGCTGGACCTCGGCGAGGATGTGCGAGCTCAGCAGCACAGTCACCCCAGACTCTCCGAGGGTGCGGATCGTCTCGCGGATCTCGCGGATTCCCGCTGGGTCGAGGCCGTTGGTGGGCTCGTCGAGGATGAGCAGATCGGGGGACTTGAGCAAGGCGCCAGCGATCGCCAGCCGCTGCTTCATGCCGAGCGAGTAGCCGCGGTAACGGTCCTTGTCACGACCCTTGAGGCCGACGGTCTCGATGACCTCGTCGACCTTGCGACCGTCCTGGCCCAAGGTGGTGGCGAGCAGGGAGAGGTTGCGCCGACCGGTGAAGCCCGGCATGAACTTGGGTTGCTCCACGATCGCCCCGATGCGGCCCATGATTTCAGGCAGCAGCCGCGGGACCTCTTTGCCGAAGAGTCGCATCTCGCCACCTGAGGCGCGGGCGAGGCCGAGCAGCATCCGGATCGTGGTGGTCTTGCCCGACCCGTTCGGCCCAAGGAAGCCGTGCACGCCGCCGTGCGGCACCTGCAGCGACAGACCTTTGACGGCAACGAAGCGACCCCTGCGGTTGCGGTACTCCTTGCGGAGATCCGTCGTCTCGATGACGAGGTCGGTCATGGTCCCCCCGGGGTGTTGTCGTCGCGCACACAGTAGTGGAGACTGCCCGCCGCTACGGGTGAGACGCGCGGTCGGCGGCAAGGACGTTGCGTGGCAGCAGCCTCAGTTGTCAGGCTGTGTTGGACAACTTCGCGCTCACGTCACCCTGACAAGTCGGTCAGGTTCGGCGCCAGGCGCAAGGTCGGGGGAGCGGTCGTATGACGACCACGACAGCAGGTCGGCGAGGTGGTGCTCGGCCAGCGGGAGCGCCTCGAGCACGGTGACGTCACGGCCGAGCTCGGTGCTGAGGCTGGTGACGCCGGCGTCCCTGATGCCGCAGGGAACGATGGCGTCGAAGGCCGTCAGGTCACAGTCGCAGTTGAGCGCCAGACCGTGCATGGTCACGCCCCGGGAGACGCGGACGCCGAGAGCGGCGATCTTGCGTTCAGGGCGGGCGGCGTCGGCGGCGTCGGCGGCGACCCAGACCCCGCTACGTCCCTTGACGCGGCCGGTGCCAAGCCCCAGGTCGGCGCAGACCCTGATCAGTGCCTCCTCGAGTCGGCGGACGTAGTCGACGACGTAGACGTGAGGAGGAGGCTTCGTGATCGGGTAGGCCACCAGCTGACCCGGGCCGTGCCAGGTGATCGTGCCGCCGCGGTCCACCTCCACGACGGGGGTCCCATCGGCTGGCCTATCCGCCGGGTCAGTGCGCTTGCCGGCCGTGTAGACCGGCGTGTGCTCGAGCAGCAGCACCAGGTCGCCGGTCTCGTCGGCCACCCGGCGCGCATGCAGCTCGCGCTGGTGTCGCCAGGCGTCGTCATACCCGACGGCAGCCGCACCGAAACCGGTGTGCTCGAACCGGGTGCCGGTCACGAGACCGGTGCCTCCGTCAGCGCGGGAGTGCCTGCTCGGGTGAGGCGGATCTGGTCGACGCCGAGGTAACCCGAGGCGAACCCGGCCTCGCAGTAGGCGAGATAGAACTCCCAGATCCGGCGGAAGTCCTCGTCGAAGCCCATCGGGCGGATGCGCTCCCAGTTGGCGTTGAAGGTGTCGCGCCACCGGTGCAGCGTCTCGGCGTAGTGCAGCCCGAGCCCGCGGCGGTCGGTGACGCGCAGCGCGGTGTGCTCGGCGCACACGCCCTCGATGGCCTGCATCGACGGGATGAGGCCGCCGGGGAAGATGTACTTCTGGATCCAGCCGTAGGAGTTGCGGGTCTCGAGCATCCGCTCGTGGCTCATCAAGATCGCCTGGATCGCGACCCGGCCGCCCGGTGCCAGGTGGGCGTCGATGGTGGAGAAGTAGCTCGGCCAGAACTCCTCGCCCACCGCTTCGATCATCTCGATGCTGACGATGGCGTCGAACTCGCCGACGACATCACGGTAGTCGGCGATCCGGATCTGGGCCAGGTCGTCGAGCCTGAGCGTCTTGATCCGCTCGTTGGCGAGCTCCGCCTGCTCCTGCGACAGCGTGACCGAGGTGACGTGGGCACCGCGTTGAGCAGCGCGGATGGCGAGGGAGCCCCAGCCGGACCCGATCTCCAGGACCCGTGTCCCGGCGCCGACCTGTGCGTAGTTGAGGATGCCGTCGAGCTTGCGCTCCTGCGCCGACTCGAGCGACTCGCTCTCGAAGTCCTCGAACCAGGCGGCTGAGTACGTCATCGTCTCGTCGAGGAACATCGCGAAGAGATCGTTCGACATGTCGTAGTGCGACTCGATGTTGGTGCGTGCGCCGTCTCGGGTGTTGGTGGTGTGGTGGGGGAGACGGCGGTCGATGACGCGGCGCATCTTGCGCAGCGGGGCAGGGATCAGGGTGGCGAGCCGGGCGGCGAACGGCGTCAGGAGCTCCGCCAGGTCGGTGTCGGGACCGGTCGTCCAGTCGCCTGCGACGTACGCCTCGCCGAACGCCATCTTGGCCTCGCGTCCGAGCCTGCGGTAGAACTGCGTCGGGTTCACGACCTTGAGCTCAGGGGTGCCGGGGGTGGTGGGTCCCCATGCCGCGCCGTCGGGGAACGTGAAGCGCACCTCCACCCGCTTGGCGGCGGCCCTGACGATGCCGCCGGCAAGCTTGGCGGCCACGACGTCATACATTGTGCTCACGTGGATCTGGCTCCTTCCGGCAACACACACGTTGCGTCAGCCTACGGCTCTCGCCTCTGCCCGCGAGGCCGAGGTGGACCGTTGCCACGTCGGTGATTCGTTGCCGACGTGCGCTTGGTTTGCCGGCGGTCAGACCTGTGGACAACCGCACGCATGGAACCGGCTGATCCGTCAGGCTTGGCAGATGAGCGCGAGACATCGCAGGTCCTCCTCCTCACGGGCGCTTGTTCGGCAGCGGCGGGCTGGGCCTGGCTCCCCGAGCCCGGGATGTGGCCGAGCGGTGGGCGCTGTGGCCGTCATCGCCGTCATCGCCGCAGCCGTCGGGTGGCTCGTGATGCGTGGTCCGGACGCATCCGCGGATGGCCTCCGGTCCCTCGAAGCCGCGTCGACGACGGCGCCGGCGCCCGCCGAGTCGGTGCTGCCAACGACAGCCCCGAGCCATCAACGCGGTCCGGCGGCAACCAGGTGGTACGCCGTGCTCGCGCGTCTCGACGCCACCCGGGAGCGGGCGTGGCGCAGCGGCTCGGTCGGCCTGCTTGCCCAGGTGTATGCCGCCGGGAGCCCTGAGCTCGAGCTGGACCAGGCAAACCTCCGGGCTTATCTCGATCGAGGGTTGCGGGTCGAAGGGGTGTCACTCACCGTCGGCCGCCTGACTGTGGTCGAGAGGCACCGGCACCGAGTGCGGCTGTGCATCGTCGACGAGCTGGGCCCGCTGCAGGCGACGACCTCTGACGGCCGCGCACGGGCGTTGCCACGGGACCGGCCCACCCGCCACCTCATCGACCTGAGACGCGACGGTGACTGGCGGATCGCCCGAGTCGTCACCGTCGCGCCGGGGCAGGGCTGGAACGTGGGGTGGCGCCCAGCGCGGCCTTAGCTGTGTAGGGCGGCAGCCAGCTGTTCGTCGATGGTCGGGTGCTGGAACTCGAAGCCGGCATCCAGCAGGCGTCGAGGGACCGCGTGGACGCTCGTGAAGACGAGAGTCGACAGCTCGCCCGCCGCCGTCTTGACGGCGAAGCGCGGCACCGGGATCAGGGTGGGGCGGTGCAGGTGCTTGCCCAGCGCCCGCGTGAACTCCCCATTGGTGGACGGGACAGGTGCCACCACGTTGAACGGCCCTCGCAGTGACGAGTCGGTCGCGAGACGGGTGACGACGCCGAGGTAGTCGTGCAGCGAGATGGTCGGGAAGAACTGCCGTCCGTCCCCAAGCTTGCCGCCGACCCCCAGTCGGAACGGGATCATGATGGTCTTGAGCGCGCCGCCGGAACGGTCGAGCACCACGCCGGTGCGCATCGTCACCACGCGCGAGCCAGCGTCCACGGCCGGTCGGGTGGCTTCCTCCCACCTGCGCGAGACGTCGGCGAGGAACTCGTCGCCAGCGGGGTCATCCTCGTCGACTTGCCGATCGCCCTGGTCGCCGTAGTAGTTGATCCCGCTGGCGTTGACCAGGGCCGGTTGCTGCTCGAGCTGCGCGATGGATCGAGCAATGGTGCCTGTCGTCTCGAGCCGGCTGTTGAGGATCTGCTGTTTGTAGCTGTCCGTCCAGGGCCAGTGCGCGATGGGGGCGCCGCCGAGGTTGATGACGGTGTCTGCGCCGTCGAGGGCGGTGGGGTCGAGCTCACCGCGCGCTGGGTCCCAATGGATCTGGTCCGCGGACTCGGCGGCTGACCTGACAAGCTGGACGGGGTCATGTCCGGCGCCCGCCAGCTGGCGCCTGAGCGCCGTACCGAGGAATCCCGAGGCTCCAGCGACGATGATCTTCATGCCCCCATCCTGCCTGGGGCGTCCGCAAGGTGGGAGGGCGCCGTCGTACGACGGCAGAATGCCCAGGGAGATGTCACCCGGCTGACTCAGGCACGACCCCGACGAGGGACAGAGTCGGCGGCATGTTCGAGCGTCAGCGTGCGACCGGCCCTCGAACCGTCTCGATCCTCGCTTCGCCGAGCGACCGCGCAGCGGCCGCCAGGGTCAAGAAGTCGCGCGGCACGCAGCCGGTCACTGCCAAGAACGTCCACTCGCGGACGGCGCTCCGGCCGGGGTTGCGGCTCGTTGCCGGCCTGCCTCTGACCGGAGTCCACTCATACGCAGCACTAGATTCGGGGGATGGCGATCTACGGCGTACGCCGACCGGCGCTCGACATGTCTGCATCGCAAACCCCCGGTCTGCATCGCAGGTTTGCGCTGTAAACAGTCCAGATGGCTTGTTTACAGCGCAAACCCCACGAGGTCACAGGCCGAGCTCGGACTCGAAGTTCGCCTCCTCGAGGCGCTGCTTGATCGTGCTGAGGAAGCGAGCCGCATCCGCGCCGTCGACGAGGCGGTGGTCGTAGGTGAGGGCGAGGTAGACCATCTGCCGGATCGCGATCGTCTCGCCGAGGTTGGGGTCGGTGATGACGACCGCCCGCTTGACGACGGTGCCGGTGCCGAGGATGGCCACCTGCGGCTGGTTGATGATCGGCGTATCGAAGAGTGCGCCCCTGCTCCCCGTGTTGGTCAGCGTGAACGTTCCGCCCGACAGCTCGTTGGGACCGATCTTGTTGTCCCGCGTCCGGGCCGCCAGGTCGGCGATCTTGCGTGTCAGTCCGGCGATCGACAGGTCGCCGGCGTCCTTGATCACCGGGACGAGCAGGCCGCGCTCGGTGTCGACGGCCACTCCCAGGTGCTCACCGGCGTGGTAGGTCACCTCACCGGCCTCGGTGTCGATCGACGCGTTGACCTGGGGGTACGTCTTCAGCGCGTCGATGGCTGCCCGCGCGAAGAACGGCAGGAACGACAGCTTGACGCCCTCCCGAGACGCGAAGTCGGCCTTGACCCGGTCCCGTAGCCGCGAGATGGCAGTGACGTCCACCTCGACGACGGTGGTGAGCTGCGCCGACACCTGCAGTGACTCGACCATGCGAGCCGCGATCACCTTTCGGAGCCTGCTGAGCTTCTCCGTCTTACCGCGCAGGGGGCTGGCCTCGGCTGGAGTGGGAGTGGAGGCTCCCGGTGCGGACTCCTTCGCCGGAGCAGCGGCTGCCTCCCTCTCCTGCTTGGCCTTCTCGGCGGCCTCGAGCACGTCTTGCTTGCGGATCCTTCCGCCGACACCTGTACCCGTCACACTCGTCAGCTCGACCCCGTGCTGAGCCGCGAGCTTGCGGACGAGCGGTGTCACGTAGCTCTTGGAGTCCGCGTCCCCACTCCCAACCGCGGCAGACTGCGACTGTGACGGCGACCCGGGCTCCTTCGCGTCACCGGTCTTCGCCGCTGCGGGTGCGGCCGCTGCGGGTGCGTCCGGGGCGTCCGCCGATGGAGCGTCCGCGGGCGAAGCCCCCTCTGATGGAGCGCCCTCGGACGGTGTCTGTTGCGGCGACGCCTCACCGTCTGAGTCGGCGCTTGTGTCATCGGCTGGCGCGTCACCGGAGGACTGCTCGCTGGGGGACCCGACACCTGCGGACGCGTCCCCGGTGCCGATGCGCGCGAGTACGGCGCCCACCTCGACGGTCTCGTCGGTCTCGACAAGGATCTCCTGCAGCCTTCCGGCGACGGGGGAGGGGATCTCGGTGTCGACCTTGTCCGTCGAGACCTCGAGGAGGGGCTCGTCGACCGCGACCTCGTCACCCACCGA
>Ga0136630_1000801_pt1 | contig 12512 bp, 13 predicted proteins | sample AntDrymUQ5682106_2_FD_105496 | JGI IMG/M metagenome (GOLD analysis project Ga0136630, IMG submission 105496) | Polar desert sand microbial communities from Dry Valleys, Antarctica - metaG UQ568 (21.06) | ecosystem: Environmental > Terrestrial > Soil > Desert | place: Antarctica: Dry Valley...
AAGGGCGGCGCGGACCCGGAGGAAGCCATGTCAAACAACGATGCCTATCCGGCGCTCGAGGCAGGTGAGGCGTTGCTCGTCACCGGGCCAACCGGCACCAACGTCAACGACCTGCGGGTGGCGCTGGTGTTGGATCGCAAAAATGGCACCTCTTGAAGCGCGAAGGGGGCGAGTATTGATTCGCAAAGACGGGTAGACTGCCGACTTGAGTTGGTGGGGCGCGAATGGTTCTGTACCAGCCGCGAGCAGATCATAAAGGAGGGGGCATGAGAGACAGGGCGTTTATCTTCGGGGGAGGTATAGGGTAATGTTCGAGCAAGTGTATCAGCCGGTTGGGGGCAGTCTGCTACTCTCGACCCTGGTGGCTCTGGTGCCGATAGTGACACTGTTCGTGTTGCTGGCTGGCGTCAGACTCGCCGCTCACTGGGCTTCTTTGGCGACGTTGGCAGTGGCGTTCGTTATCGCGGTGCTGGTGTATGGGATGCCGTTTTCTCTGGCTGTGAACTCCACGCTTCTCGGGATATGTTTCGGGCTTTTTCCGATAGTTTGGATCGTGATAAACGCCATCTTCATCTACAACGTCGTGGTGGACGCCGGGCACTTCGACACCATCAGGGACTCGCTGGCTGGCGTGAGCAACGACCGTAGGATCCAGGTGGTCCTCATAGCTTTCGTGTTCGGGGCGCTCCTTGAAGCGACTGCGGGCTTCGGGACGCCGGTTGCGATCACCGCCTCCATCATGGCGGGGCTGGGCTTCGAGGCACTGTACGCGGCGGCGCTGGCTCTGCTGGCGAACACGGCGCCGGTAGCCTTCGGCGGGTTCGGAATCCCAATCCTGACGGGCGCCGCCGTCTCCGGCCTCGACACCATGGAACTCTCCCAGATGGTCGGACGCCAGACGCCTATTCTGGCCGTGATCATCCCCGGAATGCTCGTGACGGTGATGGCCGGCTTCCGGCGCATGCTGGAGGTGTGGCCCCTGATCCTGGTCAGCGGCGTCTCGTTCGCCAGTACCCAATTCCTGGTCTCCAACCTGCTCGGCCCGGAACTCGCCGACCTCCTGGCGGCTCTCGTCGCCGTCGTGGCGGTCATTGCCTTGCTCGCCGTGTGGCGTCCGGCTGACGAGTGGCACTTCGACAACGAGCCTCCAGCGGCGGAGAGGGAGAGCTTCGAGACGCCGCCGCTCGGACGCACGCTATATGCGTGGTCGCCGTTCGTCATCATCGTCGCACTGTTCCTGATAGTGCAGATACCGCCGATCAAAGCCACCGTCGGTACCGTCCAGGCGGCGGTGAACTTTCCAAGCGCGTCGCTCAGCGACACGACCGGGCTGCCGGTGGTGCCGTGGCCCGGCCTCGACGGACAGGTGGAACAGCAGCCTCCCGTGGTCCCGGAAGCCGCTCCATACGCCGCCGAGTTCTCGACCAACTGGCTCTCGGCGGCGGGGACTATCATCCTGATCGCGGACCTGATCTCCCTCGCCGTCCTTCGGGTCGGACCCGCACGGGCGCTCCGGATCTACGGCCAATCCCTCAAGCAACTTTGGTCAGCCATCGTGACCATTGCCACCATCCTCGGGCTCGCGTACCTGCTCAACTACTCGGGCCTTACCTATACTTTAGGTTTAGCGTTTGCCGCCACGGGAGTGTTTTTTCCGTTCTTCGCCTCGTTTATTGGGTGGCTTGGCGTTGCCCTGACTGGCTCGGATACCTCCTCGAATGCGCTATTCGCCAACTTGCAGAAGGTGACGGCGCAGCAGATCGGGGTGAGTCCCATCTTGACCGTTGGCGCCAACTCATCGGGCGGCGTACTGGGGAAGATGATCAGCCCTCAAAACCTCGCGGTCGGCACGAGCGCGACGGGCCTTCAGGGCCGGGAGGGCGACCTCCTGCGGCTGGTCCTGAAGTGGTCCCTCGGGCTCACGGTCGTCATGGCGATCCTGGTCACGCTCCAAGCTTACGTGTTCCCGTTCGTGATCCCGTAGTCACGCTATCTTGACGACGATCCCCGGATGCGCCCTACTGCAACGTCAGCCGTTTGCGCTCCTCATCGGCCAGGGCGCTTTCCACGGGGATCAAGACCGACCTCAGCCCAAACAAGCCGAGCCCGACCCTCACATACTCGGGCTCGGCCTCGGCGTTCACGAAGAGTTTCTGGAGGCGCCCGATCTTCTGCCCCATCGGGTCGTGGACCCCGTATCCAACGTACTTCTCCGGCTCCTCGAATAGCTGTCCAAAGGTCTCGCGCGTCGAAGCGTAAGCCATCTGGTGTCTCCTTTTTCTCAGGGCCATGCCACGGCACTTCCGCATCTCATCGTGCGCCTCTTCCGGGAGATCACCCGTCCCGATGAGGCAACAGCAGCTATATACCGCGTGCATATAAGTGTCGGTGTGAATGATGTCCCACGCGGGAGCCAGGATCGGGTTCCGTGGCCGATAATGGCCCGAAGTATGTAGGACGGGCGTATCGGAGTGGGTGTGGGGCACGCCCTTCACGGGGCATACTGAGCATGTCGCGGTGGGGAAGAATTAGTTTACTCCCTCTCCGGCGCTACACGTTTTTCCGATTCGGTGACTGTTCATGGTCAGGGGCGATGGACAAGATATAGTGATTACAAGGAGGCAGAGCATGTCGAGGGAAGCACGGATCGGGAATAAACTCGGGGCCGACGCCTCGTCTCCGAAGGAGCTATTCACAGGCTACGACGAGAGCGAAGGCCAGCCGCTGGGCGCGTACGCCGGGCTGGCCGGACTATTCAGCGCGCTATTCGGACTGTTCCTCTTTCTGGTTCGGTGGAGTGGAAAATCTCTCCCCGAGCGTGTCGGCGCCGCCGACTTGGCGCTCCTGGGGGTGGCGGCTCATAAACTCAGTTGGATCCTCGCAAACTCATCCGTAACCAGTTTCGTGCGAGCCCCTGTCACCCATCTCGAAGAAGCAAAGAGCCCCACCAACCTCGAAGAGAAGCCCCGCGGCCAGGGTCTACAGAAAGCTCTCGGCGGCCTGCTCACCTGCCACTTCTGCCTCGGGATGTGGACCTCCGCGTTCTTCTCCTACGGGCTCGTGCTCGCCCCGCGCGCCACGCGCTTCCTGGCGAGCATCCTCTCCATCCTCACCCTCTCTGACTTCACCCACCAGGCGTACAAGGCCACCATAGAACGAGCCCCGAAGAGCGAATAGAGGTCGGATCCGCGGATGGAAGGATGACACCGCCTGCATCCCTACCTTCCCCATCGCCGGGCCGTGTGCTAGGTTTAGGTCATGGATGAATCGAAGATAAGGGTCCGCTACGCGCCAAGCCCGACGGGGATGCTGCACGTTGGCGGCGTCAGGACGGCTCTATTCAACTGGCTCTTCGCCCGCAAGAACGGCGGCACGTTCGTGCTGCGCATCGAGGACACCGACCTCGCCCGCTCCACGGAAGAGTCCGTCGAGCAGTTGAAGCGATCCTTGCGTTGGATCGGCCTGGAATGGGACGAAGGACCGGAGGCGGAAGGCTCCCACGCCCCATACCGTCAGACCGAGAGGCTGAATATCTACCGCGACGCCGCGAAGAAGCTTCTCGACTCCGGCGCGGCGTACTATGACTTCGCCACGAGCGAGGAGCTTGCGGAGTTCAGGGAGCGGGCGCGGGCCGAGAAGCGTCAGCCGATATACACCGGCGGCGAGTATCGGGACATGGAGCTGGAAAAGGCTCGAAAGAAAATAGAGGCCGGGGAGCCGTATACGGTTCGGTTCAAGACGCCGCGTGAGGGACAGACGGTGGTCGAGGATATGATCCGTGGCCCCGTCACGTTCGAGAACGCCAATCTGGAGGACTTCGTCATCATGAAGTCCACGGATACGCCGACATACAACTTCGCCGCCGCCGTGGATGACGCGGAGATGGAGATCAGCCACGTAATCCGCGGCGACGACCACCTCTCGAACACGCCTCGGCAAGTCCTGATCCACGTCGCCCTCGACAACACTCTCCCAGCCTTCGCTCACGTCCCGATGGTACTCGGCCCAGACAAAAAGAAGCTCTCAAAGCGTCACGGGTCGGCGCACGCTGAGGAGTTCGCGGCGCAAGGCATCTTGCCAGAGGCGCTCTTCAATTACCTGGCTTTGCTTGGCGCGGGGTACGCGGCGGACGAGGAGATATTCACCCCCGATGAGATGGCCCAACGCTTCCGCATCGAGCGCGTCAGCGGCAACCCGGCGGTCTTCGACGAGAACAAGCTCGTCGCCATCAACCAAGTCTACATCCGGCGCCAGAGCCCCGAGGAGTTGGCGATGCTCGCTGCCCCCATGCTCGCCGAAAGTGGCGCGGCGACGGTGGAGGAGTTGGCTCAGGACGTGCCGCGTCTCATCCAGATAATGGACCTTCTCAGGGAGAGGATCGACCGGCTCACCGCCATCCCCGAAGCAGTCGGCTACTTCTACGGCGGCACGCTTGACTACGACCCCGACGAGTTCGAGAAGCAGTTCGGCAAGGAGTTAGTCCGGGAGAACTTCCCGGAGCTAAAGGACCGGCTCGCCGCCCTGCCGGAGTGGACCGAGGAAGCGATAGAAGAAGCCATCCGTGGCCTCGCCGCCGAGCGGGAGAAGAGCGCGCGTCACCTCATCCACCCCCTCCGGTTCGCCGTCACAGGCCGCACCGTGAGCGCGGGCCTCTTCGAGACCATGCACCTCCTCGGACGCGAGCGCAGCGTGATGCGGATGGAGGACGCCACCGCGAAGATGGAGCGGCTGGCGGTATAGCTTCCGGCGTTCACGGATGCTTTGAAAATATGGCATCCATCAGCTAGAATCTGCTCCGCTTTACGGCAAGGCCCCATCGTCTAGTGGCCAAGGACATCGCCCTCTCACGGCGAAAACCCGGGTTCGAACCCCGGTGGGGTCACTCCGGCGGTGGGCACACAGGTCGTCCTGACGCAACCTACACACCCAAGTCTTCAACTCGCCGGCCCGATGGTTGTTCCGTTAGGAGAACACGTCTTCTAGGTCGTTGGGTGAATAAGGGCATGAAGAAGGGCCAAGCTACCAAGAGCCCCGGCCCGATGACTCTCTAGCACAGCGCGCAGCGGGTAGCGTCGATGTGATGCTGCTCTGCGTACTCAAACAACTGCCGTTCGGAAGTGCTGCAAGCCTTGGCGCGGCTGTGGGTCATACGCGGGCCAGCAGACCTATAGCTCTTGCAGCGCGCGGAATGTACCCGTCCGGTCGTGTAGCAGTTAAGTACATAGCCGTCGGGGTGCTCGTCCAGCCAACGCTTAAACCCCAGGTCGTCGTGGTAGAAAACTACAATTTCCATCCTCTCACCTTTCCTTGAAGCAACAAAGGCAGAGATATGATCGAAAGTTGTGGATGGGGGATTTCCTGAAGAGCGTGGTGTACCTTCCCTTCGAGCAATCGAATGGAAAAACCGACGTTGACGCGTCGGCGGAAAGGAGACACCGATGGAAAGGATACATCAGGTTGAGGGCGATCGCGAAGAACTCTTGCTCGATCTCGACGAGATCGCTCGAGCCGGAGCAAGGAAGATGCTCGCCGAAGCACTGGAGGCCGAGGTAGAAGACTACCTCCAAGCGGCCAAAGGCGAGCGCGATGGACATGGCCACGCCCTGGTGGTGCGCAACGGTTACGCTAGAGAGCGCGAGGTTCTCTTGGGCGCCGGATCGGTGGAAGTCCGGGCACCGAGGGTTAACGACAAACGGGTGCAGGAGAATGGCCAGAGGAGGCGCTTCAAGAGCGTGATCCTTCCTCCCTACATGCGTCGCTCGCCGAAAGTGACGGAAGTACTGCCGCTGCTCTATCTGCACGGGCTCTCCAGCGGAGATTTCGTACCCGCTCTCCAAGAGTTCTTCGGCTCCGAGGCGGGGCTATCTTCTGCGGCCATCACTCGTCCGAGCGAGCACTGGCAGCAGGAGCACGAGCAGTTCATGGGCCGCGATCTTTCAGAGCGGGACTACGTGTATTTGTGGGTGGACGGCATCCACACCAACGTGAGGCTCGGCTCCGACGCTCGGTTGTGCTGCCTGGTCGTTCTCGGAGCGAGACTCGATGGCACAAAGGAGTTGGTGGCCCTTGCCGATGGCTACCGGGAATCCACCGAAAGTTGGGCCTGTTTACTGAGGGACCTCAAAAAGCGTGGCATGAGAGCACCAGAGCTGGCGGTAGGAGACGGGGCGTTGGGGTTCTGGAGCGCACTGAGGGACGTATTTGCCGAGACCCGCTGCCAGAGAGATTGGGTTCATAAAACCATGAACACGCTCGACGCGATGCCAAAGAGTGTCCACGGCAGGGCCAGGGCGGCCATCAAAGAGATCACGCATGCCGAGAACAAGAAAGGGGCCAGCAAAGCCATCGAGGACTTCGCAGGTGAGTTCGGAGCCAAGTGGCCCAAGGCCGTCTCCAGGATCGTTGAGGACAAGGACGCCCTGCTCACCTTTTACGACTATCCGGCCGAGCATTGGCGCCACCTGCGCACCACCAACCCCATAGAGTCCATCCTCGCTCCGGTAAGGGCGAGAACTGACATAACCAAGGGACCGGGCTCGCGGCGGGCTGGCTTGGCGATGATCTTCAAGCTGATGGAGGCAGCCGAAGGGAGGTGGAGGAAGCTAACCGGATCTCATTTGGTGGCGTTGGTCAGGGCAGGAGCAAAGTTCGGAAATGGAGAATTGGTAGAAGGGAACGAGGAGAAGGTAGCCGCGTGATCATGGAGCCCGATCCACAACATTTGACGATACCTCACAAAGGCATCATAACTGCGGGGGATGAAGGGCGCATCAGACGGGCAAGGCGGTATTCTACGCCATAATGTTTACTGTGACGTTCTTTCTCGCTTTCTTCTGCCTACCGGCGATCTACTTCGCGTGACGGGAGGCGGAGTCCGAGGTTCCGGGCGGCATGCTCATTTCATACCAGAAACGACAGCGCAAACACCGCACCGACACCCGCACCGACGAGCGTCTGCGCTGGCGTGTGCGCCCAAGGTCCGACTCTGGCGTACAGCACGAGCGGGAGAACGAGAACGAAGATGAACCCCGGTGGACCGAGGATCAGTGGTCCCGCCACCGCAGCGTGTCCGGCTACAGCGGCATGGGCACTGGCTTTCCGAAATAGCGTGATGGCCGCGACTGTCGCGGCAGCCAGGCCCATCGAGAGCGTCGTCCGAAGGAGGCTGCCGGGCGCGTCGAAGAGCCACAGGGCGGCGAGCAGACCGATGAAGGCGGCGAGCAGGAAGATGGCGGGCGCGAGACGTTCGGCGCGGGCGGGGATCCAGAATCCCCCTACTCTCCGTCGCCGTCGCATGAGGAGCACGTACGCGGCAACAACCGCCGCCGCGAGCAACTCCACGGCCAGGTAGAGCAGAGCGTCGGATGCAGGACTCTCTGAGAAAGCAACGAGCGCGAAGAGCGCGGTGAAGATAAAGAATGGGTTGAGGACGTTGGTCAGGGTGGAGGCGAGTGGCGGGGGATGCGGCGCGGTCATGGAGAGTAAAATCTAGCATGTGCGGAGGGTAGATACACGGGACGCGAGCGGGGACCGCGCCCTCGCGCTGTGGCACGAACTGGGACGCCTGTACGCCACGACGGAGGGTGGATGGAACAGGGCGGTGATGCTGGGTTTCACGGTCGTGCTCGGGGTTGGGGCGCTGGTACTTGCCTCGGGGTTCTTCTTCGGGACGGGATGGGCCGGGACGCCTCCCTCACCGTGGACCGCGCTCACGGCGGCGGCCGTGCCGGTGGCGGCGGGGACTATGGCGGGCGGTGGTCTGTTTCTCCGGGAGAGGATACGAAACACGAGGTGGCGCGGGTCCGTGGAGTTGGCGCTGGCTAATGAGGGGCTGGATCCGGATCATCCGGCGCGGGACGGCCTGAGCGCGTACTACGATACGCAGCTCGTCTTGCTTCGCTCCGAGTACGAGTATTTGCGGATTCACGAGGCAAACAGGACGGCCCGCATCTTCGAGGAGTCTTTCGGGTTCACGCCGGAGGACCCATTCGAGACCGGCCCGCTGAACGTCAGTCCGGACACGGAGGCGATGCGGCGTTTGCGTGAGCGATGGGAGCGTCGGCTGGCGATGCGGCGGGAGCGTGGGATGGAGGCGCCGATACTGGGACTGAGGGAGGACCTGGCTTACCGCGTGTTCCCGAGGGAGATGACCGTGCCGATGGAGCTTTCGGTGCGCGGCGCGTATCTCACCATCTCGTGTGAGCTATCGCGGCGACGCTACGGGAGGAATCGGGAAGGTCAGACAGAGGTACTGCAAAAGAAGATCGAACGCGACCTCGCCGAGTACGCGGCTCTGACGCAAGACCGTAGCCGGGAAGTCAGCCGAAGAGGAGTCCGGCGAGAGCGGCCTGGACCCAGATGAACGCCAGGGCCACGGGCACGAAGCCGACCAGGCAGATCACCACCGCCGTGAGCGTTGGAATCTTGTACACCGTCTTCACGGCGATCCCCATGAGGACCATCAAAGCGTAGGTGAAGGCCAGCGCGTTCAGGACCGGCACCCACGCAAGGACCATGGCCGAGCAGGCGTAAGCCAGCATCCGGTAGACCTCTCGAAAGTCCGAGACTCGTCCCAGAAACGTCCTTATGGAGAGCAGATAAACCGCCGCCACCACCCCGACCAATACCGGCGATATCAGAGCGAAGGTCCCGGCCCGGAGCGCAGATAAGCCAATCGTGCCCAGGCTCAAGCCGCCGAGGAGCGCGCCTACGAGCAGACCGGCCACCACGTACAGAACAGCGGAGACGACGCCGAGGAGCAGGACGAAGAGCGCGGGTCCCTTCACCGGACCTTGCATGGAGAAGCCACCGTAGAAACCGCGTGGATCCAGGAGGACGGCTCGTATCACTGGCGCGGCGCTGACGGGGCGCTTCGGGTCGAATTCCGGGGCTTCGCGCATGGGCGAATTATACAGGCGGAGCAGAATCATCTTGCGAAACTGCATCACGAAACTTAGACTGTGAGTTTCAAGACTCATTGTGAGAGGTAGCGTCAAGAGATGTTCAAGTGGTTCATTGCGCTGATACTGGCGGTCGAGACCGGGGCTTTGATCTTGCTGCTGCTCGTCGCGCCGGCCCCTGTAGCGTGGACGCTCGCGCCAGCGGTCCCGCTGACGGTGATCCTCGCGCTCGTCCTGTATTCCCGGAAAGACAGAGTCTCGCGCTGGGCTTGGCAGCTCTCGCCGGAGCGGATCGCGCACCATCGTAGCCGACCCCCGCGAGCAGACTCCCCGAAAGAGATCTCCAACTCCATCATCGAGCGGACGGTCGAGATACGGCGCGCTCTTCAGGAAGATCCACGCTCCGAGATGCGCCTGCAAATGTGCGCCCTGGGCTACCGGGCGTGCGTGGACGACATGCTCACATTGACCCACCTCGTGAACGAGCAATCGCCGAACGCCCCCCTCTTCCGCCGCCTCAAACTGCGCCGCGCCCGCAAACGCGCCATCGAAGCCCTCTCCGCCACCCGCCAGACATTGCCGCCGGGCCTCCTGCGCGCCGAACACCAGGAACGGCAGTAGGCTACAGGCTTCAACTGACAGGTCTTCGCCGAAGCTCGATGGCCGTGGCGGTTTCCAGCGCGTTGTTTCGTGGTAGCTCCCTGACATGAGCGCACCGGGAAACAAGGATATTCCATTCGCGGTCTCCGGCGCGACCGGGGCCATGGGAGGAAGGATGGCGGCGCGTCTTGCGGATCTGGGGTATAGACAGCGGCTGGTCGTGCGCGACGCGAGTCGCGCTCCCAACCTTCCGAACGCGGATGCCGCCGAGGCTTCTTACGGAGATCCCGAGGCGATGCGGAAGGCCCTGGAGGGCGCGAGTACGTTCTTCATGGTCTCGGGCGGCGAAGCCAATGACCGGGTACGACAGCACACGGACGCCGTGGACGCGGCGGTAGCGGCTGGCGTCGAGCGCATCGTGTATTTGTCTTTCCTCGGAGCCGCGCCCGAAGCCACCTTCACGTTCGCCAGGGACCACTGGCATACCGAGGAGCACATACGCAACTCCGGCGCTCGCTTCACGTTCCTGCGCGATAGCCTCTACCTGGACTTTATCCCCGGCATGGCGGGCTCAGACGGCATCATCCGCGGCCCCGCCGGAGAAGGGCGCGTGGCGGCTGTGGCGCGTGACAACATCGCGGACGCCGCGGTCGCGGTCCTGACCAGCGGCGCGCATGATGGACGCGCTTACGACATAACAGGGCCGGAGAGGATCCCGCTTCGCCAGGCCGCCGATGAACTCTCTCGGATCACCGGACGCAGCATCTCCTACTACTCCGAGACGCTCCAAGAGGCGTACGAATCGCGCAAGGACTACGGCGCACCCGAGTGGGAGGTCGAGGGCTGGGTCACTTCATACAAAGCGATAGCGGCCGGCGAACTCGACGTGATAAGCGGCGCGGTAAGCGAGCTGACGGGACACCCTCCGATGTCCCTCGCCGATTTCCTCGGCCAGCATCCCGAAAGCTACCGGCACCTTCTCGACCGCTGATTGCGCGTAAGTCGTGATTCGTAAGTCGAAAAGCCCGGCTTCCGCCGTCCGAAAAACCTGAAAAACCTAAACCGCCAGGATCTCACGTACTTCGGGGACTTCGCGGCGGATGAGGCTCTCTATAGCGTAGACGAAGTCGAGTTGGGAGAGTGGGCAGCCGCTGCAAGCCCCGATCATCTCTATGCTGACCGAGCCTTTGTCCTCGTCGCACTCAACGATGCGAGCGTCTCCGCCATCGGCGCGCATCGCCGGGCGCACCTTGTCCAGCGCTTTCTCGATACGGTTCCGCATATCCCTTATCTCCTTCATCGAGGCTGGATTATATCCGAGTATCAGCCGCGCATGACCTCCAGCCAATAGTAGAATGTGCCGCCAGAGATGACCCAGCTTCACGAAGGGAGACGCATGAAGGACGAAGGACAAAACCTTCTCGTAATAGGCGCGCCACAACACGACGCAGACGCATACCACCTCTCGGGATTCCTGGCGCCCGACCCCGTGGTCTGCCTGCGCGTGGACGGGAAGACGTACCAGGCCGTCTCATCCCTGGAGTACGGGCGGGCGAGCAAGGAAGCACCCGTTGACGAGCTGCTCTCCTACGAGGAACTCGATATCATCCGTCTCGCCCGCGAGCTAAAGAGCGGCGCCAAAGCATACGCAACCGCGATCTCGAACCTGCTAAAAAAGCTCGGCGCCGCGGACTCCCCCATCGTCGTGCCAGCCGGCATGGCCGTCGTCTACGCGGACGCGCTCCGCGCTCGGGGACTGGAGATCACACCGGATCGTCAGCTCTTCGACGGCCTGCGACGCGCCAAGACAGACAACGAAATCTCTCACATCGAGAAAGCTCAAAGAGCGGTCGAGGCAGCCTGCGCCCACGCGGTCGAGATACTGCGTGAGTCGGAGATCGGTGATAATGGCGTCCTCCGCTGGCGCGGCGAGACCTTGACGAGCGGGATCCTTCGCGCCGAGATAGACGTCGAGCTGCTGCGCCGGGGATGCGCGGCGGACGGCACGATCACCGCCGGTGGCCCACAGGGCGCCGACCCGCACGAGCGCGGCCACGGTCCCCTGAAGGCCGGGGAGTCCATCATCGTTGACATCTTCCCGATGGACCTCTCGACCCGCTACTACTCGGACATGACCCGCACGTTCGTCAAGGGCGAGCCGGGCGAAGAGTTGCAAGCTATGTTCGATGCCGTCCTGGAGAGCCAGCAGGCCGCGCTCGCCACCATCCGGGCCGGCGTCAACGGCAAGGACGTTCACGGCAAGGTCTCTGACATCCTGCACGAATGGGGATACAAGACCGACAAGCACGACCGGGAGGAAGGCAAACCGCTCACTGAAGGCTTCTTCCACGGCACCGGGCACGGGGTGGGGCTGGAGATCCACGAGGCCCCCCGCGTCTCCACCGCCGACGAGGAGCTAATCTCGGGCGACGTCGTCTCCGTCGAGCCGGGCGTCTACGACCCGGCGGTGGGCGGCGTCCGCATCGAGGATCTCGTCGTCGTCACCGAGGATGGTTGCCGCAACCTGACGGCCTTTCCGAAGGAGCTTGTTGTCTAGGTTTCAGGTGTCAGGCGACTTCCAGAATCATGACGGACCTTCGCCCTGCCGGGAGTTGTAGATCTCACCCCCGGTTTCGGCGTATTCTCGCAGCACAGCGACGGCCTCTTCGCGCAGCACGTCCTGGATGACGGTGATGCCGCGCTCTTCGAGCCTCCGGGTCCAGTGGGGCGGTTTCGGGCCTTCGTCGAAGCCTATGGCCCCGGCGTCCTCGTCGCGGGCGCCGCACAGGAGACCGCGCACGCCAGACCACGGGGTCGCGCCCAGACACATGGCGCACGGCTCGGTCGAGGCGACGAGTTCGCAGGCGGGCATCCCTGGCGCGCCGAGGTCGAAGCTGCCGGCGCTTTGCTGCGACACCATGATCGTCACCATCTCCGCGTGGAACGCCGAACATCCCTCCGTGACGACGAGGTTGACGCCCGGCGCGATCAGCCTCCCCGAATTGCGCTCGA
>Ga0136630_1000802_pt1 | contig 12504 bp, 14 predicted proteins | sample AntDrymUQ5682106_2_FD_105496 | JGI IMG/M metagenome (GOLD analysis project Ga0136630, IMG submission 105496) | Polar desert sand microbial communities from Dry Valleys, Antarctica - metaG UQ568 (21.06) | ecosystem: Environmental > Terrestrial > Soil > Desert | place: Antarctica: Dry Valley...
CCACGACCGCGTTCACCACGGCCGCCTCACCCAAGGACGCATCCCCGCCGACATCGTCTACGGTGCCCGCAAGATGGAGGCCAGATGAGCCCAACCTGTCGGCACATCTCGGAGGCCGCCCAGCTTAGGGCCTGGCTCGCGGGCCAGCCGCCCCTAGTCTGTGACATCGATGCCCGCCCCGCTGCTCGCCGTCGATGCTCCCTCCCTGCTGTATCGCGCCTTCTTCGCGCTGCCGCAGAGCATCACCGACGGCGACGGCCGGCCTGTCAACGCCCTGCTGGGTACGGCCAACCTCGTGCTGTTCGCCGTCGAGCGCTACGCGCCGCGCGCGGTCGTGTTGTGCTGGGGCGCGGAGGCGGCGGTTTATCGCAAGCAGCTCTATGAGCCCTACCACGCCGATCGCCCGCCGATGCCCGACGAGCTCGCCGCCCAGTGGGAGGACGCACCGGCGTTCTTCGGCGCGTTCGGATGGACGAGTGTCTCCGACAGCGAGCTGGAGGCCGACGACCTGCTCGGGGCGCTCGCGCGCCTGGAGGAGGCGGCCGGTGGCCGCGCACTGCTGTTCACCGGCGACCGCGACATGTTCCAGTGCGCCTCGGAGGCGGTGACCGTGCTCTTTCCGCGCGGAGGCAAGGACGGGCCTGAGGAGGTCGGACCAGACGGGGTCCGCGAGCGCTACGGCATCGAGCCCGAGCAGGTGCCGGACTTCATCGCGCTGCGCGGCGATCCGTCTGACGGGCTGCCCGGAGCCAAGGGCGTTGGGGCCAAGACGGCGCGCGACCTGCTGCGCATGCACGGGACGCTTGACGGCGTGATCGCCGCCGCGCGGCGACCGGGCACGATGACCGCGCGCATGGCCGGGGCGCTGACGGCCGATCCCGATGCGCTGGCGGCCTTCCAGGACATCGCGACACTGCGCCCGGTGGAGCTCGCGCGACCCGACGATCGGGCACTCGACGCGGCGGGCGCCGCGCGTGCAGCCGCGGACCGCGGGATGAACCGGCTCGCTGAGCGGCTGGCGAAGCTCGGCGGCGGGAGTGCACCCTGAAGCGGTGTAACGCGCCTGTGACCGCACGCGCGTTCGCCAGCCAACCGCAAGATGCGGTAGAAGGGTCTCAACGATGAGGTTGCGGATGATGCTTCTCGGGGTCCTCGCCGTCGGCGTCCTCGCCGCGGTCACAGCACCCGCCGGCGCACTCGCCGCCGACCCGCCGGCGCCGGTCGCGCTGTCGTCGGGCTGGCAGTACGCGCCCGATCCCGGCGACGAGGGCCAGCGGCGCGGCTGGCAGAGCGGCCACGCGGGCCCTGCCTGGCAGCCGGTCACGGTGCCGCACGTCTTCAACGGCCGGCCTGACCCCGCCGGCTTCTTCGGCACGGTCGGCTGGTATCGCGTCAGCTTCGCCGGACCCGACGCATCTCGCAGGATGGCCTGGGCGCTGCGCTTCGGACAGGTGCGCAGGATCACGCGCGCGTGGCTCAACGGCCGCCAGATCGGGGCCAACTCCTACCCCTACACGCCGTTCGAGCTGCCCGCGGCGGGACTGCGCGCCGGACGGCCCAATACGCTCGTCCTACGCGTCGACAACCGCCGCAGCGCGGCGCTGCGCGAGGGCTGGTGGAACTGGGGCGGGATCACGCGGCCGGTCTCGCTGGTCGCGCGCGGGCCCGTTGTGCTGCACGACGTCGGTCTGCTGCCCGAACGCAGCTGTGACGGCGACCGTTGCCGCTGGAGCGTGCGCGCCGACGGCTGGCTGCAGAACCACAGCCGGTCCGCGCAGAAGCCGGCGATCGCGCTTTCGCTGCGATCGCCGGACGGCACGATCTCGCGGGGTACGGCAACACCGCGAACGCTGCGCCCGGGAGAGCGGCTGCGTGTGCGCTTCAGCGTGCCGGTGAACGGCGACGTCAAGACCTGGTCTCCGGAAAGCCCGCGGCTGTACAGCGCGACGGTCGCGACGCGGGCCGGCGCGCGCGTCGTGCGGCGCGATCGCCTGCGCATCGGGCTGCGCACCGTCGATGTCGTCGGTGGCGCCCTGCGCCTCAACGGGCGCGCGCTCGATCTGCGCGGGGCGTCGATCCAGGAGGACGCGCCTGGCCGTGGTCCTGCGCTGACCAAGCGCGACATCGAGAACATCGTCAGCCAGCTCAAGGCGCTTGGTGTCAACACGACGCGCGCGCACTACCTGCTCGACGAGCGGCTGCTCAAGCGCTTCGACGAGGAGGGAATCCTCGTCTGGAACCAGGCGCCGGTCTATCACCGCGATAAGCGCCTGCAGACCCCGGCGCAGCGCACGCGCGAGCTCGAGGTCCTGCGCCGGACGATTCTCGCCGCCCGCAACCACCCGTCGGTGATCGTCAACTCGACGGCCAACGAGTTGACCGCGGTGCCCGACGAGCGCCCCCCGGTGCGGCTGTGGATGCTCAACGCCGCACAGCTTGCGCGCGATCTGGACCCCTCGCGGCCCGTCACAATCGACGTACTGTCCTACCCCGGGATCGCCCGCCAGCGCACCTACGACGCCTACGACCTGATCGGGATCAACTCGTACTACGGCTGGTACGAGGGCAAGCGCAACCAGTCGACGGCCAACATGGGCGACCTCGCGGCGTACCTGCGCGCGATGCACGCCAAGTATCCGCGCCACCCGCTCGTGATCACGGAGTTCGGCGCGGAGGCCAGCGAAGACGGGCCCGCGAACGTCAAGCAGACCTACGCCTTCCAGACGCGCTACGTCAAGCGTTATCTGGACATCGTTGACCGGCTCGGCTTCATGAACGGCGCGATCTACTGGACGGCGCGCGAGTTCGCCGTCAAGCCCGCCTGGGACGGCGGAGCGCACCCGGCGGTTCGTGACCCGATCCACAACAAGGGGCTGATCTCCTACAACGGCGAGGTCAAGCCCGCCTTCAAGGCCGCGCAGCAGGCCTTCAAGGCGACGCCGCTGTATCGCGATGACCCCGGCGCCGTGGCGCGCGCCGAGCTCGCGCATCCGCGCTCGATCCTGATGTCGGCGTTGCTCGTGTTGTTCGTGGTGGGCATCGTCGGCGCGCTGCTGACGCTCGACGCGATCTGGCTGCGTGACATCTGGCGCGCGCTGCGGCATCCCGATGCCGAGGTCGTCGAGCTGCGCCGGCGGGCAGCGTGACGCTCCAGCGAAACTGCGCACGCCAGCATGTTGGCGCGCCGCCAGCGTGATGTTGACCGGGCAGTGGGTAAGGCTTTCGAAACACGACAACGGAGAGCTACATGGCTGACGAGAACAACCAGAAGACGGATGAGGAGCTCGTGGCGGCACTCCCCTCAAGAGACGGAAGCTCAAAGGACCCGGTCGCGAACGCCGAGGCGAGCCTCGAGGACGTCGACATGGACGAGCAGCGCGAAGCGCTCAAGCAGATCCAGAAGGACATCCCCTCCGGAGGCGAGTAACCGCGTAATCGCCGCGACGGGGCCGAGCACCGACTCGGTCTCGAGGCAGCGATCTCAGGGCGTGAACTTCACCGTGATGACATCGCCGTCGGCGACGGCGTAGTCGCGTCCCTCCAGCCGCAGGGTGCCGCGGTCGCGCGCGCCCGCATAGCCGCCGGCATCGACGAGCTCCGCCCAGTCGACGATCTCCGCGCGCACGAAGCCGCGCTGGATGTCGGAGTGGATCTCGCCCGCGGCGTGCCACGCCGTCAGCCCGCGGCGTAGGTGCCAGGACTGCGCGGGCTTGTCCTCGCCGGCCGTGAAGAAGGCGATCAGGTCCAGCAGCGAGAAGGCCCCGCCGACGACGCGCTGCAGGCTCGACTGCTCGATGCCGAGGTCCGCGCGCATCGCGTCGGCGTCCTCGTCGTCGAGCTCGGACAGCTCGGCCTCGATGCGGCTGGAGATCGCCACCGCGAGCGCGCCCTGCGCGGCGGCGTGCTCGGCGACCGCGGCCGGCACGCTGTCATCGCCCTCGTCGACGTTGGCCACGAACAGGACCGGCTTGGCCGTCAGCGGCCCAAGGTCGCGCAGCGCGTGTGGTGCATCGGCGGGCGGCGGCACGCTGCGCGCCGGTGCGCCGGCGCGCAGCGCCTCGATCAGCTCGCGCAGCCAGGCCTCCTCGGCGACGGCGGCGCGATCGCCCGAGCGCGCGCTGCGCACGACGCGATCGTGGCGGCGCTCGGCCTGCTCGAGATCGGCGTAGATGAGCTCGGTCTCGATCGTCTCGATATCGGCAAGCGGGTCGACGCGGCCCTCGGGATGGATGACGTTGGGGTCGTTGTGCGTGCGCACGACGTGGACGATCGCGTCGGTCTCGCGGATGTTTGCCAGAAAGCGGTTGCCCAGTCCCTCGCCGCTGTGCGCGCCCGCCACCAGGCCGGCGATGTCATGGAAGTCGATCGTGTCGGGCACGAGCTCCGACGAGCGGATCGTCTGCGCGACTGAAACCAGTCGCTCGTCGTGCACGGGTACGACGGCGATGTTGGGCTCGATCGTGGTGAACGGGTAGTTGGCCGCCTCGGCGCCGGCTCGCGTCAGCGCGTTGAACAGCGACGACTTTCCCGCGTTGGGCATCCCCACGATGCCGACCTTCACGGTCGTCCTCCGCTGCCGACGACGGTTCCCAGCAGCGCGCCGGCCGCGATATCGGAGGGGTAGTGCACGCCCAGATAAACGCGCGAGAGGGCCATCGCGAGCGCTACGACGTACAGCGGCGTGCCCGGCACGAGCGCCGAGTAGGCCCGCGCCGCGGCGAACGAGGAGGACGCGTGCGCGGACGGGAAGCTCAGCGACGTGGGCGTCGAGATCAGTGCCGGAAGCTGTTCGAGCCGCGGCCGGTGGCGGCGCACGACGAGCTTGAGCAGCGTGTTGAGCACGTAGGCGATCACGACCGCGCGCATCGCCCGCAGCCAGCCCGACCGCCGTGGCGCGTCGACGACCGCGCCGCCGGCGCCGAGCGCGAGCCAGATCGCCGCGTGCTCGCCGAGGCTCGAGAAGCGCTTGATCGGCGTTTCCAGCGACGCAGTCTGCGCGTCCTCCCGCAACAGGCGGTAGAGGCGCACGTCGACGCGCGCGATCGCGCGCGCGATCGGGCCGCCGCGCAGCCGCGCGCGCAGCGAGCGGCGGGCAGCGGGATCCGGGGCGGGCGGAATGGAGGCGGTCACGGTCCGTGAGCTTAGGAGCCTGCGAGCGCCGCGCGGCGCGCGGCGCTGGACGAGCGGATCGGCCTACACTCGGCGAGATGAGCTTTCACGCTGGCATCGGTGGCGCCGAGCCCGTCGATCCCGAGCCCGTCGGTCCGATCGCCGGGATCGAGGAGGAGCGCAAGGTCACGCGCTCGTGGCGGATGGCGACCGGCACGCTGGCGTGCCCGCAGTGCGACGCGCCGGTCTTCCCGGCGCGCGGGCCGCTGTCTCCCGCTGACCCGATCGGCTGTCCGTTCTGCGAGCAGCACGGCGCGGTGCGCGATTTCCTCTCGCTGCAACCGCCCACTCGGCCGGCGCGCGTCGAGGTGCGCGTCGTCGATCGCACGCGCGTGAGCGCGAGGCGCAGCCGCGTCCGCCGCTTCTAGCTTCCCAGCCCGAACCCGACGCGGTGCTCGTCGAGCTCGGTGCGAACGTAGACGACCTGGCTGAGGTTCAGGCGGATCGTCCCGTCCTCGACCGCGAGGTCGTGCCAGTCACCGCCCGACAGCGCCTGTAGCAGCTCCTCGAGCGCCTTCTCGGTGACCTTGACGCCGAGCACCTGGTTGCCGGCGAAGCCGATCGAGACGCGCTGGGCGGAGGCCATCAGTGAGCCGCGGCCGGTTGGACGATCTCGGTCAGGACGCTGCCCGAGCTCGCGGGGTGCAGGAAGGCGACGCGCGAGTTGCGGATGCCCGTGCGGGGCTGCTCGTCGATCAGGCGCAGGCCCGCATCGCGCAACGCGTCAAGCGCGCTGTCGATGTCGTCGACCTGGTAGGCGACGTGGTGGATTCCGGGGCCGCGCTTGGCGAGGAACTTGCCGACAGGCGTGTCCGGGCCGGTCGGCGCCAGCAACTCGACGTGGTTCTCGCCAACGTCCAGCAGCACGGCTTCAACACCCTGCTCGGTGACGGTCTCGCGATGCACCAACGTCATCGCGTAGTCACGCTCGTAGAGGACGAGCGCGGCGTCGATGTCCTCGACGGCGACGCCGATGTGATCGAGCCGGTTGAACATGCCCGCATCGTAGTGGCCGCGCAACCGCGCGGCGGCCCGACGCGTCAGGCGCCGTCCTCGCCGGGCACGTCCGGGTGCGCCCTTGCCGCGACGACCTGCAGCTCGTGGCGGTCCGCATGGCGCGCGACGCGCGGCACGCCGGCCATGATCGCGTCGAGGTCGCCGCGCTCGATGACCTCGTCGCGCAGCAGCTGGTCGGCGATCTCCTCGAGCTTGTCGCGATGGTCGCCGAGCAGCCCCTGCGCGGCGCGCTGAGCTTCGAAGGCGAGCTCGTGCTGCTCCTCGTCGCGGACGCGGCGAAACCACTCCGAGTTGGGCTCGTCGCGGGGGACGGCGCGCTGTGACGTGCCCGGGGTTCCCATCGCGTAGTCGTGAACCATCGCGTGGGCGACCGATGCGACGCGCTTGAGGTCGTCGGAGGCGCCGGTCGTGACCTGACCGAAGACGATCTGCTCGGCGATTCGCCCGCCCAGCAGGACGGTCATGTGATCGATCAGCTCTTCGCGCGTCTTCAGGTAACGATCCTCGTCGGGCAGGTTGAGCGTGTAACCCAGCGCCTTGCCGCGCGGCACGATCGAGATCTTGTGCACGCGGTCGACGCTCGGCAGCAGCTCCGCGCACAGCGCGTGGCCGGCCTCGTGGTAGGCGACCACGCGCTTCTCGTGGTCGGTCAGCACGCGGCGCGACTGGACGCCGGCGATGATTCGCTCGAGCGCCTCGTCGAAGTCGTGACGGCTGAGCGCGACGCCATGGCGCCGTGCGCAGCGAATCGCCGCCTCGTTGGCGAGGTTGGCGAGGTCGGCGCCGGTCAGGCCGCTGGTCTGCGCGGCGACGCTTGCCAGGTCGACATCGTGCACCGGCTTGTTGCGCGTGTGCACCTCGAGGATCCGCTCGCGGCCGTTGACGTCGGGCGGGGTGACGAACACCTGGCGATCGAAGCGCCCCGGGCGCAGCAGCGCCGGGTCGAGCTTCTCGAGCAGGTTGGAGGCCGCCATCACGACGAGATCGCCGCTCGTGTCAAAGCCGTCCATCTCGACGAGCAGCTGGTTGAGCGTCTGCTCGCGCTCGCCGGAGATGTCCGAGCCGCGGCGGCCGCCGACGGCGTCGAGCTCGTCGATGAAGATGATCGCTGGCGCGTGGTCGCGCGCCTCGCGGAACAGGCGGCGGATACGCGCTGCACCCAGGCCGGCGAACATCTCGACGAACGAGGCCGCCGACTGCGAGAAGAACTGCGCGCCGGACTCGTGCGCGACGGCCTTGGCGAGCAGCGTCTTGCCGGTGCCCGGAGGCCCGTGCAGCAGCACGCCCTTGGGCACGCGCGCGCCGAGCGCCTTGAAGCGCTTGGGGTCGCGCAGGAACTCCACGACCTCCTGGAGCTCCTCCTTGGACTCGTCGACGCCGGCGATCTCGTCCCAGCTGATCGACGACTTCATGTCCGGCTTGATCTGGACCGGCTTGGTCTTCGGCATCAGCTTGACCGTCTTCCAGAGGAAGTAGACGATCAAGAACATGAACAGGATCGTGAAAACGCCCGACCATTCGATCCCGAAGACCTTCACCTGCTCGAGGAAGGATTGATCCATCAAGTTCCTTCATCGGCAGGAGTGGGCCAAAGCTTCATCGCACGACGGACAGTCGCGGGTTGGGCCGCAGTTCGCGCCCGACCTTCGCACAGGGCTTTCCGTCCACGAGCACGACGTCGGCGGTGAAGTCGTTGGCCCCCCGGATCAGGGAGGAGCCGACGCCGTAGGCGTCCACGGGAGCGCCGGCTTGCTCGAAATCGGCGATCCGCCGCGCGTCGAAGCCGCCGCTGCAGACGATCTTCACGCGCTCGTGTCCAGCGGCGTCCAGCGCGGCGCGCACCTTGCGCGTGAGCTCGAGGTTGACGCCGCGTAGCTGCGGCCCCTCGCCCTCGCCGGCCAGCGCCTTGTCGACGAGCGTCTCGCTCGTGTCCAGGCGCACGCCCCAGAGGCGGTCGCCGAGCGCGTCGGCGACGGCGAGCGCCGTTGCGACGGAGTCGTTGTCGAAGTCGACGAGCACCGTCACGCTCAGCTCGTCGGCGAAGCGGTCGGCGAACGCCGTCGCCGCGCGGACCGTGTCGCCGCCGTAGGCCGCGATCAGCGCGTGCGGCACGGTTCCGACGCCGCGCCCGCCCCACCACGAGGCCTGGGCGTCGGTTGACACGCCGATCGCCCCGGCGACGTGCGCCGCCCAGCCGTCGCCGGTCTGCACGAGCCAGTGGTCGTGACGGGCGGGGAAGTAGAGGATCTGCTTGCCGGCCGCCGCCGCGACGACCTCGCGAACGTTGCGCATGATCAGCGTGCGACGGGCGAGGACACCGAGGTAGACGGTCTCCAGGTGCGCGAACAGCGAGTAGTCGCCCTCGATCGTCAGCACCGTCTCGTGGGGGGCGATCAGGTCGCTCTCGTGCAGCGCTCTGACCTCGAGCTGGTCGAAGCCGGCGATCCATTCGCCACCGGATCCGTGGTGGCCCGTGCCCTCGCGCAGCACGGCGATCGCCTCGTCGATTCCGCCGAGCACCGACTCCCGCTTCTGAAAGATCTGCATCAGCACGCGCGGGTGGTGATCTGCGTCCTCGAGCAGCTGCTTGGTGAGCACGAAGTACGCGTCGGAGTAGTAGCCCTCGCGCAGCCGGTCGACCGGGAGTCGGAACGTCTCGGGCGGCAGGCGCTCGCGCGGCACGGTGCAAGCATGCCCGACCGGGGACGGACGGGGGATGTGGGTGTCTGACTCCTGGATGGCCGCAACGTCGCTGCGGCGCTCGCCGCTCGCGGCGTGCCGCCGAGCGCACTGATGATCGAATCACCGAGCGGTCGATCTGCTCGGACCCGGTCCGGATCAGCACCGTGCACGAGCCGCTTGCGACTCAGATCCAATCCAGCATGCAACATATGAGCGGGCCTCCTTCGCGGTCGCTCCATCGGTGACACGCCCGAGCGTGCCAACCAGGAGGCCCCCCTTCATCACATTCATTCGTCGCCCAGATGACCACCGACCCGGCGGCCGCCGCGATTGTCGCCTCGACGATCCACCTCGCCCACGCCCTCGGCATGCAGGTCGTCGCGGAGGCGTCGACGACGAGGAGACGTGGGAGCTGCTCGCCGCGGCGGGGCTGCCAGCTCATCCAGGGCTACGCGCTCGCGCTCGCCGTCGACCTAGCGCCGTTGCTAGCCCGCAGCGCACTGCCGGTCGTGGCTCCGGCGGGGTAACGTCGCTGCCCAGATAGGTTCCGGTGGCCCTGGGTGACGAGGTCGCCGTCGAAGAGCTACCCGAGCTCTCGGTGGCGGCTTCCGAGGCGGGGCGCTCGCGGATCCTCGGCGGTTTCCACTTCGAGTTCGGCAACCAGGCCGGACTCTCCGCCGGGCGGGCGATCGCGGCAGAGGTTCTCTCAAAGAAGCTCCTGCTGCGCCGCGGGCCGACCCATCACGGCGCCTGCCCTCGCTGATAGGTCGCTACGCCGCCGGCGCCTCGACCCGCAGGATCTCCTCCAGCGCTGCGCGGCCGACCTCGAGCTGGGCCTCGCTGGGCTCGCGCGTGCCGAGCAGGCGCTGCAGCTCGTGACCGGGTATCCGCAGCGCGCGCGCCGTAGCGCTGCCGGCGTGGCGCTCGCTCCAGATGAAGACCTCGACCGCGATCCCGAGCGAGGCCAGGCCGACGGCGAACTGAGGCAGCGGGCCGGGTCGCTCGAGCGCGCGGCGCAGCAGCGCGGCGCCGGCGAGGTTCGATGCCAGCAGCGGAGCCATCAGATGCGAGCCGCAGCGGTCGTGCTCCTTTGCGGCGTCGGCCGCGTCGTCGGCGTCGGTCTCGTAGGCGGCGATCGCCTTGTGCTCGACGCCGTGATAGGCGGCCAGATCGCCGCCGCGCAATGCGACGAGGCTCGGGGCGAGCGAGATCGCGGCAACCGCGGTCTCCGTGCCCAGACCGCTGCCCAGCCGGCCGCGCAGGAGCCGGCCGCCGCCTGCGGCGGCGAGCATCATGGCCAGCACCTTGGCGTCCTGGAAGGGCAGCTTTGCCGCCGGCAGCGCGCGCTTGACAAGCGGGATCACCGCGATCGCCTCGCCGAGGCGGATGACGCCGCGCACGCCGCCGACGTTCTCCATGCGGTGTATGCGCGGCTTGCGACCGGACGCCGTCTGGATCGTGCCGTCGTCGCGGCGCACGGCCGCCGACCAGTGCGTCGGCCCGTGCACGAGCAGGCCGTTTCGCAGCGCCATGCCGCCGAGGCGGAGCTTGTCAGCCACCGAGGATCTCCTTTGTCACGTCACGGAAGAAGGCCGCCGCAAAGCCCAGGTCGCGCACGTCGATGCGCTCGTCGGCGGCGTGGATCAGGGGGGCCACGTCGTACAGCGTCTGGTGGCGGTGCGGGAAGAAGCCGTAGGCGACGCAGTCTGAAAAGGCCGCGCGAAACGTGCGCGAGTCGGTGAAGCCCGCGAGGATCGTCGGCACGACGCGCGCGCCCGGATCGTGCTCATCGATCCAGCGCTCGATCGCGTCCATCAGCGGCGAGCGGATCGGCGACTGGTTGCCGACGACCCGCTCGGTGAACTCGAGGCGATAGCCGTCCTCGCCGAGCACCTCGCGGATGCGCGCCAGCGCCTGCTGCTCGCCGAGGCCAGGCGGGACGCGGCAGTCGACGCGCAGCTCGGCGCTGGCGGGGATGACGTTGATCTTGTCCGAGGCGTGGATCCGCGTCGGCGCGAGCGTCACGCCAAGCAGCGGCTCGACGAGCTTGGCCAGCTCCGCGTCGCGGTCGCGCAGGCGCTCGAGCGCCGCCGCCGGGTCGCCGTCCGGCGCCATGCCCAGACCCTCCAGCAGAGCTCGCGGGCCGTCGGTCAGGTCAAATCCGGGCTGCTGGTCATACATCCGCTGCAGCAGCGGCGCCATCTTCAGCAGCGCGTTCTCGCCCATCCTCGGGATCGAGGCGTGGCCGGCCACGCCATCGGTCAGCAGGCGGAAGCGAAAGACACCCTTCTCGGCGACGCAGACGCCGTAGACGCGGTCGCCGTCGAACGGGATGACCGGGCCCGCGCCCTCGTTGATGAGGTAATCGCAGCGGACCGTGTCGGGGTGCTGGTCGCACAGCCAGATCGCCCCGAGCTCGCCGCCGACCTCCTCGTCGACCACGACCACGACGAGCAGGTCGCCCGCCGCGGGTCGCCAGCCCTCGCGCGCCAGCGACAGCGCCGCCACGACCTCGGCTGCGGTCTGCGACTTCATGTCCAGCGCGCCGCGGCCCCACACGCAGCCCTCGGCGAGATCGCCCGACCAGGGATCGTGCGTCCAGTCCGCGGGCGTCGCGAGCACCGTGTCGACGTGTGACAGCAGGCACAGCGTGGGCCCATCGCCAACGCCGCGCAGGCGCGCGACGAGGTTTGGCCGCTCGGGCTCGGCGCCGAGCAGGTCGACCTCGAAGCCGGCGTCGCGCAGGTCAGCGGCGAGCCCCTCCTGCAGGCTGCGCTCGTGACCCGGCGGGTTGACCGTGTTGCAGCGGATCAGGCGCTGGAGGAGCTCGGTCGTCTCCTGCTGGAGATCTGGGGGCACGGTCACGTGATGCTAGATGAGTGGTTGCGGCGGGCTCAGGCGGGCAAGCCCGCGCCGTGGCGGCACGCTGCCGCGTAGCGCCCGCTCGCCGCGCGGCACGCGCCGCGCAGCTTCGCCGGGTCGGTCACGAGCGAGGCGAGCACGGAGCCGACGCCGCTGAAGCAACGCGAACGCGCGTTGCGCGGGGCCTGCGCGCAGAAGCGAGCGCCGCGGCGTGCGTCGGCATCGGAGTTGACGATCTCGCGGGCGACCCCGTACAGGCAGTCGCTCTCGTTGGGGCCCGCGAGGCGGCAGCTCGCCAGCGCCTTCTTGGGGTCCTTGCCGGCGATGCCCGAGACGTCGCGGCCAAAGGACTCAAAGCACGTGCCGACCCACGATGGCTCGCTCTCATGGCAGCCGGCGGCCGTCTTACGCTGGTCGTACTTCGTCACCCGCAGCAGATTGGCGGTGACAAGCAGGTAGCAGTAGTTCTTGTAGCGCTCGGCAACCGAGTTGCATGGATAGATCGGATCGTTCTTGCGCAGGTACTTGGACTTCACGCCGTAGGAGGAGTTGAAGTTCTCCATGAAGACGCCGCCGGTACAGGAGACGCGCGCGAAGTGAGTCCGCAGCTGGTCGCACGTCTTCAGCGACCCCGGCAGTTCATAGCCGGTGTAGATCATCAGGCCGTGCCCGAGCCCATGGATGCACTGGTAGGACAGAAACGGCTTGCCGCTGATCTGCGGATCGCTGCACAGCTGGCGCGCAACGACCGCCAGCTTGTTCTTGGGCTGGCCG
>Ga0136630_1000803_pt1 | contig 12503 bp, 10 predicted proteins | sample AntDrymUQ5682106_2_FD_105496 | JGI IMG/M metagenome (GOLD analysis project Ga0136630, IMG submission 105496) | Polar desert sand microbial communities from Dry Valleys, Antarctica - metaG UQ568 (21.06) | ecosystem: Environmental > Terrestrial > Soil > Desert | place: Antarctica: Dry Valley...
GCCTCACGAATGTGATAGCCCGACACCGAGATCGGGTGGTAGCGGGGCACCTGCCGACTGGTGAACTCCATCAGGTCGGCGATCAGCCGCAGGTGCGGCTGCGGGGGGAACAGCCACTCCTTCTGCGCGATGTACTCCTTGTAGATGTCGGTCTGCAAGGTCCCGGCGAGCTGATCCAGCGCGAAGCCTTGCCGCTCCGCGGCGACGGCGTACATGGCGAACAGCACGACGGCCGGGCCGTTGATGGTCATCGACGTGGTGATCTCGCCCAGCGGGATGCCGTCGAACAGGCGCTCGACGTCGGACAGCGTGTCCACGGCCACGCCGCAGTGGCCAACCTCCCCCGCCGACTCCGCCTCGTCGGAGTCGCGCCCCATCAGCGTCGGCATGTCAAAGGCCACCGACAACCCGTGCTGGCCGGCGCGCAGTAGGTCGTGGTAGCGCTGATTGGTGTCGCTGACGCTGCCAAAGCCCGCGAACTGGCGGATGGTCCACCGTCGGCCCCGGTACATCGAGGGGTACACGCCGCGGGTGAACGGATACACCCCGGGATAGCCGATGCGCTCGAAGTCCGGCGTGTGGCTGTCGGGCCCGACCAACGGCGGCACCGGCACCTCCGACAGGGTCGTGAAGTCCTCGTCCCGTTCCGGAGTCGCGGCGTAGCGACGCTGCCACTCCGCCAGCCCGTCGTCCTTGTGGCCTGCCGCTTCGCTCCTTGAGGACATCTGGTCATAGTCTTTGGAGGTCACTGCGGCTCCTGTTGGGAAAGGAAGCAGGCGGGACGCCATTCTGCCATCGGCGGCGCCACCGCCCGTGCCGCACGCAGCCCTGGGAACCCCAGCATCGCTACGATCGTTGCCCGCGATCGCCGAACGCCCTCGTCCCACGGGAGCCAAGGAACGAACATGGCCCGCTGGATCAGCTGGTCCGAGCGTATCGACAGGCCCGTGAGCGCGACCGAGCGGCCGGTAAGCCTCGATGAGCTCGTCGACATGGTGTCGTCCACCACGCAGGCTGAGGCGACGGTTCACGCACAGGGGTCGCGGTGGGCGTTCGAGGCGCCCGCGTACTGCCCGAACCTGGTCGTGGACACCACGGAGTTGTCGGGATTCCCGGTCGAGCTCGCCGACGCGGTGGTGCGCCCCGATCGAACGCCGGGCCGCTACCTCGTCGGGGTTGCCGCCGGCACCAAGGTGCGCAACCTTTACCGGGCCCTCGCCTTCGACAACCCGCGCGGCTACCGGGGACGTACCCGCTCGCCCTACGAGGCCCGTCCCAGCATTCCGCTGGCAATCGAAGCAGCGCATCTGGACGCTGCCCGTGCTCGGCGGAGCCGGCGGCCAGTCCATCGCCGGCGCGATCAGCTCCGGCACCCATGGCGGCGATGCGGCGCGGCCGCCGCTGTCCGACTCCGTCAGGCCATCGTCTTGGTGGCCGCGGGCGGCGTGGTGTACCTGCTCGAGGACGACCGCAAAGGCGAGGAGATCGTCAACGAGGAAGTGCTCAGCGCGCGGATCGGTCATCGGGTGACGCCAGTGCGAGACGCTGACCTGTTCGAGGCGGCGCTCGTGTCAGCAGGGCGTCTTGGAGTGATCTGGGCGTACGTCATCGAGGTGCACGACGAGACCGGCGTGGCCATCATCGAGACCCGCGACGTTTCGCGCTGGGACGTCGTTCGCGAGACGCTCGTCGCCGACGCCAGAGGCGCCGCGACGGCAGACGAGTTCCTGCAGGTGGTCGTGGAGCCGATCGGCGGAGAGCCCTACAAGGCGTACGTCACGCGCCACAGCATGAAGGCGGGGAACCCGACCGACGAGGCTGCCGACCCACCATTGACCCATGTGGCGCGGGCGCGCGAGCAGTCGGGAGCCGCGCTGGCCTTCCAGCTGCTGCTAACCCCGCGCGGCTGGAGCTTCTCAGCACGCTGGTGACCCGCCTGCCGGCCTCCCTCAACCCAGCTGTCCACGCGCGGATCGTGGCGCGGCTCGCCGAGATCGGCACCACGCGCCCCAATGGGACGACGTACATCGCCGGCGACGCCGTCGCTGACATGCTCAACGACCTCACCGAGTTGGACCGCGGTTGGGTCGTGCTCAAGGCGCTTGCCGATGTGCTGGTCGCCAACGAGCAGCGCGACTACATCTGGCATCCCGGTGCGCGGTGGGAGGTGAAGGGGGACACGCTTCGAGATCGCTGCCTTCTACAATTACGAGGCTGACGACGGCTACCGCGGGGAGTCCATCGAGGTCTTCTTCCCTGTCGATGATGGGCTTGTCGACACGATTGAAGCGCTGCTCGACGTCTTCGGCGAACTCCAGCGGGAGAACCTTCCGGTGGCGGCCTACGTCTCGCTGCGTTTCATGGCCCCGACCCGAGCGACGCTGGGCTTGGCGCGGTGGCCGCTCAGCTGCTCGGTCGAGGTGGCGGCCCTGCGCGGCACGTCCGGAGCAGAACCCCTGATCCATCGACTGGAGCGTGTCACGCGGTTGCGCGGCGGCACGGTCCATTGGGGTCAGCGCAACGGCCTGGATCCCCGGGCTGTGCGCGACACGCTCGGGCCTGACCTTGACCGATGGCACGCGGCCGTGCGCCAGCTCGACCCACACTTCGTCTTCTCGAACCCCTTCTCGATTGATCACGGGCTCGACCCCCCACCCGGCGTGTCCTGGCGGGACTGGAACGACCTGCGACAACTCGGTCTCCACGAGGCGGTCATCCCGTCAGGAGCCGGCACACAGGTCGAGATCCTCGCGCGGGGCGACGACGGGCGGCTGGAGTCGCTGACCCTGGACAACATGGCTCAGCCCGTCGGCTCCTGGACACAAGTGCGCCCGGAGTCCGGGCTGTATCCCCCGGTGGTGGTTGCGGGACCGGCCGGTCGCCTCGATCTCTTCGAACTCAATGACAGCGGGTGGTTGCGACACACATGGCGCGACCCCGCGGACATGCTGTGGCGGGAGTACAACGTCAAGGGCTGGCCTGGCCCGGGCGACTTCTCGACCGATCTTCCGCGACTCTCGGCCACAGCGCATGGCGACGGCCGGATCGAAATCTTCGGGCGTGCCGCTCTTCGTCACAGTCATTGGCTGGGGCACACGTGGGCGCACGCCCGGGAAGGCTGGTGGACCACCGTCCACTACCGCCCAGACGCCTCGCTCGGCCAGCCTCCAGCAGCGGCTGCTCGGCGACAGGCCGGTCGGGAGGTCCTGGTGGTGGCCGGCGTGACACATGACCAGTCCCTCGTGACCCGCCACCAGCTCCACGGGGCCGACGACGCCGACTGGTCCGACTGGGCAGCAGTGCCCGCCCACGAGCTTCCAGGTGCACCGGCCTCGGCGCCCGTGCTCGTGGCGCCGCAGGACCAGGAGCTACGCCTCTTCTACATCGACGTGCTGGGACGCGTGGTGATGGGCGTCGACGTCGGCGACCAACTGCACCCCGTGTGGTCGTTCACGACGGTGGCGACGCAAACGGCCCTGTCACCGGCTCTGACAACCATTGCGCACGCGGGCAGGACCTGGCTCGCGGCTCGCTCCCAACAGGGTGAACTCGTCTGCTGGGACTTCGCAGCGGGACAGACGGGCGCGTTGGGCCGCTACCTGGACGCGGCCACCAGCGTCCCCGCCGCCATCGGCGGCATCCCCGGCACCCCGGCCGTCGCGATCGTGGCACGCCGTGAGGACGGCTGGCTCGCGGCTCGCAGAGTCGAGCCGAGCGGGCCATAGCCGCTTGCGGTGTGCGGGCAGACCGCGCTAGGAGTCGACCTCTGCGGCGCCGGTGTCGCCGGCCGGCGCAGTGGTCCCAGCGGCCCCGCTGCCCGCCGAGAACGTGTAGGCGCCTCCGTACAGGCTGACCTGGGTGCCGATGTCCAGCCGCGGATAGAGCCACAGCGCGTCCGCGCGGCTGACGCGCACGCAGCCATGGCTGGCGGGGTAGCTCGGCACGGAGTCCGAGCCGTGGATGGCCCACCCGCCGTAGAAGTACATCGGGTCGTACAACGATCCCAGCGGTGCTTCTCGGGTGCCGGGGATCTTGCGCTCGACGATGTAGCTGCCGACGGGGGTGAGGCTGCTGGCCGTGCCGCCCGACTCGGTCTCGTAGGTCTCGCCGCTACCGGAGCTGACCGCCATGATCCGCTCGAGCTGACCGTCTTCGACGTAGTACAAGACCTGCTTGGTCAGGTCCACCTCGACGCGCGTGGCCGCTCCACCTTGGAGTTCCGGTGTCACCGGCTGGTCCAGCGCCGCGCGGGTCAGCGGCCCCACCACGCCGTCGGCGGACAGCCCGTTGACCTTCTGGAAGGCCATGACGGCGCTGAGCGTCGCCGGACCGGAGACACCGTCGACGGAGTCTCCGTAGTACCGCAGTTCGGCCAGCCTGGTCTGCATCGCCGCGATGCCGGCCTTGCGGCGGTCCTCGCGCCGCTGCTCGGCTCGGGCGGCCCTGGCCTGCGCCGCGGCGTCCGCCTCGGCGGCGGCTCTGGCCTTGGCGGCGGCTTTCGCCTGGGCCTTGGCCCGCTCGCGGGCTCTGGCGGCCGCCCTCGCCTCGGCCTTGGCCTGGGCCTTCGCCGCCGCTACGGCGGCGGTTGCCACCTCGGTCACCTCGGCACCCGTCGGACCGCTGGGCGCGATCCTGTCGACCTCCTGGGCCCGCGGGGCTGACGAACCGACGCCATCGGTCTGGGCACTCACCGGAGCCGCGGCCAGCGTCTTGACCAACGAACCCACGAACGAGCCGACCAGCGCGACAGGCGGGCCGGCCAGCACGACGCCTGCCCCCACCAGGATCACGACCAAGGTGGGGACCAGGAGCAGCAAAAGCAAGCGGCGGCGCATCAACGAAGCGTAGCCAGCGATGCCACTGCGTGCCGGATGTCCATTCGGACGGCCGGCGTCGAATCAGCCAACGCGTGGCGACGACCGCTGGCTCCTCAGCCTTCGAAGCGCTCCAGCAACCGGTCGGCGGCCGTATACGGGTCCAGCTTGCGTTCAGCCACCGCGGCCGCAAGCTCGTCGACCAGCTGACCGTCGTCGAAGGTGGTGAAGCGACGGCGAACCTCGCCAAGGGTGATTTGGTGCACCTGGGTGCGCGCGCGCTGCCGGCGGCGCTCGTCAAGGCGGCCCGACTCCTGCAACCAGGCCCGATGCCCGTCGACGGCATCGATCAGTGCGGCGATGCCCACGTCTGAGGACGCCACCGTTTTGCAGATGGGAGCCAGCCATTCGGGATGGCCAAGGTGCTGCATGTCACGCAGCTCACGCACCGTGCGGTCCACGCCGTCGCGATCCGCCTTGTTGACACAGAAGACGTCGGCGATCTCCAGGATCCCGGCCTTGGCGGCCTGGATGGCGTCGCCCATCCCCGGAGCCAGCGCGACGATGGTCGTGTCCGCGGCCGACGCCACCTCGACCTCGGCCTGCCCCACGCCGACCGTCTCGACGACCACAATGTCGAACCCAGCCGCGTCGAGGACCAGCAGCGCCTGCGGTGTCGCCCATGACAGCCCGCCGAGGTGGCCGCGGTTGGCCATCGACCGGATGAAGACGCCCTCATCGAGCACGTGGTCCTGCATGCGCACGCGGTCACCGAGCAGGGCGCCGCCAGAGAAGGGCGACGAAGGGTCGACGGCGAGCACCGCGATCCGCCGGCCACGGCGGCGCCACTCGGCCAGCAGCGCGTTGGTCAGCGTGGACTTGCCGACGCCCGGCGAGCCGGTGATGCCAATGAGCTGCGCCCCGCCGGTGTGGGGGTGCAGCAGCCGCACGGCCTCTCGCAGGTGCTGCGGGGAGCCGTCCTCGATGCGGGTGAGCACCCTGGCCAGGGCCCGTCGCTCCCCGGCCAGCAGGCGCTCGACGAGCTCGGCGGTCTCCATGGCAGGTGCGGAGGCTAGCCGTCCGTTGCACTCCAGTGCCAGACGGTACGGGCGCGCAGTCGCTCGCCGGCCGCCAGCTCCACCAGGCCGGTCCCCGCGTTCCCCTGGGCGTGCAACACCGGGGCGTTGGGCCAGGCGGTCTGCGGCTCGACGCACACACCCCGGGGCGGGGTGTGCACCACCACGGTCGCGGGGTTCGCCGGCATGTCCAGCGTCAGCTCCAGGTCCGGCCACACGACCTTGACCGGCCGACGAATCCCAATGTAGGCGTGGTCCAGAACCCGGTCGCCGAGCGCCGGCATGGCCCGCAGGTCGGTGCGGTCGTCCACCGGCAGTACCGCGCCCGTGGGGATCAGATCGTCGCGAGTCTCCAACACCTCGTCAGCGACCACCCCGACCCGGAGATCGCCGTCGTCGGGGCGCCGGAACCACGGGTGCCATCCCACCGAGACCGGCATCGCGCTGTCGCCTGCGACGACCTGCGCCTCCAGCGTGAGGCAACCCGCCGCGAGCGCAATGCGCTGTGCCGCCCACCCGCCGAAGGGCCACCTTGCGGCATCAAGGCCACAGGTGAGGGTCACCTCGGTCGTCTCGGTGTGCTCGACCCGCCAAGCGGTGTCGAGCAGGACCCCGTGGATGGCGTGGCCGTAGTGCTCGGCCGGCACCTGGCGGGTGTAGCCGCGAAAGGGCACCTGGCCTTCGTCCAGCCGCCCCACCCACGGCGCCATCAGGAAGCAGCCCCAGCCAATGTCAGCGTCCCTGCCCTCCGGTTGGGACTCGAAGCCGAGCAAACGCTCGATTCCCAGGGCGGTCAGCGAGGACAAGCGACCGCCCGCGTCGGGCTCGACGACGACGGCGTCCTTGCCTGCCCGCAGCCGAACCGTCACGGCTCCGCCAGCGTGTGGGGCGCGATAATCGCCGGCGCCTACAGGGTCTCGAACACGACGGCCTCGCCCTGGCCGCCGCCACCGCACAGCGCGGCCGCTCCTCGCCCGCCGCCGCGGGCACGCAGCTGCGACAGCAGGCTCGTGGTGATGCGCGCGCCCGTGCAGCCGATCGGATGGCCCAGGGCCACGGCTCCACCGTTGACGTTGACCTTGTCGGCGGGCACGCCGAGTCGGTCGGCCGAGAAGATCGCCACCGAGGCGAACGCCTCGTTCATCTCGTACAGGTCGAAGCTGTCGGGCGCGGCGCCGAGCTTGGCGGCCGCCTTCTCGATGGCGGCCGCCGGCTGGTGGTGCAGCGACGGGTCGGGCCCGGCGACGGTGGCGTAGGAGAGGACTCGCGCCAGCGGTGTCAGGCCGAGCTCGTCGGCCTTGGCGCGACTGGTGAGCACGACCGCAGCGGCGCCATCGGAGATCTGGCTGGCGTTGCCGGCCGTGATGGTGCCGTCGGCGGTGAACGCCGGCCGCAGCCTGCCCAGCGACTCGGTGGTCGTGCCGGGCCGCACCCCCTCGTCGCTGTCGACCAGGATCGGCTCGCCCCTGCGCTGTGGCACCTCGACCGGGGTGACCTCGTCGGCGAAGCGGCCGTCCTTCCACGCCGCGGCTGCCCGCTCGTGGCTGGCGGCGGCCCAGGCGTCCTGCTGCTCGCGCGTGATGCCGTACCGCTCGTTCAGCCGGTCGCTGCCCTCGCCCATGTGCCCGTTGTCGAAGGCGCACCACAGCCCGTCGTGGATCATCGCGTCGACGATCTCGCCGTTGCCCATGCGGTACCCGCCGCGGGCCTTGGGCAACAGGTACGGCGCGTTGGACATCGACTCCATGCCGCCCGCGACCACCACGTCCTGCTCGCCGAGGCGGATCGCCTGATCACCCAGCGCCACCGCGGTCAGCCCAGACAGGCAGACCTTGTTGACGGTCAGCGCGGGCACGTCCATGCCGATGCCACCCTTGGTGGCCGCCTGCCGAGCGGTGATCTGTCCCTGGCCTGCCTGCAGCACGTGGCCCATGATCACGTAGTCGACCGCTTCGGGGGGCACGCCGGCACGCTCCAGCGCGGCACGGATCGCCACACCACCCAGATCCATCGCGCTCAGACTCGCTAAGCCGCCGCCGAACTTGCCGATCGGGGTGCGGACGTAGCCGACGATGACGGCTTCGTTCATGGCGGTGCGCTCCTGCCTGCCAGTCGGATGGTGAGCTGGCCGCCATTGTTCCACGGCAGCCCGAGTGTGCGCCCGGCGATGACGCACGCGAAGATGGCGCCCATGGCTGACGCTGAACCCTTCTCCGTCGACACCCTGCTTTCGCTCCCCCGCCTGGAGGGGTTGGCGCTGTCGCCCGACGGCAGTCGCCTGGTCACGTCGGTGGCACGACCGGATGCCGAGGGCAAGAAGTTCGTCACCGCCCTGTGGGAACTGGACCCCGACGCGCAGCGAGAGCCCCGCCGGCTGACCCGCTCGGCGCCCGGCGAGGCGGGGGCGGCGTTCATGCCAGACGGGGCGCTGCTGTTCACCTCCTCGCGGCCCGACCCCGCCGCGGCGAAGGACGATCCACGCGGCGAGGCGCCCGCGCTCTGGCTCCTGCCGTCGGGGGGCGGCGAGGCCTATCTCATCGCCGCACCTCCCGGAGGGGTGGACGACATCGCGGTCGCACGTTCGTCGGGCACCATCGTTCTCGGCGCGTCGACCCATCCCCGTACGGCCGGATGGGACGAGGACGCCGAGCGAGAGAAGGCCAGGGTCGATGCCGGCGTGCAGGCCCAGCTGTTCACCGACTACCCGATCCGATACTGGGATCACTACCTGGGGCCGCGTGAGCGCCATCTGTACGCTGCGCCACCGCCGGCGGGCGACACCGCCCTTGAGGTCAACGACCTGCTGCCCGACCCCGAGCGGCTGCTGGACCTGTCCACCTTCGACATCACGCCGGACGGCGCCACTGCCGTCACCAGCCGCGCCCAGGACGATGCCGACGTCCGCAACCGTTTCCTCAGCGAGCTGGTGGCCGTCACCGTCGCCACCGGCGACCAGCGCATCCTGGCCAGCGGCGACTTCGGCTACGAGTCCCCCGCGTGCTCGCCGGACGGTCGTTGGGTGGTCGCCATCCGGGCCGAGCGCTCGACACCCGACCGCGCGGGAGACCAGACGCTGTGGCTGGTCGATCTCGCCACCGGCGACGGTCAGGACCTGCTGCCCGGCTTCGACCTGTGGCCCAACGCGCCCGTCTGGGCCGCTGACAGCAGCGCCGTCTACTTCACCGCCGACAGCGACGGTCGCACGAGGCCGTATCGAGTTGACCCCGACGACCAGCGGCTGACGCGCCTGGCCGCCGAGGGCGTGTTCACCGCGCTGTGCCCGTCCCCCGACGGTGCCACGGTCTACGCGTTGCGCTCGATGATCACCGTCCCGCCGCACCCCGTGGCCCTCGACGCGTCTGCCAGCGACCAGGAACCACGAGCCTTCGATGGAGCCTGGGGCGCCATGGCCCTGCCCGGAAAGGTGGAGCGCGTCGTTGCCAGCGCCGAGGACGGGACCGAGGTCCGCTCGTGGCTCCTGCTGCCCCCTGACGCCGGCAAGCGCAACCCCGCGCCGCTGGCGCTGTTCATCCATGGCGGCCCCCTCGGCTCCTGGGCGGGTTGGCATTGGCGCTGGAGCCCACATGTGCTCACGGCGAAGGGCTACGCCGTCCTGCTGCCCGATCCGGCTCTGTCGACCGGCTACGGGCTGGACTACATCCAGCGGGGCTGGGGTCGCTGGGGCGACGTCGTCTATGAGGATCTGATGGCGGCGGTGGACGAGACGGTCAAGCGCCCGGACATCGACGAGACCAAGACGGCCGCCATGGGCGGGTCGTTCGGCGGCTACATGGCCAACTGGATCGCCGGGCACACCGACCGGTTCGACGCGGTGGTCACGCACGCCAGCCTGTGGGCCCTCGAACAGTTCCACGGGACCACCGACCTCGGCGTGTACTGGGAGCAGGAGTTCGGCGACCCCTACACCGAACCGCAGCGCTACCGCCAGAACAGCCCCAACCTGCACGTCGGCGACATCCGCACGCCAATGCTGGTGATCCACGGCGAGCAGGACTACCGCGTCCCCATCGGCGAGGCGCTCAAGCTGTGGACCGACCTCAAACGCCACGGCGTCGACGGGCAGTTCCTGTACTTCCCCGACGAGCACCACTGGATCCTCAAGCCCGGGAACGCACGCGTGTGGTACCAGACCGTGGGCGCGTTCCTTGACCATCACGTACGAGGACAAGCGTGGACTCGACCGGAGCTGCTGTAGCTCGACCCACGCGGCTGCTCGAGCTGCCCGAGCTCCTGCGACGCAACCGCGACTTCCGGCTGTTGTTCGCAGCGACCGTCGTGTCGTTCCTCGGTGACTGGTTCGCGTTCGTCGCGGTCAGCGAGTTCGCGATCACCGCCACCGGCCGCGAGAGTGCCGGCGCGGTGGCCTTCGCCGCCAACGTCCTGCCCGTGTTCCTGGTGGCACCGTTCGCCGGCGTGCTGGCCGACCGCATCGACCGCCGGCTGCTGTTCGTGGCCGTCAACCTGGCGGCGATCGTGCCCTGCCTGGGACTGCTGGCGGCGTTCGCCCTCGGCCAGCCGTGGCTGGCGGTGGGTTGCCTGGCCGCCATCGCGCTGGTCGTGGCCTTCGTCGAGCCGATCACGGCCGCAGCCGTCCCCAACCTCGTGGATCCCGCTGACCTGTCTTTGGCCCAGGCCGCGCTGGGCAGCGTCTGGGGCACGATGCTGTTCGTCGGCGCCGGCGTCGGCGGGCTGGTGACGCAGGCGTTCGGCGCGCAGACCAGCTTCGTGCTGGATGCGCTGACGTTCGTCACCGCGGCCGTGCTGGTGCTGGGGATCCGACGGTCCATGCACCAGGTGCCGCACTCGCGCACAGCCCGCGGCGAAGCGTCGAACCGGGGCTCGCCACCCCTTGGCGTGTGGTCCCATCTCGGGGAGGTGTGGCGGTTCGTTCGCGACCGCAAGGTCACCAAGGCGTTCATGCTGACCAAGACCGGCGTCGGCGTGGGCAACGGCATCGTCGGGCTGCTGCCGGCCTTCGCCCTGAGCCGGCTGGGCGGCAGCGCGCTGGCCATCGGCTACCTGTTCGCCGCTCGGGGACTCGGCGCACTGGCCGGTCCGCTGCTGGGCCGGGCCTTCGCGCGCGACGACGGGCGGCGCCTGATGCTGATCTGTGGCGGCTCGATCCTGGCCTACGGCTTCGTCTACGCCTTCCTGCCGCTGGTGTCGTCGCTGCCCGTGGCCCTGCTGCTGGTCGTTCTGGCTCACCTCGGTGCCGGCGCGCAGTGGGTGCTGTCGACCTACGCGCTGCAGGTCACGACTCCCGACGCCATCCGCGGGCGGGTGACCAGTCTGGATTTCGGGCTGGCGACATTCGCCGTCGGCGTGTCGTCCTTGCTGGCCGGTGCCGCCGCCGATGTTCTCGGCCTGACCATCGCCTGCTGGCTGATGGTGGCACTGGCTGTCCTGTACGGGCTGAGCTGGCTGGCGTGGACGCGTGACCTGTGGCAGTCCAACACCGATCCGTTGCGGAGCCAGGCATGACGGACTCCGACGAGTTGTGGGGCAGGGCTCAGCGCGGCGAGCCGCTGGTGTACCGGCCCCGCCGAGGTCGGCTGCTGTTGATCGCGGCGGCCGCCATTCCGCTGGTGGCGGGTGGCCTGTGGTTGGGCGCGCGGTACGGCGCGTGGCACCCCGTGACGATCGTGTGCACCTACTTCGGCGTGCCCTTCTTCACCTGCGGAGCGCTGTGGTACGTGGCCAAGGCGATGCTCGGGCGCCCGGTGCTCGTGGTGGACGCCATCGGGGTCGTGGATCGTGCCTCGGCGATCGGGGTTGGCCGCCTGGCCTGGGAGGAGATCGCCGGCGTCTCGTTGTCGTCCATGGGCGCCCGGCGGTTCGTGGCGCTGGAACTGACCCAGCGGGAGGCGACCTGGGCTCGGTTCGGGCCGGTCAAACGGTGGCTGCACCAGCTGAACTGGCGCCTGTACTCCGCGCCCGTGATGCTGCCCGACACGACGTTGCCCTACGACGTGGAGCGCGTCGCCAACGAAGTCATGGCCTACCGCGAGGCACTGCGCGGCGAGGCCACGCCGCGGGAACCCTGAGGCACCGCCACCGGCGCCCCACGTACCCAAGACACAGCGACCAGGATCGGCAGGACGGAGGAACGGTGCGGTTGCAGCGGATCGACCACGTGGGTTACGCCGTCACCGACCTCGAAGAGGCGATCAGCTACCACCAGCGACTGTATGGGGCGACCGTCACCCACCGTGAGGAGATCGACCGCGACGGCGTGCGCGAGGCGTTGCTGGCGGTGGGTGACAGCTACCTGCAACTGCTGGAGCCCACGCGCGCCAACTCCCCGGTGGCGCGCTTCCTGGCCCGCCACGGGCCTGGCGTGCATCACGTTGGCTACGGGGTGGCCGATGTCGCGGCCACTCTGTCCGACCTGCGGGACATGGGCGTCCGCGTCGTCGACGACTCCCCGCGCCATGGCTCCCGAGGGTGCCTCGTCGCCTTCTTGCACCCGAAGTCGGCGATGGGCGTGCTGGTGGAACTGGTCGAGGAACCGTCGCGGGCGGGGAACGGCACGGCCACCTAGACTCGGCGCTGTGAGCTGGATCGACCGCTTCAAACGCCGCAAGGACAAGCC
>Ga0136630_1000804_pt1 | contig 12501 bp, 14 predicted proteins | sample AntDrymUQ5682106_2_FD_105496 | JGI IMG/M metagenome (GOLD analysis project Ga0136630, IMG submission 105496) | Polar desert sand microbial communities from Dry Valleys, Antarctica - metaG UQ568 (21.06) | ecosystem: Environmental > Terrestrial > Soil > Desert | place: Antarctica: Dry Valley...
GTGGTATCGGGTTGTGGGAGATCAGGGAACAGCGAAGGTTCTTTACTCATGGTGCCAGGATCGCATATTCATGATCAATTGGCGATCCCCTGCAAACAATTTTTTCACAGCCTCTGAGCGTTGGGCTCGGTAGCGTAGTAGCTACGCCACCGCATTAAGCCTCGCTCCATCAGCGCGCGGGTTACCCGACCGGTCCCAAAGCCGGGTTCTAGGAAAGCTAGATCTCCTCGCGACAGAAAAGCCCGGATCTCCGGTTCCTCTAATAGCCCCTCGACGATATCCCAGCGCACGAACCTCTGCCTGTACAGGTGACAGTATAAGCATTCACGGCTAGTCCAATACTCATCGTTACTGGTACGGATTTTATAACTAGCATCAAAAACATGCTTACCATACGGAAATAGCAGCGTAGCCGTGACCTTGTTGCGAAACAGCAGATCGAAAAGCGGAATCGGCAGCGGCATGTGTCGGTGCTGAAAGCGCACTAGTGAGCCCAATGTCTCATTGTGAACGAGGAAACGATTGAACTCATGGAGGCCGTCCTTGAGACGTTGCACCACCTGCATAGTTGGGTTTCTACGCAGGCTATGTGGCGGCCGAGTTGGCGGCTCGGGCTCCGCGTCAGTTCTGACACCCATGGGCCTGCGTGTCGATAAACAGCATCTCCGCTTTCGAGACCTGGCCCCGACGGCGCAGTCTCTGGAGCAAATTCTTGAGCTCAATCAGGACGGAATGTTCCCCCTCGTCGTATGACTTAACGTCATCGAGAAGGTCCGCGATGGCTACCTCTATGGAGTCGACCGAGGTGCCTGAGGGAATCGTGAGGAGAAATCGCATCGGAGCCACTTCCACTAATCGGAGCCATTTGATCTTCTGCAAGAATTGGCTAGGGCTAACGAGGATAATGCCCAGTCCGGGAGCGACCTCCACCAGTTCAACCTGCTTGTACGGTTCCGCGTGAAACGGCATTACCGTGTCCGTCGCCTTTACGATCGCGCGGGCGCGAGCCGGGTCGATGGAAGCAAGCCGAGCGAGCGTGCTCTCGGGTAGTGTCACCGTGATCGGACGGCGCGACCCGCGAAACTTTGGGGGGCGTCCGCTCTTGCCCCTAGTTGTGGTTTTTGCCACTTTTTGCGTTATAACAACCTATTTGGTTTTATTATAACATTAAAATTGCCACCTGCAAGGAGACTAAGCCTACAACGGCGATAGTTGAGAGTGAAGGGCCTGTTCGACCGGTGTGCCGAAGGGCGCGATATCACTTCACGTCTCCCAATTTGACGCCTCGGCCCGCGCGCAGGCTTTGGCGTGCTTGCTCGACCCGCTGCAAGAACCGCGGGTCGTTCTCAGTCGAAACTGGTGAACTCGCCGCTTGACCGAGGAAACACATGCTCGAGGATGGCTCCGCCATCGGAATCTGGACACACGTACTTCACCGTCGCAAACACAGGGTTCAATCGATTGAGCCACAGACCAACAAGGTCGAGGACCTCTCGCACTAGGACGAATCGCCAGTCGGTCGAATAGAGAAGCAAGTGGACGGGATTGTGAGGCTTGCCGTACATCTTGGATTTCTTAGTGACGCCAGCGAGTGTCTGGGTCGCCATCTCGCCAATGCTGTAGGCGGTTGGTGCTTCCGCATATGTTCTTCCTTTGAAAAGCACAACCTCCATCAGGTCCAGATACGCTGTGCCGTCAGTTGTTGGGAGGGTAAAGTCCAGATCATTCTCATCGTTCTTCACCGGCTCGGCTGCCAGTCATAGAGGCTGATACCGCGCTGATCCGCAGCTCGGATGGCCGAGCGTAAGATCCACTCCTCGATCTGCTCTTTGGAGTTAGGGATTTTGGCACGAACGCATTTCACCGACCCCCCTTGAATCTGGAGAGAAGCAAGTTCTCCCCTCGGTTTCCTGTGCCCCAACTCGCCATTGTCGGAGTCAGTGGCTGGGCTGGATGTTATCCTTGTTGTCCGAGCCGGAAACCTGGCGGCCACTGCTTGCTGTATAGATTCTGCAGCGGCTTGGTCGAGACCGTTAAGCTGAACATGAAGATTCCGATTGTCATCAAAGCGCCAATCGACACGAGCAGCCGGGGCCTTAGCGCGAATGAAGGCGAGCGCAGAATTCTTGTGCTGGTTCTCGCTGAGCACAGTGTTGTAGTGGCCCTCGGCCGTTGGTTCGCCTGTGTGAACCGGACAGGTCCTGACGATTCGTGAGACTGAATGAGTCCGTTCGCTTTCAGGTAGCGCGTCATCCCACGAGTACTCCAGTACGCAGTAGCACGTGTCCGGCTCCCACCTTGTGATCTTGACCGCCACGATGCCATCACCCTCTTGGTTTAGCGGGCGCTGCGCGCCGACCAACTAGAATTCGACACCAATAGGTGTGTAACCTGGTGTCTAACCCAATGAATGAATTGGTGCGAAATCACGGTAGCCATCATATAGCCGCTTGATTGGGAACTCCACAATGCCAAGGAATGCACCCGAGGGAGTTTTTAGCATACCCAATTCCCCCACCAACAAACTGCGTCTGCTCGATCCGCAGGGCACGGCCTCGATCAGGTCTTCGCGCAATGCGTGCATAGCGACACTTCCCGGACTCGGGGCTGACTGCGGCCGGCAAGCCGCCACCACGACCTCAATGCCGTCGTCTTCGCGAAGCCCACGCAAAGCATAGTGCTGTTCTTGCGATGCTCCCAGCGAGCAGTGCCTCCGCGGCGCATCACCAGGCTGCCACCTGCCCACCCGCGGCGATGCGGACCACCGCGGCTGGGTACGTGGCGCGCGCCTCGGGAAACTGGGCCGGATGAAGGCAGGCCGCCAGGATTTCTAAGGAGTCGACGATACGCGGACCGGGTCGGCTGAAATAAGCGGACCCATCGACGACATAGACCCGGCTGTTTCGAACCGCGGGCAATCCCTCCCACCCGGCTGAACGTTGCAAGCGAGGCAAATCATCTAAAGTGCGTGCCAGGGTGCATCCACAGCAGGCGATTACCAGGACTTCGGGCTGCGCCTCGCGCACACTCTCCCAGAGGATGCGTCTTGAGGCTTCCCCCTTTTTACCGAGGGTCTCCTCGCCCCCGGCCATCTCCACGAGCTCCGGTCCCCAGTGCCCGCTGCAGAATGGCGGGTCTATCCACTCCATCAGAAAGCAGCGGGGGCGATCGCTTGTTTTCCTAGCGCGAGCACGTACCTGCTCTATCCGTGCTTGCAGCGCGCTCACCACAGCCTCACCGCGCTCGGCCACCCCAAGCGCCGCGGCGACCTTGCGGATATCCTCCAAGATATCCGCAAGACCGGCGGGCTCCAAATTTACCACGTGCGGTGGCGCGGGCAGTGACTGGGCGAACGCCGAGACCGAACCATATCCAACCGCGCAGACATCACAGAGGCGTTGGGTCACGATAACCTCCGGACGCAACCCGCGTAGCAGTGCCTCGTCCAGTGTATAAAGGGAACCTGTCGCGGCAAGCGTCTCGCGTACCCAGCGGTCTACTTCAGCGCTCGGCAAGTGCTTTTGGTGGATGGCACAATGCGTCACCCGTGGTTTCTCGTTCGCCGCCGCCGGATAGTCACACTCGTGCGATACCCCGACGAGGGAATCCATCATGCCCAGGGCGCCCACGATCTCGGTAGCAGCAGGTAAGAGCGACACAACGCGCATCGGACGAATCGCCTAGTCTTTTTCCATTTCAGTTCGATAACGCGATGGTTGCTCGTTCATGGCAGCGATTTGTTCGCGCAGCTCGAGGATGCGATCCTGCCAGTAACGTTGGGTATTGAACCACGGAAATGCGGCAGGAAAGGCCGGGTCTTCCCAACGCCGGGCGATCCACGCGGAGTAATGGATCAAGCGCAATGTGCGCAACGCCTCCAGGAGATGCAGCTCGCGGCGATCGAACTCGAAGAAATCCTCATAGCCGCTCAGCACGTCGCTCAACTGCCGCGCCATCGCAAGCGGCTCTCCGGAGAGTAACATCCACAGATCCTGCATCGCAGGGCCCATGCGACTATCATCGAAATCGACGAAATGCGGTCCCCCCTCGGTCCAAAGCACGTTACCGGCGTAGCAGTCACCATGTAGCCGCAGTGCTCTGATTTCGCCCGCGCGGTTAAAGCAATGCCGCACACCGTCTAGCGCTTGAGCGACCACGGTCCGATAGGCGCTCACGAGATCCGCCGGGATAAAGTCGTGCGCAAGCAGGAACTCGCTCGGCTCGTCACCAAAGCTGACAATGTTCAATGCAGGTCGTGCGACGAACGGCCGTAACGTGCCGACCGCGTGAATTCGGCCGATGAAGCGCCCCATCCAGGCCAGGGTGTTGCGATCATCGAGCTCCGGTGACCGGCCGCCTTGGCGCGGGTAAAGCGTAAATCGGAATTCGCCGAAGGTGTGCAATGTCGTTGCAGGATGCGGACCGGCGCCGGAAGGTTTGGTCGCCAACGGCGCCACCACCGGGATCTCGCGCTCGACTAATTCCTGCACGAAGGCGTGTTCTTCAAGGATCGCCGCATCGCTCCAACGCCCAGGACGGTAAAATTTCACCACTAGGGGCATCCCCTCTTCCATGCCAACCTGGTAGACGCGGTTTTCGTAGCTGTTGAGCGCAAGCAGGCGTCCGTCACCCCGCAAGCCCACGCTATTCAATGCATCGAGCATGCAATCGGGAGTCAGCCGCTGATACGGAGTAGTGTTCGTGTCTTGCGTTACCGGGAGGATGGCCAAATCGGTATCCCTCATGTCCGTTGCTCAAGCAGGCTCTTGATCTCACTGAGCTCTTGCCGCAACGCGGCGATCTGCTGCTCGAGCTCCGACAGACGATCGTGGTCCGTACGCGTGAGACTGACTTCCATATCCGGGCCGGCAGCGCTCTCCGCTGCTTGCACCTCCCCACTCAACAGGTGGGCGTAACGAGATTCTCTTCTCCCGGCTTCGCGCGCAAGCTGCACAACGAAAGGCCCATCCTCCCGCTCGATCAAGCTTCTCAGGGCGGCGTCAACCTCTTGCACATCATTGAACTTGCCAAGCCGCCCCGCACGCGTGCGCAGTTCACCGGGCGTCTGCGGGCCGCGCAGCAGCAACTCGGCAATGATGGCAAGCTCCTGTGCCGACAATCTTAAAGCACCGAATGCGGTATTACAGAAGCGATGTTGGTATTTCGTAACCCGGCTCCCGAACCCTGTTTTCTCACTTACCAAGTGCTTCTTGATGAGCCCATCGAGCGTTTGTTGGACCGTTGCCTCATCGAGGTTAAGCACCGGATCGCGGTTGCTTTTCTGGTTACAGGCGTTGGTAAGCGCATTGAGCGAGAGCGGATATTGCTCGGGCGTGGTGATCTCCTTTTCCAGCAAGGCACCAATGACACGGATTTCGTAAAAGGCGAGGTTGCTATGCATTGTAGACTTAGGATCAGGTGGCGAAATCTAAACTGACTCCTAGCACGCGGCGACGGGCGCCGACGCTGAAAGCTCGATGGTATGAAACAGCGCCCGCCAACCCCGCGGCCGGGGTTGCATCCCGGAGCGGTCTCGGAGCGCCAACCTAATGACGGGAATGTCAGTGAGTGGACCGACGAGATCGAAAGCCTGTGGATTGGTGAAAACGCAGAGCAGATCGCCGCCTGCGAGCGCTGCGGCTATCTCCTGTTCGAACCGCGTTTGCGCAGGGTCCGCGGGCAGGGCAATGGCACCGCCGCTGCGCAAAAGAAAGCCTATGAGCGGTGCGCGCAGCCAGCGTTCCGCGACCACAAACCGGATCGGCCGGCGCACGGCGGCGGCAATGATAAGCGCGTCCACGATCCCGCCGGATTCGCAGCGGAGCAGCGCGGTTCCGGTTTGAGGAATGTGTTCCAATCCTGTTTTCCTGATGGGGAACACGGAGTGAACCAGCAGCCAGACGATAAAGCGCAGGAGAAATTCCGGGACCAGCGTGTAGATGTAAAGCGCGACGAAGGCGTTAACGATCCCGGTAAGCAGTAGGACCTGCGCGACCGTGAAACCGGCCTGGCCGAGTCCGATGGCGAATCCGGCCGAGATAACCATGAAGAGCGCGTTGAGGATGTTGTTGCCGGCGATGATGCGGGAACGGTGGGTGGGATCGCTGCGCGCTTGAATAAGCGCATACAAAGGCACGGTGTAAAAGCCCCCGAAGACGCCGATCATAACCAGGTCGAGCACCACGCGCCAAGCCTCGGGCCGCGCGATAAACGCGGTCCACTCGAGCGTCGATGGCTGCGCGAAACCTCGGGAGGCGAAATAGAGATCGATGGCGAATAGCGTGAGCCCGATGGAGCCGAGCGGTACGAGACCAAGCTCGAGGCCGCGTCCGGACATACGCTCGCAGAGCAAGGAACCGGTCCCGATCCCGATCGAAAAAAGCGCGAGCAGCAAGGTGACGACAGACTCATCTCCGCCGAGGACGTCTTTGGAGAAATTCGGGAACTGCGACAGAAACGTCGCCCCATAAAACCAAAACCACGAGATCCCTAGGATCGATAAAAACACGGTTCGATTGTGGCGCGCGAAGCGCAGAGTATCGCGGGTGGCCGTCACCGGGTTCCAGCGGATGGCGAGCTGCGGATCGGGCGCGGGTGTCACCGGGATGCGGCGGCTGACCGCATAGGCTAGAAGGGCGGTACTCACGGTGGCGATCGATACCAGGGTCTTGCCCCAGTTCGCCACGGCGATGAGTATCCCGCCGAGCACGGTGCCGAGCAGAATCGCGACGAAGGTACCCATCTCCACTAAGCCGTTACCGCCTATGAGCTCTTCGGATTTCAAGTGCTGAGGCAAATAGGCATACTTGACCGGGCCGAAAAGCGCCGATTGAACCCCGCCCAGGAACAAGGTGAACATCAGCAAGCCCAAGCTCCCGAGGTAGAATCCGGCCGAACCCAGGATCATGAGGCCAACCTCGAGCAAAACCGTATAGCGAATGAGGCGTGATTTTTCGTATTTGTCCGCGATCTGCCCGCTGGTCGCCGAAAACAAGAAAAAAGGCAGGATGAAAATAGCGGCGCTGAGATTGATGAGCGCGTTGGCATCTTGAGCGCTGAGCGAAGTCACCTGAAAGGCGAACATGATGACGAGAGCGTTCTTATAGACGTTGTCATTGAAGGCGCCCAGGAATTGGGTCCAGAAGAACGGAACGAAACGCCGCTCGCGCAGGAGCGAAAACTGGTTTTCTGGTTTCATTCGCCCGCCCCCAAGCGGCGAGGTAACGGCTACGTGGGCCGCGTTGACTCGGCCTCGGCGGCGCCGCTCGCGCTACCGGTTGGACGCCGCACGGCCCTATTTGGAGATGACGGTCTTACCGTCAATCACCAGGCTTACGATGCCCCGATCCAGGATATAAGTGCAATCGACGCTACCGAATTCGCCGCCAGCCGGGCCTTTCCATTGCAAGGTCACGCTCGTAGTGCCGTCGCTGGTCATGTAGTCCGCGGTACCGAGGTCCGGTTTGAGGAACTGTCTTATGGCGACGGGACACTCCGCCGCGGCGTTTTCCTTCAGGTGCTTGGTCGTCAGCATGAAGGAGTCGGTGGCCTGCTGCCGTCCGGTAGTTTGCATCATTATGGCTACCGCCCCGACCCCCGTGATTATCAATATTCCCCAGAGGAACTTGCCGATGATGGTACGGCCGGTCGAAGGTGAATTCGATTCCATAACAGATCTCCGCGAGTGAATTAAGCCATGTTTTGCACGGCTCCCGCTTGTTGATTTACCAAAAAAGTTCGGGCCAATCACTACCAGGATAATGAATCCCTCGTTACGCCTCAAGCCGGCTACGGGAAATCATCTACGGGGGCCGCGGGAAGCATCGGCCGCGCCCCACCAATCTCTAGGGGCCAATTTTGAAGTAGAATGGCGCTTTCTCACACGCTTCTGGGCGCGGCGATGGTGATATTACAGGTTTTGATACTGGTGGGCGTGGCTAACGCGGCGCCAATCGTCGCGCGGGAATTGCTCGGCGAGCGCCTTAACCGGCCGCTCGATGGCGGCAAAACATTCATCGACGGCGCGCCGATTTTCGGCAGCACGAAAACCGTGCGCGGGCTCCTCGCCTCGTTGCTCATGTGCGCCGCGGGGGCTGCGCTGCTGGGCCTCTCGGCCAGCTTCGGCGCCGGCTTCGCCGCGGCGGCGATGCTCGGTGATTTATTTTCGAGCTTCATCAAACGGCGCATGGGTGTCGCATCGAGCAGCCCCGTGACCGGTCTCGACCAGATCCCGGAAGCCTTGTTTCCGGCCTTGGCCGCGCTCCCCTACTTGGACCTTAGCGCCCTCGATGTGGCGATCATCGTCACGCTGTTTTTTCTCTTGGACATCGCGGTGACCCCGGTGTTATACCGGCTCAAGATCCGCAAGATCCCGGAATCCGGCCCCGGCGCATGATCCCGCGCCAGGAACGCCCGGCCATCGTGGGGATCTTGAACCTCACGCCGGATAGCTTCTCCGACGGCGGGGCATACGCCGATGCGGACTCGGCGGTGCGCCATGCTTGCCGCATCGCCGCCGAAGGGGCGGATATTATCGATGTCGGCGGCGAATCGACGCGCCCGGGCGCGGAGGCCGTCGCCGCGGCGGAGCAAATCCGGCGCACCCGTGAGGTGATCCGGCGATTGCGCCAAGCCTTACCTGATCAAGTGGCGATCAGCATCGATACGACGCTCGTCGAGGTGGCGGCCGCGGCGTTAGAGGTCGGCGCCACGATCATCAACGATATATCCGCGGGCCGTAACGACCCCGGGATGCTCGCGTTGGCCGCCGAGCGCAAGGTTGCACTGGTGCTGATGCACATGCAGGGCACGCCGCTTACGATGCAAACGGATCCTCACTATCAGGATGTGGTCGGGGAGGTGCGGGCGTTTCTCATCGAGCGCGCTCGGCTGGCGGAAACAGCCGGGGTCGAGCGCGAGCGCATCATCATCGATCCGGGGATCGGATTCGGCAAGACAAAAGTCCACAACCTCGTCCTGCTCGCCGATCTGGGCGCGTTCGCCGCTAGCGGTTACGCCGTGTTGCTCGGCGCCAGCCGCAAGCGATTCATGGGTGCGGTGTGTGCGGAACAAACCCCGCGCGAGCTGGTCGGCGCCACCTGCGCGACGACCGCCTTAGGCGTCGCCGCCGGCGTGAGATACTTTCGCGTCCACGATGTCAAGGCCAATCGTCAAGCCGCGGATGTAGCTTGGGCGATAATCCTCGGGCAATCCGATCGAGCACCCGGCGCAGGAGGTGTTTTTTCCGTTCAGTGAAGCCGCCGATGACGACGATCGCGGCGAACGTCGAGGAGAGGATCAAGATCTGCGTCAGCGGCTCGGAACGCTCCCCGCCGTAGAGGGCGGCGAAAAAATGCAGCACGGGATAGTGCAATAAATAGATCGAAAAGGTGAGACCCGCCCAATAGCGGATCGGTCGTTCGATCCAGGGGTGGATTCGATCCAGGGAACGGGAAATCGCGCGCATCCCGATGAAGTTGAGCGCCACCAGGATCGCGTATAAATGGTTCATCAGAAACTCGTCGGAGTGCTTAAGCTTTGACATCGCGAAATCCGGCCCGATGACCGCCATCGTTGCCAAGCGGGCCGCGATATCAATCTCGGATGCCTTGATAAAACTGTATATCAGTATAGGTGATAGGAATAATACCCAACCGATGGGCACGGAGACCTGTTGACTTCGATTGAAGCGGTAAGTCCATACGCCGATGAGCCAGGCGGGCAGAAGCACTAGGATCTTAGGGCCGGCGACGAGCGCGATGAGAGTCACAAACACGGCGCGGGTGCGGCCGCCGTAATAAAAGCACGCCCCGTAAAGGGCGTAGTACCAGAACTCATAGCCCAGCGACCAGTAAGGGCCGTTGCTGAACGGGCGAATCGATGCAAACCATAACTCGTTGACGAATAGCAGGCTCGCGAGGAAACGCCAAAGCGCTTCGCTGTCCTTATACCACCAGCCATCGTAAAGGGCAGGATCGAGGACGCGCCCCATCTGGTCGAAAATCACCGTGGCGATCAAGGCCGGGAGCACCACCGAATACAGCCGGGCGAAGCGGTTGATCGCGTACTCGCAGAGCGTGCGTTCCCGTTCCGCGGAAACGTAGGCGATCACGTACCCGGAGAGGACGAAGAATACGATGACGGCATCGGCGCCGAAGCGCCGAAAGATCAAATACTCGCCACCCGAGATCCGCGTGTAGGCAAAATGAGAAAGCAGCACCACGGTTGCGGCGACAAACCGGACCAGGTCCAGATAGAGCGATAGTGCGGCGGTCACGGCGCCTCATTCAGACGACTCGTCACGCGCCAACCACGCCTTCAAACCGGCCCTGGGAACGCGCCGAGGACCGCAAGGACCTCGTCGATGTCGGCCTCGGTGTGATCGGCTGAGATCTGGAACCGGATCTCCTCCTCGCCCCGCGGCACCACGGGATAGTAAAGACCGGTGGCCAAGATGCCGTGGGTCGTCAAATACTGAACCATCGTCCGGGTGCGCGCCGTGTCGCGCAAGAGCAGCGGCACGACCGGATGCTCCCCCGCGAGGGTCTCGTAGCCAAGGTTTATCAGCGCTTGCCGGAAACGCAGCGTCAATCGCCGCAGCCGTCCCAGTAGACCTCGGCCCGCCGAGCTATCCACGATGTCCAAGGCTTTCACGGCCGCGGCCGCCTCGCCCGGTGTAATCGGGTTCGAATAGATATACAAAGGTGCTTTCTCGCGCAGGTAATCAATGAGCACCCGCTCACCGGTCACGTAACCGCCGTTCACGCCAAACGCTTTGCCAAGCGTCGCGATCAGGAGATCTACCGGACCCGAGCCGGTGTGCTCCTCGGTGCCTCGACCCGTAGCCCCGATTGCGCCTACGCCGTGCGAGTCATCGACAATCATGAGCACGCCCTCCTTGAACAGGCCATCGAAGCGCGCGGCAATCTTTTTGATTTCCGCGAGAGGCGCGTAATCGCCACGCATGCTGAAGATCCCATCGGTTACCACAAGGACCCTCTCGCAACCCGCCGCCTGCGTAAGACAGTCTTCGAGCCCTCCACTGTCCAAATGCACATAGACGTGTTTCTCCTTGGGCTGCGCGAGGCGCGCGGCGTTGATGATGCAATTGTGGTTGAGCGCATCGCTGATGATCGCGGTGTCCGGCGTGACCAAGACCGGCAGGACGCCCATGACCGTAGCATAGGCCGAGCTGAACACGAGCGCGGCCTCGCGCCCGTGAAATGCCGCGAGCCGCCGCTCAAGCTCCACATGCGGCGCGTAGGTGCCGCTGATAAACCGTACAGCCCCAGGCCCGGCGCCGAATGCGCGCACGGCGTGCTCCTCGGCCGCGATCACCTCCTCGCGCAAAGCCATGCCGAGGTAAGCATTGGAATTCATGCGGATAAACGGCTGCTCGCCCTCATCCTCGATCAGGTATCGCGGGCCACGGGCTCCGTGCGCGCGGAGAACCTTGGTAATGACCGGCTCGCGCCGTTTGGCGGCGCCGCTCGCGTCGATCTGGCCGATCTCTTGGGCGAGCCGGTGTTTAATGCGGTCAAGTGGCATACCGATAGTCTCAGAGCTCGTTGCCCAGCCGCTCGGCTAAGCGCTCGAGCATGTCGGCCGTCATCGCCTCGAGGTCATAGGCCGGCGCCCACCCCCATTGCGCCCGTGCGGCGCTGTCGTCGAGCGATCGCGGCCAGGAATCGGCGATGGCCTGGCGCACGGGATCGATCCTATAGTCGATCACGAACTCCGGGACATGGCGGCGAATGGCCTGCGCCAGTTCCGCGGGTGTGATGCTCATGGCGGTGACGTTGAAGGCATTCCGGTGATGCAAACGCACTGGCTCGGCCTCCATCAGCGCGATGATCGCCCGCAGCGTATCGGGCATGTACATCATGTCGAGACGCGTATCGGCACGCAGAAAACACGTATAGCGGCGGTAACGGATGGCGTGATGGAAGATCTCCACCGCATAGTCGGTGGTGCCCCCGCCCGGCGGGGCGACGTAGGAAATAATGCCCGGAAGCCGCAGGCCGCGCGTATCAACGCCGAAGCGCCGGGCGTAGTAATCACACAAAAGCTCGCCAGCGACTTTCGTGATCCCATAGATCGTCTGCGGCCGCTGGAGCGTATCCTGCGGGGTTCGCTCGCGCGGTGTCGTCGGGCCGAAAGCCCCGATGGAGCTCGGGAAGAAAAGCACACAGCGGTTCTGCCGCGCGACCTCCAGGATGCGATAGAGACCGCCCATGTTGACATCCCACGCTACGTGCGGCCAGTCCTCGCCCACGGCCGAAAGGACCCCGGCCAGATGATAAATCGCCCCGATATCGTGACGGCGCACGAGGTCCTGGATCTGGCGAAGCTCAGTGTAGTCGACATGCTCGAAAAGGCCTTCACTGAGAGGCTGTGAATCAATTGTCATTTGACGGTAGTTCAGACACTGATATGACCCTGGGTCGACGCGTTGAGGTAGGTTTCGCATCAGAGCGGTATGTGTCGGAGGCGGCAACGATA
>Ga0136630_1000809_pt1 | contig 12468 bp, 10 predicted proteins | sample AntDrymUQ5682106_2_FD_105496 | JGI IMG/M metagenome (GOLD analysis project Ga0136630, IMG submission 105496) | Polar desert sand microbial communities from Dry Valleys, Antarctica - metaG UQ568 (21.06) | ecosystem: Environmental > Terrestrial > Soil > Desert | place: Antarctica: Dry Valley...
CCCATCTTGATCGCCTCGTCGATGTCGTGCGTGACGAAGATGATCGTCTTGCGGATCTCCTCCTGCAGGCGCAGGAACTCGTTCTGCAGGCGGTCGCGCGTGATGGGGTCGATGGCGCCGAAGGGCTCGTCCATCAGCATGACCGGCGGGTCGGCGGACAGCGCCCGCGCGACCCCCACCCGCTGGCGCTGGCCGCCCGAGAGCTCCTTGGGGTAGCGGTCGCGGTAGCGCGACGGGTCCATGCCGACGAGGTCGAGCAGCTCGTCGACGCGCTTGCGGATCTTCTCCTCCGGCCACTTCAGCATCCGCGGCACGGTCGCCACGTTCGCGAAGATCGTCATGTGCGGGAACAGGCCGATCTGCTGGATCACGTAGCCGATCCGCCGGCGGAGCTGGTCGGCGTTGACCTTGGTGACGTCCTCCCCCTGCAGGTAGATGTGGCCGGAGGACGGCTCGATGATGCGGTTGACCATCTTCATCGTGGTCGTCTTGCCGCACCCGGAGGGCCCGACGAGAATGACGATCTCCCCCTCGGGGATCTCCATGGTCAGCTCTTCGACCGCGGGGTCGGCCTGCCGGGGGAAGCGCTTGCACAGGCGCTCGAGTCGGATCATCGTCTCAGTCACGGATACCTCGCGGTGTTGTGAATCGCGTCAGGAGGATGAACAGCGCGTCGAGCATGAGCCCGAGCAGCACCACGCCGAGCGTGCCGGCCAGCGCCAGGTTCACGGCCACCGGGCTGCCGATCCGGCGCAGACCGTCGAAGATGAGGGTCCCGAAGCCGCCGGCGTTCACGATCGCGCCGAGCGCGGCGATCCCGACGATGACCATGGTGGAGATCCGCACCCCGGTGAGGATGACGGGCCAGGCGATCGGGATCTCGATCCGGAACAGGCGCTGCCAGCGGCCCATGCCCATGCCCTGCGCGGACTCGACGATGGCCGGGTCCACGCCGCGCAGCCCGGTGATGGTGTTGCGCACGATCGGCAGGAGCGAGTACAGCGTCAGCGCGGCGACGACGGGCGGGGTTCCCAGGGGGAACCCGAAGCCGACGAGCAGCGTGTAGAGGGCGAGGGACGGGATCGTCAGGATCGTCCCCGTCACGCCCAACGCCAGGGTGCGTGCCCGGTCGTTGCGGTAGCTCAGCACCCCGAGCGTCAGGCCGATCACCGTGCCCAGCACCATCGAGACGGCGACGATCACCAGGTGGTCCCGCCCGGTCAGGAGCAGATCGTCCCAGTTGCGACCGAGGTACTCCCAGAAGGTCATGTGGCGGGCCCAACTCCTCGACGGTGCGCGAATGTATCAAACGCGCGACGGTTGGTCGTCGATCCGCTGTCGTGCGCGTTGCCTTTGTGGCAACGCGCGTTGCCGGTATCATGCCAAAGGCGTCCCCACAAGACAACCGCGATCTCGAAAAGAAGGGCCCCCCGTGCTTCCCGGCGCAGCGCCGTACGTCGTGGTCGGTGCCGGCATCCACGGCCTGTCGACCGCATGGCACCTCGCCCGACGGCTGAAGGCAACGGGCCGGGGTGACGGCTCGCAGGTGGTCGTGCTCGACAAGACCGCGGTCGGGGCCGGCGCCTCCGGGATCGCGTGCGGTGTCGTGCGGAACAATTACTTCCAGCCGGCGATGCGGGAGCTCATGGCGCACTCCGTCGCCGTGTGGGAGTCCGACGTCGAGGCCTTCTCCTACCACCCGGTCGGCTACCTGCAGATCGCCCCGGAGTCGATGCACGCCGACGTGGCACAGATCCACGCCGAACAGCGCGACATCGGCTACGACTCGACGCTGGTCGAGGGCGAGTTCCCCTGCCGCGCCTACATGCAGGAGATCTTCTCGGACTGGCAGGCCCAGGGCATCACCAGCGTGCTCCACGAGCACCGCGGCGGCTACGCGAACAACACCGCCTCCCTCCGCGGCCTTGCCGCCAAGGCCGAGGCCGAGGGCGTCCGCATCTTCAGTGGGGTGAGGGTCACCGGCCTGCGCATCGACGCCGGCGCGGTGGCCGCCGTCGAGACGGAGCAGGGGACCGTGGCCTGCGACCACCTGGTCGTCGCCGTGGGCCCGTGGGTCCGGGACTTCTGGAAGCTGCTGGAGCTCCCCGAGAAGATCGCCGTGCGCGGCCCGGACGGCCGCCTGCACGACGGCGTCGACATGTGGACCTACTGGTCGCTGCAGGAGGGCACGCTCGGGGTGGATCCGGACTACCTGCGCGACAACCGCGGCCAGCTCCCCCCCGTCGTCCACGTCGACACCGACACCCCGCTGCTCGATGCGGACGACGGCAGCCTCGTCACCGACCAGCTCTGGGGCATCTACTACAAGCCGGACTTCCACTTCGGCGGTGTGCAGGGCGGCGCCATGCCGCACGTCGTCGACCGTGACGCCGACGACGTCGCCGTCGACCCCTACGGACCGGCCAGCCCCGACTTCGTCGTCGGTGACGACTTCGCCCGCATGTGGACGTCGGCGCTGGCCCACTGCCAGAAGCGCTTCGAGGGCAAGCGCGGCCTGTACCGCGCCGAGCCGTCGGGCGGCATCGGGTGCTTCACCCCGGACAGCTTCCCGGTGTTCGACACCTTCCACGACAACGCCTACGTGATCGCCGACTCCAACCACGGCTACAAGATGATCGGCGTCGGAGCGCTCGTGGCCGCGGAGCTCACGGGCGACCGCCAGGCGCTGCTCGAGCCGTTCCGCTTCGCCCGCTACGCCCAGGGCCGGCTGCACCCGACCAGCCACTCCCCCTTCCCATGGAGCTGACCACCGCCATGCCGCGGATCCTCGACCTGCCGCCGCGCACGCCGGGGCACACGCTGCCGCAGGCGTACTACACCGACCCGGACATCTTCGGCGAGGATCTGCGCCGCGTCTTCTGGCGCAACTGGCTGTTCGCCGGCCACGCCTGCGACCTCCGCGAGCCGGGCGACTTCTTCACCTTCGACATCGGAACCGAGTCGCTGCTCGTCGTCCGCGACGCCGGCGGCGCGATCCGCGCCCACTTCAACGTCTGCCGCCACCGCGGGTCCCGGATCGAGGGCCAGGAGCGGGGGCACGCGAAGGCCCTCGTGTGCCCGTACCACCAGTGGGTCTTCTCCCTCGACGGGTGCCTGTCGAGCGCGCGGCTCATGGGCGAGAGCTTCGACAAGTCCCAGTTCGGGCTGCGGCCGGCGGCGGTGCGCGAGCTCGCCGGGCTGGTCTTCGTGTGCCTCTCCCCGGACCCGCCGCCGTTCGATCCCGCCGTCGAGGCCATCGGCCCGCAGCTGCGCCCGCACGGGCTGGACGACGCCAAGGTGGCGGCGCGCTTCTCCTACGACGTCCGCGCGAACTGGAAGCTGCTGGTCGAGAACAACCGCGAGTGCTACCACTGCCGCGGCGGGCATCCCGAGTTCTGCCTGTCGAACTTCGACCTCGGGATGAACGGCGACCCGCGGGTCAGCGCCTCGTACGCCGCCACGCTGCGGCGCGAATACGACCGCTGGCGCGCGCTGGGGCTGTCCCCCGCCGAGGTCAGCTTCCCGGGCGGGTCGTTCTACCGGGTGGTACGGCTGCCGCTGAAGGACGGCTTCCTCACCGAGAGCCTGGACGGCCGCCCCGTCGCACCGCTGCTCGGCGACCTCCCGACGGCCGGCACCGGCAGCCTGCGCGTGATCACCCTGCCGAACTCCTGGTCCCACGCCAACTGCGACTACGCGGTCACGACCCGCCTGACCCCGGTCGGACCGGAGATGACCCGCATCGACCTCGCGTTCCTCGTGCGGGCGGACGCGGTCGAGGGGGTCGACTTCGACCTCGGCCGGGTCACCGACGTGTGGAAGGCGACCTCGGAGCAGGACTGGGAGCTCTGCGAGAACAACCACGCCGGCGTGAGGTCGATGGCGTACACGCCGGGCCCATACTCGACCGTCACCGAGAACTCGGTGGATGCCTTCGTGCACTGGTACACCGAGCAGCTGGGAATTCGCGATGAACAGCACGTCTGAGGGACCGCTCGGGCTGCTCGACCGCCTGGCCCGGGGACCCGTCCTCTGTGCGGAGGGCTACCTGTTCGAGCTCGAGCGGCGCGGCTACCTCCAGGCCGGCGCCTACGTCCCCGAGGTCGTGCTGGAACACCCCGCCGAGGTCCGGGCGCTGCACCGCCAGTTCGTCCACGCCGGATCGGACGTCGTCGAGGCGTTCACCTACTACGGGCACCGCGAGAAGCTGCGCCTGATCGGCAAGGAGGACCTGCTGGAGCCGCTGAACCGCCAGGCGCTCGACATCGCCGAGGGGGTCGCCCGGGAGAGCGGCGCGCTGCTCGCCGGCAACATCTGCAACACGAACATCTTCGACCCCGGGGACCGCGAGACGTCGCGGCAGGTCCGCAGCATGTTCTCCGAACAGGTCGGATGGGCCGCCGAGGCCGGCGTGGACTTCGTCATCGGGGAGACGTACTCCTACGCCTCGGAGGCGCTCATCGCGCTGGAGGTCATCCAGCAGGCCGAGCTGCCGGCCGTCATCACCCTGGCGATCCACCGCGACCCCGAGACCCGCGAGGGCTGGTCCCCCGCCGAGGCGTGCAAGCGGCTCGCCGACGCCGGCGCCGACGTCGTGGGGCTGAACTGCATCCGCGGGCCGGCGACGATGCTGCCGCTGCTCGCCGACGTCGTCGCGGCCGTCGACGTGCCGGTGGCCGCCCTCCCCGTCCCCTACCGCACCACCGCGGAGGAGCCAAGCTTCCAGTCGCTGCGCGACCCCGTCTACGACGCCTACCCCGGCGACCGGCCCTTCCCCACCGCGCTCGATCCGTTCATGTGCACGCGCTACGAGATCGCCGACTTCACGCGCGCGGCCAGGGACCTCGGGGTCTCCTACTTCGGCGTCTGCTGCGGCGCGGGGCCACACCACATCCGCAGCATGGCCGAGGCCCTCGACCGGACCCCGCCCGCCAGCCGGTACTCCGCGGACATGTCCAAGCACGCCTTCCTGGGCTCCGACGCCGCGCTCAAGCAGCACAATCTGTCCTACGGCCGCAGCTACTGACCGCCCGCCGGGCGCATGAACCGGTTCTCACGCCGCCCTCACGCCCGCCTCATGATGTCGCCGCATGCTCCTCCCACCAGCAGCCCTCGATCGATGGGAAGGAGGATCGCGGTCGCGCACCCCGGGCTGACGTCGGGAGACGTTCCTCCCCGCAGGCCGGGGACGCCCCGCAGGGGCGCCCGCGGCCTGCACGCGTGCGGAGCGGCGACGCGCGTCGCACCAGCCGGCTGCTGCGAGCGCTCGACCCGCTCGGTGAGCGACTCGCGATCGTGCCGTCCGCCCCGCCGGTGCCGATGTCGGAACTGTTCTCCCGCTTCTGGCCCTACGCCAGACCGCACCGCCGTCGGCTCATGGTCGTCCTGCTGCTCGTCGCCGTCGCCCCCGCCGTCCAGGCGGTCGAGATCGGCCTCTACCAGCGGCTGGTCGACGACGTGCTCGTTCCGCGCGATCTGAGGCCCTTCGCCTGGATCGCGCTCGCGTACGTGGGCCTGAACCTGCTCGGGCGCGGGACTCGCGTACGCCGACGACGTGGCGTCCACCGTCCTCACCCAGCGCTTCCTCACGGCCCTCCGGGGAGACCTGTTCTCCCGGCTGCTCCGGCTGCCGCTCGCCTTCCACGACCGTCAGCCTCGGCGACGTCCTGTCCCGCCTGACCGGCGACACCGGCGCCGTCGAACGCTTCGTGCTGTCCGGGCTCGCCGAGGGCATCTCCGCCCTGGTGCGGACCGTGATCTTCGTCGGGGCCCTGTTCTGGCTGGACTGGCGACTCGCCCTGGTGTCGCTGGTCGTCGCGCCGGTGTGCGGGCTGACGGCGCGCCGCTTCTCCGGGCTGGTCAAGGAGGCGTCCCGCGAGAAGCGGCGCCGCAGCGGGTCGCTGGCCGCCGTGGCCGAGGAGAGCCTGTCCAACAACGTGCTCGTGCAGACGTCGAACCGCGAGCAGTCGGAGCTCGACCGCTTCCTGGACGAGCAGCGCGTCGCCCTGACCGCCGACCTGACCGCCACCCGTGTCAAGGCGACGTTCGCTCCGATGATCGACCTCACCGAACTGGCCGGTGCGCTCCTGGTCATCGGGTGGGGGACATGGGCGCTGGCGCGGGCCGCATCAGCCTGGGTGGGCTCCTCGTCTTCCTGACCTACCTGGCACAGCTGTTCCGGCCGGTGCGCGACCTCAGCCACCTCGCCACGACCGTCTACTCGGCGTCGGCGGGCGCGGAGCGCATCATCGAGTTCCTCGACGCCGAACCGCCCGTGCGCGACCGTGCGGGCGCTCTCGAGCTCGACCGCGTGCGGGGCGAGGTCGAGTTCGAGGGCGTCACCTTCCGCTACCCGGGGACGGCGAGCCCCTCCCTGCGCGACGCGTCGATCACGCTGCAACCCGGCGAGACCGTCGCCCTGGTCGGCGCGGGCGGGGCGGGGAAGTCGACGCTCGCGAAGCTGCTGCTGCGCCTGCTCGACCCGGACGCCGGCACGGTGCGCATCGACGGGCACGATCTGCGCGCCGTGACCCTGGCGTCCCTGCGCGAACAGGTCGGGATCCTCCTGCAGGAACCGGCGGTGCTGGACGCGTCGGTGCGCGACAGCATCGCCTACGGCCGTCCCGACGCGACCGAGGAGGAGGTCGTCGCCGCGGCGCGGGCAGCCGACGCCAACGAGTTCGTCTGCGCGCTGCCCGACGGCTACGACACCCGCGTCGGACAGCGCGGTCGCCTGCTCTCCGGCGGCCAGCGTCAGCGACTCGCGATCGCCCGCGCGCACCTGCGCGACACTCCGGTGCTGGTGCTCGACGAGCCGTCGACCGCCCTCGACGCCGACGCCGTCGAGCGGATCCTCCGACCGCTCGGGCGGCTGATGCAGGGTCGGACGACGCTGGTGATCTCCCACGACCTGCTCCTGGCCGGGCGGGCCGACCGCATCGTCGTCCTGGAGGACGGCGTGATCGTCGAGCAGGGCAGTCACGCCGCCCTGCTGGCGGCCGGCGGACGCTACGCCCGGCGGTACGCCCGCCACGTGGAGGCGCCCCCGGAGGCGGTGGCGTGACGGCGTGACCTCAGGCTCGCCCGCCGGGACCGGCAGCGTGCTCGCGCCCGGGTACGAGGTCTTGCGCCACCTGAGCCGGGGCAAGGCCCTGGACGTCTACGACGCCTGGAGCGACGAGCGCGGATGCCGGGTGATCCTCAAGACGCCACGACCCGACCGCACGGACGCCCGGGTGCGACGGCGCCTGCTGCGGGAGGGCGAGCTCCTCCGGACGCTCACCCACCCCAACATCGTCCGGGCCTACGAGGTCCTTTGCGGACCCCGTTGCGCTCGTGGTGCTCGAGACCCTGACCGGCGCCACGCTCGCCCGGTTGATCGAGGACCGCCGCTGGCGCCGGCTGACGTTGCGCGACGCCGGCGTGCTGGGCCAGCAGCTGTGCGCCGCCGTGGCCTACCTCCATGCACAGGGGACGCTCCACCTCGACCTCAAGCCGGCGAACGTGATCGCCGAGGCCGGCCGGGCCAAGGTGATCGACCTGAGCCTCGCGCCCGCCCGGCCGGGGCCGGCCGGAGCCGGCACGCGGGACTACCTGGCGCCGGAGCAGGCGACGGGCGCGGCCCTGACGGCCGCCACGGACGTGTGGGGCCTCGGAGCGCTGCTCTACGACGTGCTCACCGGTCGCCCGCCGTTCGACTCCGACGCGGAGGTGGCGGCCGGCCGTGGCCGCTACCCCCAGACCCGCGTGCGGGCCCGCCCGGTCGCCTCCCTGCGGCGCCGCGTCCCCCGGTCGCTGTCCGCAGCGATCGACGCGTCCCTGGACCCCGAGCCGGCCCGCCGTCCGGCGGTGCGGGAGCTGGCCGCCGCGCTGCGGGCGGCCAGCGGCGTCGACCTCCGGGGCCAAGCACCGTGAGAACCGACCGGCGCCTTGCCGTGGCGCCGTCTCCACTGTCGTGGCGACGGCGGCAGCGGCCTCGACCGGCGGGCGGGCAGGTGCGACGATGCCGCTCCCCCGCACGGTCCGCCACCGGGAGTGCGGTCACCGATGCCGGAGCCCGCAGGCCCCCGCGGCTTCCTGAGTGGACGAGAGGAGGACGGCACTCCGGATGCGCGAGCCGCGCCGCTGGCAGGGGGTCCTGCTCAGCATGCGGGTCCGGATCGTCGTCGCCGTGGTCCTCCTGCTGCTGCTGTCGTCGATCGTCTCGGTGATCGTGCTGCGCCAGGTGCTGTTCGAGCGGCTCGACAACGAGATCCGTGTGGACCTGTCACAGGAGGCGGAGGAGTTCCGGCTGCTGGCCGCGGGCAACAACCCACAGACGGGCGAGCCGTTCGGCGACGACCTCGAGGCCATCTTCGACGTGTACTTCGAGCGTGAGGTCCCCGACGAGGGCGAATCGCTGCTCGCCTTCGTCGACGGCCGGTTCTACCGATCGTCAAGGGCGCAGGATGCCGCCGCGGCCGAGGACATCGGCGAGGCGGTGGCCCACTGGCTGTCCCTCGACCGGCCCGAGGCCGGCACGATCGCCACGGGGGCCGGCGAGGCCCGCTACACCGCACTGCCGCTCGCAGGAGAGCAGGGCCCCGGCCTGTTCGTCGTCGCGAACTTCCCCGACCACGAGCGCAGCGAGATCGACGACGCGGTGCGCGTCCAGGCGACGACCCAGCTGGTCCTGCTCGTGCTGACCTCGCTGCTCGGACTCGTCCTCGCGAGCCGGGTGCTGCGGCCGCTGCGCTCGCTCGCCGAGACCGCCGCGACGATCACCGACACCGACCTGACCCGGCGGATCCCGGTGAAGGGCCGCGACGAGGCGTCCCAGATCGCGAGGGCCTTCAACGACATGCTCGGTCGCCTCGAGCAGGCGCTGACGACGCAGCGGCGGTTCCTCGACGACGCCGGCCACGAGCTGCGGGCCCCGCTCACCGTGGTCCGGGGTCATGTCGAGCTGCTCGAACTCGATACCGATCCGCGAGCCCGGCAGGAGACCGCGGCACTGATCACCGACGAGATCGACCGGATGAGCCGCATCGTCAACGACCTGCTCCTCCTCGCCCGCGCCGAGCAGCCCGATTTCCTCCGGCCGGAACCCGTGGACCTCCACGAGCTGCTGGGCGACATCCATCGCAAGGCGAGGGCGCTCGCCCCGCGGGACTGGCGACTCGAGCCGCCGGCGCAGGCCACGATCACCGCTGACCGCCAGCGTCTGACCCAGGCGATGGTCCAGCTCGCCCAGAACGCCTGTCAGCACACGCCGGAGCGTGCCGTCATCCGCATCGGATCGGAGCTCGACGACGGCCAGGTCCGCATTTGGGTGCACGACAGCGGCCCTGGAGTCCCGCCCGACGACGCCGACCGGTTGTTTCAGCGGTTCCAGCGGGGGTCACGGCGCAACGCTGCCACGGGGGCAGGGCTAGGCCTGTCGATCGTCCGCGCCATCGCGGAGGCCCACGGCGGGCAGGCGCGACTCGCCGAGACCTCCGTGGGCGGCGCGCGCTTCGAGCTCGTGATCCCCGCAAGCGACGTCCGGGCTGCCGGTCACGGTGCCGACGGCGCGGGGACGCGGACATCGGGCTAAGCGACCCGCAGCAGTCTCGCCGCGTCCCCCCGGCCCGGGGCGGGCGCGCCCGCGGCTCCCGTGGCGGTCACGGCTCAGCAATCCCATGACGGTCGCTGCGCGACCGCCACCAACGAGGTCATGAGAATCGCCTCGGACGAGCCTCGGCGATTCACGGCTCAGCAATCCCATGACGGTCGCTGCGCGACCGCCACCAACAAGGTCATGAGAATCGCCTCGGACGAGCCTCGGCGATTCACGGCTCAGGCGACGACCCGCAGAGCCCGGTCGGCGGCCGCCGCGGCACGCGCGACGAGTCGGCGCGCCCGGGCCGCACGGTCGTCGCCGGTGTCGCCGCTGTCGCCGACGTTGAGCCCGACGAGCGCGGCCGCCGCCTGGCAGCCGGCGGACGCCAGCGCGGCGGCCGACACGGCGTCGCCACGGAGGTTCGCGTTGCCCCGCTCGGCGAGATCCGCGCCGATCTCGGCCACCTCTGCGGCGATCCCGGCGACCGACAGCGGGATGTCGGCGGCGTCGGAGAGGGCTGCGCGGACGGCCTCGGCGCGGCCGGCCCGATCCGGTTCGCGGGGGAGGCGCAACGCGGCGAGCACCCGGCCGTAGGCGTCCGCGTCCTCCCCCGCGAGCGGCGCTACCCGCGCCCGGAGCCCTTCGGCGCGGGCCACCAGGTCCCCGGCGTCATCGACGCGGCCCTCGGCGAAGCGCCCGGCCATGGCGCACAGCCCTGCGGCGAGCGCCACGGCCACGGCCGCCGCGGCGCCGCCGCCCGGTGCCGGCTCGCGCGACGCGACGGCGTCGAGGAAGTCGCCGAGGCTCGACCGCAGGTAGTCGGGCGCAGCGACGTCAGACATGTCAGACGCCCGGGAACACGAACCCGTCGACGTCGACGCCGAACTCGTCGCCGGCGTCGAGCAGCGCGTCGAACAGGTACTGGCCGGACGACCGCTCGCAGTGCACGAGGTAGGACGGCCCCCCGCCGCGGTCGTCGCGGACCAGGTCGGTGACGAGCTTTGCGACCGACGTGCGCAGCGCTGCCCCGTCGGGGGTGACGGCATCCGACAGGTCGATGGCGCAGACCTTGGCGAGCGCGTCGGACGCGGGCGCCCCGGAAAGGCGCATGAGCGCCCGGCCGTGCGTGACGTCGAAGGTGCTGGCGAACTCCCCGTCCGCGCGCGCGGTGACCCGGCTGGCGATCTCGGGCGCGGCCCCTGGCGGCGCGAGCAGGAGCCACTCCCCCGGGCCCGAGCCGACCACCAGCACCCCGTCGGCGTCACGGGCCGCGCGCCCGAAGCGGACCTCGAGCCCACGGGCGACGGGTCCGTCCGCGGCGGCCCTGACGAGCACCTTGGCCAAAGGCGTCGCATCGGTCAGGCGCAGCGGGGCGACGCTGCGCCTGGCGCTGATCTCCCAGCCCTGCTCGACGGTGGCCGGAGGCACGGGCGCGATCGGGCTGCGGGCGACCAGGGCCGCCTCGCGTGGCGCGCGCTCACCCACGCTGGCGGGTCCCCTCGGGATCGAAGTGCGCGTGCTGCGGCATCACGGTCGCGGCGACCTCGCCGCCGTCGGGGAGGCGCACGGTCACCTGCGTTCCCGGCCCGGTCAGGGAGGGGGCGACGAAGCCGAGGCAGATCGAGCGGCCGAGCGTGGGCGACATGCGGCTGGAGGTGATCCGTCCGGCGATCCGTCGGCCCAGCACGATCTGGCTGGCCTCGGGCGGCACGACCGACCCGTCGACGGGCTGCAGACCGACCAGGCGGAAGTAGTCGTCCCGCCGGCTCTGCCACACGAGCTCCGTCCTCCCCGCGAAGTCGGGCTTGTCCAGCTTCACCGCCCATCCGAGCCCGGCCCCGTAGGCCTGGGTCAGGCCGTCGGTGTCCTGTCCGACGATGAAGTGGCCCTTCTCCAGTCGCAGGATGCGCTGCGCCTCCACCCCGAAGGGCCGGACGCCGAGGTCGGCACCGCGCTCGAGCAGGGCCTCCCAGACCCGCAGCCCGTGGGACGCGGGCACGTGGAGCTCGTAGCTCAGCTCGCCCGTGAACCCGATGCGCCACATGAAGCAGCCGTCCACCCCGGCGATCCGTCCGACGCGCACGCGCATGTACGGGAAGGCCTCGTTCGCCAGGTCGACATCCTCGACGAGCCGCCCGAGGAGCTCCCGAGACCGCGGGCCGGCCACGTTGATGCTCGCGTAGGCCGTCGTGACCGGCGTCACGTGGATCCGCCAGTCCGGACGCTCGGTCTGGAGCCAGCTCTCGATCCACTCCTGCACCGTGGCGGCGCCCGAGGACGTCGCGGTGAGGATGTAGCGGTCCTCGGCCAGCCGCCCGGTGACACCGTCGTCGAGCACCACGCCGTCCTCGGCGCACATCACGCCGTACCGGACGGAGCCGACGTCGAGCCTCGACCACTTGTTCACGTACAGTTGGTTGAGCAGCTCCGGGACGTCCGGGCCGCGCAGGTCGAACTTCCCGAGCGGCGTCACGTCGATGATGCCGACGCCGGACCGGACGGCGCGGACCTCTCCGGCGGGGTCGCCGTAGGAGTCCGGGCGGATCCAGGCGCCCGCGACCAGAGGCGTCGCGCCGGCGGCCTCGTGCCACGGCTGCATCGGCGAGTGGCGCACCGGCTCGAAGATGCGACCGGCGAGCGCGCCGAGCGTGATCGGCGCGTACGGCGGCCGCCACACGGTCGTGCCGGTCTCGGCGATCGTGCGCCCGGTCGCCGCCGCCAGGACGGCGACGGCGTTGACCGTCTCTAGCTTGCCCTGCGACGGTCCCATCGTGACCGTCGTGTAGCGCTTCACCAGCTCGATGGAGTCGTAGCCCTCCTCGGCGGCCGCGATCAGGTCCTTCGCGGTGACGTCCTCGGAGAAGTCGACGAACCCCCTCGTGCCGGAG
>Ga0136630_1000810_pt1 | contig 12445 bp, 9 predicted proteins | sample AntDrymUQ5682106_2_FD_105496 | JGI IMG/M metagenome (GOLD analysis project Ga0136630, IMG submission 105496) | Polar desert sand microbial communities from Dry Valleys, Antarctica - metaG UQ568 (21.06) | ecosystem: Environmental > Terrestrial > Soil > Desert | place: Antarctica: Dry Valley...
GGGCGCCGACTTCGGCCCGATCGACCTCACGACGGCGCTGACGAACTCGGTCAACACGGTCTGGGCCGAGGTCGCCGTGGAGCTCGGCCAGGGCACGATGGCCGACTACATGGACGCGTTCGGGTTCTACGAGGACCCGCCGATGGACTACCCCGACCAGCAGATGATCCCGAGCGGGGTCAAGAAGCAGCGCCCGCGGCTCGTGCGCCCGACGTCCGACCAGGTCGACATCGGCCGGGTCGCGATCGGGCAGGAGCGGCTGCAGGTCGCCCCGCTGCAGATGGCGATGGTGGCCGCGACGATCGCAAACGACGGCACGCTGATGGAGCCTCGCCTCGCCGACCGTGTGGTGGCCCGCGACGGGCGCGTGCGCGAGCGCTTCGAGCCCGCCCGGGCGACCGAGGTGCTGAAGCCGCAGACCGCCCGCCAGGTCGGCCAGATGATGGCGAACGTGGTCAAGGAGGGCTCGGGCACGGCGGCCGCGCTCGAGGGGATACCCGTGGCCGGCAAGACGGGCACGGCGGAGGTGGACGGGCGCACATCGAACCAGGCGTGGTTCGTGGCTTTCGCTCCGGTCGAGCGCCCGCGGATGGCGATCGCTGTGACCGTCGAGCGCACTCAGGGCTTCGGCGGCACGGTAGCCGCGCCGATCGCGAAGCGCGTGTTGCAGGATCTGCTGTGAGCGCGCGGAACGGAGCCGGGTAGGTGCTGACCTAGAAAGATGGCCGAGGTGGCCGACAACACGATGGTCGACTCGCGATACCGGATCCTCAACCGGATCGGCTCCGGGGGGATGGCGGACGTCTATCGCGCGCAGGACACGCACCTCGGGCGCGAGGTCGCGATCAAGATGCTCCACCGCCGCTTCTCGGCCGACGAGGACTTCGTCGAGCGCTTCCGCCGCGAGGCCTCCTCGGCCGCTTCGCTCCAGCATCCGAACGTCGTCAACGTGTTCGACCGCGGCGAGCACGACGGCACCTACTACATCGCCATGGAGCACCTGTCGGGCTCGACGCTCAAGCAGCTGATCGACGCCGAGGCGCCGCTCGACCAGGAGCGCGCGATCGACCTCGGCATCCAGGTTCTGAAGGCGGCGGGCTTCGCGCACCGGCGCAGCGTGATCCACCGCGACCTCAAGCCTCACAACGTGATCGTCGGGGGCGACGGCACCGCCAAGGTGACCGACTTCGGGATCGCCCGCGCCGGCGCCTCGGAGATGACCGAGACCGGTTCGATCATGGGGACCGCTCAATACCTCTCGCCGGAGCAGGCCCAGGGCCACTCGGTCTCGCCGGCGTCCGACATCTACTCGATCGGGGTGCTCCTCTACGAGGCGCTCGCCGGGCAGGTCCCCTTCCACGGGGAGTCCGCGGTATCGATCGCGCTCAAGCACCTGAACGAGCCGCCGCCGCCGCTGTCGCGACGGCGCCCGGACATCCATCCCGATCTCGAGCGGGTCGTGGTGAGGGCGCTCGCGAAGGACCCGGCGCAGCGCTACACGAGCGCGGAGGAGATGATCGCGGCGCTCGAGGCCGCCCGGGCCGCGATCCGGAGCGCCGCGAACGGCGAGCGCACGACCGTCTTCGCACCCGCCGCCCCGCCGCCCGTTCACCGGATCGAGGAGGAGACCGAGCTGCCGCCGCCGCTCGAGCCGGACGATCGCCGGCGCCCGCGCTGGCCGTGGATCGCCCTGCTCGTGCTCGCGCTCGCGGGGATCGGCCTCGCCCTCTTCGCCGTGCTCGGCCGAGGCGACGATCCCGTGCGCGTACCGGCGGTGGAGGGCAAGCGGCTCGAGCAGGCTCAGTCGAGGCTCGAGGCCGCGGGCTTCGACGTAGCGCAGGAGGACGTCCGCAACCGCGCCCCGGTCGGGGAGGTCGTGAGCCAGGACCCCGCCGCCCGTGCGCTCGCGCAGATCGGCTCGACCGTGACGCTGTCGGTCTCGACCGGTCCCGGCCGGCGCGAGGTGCCGGAGGTGAACGGGCTCTCGCGTCGGCAGGCGGTGCGGGCACTGCGCGCCGATGGCTTCCGGGTCGAGGCGGGCAGCACGAGCTCGGACTCGGTGCCCGAGGGCCGGGTGATCCGCGCCGACCCGCGGCAGGGCGAGCGGGCAACCGTCGGCTCGCGCGTGCGGCTCGTCGTCTCGACCGGCCCCGAGCAGGTCGAGGTGCCAAACGTGACCGGTCTCTCGCGCGAGAGCGCGGAGTCGCGCCTGCGCGACGAGGGCTTCTCGGCCGAGGTCTCCGAGGAGGAGTCCGAGCGGCCACGCGGCGAGGTGATCAGCCAGAGCCCCGGCGATGGGACGAGCGTTGATCGCGGCAGCGCGGTCGCGATAGTTGTCTCGACCGGCATCCCCACGGTCGAGGTCCCCGACGTGCTCGAGCTCTCCCAAGAGCGCGCGACGGCCGAGATCAACGGCGTCGGGCTCAACGCCGAGGTGCGCGAGAAGCGCACCGAGAACGAGGACGAGGACGGGACCGTGCTCGTGCAGCGCCCGCCGCCCGGCTCGGAGCGCGAGCGGGGGCGCACCGTGGTCATCCTCGTCGGGCGCTTCGAGAGCCCCGACGGAGAGTCGCTGATCGAGTGAGGGTCGCCGTGCTCGCCGGCGGGCGCTCGGGCGAGCACGAGATCTCGCTCGCCTCGGGCGCCGCGATCGGGGACGGCCTCGAGGCGGCGGGCCACGAGCCGCTGGCTGTCGAGATCGATCGCGACGGGCGGTGGTCGGCCGACGGTCGGCCCGTGACGATCGAGCCTGCCGGCGAGCTGCTCGGCGCGGAGGTCGTCTTCCCTGCGCTCCACGGCCCCTTCGGAGAGGACGGCACGGTCCAGGGGCTGCTCGAGGTCGTGGGAGTGCCGTACGTGGGCGCGGGGGTGCTCTGCTCGGCGCTCTGTATGGACAAGATCCTGTTCAAGGACCTTATGGCCGCCGAAGGCGTCCCCCAGGTGCGCTACGCCGGGGTGAGGAGGGGCACTGACACGGCAGCTCTCGAGCGATTGGGGCTGCCGGTTTTCGTGAAGCCGGCGCGACTCGGCTCGTCCGTCGGGATCTCCAAGGCCACCACGACGGGCGAGCTCGAGATCGCCCTGGCCGCCGCCTTCGAGCACGACTCGCTCGCGATCGTCGAGGCGATGTCGAGCGGAATGGAGGTCGAGTGCTCGGTGCTCGGCAACGACGCTCCGGTGGCCTCGCAGCCGGGGGAGATCGCGATTCAGGCGGACTGGTACGACTACGAGGCGAAGTACACGCCGGGCGGCATGGAGCTGCGCGTGCCGGCAGGGCTCGAGCCATCCGTGCGCGAACAGGTGCGCGAGCTCGCCGTGGAGGTGTTCGCGCGCGTGGGCTGCGCCGGGCTCGCGCGCGTTGACTTCTTCGTCGAGGACGGCGAGCACGTGCTCGTCAACGAGCTCAACACGATGCCGGGCTTCACCGCGACGAGCGTCTACCCGAAGCTATGGGAGGCCTCGCGCGTGGCGTTCCCGGTGCTGCTCGACCGGTTGGTGAGCCTGGCTCTCGAACGTCACGAGTCGGAGCTGCGCCCTCGGCTTTGACCGCTCAGGCAAGGATCGACCATTCGTCCAGGCTGGCGCTTGCGCCGAAAGGCCCCGGGCGGCCCGCCGAAGTCGAAGCCGCCTAGGCCGGCTGGCGCTGCTGCAGCGTGAGCTCGAGGATCGAGGCGTTCGACTCCTCGCCGAGCGAGACGATCCACACCAGGTAGTAGCGGTAGCGGCGCCCGGAGGTGTCGATTCGTATGCGGTCGCTCTCGGCCAGGGTCGTTCGTTCGGCGACCTTGCGCCAGCCCTCGATGCCGGCCGGGATCGAGTTGGCGGCATAGACCTCTGCCTCGAAGCCGGGGGTGTCTGTGATCACCGACAGCCGGCTGACCGCGGCCGGTGCGCGCGTGCCCACGTACAGCCCGACGCCGCGCTTCTGGAGCCCGCCGCGGTAGGTCTCCGTGCGCCAGTCGGTCCCGCGGATGCCGTCGATCGCGTTGCCGGCGTCCTCCCGGTGCTCCTCGCGGTCGTCGCCGTAGGGGTCGTAGTCGCGCGCGGAGCTCGCCTGCAGCCTGACGGCGGCGAGCGCGCCGCTGCGCTCCGGTGCGGCGCTGCCCGTGGTGCCCGGTTCGGCTCGGTTGAAGAGCAGCGCCAGCCCGACCGCCACGATCACGGCGAGCAAGACGCCGGCCGCGACCAGCCGGCGGGGATTGCGGACGCCCAGCGGCGCGACCCGGGCCGTCTCCTCGGGGAGGGCGCGCAGCACGGAGGTCGCCTCGCCGGTCACCTCTCCGGTCCGCGCGGCCTCGACCGCCAGCACCTGCTCGAGCTCGTGCACGAGCTCGTCTGCCGAGGCGTAGCGGATGCCCGCGTCCTTCGCCGTCGCACGCTCGAGCACGGCGGCCAGCAGCGCCGAAAGCTCAGGGCGGCCGTGGCGGACGTCCGGGAGCGGCTCGCGCACGTGCTTCATCGCCACCCCGACCTGCGTGTCGGCTTTGAAGGGGACGTCTCCCGTGAGCATCTCGTAGAGCACGATGCCCAGCGAATAGATGTCCGAGCGCTCGGTCACAGGCTCGCCCAAGGCCTGCTCCGGGGCCACGTAGTCGGTCGTGCCGAGCACGTTCCCGGGAGCCGTCAGCCCGTCCTGCTCGAGCGAGCGGGCGATACCGAAGTCGGTGACCTTCGCCTCGCCTTCGTCGTTGATCAGCACGTTCTGGGGCTTGACGTCGCGGTGCACGAGACGCTCGGCGTGGGCAGCGGTTAGGCCTCGCCCGATCTCGATCGCGTAGGCGACGGCCTCCGCCGCGGCCAGCCTGCCGACGCGGCGGATGCGCTCCTTGAGCGTCTCGCCCTCGACGTACTCGAAGACGATGTAGGGCATCCCGTCGTCCTCACCGGCGTCGATCACGTTCACGACGTTCGGATGCGATAGCCGAGCGGCCGCTCGCGCCTCGCGGCGGAAGCGCTCGAGCTGATCGTCCTCGGACGAGATCGTGCTGTGTAGGACCTTGATCGCCACAGCCCGCTCCAGCTTCTCGTCGAAGGCCCGGTAGACGGTCGACATGCCGCCTGATCCGACGCGCTGCTCGAGCCTGAAGCGGCCGCTGAGAAGGGTTCCGATCACGCTTCTTCTATTTTGGTGCCGTTGATGGCCATTCGCGTTCGCTACTACACCGATCCGGCCTGCCCGTGGTCTTGGAGCGCCGAGCCGAGCGTGCGCCGCCTGATGGTGGAGTTCGGCGACGACCTCGAATGGTCCTACGTGATGGGTGGCCTTGCCCGAGATTACGCGGGCGGGCAGGGCGACACGGACCTGCGCTGGGGCGCGACCGCGGACATGCATCCGCGGCTGATGGCCCACTGGCTGGACGTCGCCGACCACGGGCGCATGCCGATCGACCCACGCCTGTGGAGCGAGGCGCCGATCTCCTCCACCTACCCAGCTTGCATCGCGGTCAAGGCAGCGGCCGAGCAGTCCGACGACGGCGGGGGCGCGTACCTGCGCGCCGTGCGCGAGGGACTGATGTGCTTTCGGCGCAAGCTCGACACCCCGCAGATGCTCACCGAGGAGGCACGAGCGCTCGGGCTCGACGTCGGGCGCTTTCGCTCGAGCTTGAGCTCGAGCGCGACGATCGAGGCCTTCGGCGCGGATCTCGAGTCGGTGCGAGCCGTGCCCGAGGTGGCGCGCGAGCAGGGCGGCGTCAAAGAGGTCGCAGGCCGCGAGCGCCTGGCGATGCCGTCGGTCGAGTTCGTCGCCGAGGACGGCACGGTGCACGGCGTCTACGGGCGCAAGCCCTACGAGGCCTACGCCGGCGCCGCGACGGCCGCGGGCGCTCAGCCCTCGGGGGCCGCGCGCCCCGGGCCGCGCGAGGCGATCGAGCGCTTCGGCCGCATGGGGCTGCCGGAGATCGAGGCGGTCTGCGGCCTGCCGAGCCCGGTGGCCTCGGCGGAGCTGTGGAAGCTCGTGGTCGACTGGCAGGCACGCCCGCTACGCGTGCTTACCGACCACCTTTGGGAGCGAATGTGAGCCCTGGATGGTCTAGCAGCGAGTGCGGCTGCGCGAGGCGAACGCCGCGCAGCTGTCGGTGCGCGCAGGGGCCCTGCCGCTGCGGACCCGGAAGCGGGTGTACTTCCCGATCCGCCCGCGCCTGGTCACGAGCACCTCGATGACCGTCCCGGATCGGAAGTTGTGCTCGAGCGCCCGCACCCGCGTGACGCGCGCGCTGCGCAGGATCACCCGCCGTGCCGGGCAGCTCCGGCCCCGGCAGCGCGCCTCGATTCTCGAGCCTCGCGGCGCACGGATCGTGAGCAGGGCGATGCGGGCGCCGATCGAGGTGACGCTGCCGCGGATGCGCACGACCGGGAACGGCGTCAGCAGGCGCGCGCGCGGCGAAGCGGGTGCTCCTGTGTCGGGCAGCCGGATCGGCGCAGACGTGCTCGCCGTGCCCGTGCCCGTGCCCGTGCCCGTGCCCGTGCCCGTGCCCGTGCCCGTGCCCGTGGCCGCGGGGGTGGGGGCCGCAGCGGCCGGTGCCGGATCGGGCGGTCCGAACACCTGGGCGCTCCAGAACGAGATGCCCTTGTCGGCGTTGGCCTTGGCGAGGCCCGCCACACGTACGTAGCGCGCCGCCGTGGCCGCGAACGCCGTGCGCCTCAAGCCCGGCGAGGCGATCTGCTGGGAGGCGACGACCGTGAACGCCGAGCCGTCGAGCGAGGTCGCGATCTGGTAGCTGCTCGCGTAGGAGTCCTCCCAGTCGATCAACACGCTGTCGACGAGGCGGGGCGAGCCGAGGTCGACCTGCCACGCGGGCTGCGGGTCGGCGAACGCCGCGCCCCAGCGCGTGCTCGAGTTGCCGTCGGTGCCCTTGCCCGGGGTGCACGGGATGCACGTCTGGCTGGGGGCGAGGTCGCTCGTCCGCTGCACGCTCGAGGACGTGGCGGGCCGGTTGAGCGCCTTGTCGACGCCGGCCTGCGCGATCGCGGCCGGCGCCAGCAATGCCAGGCCGATCACGCCGACGATGCAGCCGCGGCCGATTGGCATCCTCCCGATCCGCCTCATCCGAGGGGGAAGGGTAGTCGCCGCCGCGCGCTGCCGCCTCAGCCGAGCACCGGCTCGAACCCCTCACCGCGCCGGCCCGCGAGCCCGAGCGCCGGCAGCTCGACCAGGCCCGCGGCGTCGGTCACCTCGCCGATCACCGCGGCCCGGGGATGGTGGCCGGCGAGCAGCTCGACCGCGGCCGAGGCATCGGCCGCGGCGACGACGCAGCAGAAGCCACAGCCCATGTTGAACACCTCCCACAGCTCGCTCTGCTCGACGCTCGCGCGCGCAGCGATCAGCGCCAGGATCGGCGGCAGGGGCAGCGGCGAGTCGATGCGGTAGCCGACGTCGGCATCGAGCCGGCTGAGGTTGAGCAGGCCGTCGCCCGTGATGTGGGCGAGTCCGCGCACGTCGAGGCCCGAGCCGAGCAGGGCGAGCACGGCGCGCACGTAGATCACGGTGGGCTCGAGCAGCGCGTCGCCCACCGTCGCTCCGGCAAGCTCGGGGGGCGACTCCTCGAGGTGCGGCAGCACCTGCCGCGCGAGCGTATAGCCGTTCGAGTGGACACCGCTCGAGGGCAGACCGATGACGGCGTCGCCGGGCTCGATGCGCGCGCCGGTGACGAGGCGGTCGAGCGCGACGGTCCCGAAGCATGCGCCCGCGAGGTCGAACCCGTACGGGGACGGATGCCCGCGGATCAGCTCGGGGAGCTCCGCGAGCTCGCCGCCCGGGATCTCGATGCCCGCAAGCTCTGCGCCGCGCTTGAGCCCCACGCCGATCTGGCGCAGCACGTCCGGGTCGGCGCGCTCGACGGCGATGTAGTCGAGCAGGGCAAGCGGGCGGGCGCCGACGCAGACGAGGTCGTTGACGTTCATCGCGACGCAGTCGACCCCGACGGTGTCGAAGCGCCCGAGCTGCTCGGCGACGATCACCTTGGAGCCGACGCCGTCGGTGGAGAGCGCGATGCCGGTCTGCTCGTCGAGGCGAAGGACGCTCGCGTAGTGGCCCGACGCGAGCACCGAGCGCGATCTCTCGCCGTGGTCGATCGTCCTCAGCACGGCAACGAGCGCGTCGACGGCGGAGCCCGCCCGGCGGGGATCGACTCGCGCGTCGATGTCGGCGGCGTTCATCGCGACAATTCAAGCGCAAGCCGCGGCGCTAGCCCGCGGGGGCGGGGTCAGCGCCTGAGCGCCAGCACGCGCACGAGCCGGATGCGCTCGCCGCTGGCTTGCGCGAGCGTCACCACGAGCCGCGCTCGTACGCCGCTGAGCCGCGCTCGGGGCGCACGCGCAGCCCGCGCCAACCGCACCGACACGACCACCGAGCCCGGGCCCGCTCCCCGGGCGGAGCCTGCGCCGATCACGCGTGGCAGCCGCCGGCGCCGAGCCGTGCGCCGGTCGAGCACGAGCCGGGCCGAGACGTCGCACGCGGCCGCGCACGACACGCGCGGGCGCAGCCCGCTCCGCGCGATCGAGCGCAAACGCTGCCGCCGGGCGATCGACAGCGACCCGTTCACCGCCGGCCGGCCGCCGCTCGGCTGCGGATCGGGCGCCGGCGCGGCGGGGCTCGAGGCCGCTGCTACGCCGGCCGGCAGCGCGCCGCTCGGCGGGATCGCGAGCGTGTTGCGGGCGTTCAGGCGGCCACCGCTTGCAAGCGAAGAGAACGCCGCCTTGACGTCGACACCGCCCAGGATCGCGCGCTTGAGCTCGGCGACCGTGGCGCTCGGGTAGCGCGCCAGGTAGAGCGCCGCCACCCCGGTCACGTGCGGGGTGGCGAACGAGGTGCCGTCGGCGACCCCGTGCCCACCGCCCGGAATCGTGCTCCACACGCCCTGGCCCGGCGCGGCGAGGTCGACGTTCACGCGGCCGTAGTTGGAGAACGGGGCGAGACGGTCGTCCGGGCTGCTCGCCGCGACGCAGACGATGTTCGCCGACGGGTACGCGCACGGATAGTCGCCGGCGCCGTCGCTGCTCGTGGCGCCGTTGGCGGCGGCGAAGACGAACAGCACGCGGGGTGCCGCTGCGATCGCGTCGCTCTCGGCGCGCGTGGGGGTGGGGTCGCCGAACGATCCGTTGTAGACGCGCGCCCCCCGCGCAGCGGCGTAGGCGAACGACCGCACCGCCGCGGCGCTCGTCAGGCTGAGGTCGCCGAGTCGCAGTGCCATCAGGCGTGCGTTCCAGCTGACGCCGGCGACCCCGAGGCCGTCGTTGCCACGCGCTCCGATGATCCCCGCCACCCTGGTGCCGTGCCCGGCCACATCGGTCGGGTTCGCGTCGCCGTCCACGAAGTCCGCCGAGCTGGAGTCGACGTTCGCCGCCAGATCGGGATGGGCGCGGTCGATGCCGGAGTCGCCGATCGCGACGGTGACCTGCGGGCTGCCGGTGGTCAGATCCCACGCCTCCGGCGCGTCGATGTCGGCATCGGGCGCGCCGAGCGCCTGGCCGGTCGTGGCCGGGAACGCCTGGCCGCTGTTGTCGAGGCCCCATGAGCGGCCGAGCAGGGGGTCGTTGGGCAGCACGCGCGCGTGGCGGTACCGGTTGGGCTCGGCGTAGAGCACCGCGGGGTCGCGCTCGAGCTCTGACACCGCCTCCTCCACGGCGGCGCCCGCGGGCAGGTCGAGCAGCTGGAGTCCCCGCACCGGCAGCGAGTCCTCGACCACGGCGCCGAGGTCGGCTCGCACATCCGAGCGCGTGGCCGGCTCGACGCCGGCCTTGAAGCGCACCAGCACCTTGCCCGGCACCACGCCTGCGCCCGGGGCAGCGGAAGCGGCGCCGGGCCAGAGCAGAACGAGCATCCACGCCGCAACGCCGGCACGGCCGAAGCCAGTACGGAGCCTGCTCACCCGGCGGTCCTCCTTGATCGCCATTTGCCCCCACGCGTCGGCCCCTGCGACAGCGAACCAGCGCCGGAGGTTACCCGTTATGCGCCGTCAGCGGCGTCCGCTCACCAGCGCGAGCACGCCGAGCGCGACGCGGTAGGCGGCGAACGGAGCGTATGAGCGAGCCTCGTCCATGCGACGGACCAGTCGAAACGACAGCAGCGTGGAGGCGAAGGCCGTCGCGGCGCCCGCGACGAACGCCACACGCAGCTCGCCGGCGAGGCCGCTCCGCGACAGCCGGACCGCCTTCAGGAGCGTGGCGGCGACGATGATCGGAAGCGCCGCGTGGCGCGACAGCCGGTTGGCAGCGCCGCGCTCGAAGCGCAGCAGCCGCAGCGCGGTCAGCGTGCCCCCGTTGCGCGAGACGCCGGGGGCGAGCGCCGCGGCCTGTCCGAGGCCGATCGCCAGGTGGTCGAGCGCGCCGGCCTGCGCCTGAGACCTGACGGCGGGGCTGCGGTCGGCGGCGGCCAGTGCGAGCCCGGCGACGACCTGTGCCAGCGCGACGGCATCGGGGGAGCCGAGCCGCTCCTCGATCGTCTGCTCGAACGCGGCGGCGGCGGCCGCGGGCGGGAGCAGCGCGAGCGCGACCCCGGCCACCCGTCTGCCGTCGAGCGAGCGCGTCACCTGCGCGACCTCGTCGCGCAGGGCGATCACGAGCGCCAGCGCGGTGCCGGCGTGAAGCGCGACCTCGAACGCCTTGCGCAGGTCCGCGTTCAGGCGCCCGTAGCTCCACCCGAGCAGCTCCGGCACGAGCGCTATGTGCCCGGAGCTCGAGATCGGCAGCAGCTCGGCCGGACCCTGGAGGGCGCCGAGCACGGCAGCCTGCCGGATCGAGAGCCGGCGTGCGGGGAGCGACATGAGGGCGTCGCTAGGGTAGCGAGCCGTGCCGGTGCCGCTGTTTGCGACCTCGCTCGACCCCTACCAGGCGGCGATCGGGGAGCGGCTGGCCGAGGTGGCCCGCTCGGGCCGCTACATCCTCGGGCCCGAGGTCGAGGGCTTCGAGCGCGAGTTCGCGGCCTATCTCGGGGTCGAGCACTGCATCGGCGTGGCCAACGGCACCGAGGCGCTCACGATCGCCCTGCGCGCGCTGGGCGTCGGCTCAGGCGACGAGGTCGTGCTCCCCTCCTTCACCTTCTACGCGACGGCCGAGGCGGTCGTCAACGCGGGCGCGCGGCCAGTCTTCTGCGACATCGACCCCGACAGCTTCTGCGTCACGCGCGCGACCGTCGAGAGCGCGCTGAGCGAGCGCACCAAGGCGATCGTGCCGGTGCACCTGTTTGGCAACCTCGCCCCGATCGAGGACCTGCGCAGCCTCGGCCCGCCGGTGCTCGAGGACGCGGCGCAGGCGGCCGGCGCCGCGGTCCACGAACGTCGCGCCGGATCGCTCGGCGACGCCGCGACGTTTTCCTTCTTCCCCTCGAAGAACCTCCCGTGCCTCGGCGACGGTGGGGCGATCGTGACCCGCGATCCCGACGTCGCCGAGCGCGCGCGGCGGCTGCGCTTCCACGGCTCGACGGACAAGCAGACGTTCGTGGACGTCGGGTACAACTCGCGCCTCGACGCGCTCCAGGCGGCCGTGCTGCGGCTGCTGCTGCCGGAGCTCGACGGCTGGAACGCGGCCCGCGCGGCCGCGGCGGCCGCCTACGAGCGCCACGGCCTGGGCAGGCTCGTCTCGCTGCCGCGGCCGACCGCGGGCGCGCGCCACGTCTACCACCTCTACGTGGTTCGCCACGAGCGTGCGGACGAGCTGGCGGCGGCGCTCGCGCGAGCAGGGATCGGGACGCGCGCCTACTACCGCCGCCCCGTGCACCTGCAGCCTGCGATGGCCCCCTTCGACGGCACGCCCCCGCCAGGAGGCCTCGGCGGCACCGATGAGGCCGCCCGCACCCACCTCGCGCTGCCGATGGGACCCGACTTGGACGAGCAGGCGATCGCGGCGGTGGTCGAGGCGTGCGCGTCGCTGTGACCTCGGGCCGCTGGCAAAGCTCCTGCTAACGCGCCTAGACTGGTCGCGCCTGTGAGCCCCGCGCCCGACTCGATCCGCGCTCGTCTGGCCGCCTCGGTGAGCGCCCGCCGCCTCGTGCAGGTGGCGATCGACGCCGGGCTCGTCGCGTTCGCATACTGGCTCGCCTTCCAGCTGCGCTTCGACGTCGGCGTGCCGCCGCGCTACGAGCGGCTGCTCGAGTCGACCTTCCCTGCCGTCGTGATCGGCAAGCTCGCGATCTTCGCTCTCTTCGGGCTCTACCACAAGCTCTGGCGCTTCGTCGACGGGAAGGACTTCGGCGCGATCGCAAGGGCTGTCGTGCTCGCCAGCCTGGCGCTCGTCGGCGGGCTGTTCCTGTTCTCTCCCACCGACCCGCCGCGCGGCGTGATCGCGCTCGACTTCCTGCTCACGCTTGCGCTCGTGGCGGCGTCGCGATTCCTGGTCCGCGCGCTCAGCGAGCGGCGCTTCCGGTCGGTGGCGCTGCCGGCCGGCTCGCGCCGGGTGGTGGTCGTCGGCGCCGGCTTCGGCGGGCAGTCGGTCGTGCGCGAGATGCGACTGA
>Ga0136630_1000815_pt1 | contig 12427 bp, 10 predicted proteins | sample AntDrymUQ5682106_2_FD_105496 | JGI IMG/M metagenome (GOLD analysis project Ga0136630, IMG submission 105496) | Polar desert sand microbial communities from Dry Valleys, Antarctica - metaG UQ568 (21.06) | ecosystem: Environmental > Terrestrial > Soil > Desert | place: Antarctica: Dry Valley...
AGAAGGCCGCCTCCCGTCTCGACACCCCTGCCAACCGGGCGTCGGCGGCATACACCAGTCTCCGGTCGCGGATAGCACGACCGGGGATCATCATCCCCTCGAGATGCCTGCCGCCACCGAGGACGACATCGCCGCGCCGCGCGAGTGGGTCGGTTGCCCCGACAGTGGTGACCCAGGGGCTCACGTGTGTGACGCCGCCAGGTCGAGGGCCCGTGTTGCCAGCAGACGCCGCGACGAAGACGCCAGCACCCGACGCGTGGAGGAACGCCAGCTCGACCACGTCGGTGACGGCGCCCTCGTCGCCACTGATGGGGTAGCTGAGGACATCCACCCCGTCGCTGACGGCCTGGTCGACGGCCTTGACCGTGTCGGCCGTCGTGCAACCGTCGTCATCGGGATCCGGAGCCAGCCAGCAGGCTTTGTAGACGGCCACTCCCGCAGCGGGTGCCGCACCTGAGATGCGGCCGAAGTCCTGGTCACCGACAGTCACCGCCACGCCAGGATTGCCCGCGGCGATGCCTGCGGTCTGCGAGCCGTGGCCGTGGGCGTCCCGAGGCGAGAGGTACTCGGAGTTGGAGAGAGAATCGGCACCGAAGCCCTCCACGAAGTAACGCGCCGACACGACCTTGGCGTCGCACGTCTCGGCCGGCCAGCGTTCGGCCGGCCGGCAGGCGCCCGTGAAGCCGGGGTAGCGCTCGGCCATCATCTGGGCGTCGGTCGGTAGACCCGCCAAGGATGGGTTCTCGGGCCAGATCCCGGAGTCGATCATCGCGATCACGACGCCGCGCCCGGCGTTCGCCGGTCCCCCGACCTGTGACCAGCGTCCAGGCGCTGTGAGGTCGTCGACCGAGGCAGCCGGGGACGAGGCGCCGTCGAGGTGCTGCTTGGTGCTGCGCTCGACGGTCAGCACCTGAGGCATCATGGACAGCTGCTTGACCTGGGCCTCGGTGAGCATGGCGGCGAACCCGTTGAGAACCGTGGTGTAGGAGTACACGACGCGGGCCTCGCCGATGGAGCTGAGCACACCGTCTTGCCGGCTCTCCAGCAAGGCGCGGTAAGCGCGCACCGTCGGCCGCGCAGCCGCGAATCGGGTGCCCTTCGTAGGGATGGTCGCGGCATAGCCGCTGATGGTGCCGGCGTACGTCGCCAACGGCACGTCACGCAGCACCACGAGGTAGAGGCGGCTCGGGGCGTCGCTGACCGGCACGGCAGGCGCCTGGTCAGCGCGACCAGGAGGGCCGGGAGAGCCGACAGCGCCGAGAGACGAGGTGGCCACGAGAGCGCACACGGCGGCAAACGTCGCCACCATGTGCCTCACCACGGGCAACCTCCGCTCCGACTCCGCAAGACATCAGCACGACCGAGGCAGGGCCACCCGGTCGGTCTCGCTACAGTCTAGTGGTGACCCCTGAGCCCGTCGTCGGTTTCGACCTGGGCGTGACCTTGGAGGAGGCGCAGGCGGAGCGCGTCCTGAGGCTTCGGCTGGCGGATCTGGATGCGTGTCTGCGTGGGCTGGTGAGTGTGGCAGTCGCCTTCAGCGGTGGTGCCGACTCGGCCTTCCTTCTCGCGGCGGCCGTTCGGTCGCTCGGGACCGAACGCGTCGTGGCCGTCACAGCCGTGTCATCGAGCCTCCCCGTCGCTGAGCTCGACGCAGCTCAGGCGTACGCGCGGGAGCTCGGAGTACGCCATCTGACCCCACCGACGTACGAGATGGAGCGGGACGGATATCGCGCGAACGCGGGCGACCGCTGCTATTTCTGCAAGGCCGAGCTCGTCGACGTGCTGAGCCCGCTGGCAGCCGAGCTGGGGCTCGCGGCGGTGGTGACCGGAACCAACGCCGACGACGCGCGCGCCGGCTTCCGGCCAGGCATCAGGGCGGCATCCGAGCGGGGCACCGTGACGCCGCTGCTGGACGCCGGCCTGACGAAGGCCCAGATCCGCCTCGTCTCGCGACGGTGGGGCCTCACGACCTGGAACAAGCCAGCTGCCGCCTGCTTGTCGTCGCGGATCGCCTACGGCATCGAGGTCAGCCCGACACGGTTGGCCCGCGTGGAGAGCGCCGAGGTCGCGTTGCGGACCCTGCTCGCCGAGCGCGGACTGGAGATGCGCGACCTCAGGGTCCGGGACTTGGGTGACCGAGCCAGCGTTGAGCTCGACGCCGCGCTGGTCGAGACGATCTTCGGGTCCCACGAGCTGGGGGCCGCCGTCGTGGACGCGGTGACCGGCTGCGGATTCCCTGCTGCCGCGGTCGATCCGGCCGGCTTCAGGTCGGGATCGATGAACGAGCTGCTTGCCGCGCCTGAGCGGTTCCGCTGAGGCGGTAGTCTGGGTGACTGCCCGAAGCGGGCTCACCGCAGTTCTGGTCGCGTCAGCGTTCGACGCACAACTCTCGCGAGGTTCACAGTGGCAACGGGCAAGGTCAAGTGGTACGACACCGAGAAGGGTTTCGGCTTTCTCACCACCGACGATGGCGGGGACGTGTTCGTCCGCTCCGACGCGCTCCCGGCCACGGTGACGAGCCTCAAGTCCGGCACCCGGGTGGAGTTCGGGCTGGTGCAGGGACGCAGAGGTGACCAGGCGATCCAGGTCAGCGTGCTCGATCCGACTCCATCGGTGTCGAAGGCGATGCGCAAGAAGCCCGAGGACATGGTCAACATCGTCGAGGACCTCATGAAGCTGCTCGAGAGGCTCGAGGAGACCTACCGCCATGGCCGTCACGTCGAGCCACGATCAGCCAAGCAGACCGCAGCACTGCTCCGAGCGCTCGCCGGCGAGCTCGAGCTCTAGGGTCCGTTCGGGGACACGAGCGCCGGCACTGGTGTCGCGGCCGGCTCACGCCACACCGGGGCGGCGTCCAGCAGCCCTGCGCCTCCCTACGGCGAGCCCACGGAGCACGAACACGAGCCAGGCGATGAGAAGCCCGGCGATCACGAACAGACCGAGCTGGGCGATCAGCGGCATGACGACCCCGACGAACCCACCGATCACCCAGGACAGCTGGAGCAACGTCTCCGAGCGCGCGAAGGCACTCGTCCGCACCCGCTCGGGCACCTCACGCTGGATCAGCGCGTCGAGCGACAACTTGCCCAGCTGCTGACCGAGCCCGGCCACCAGGGCCAGCACCATCGCCGGGATCAGGCCGAAGAAGAACGCTGCATAGACGGCTGCTGCGGCGTCAGCGACCAGCACGATGACCACGATCGACTCCGGCTTGCGGTCCTTGAGCATTGACCCGAGCGCCGTGCCGACCATGCTGCCGAGGCCGACCGAGCCGATGACGAGGGCCAGCAGCAGGTTGCGCCGGTCCTCCCACCCCTCGATGGGCTCCTCGCGGAGCAGGAATGCCATGAACATGGTGAGGAAGCCCGACAGCACGCGCAGCCCGGCATTGCACCGCAGGGCGGTGACGACGAGCGGATGGATGGAGATACCTCGTCGTCGCGAGTCGGTGACATCGCGCATGCCGACCTGCTCCTCACCCGCGGAGGAGTCGACCCGGCTGGGCAGCAGGATCGCCAAGACGGTGCCGCCGGCGAACACCAGCGCGGCAAAGCGCAGCGACCACTCAGGTCCGATGAGCGACAGCGAGGTGGCGATCGGCCCGGAGATGGCCGCCCCCGCGATGCTGGCGATGGAGATGCGCGAGTTCGCCTTGACGAGGCTCAGGCCGGAGGGGAGCAACCGGGGCACTGTCGCGGCGCGGGTGACGCCGTACGCCTTTGATGCGACAAGGCAGGTGAGCGCCGCAGGGAACAGCCAGGGCGACTGGTTGGCCACAGCCCCGGCCAGCGCCCAGCAACCGAACGACCGAACGGCGAAGGTGACGCCGATCGACCATCGCCGACCGTGGCGAAACCTGTCGAGGAAGGGTCCGATCAGCGGGGCGACCAATGCGAACGGCAGCATCGTGATGCCGAGGAACAGTGCGATCTCCCCTCGGGCCTCATCGGTGGGGACTGCGAAGAACAAGGTGCCCGCCAGGGACACGGCAAGTGCCGCGTCGCCGGCGGCGTTGAAAGCGTTGAGCTCGAGCAGCCGGGCCAGGCCGGACTCTCCGGCACCGCCTGAGTGCGATGCGCGCCGTGCCACCCGCACAGCGCCGCCTGCGGCTCTGCCGGAGAAGGCGGCTGCCCGCTTCCCGGCGGTAGCCGCCCTGCGGGCGCGATCGGCAGCGGTCGGCCCCCGGCTGCCCGCGAGGTGACCCGCCTGTCCGTCGTCGGGGCGGGAGGGGCTGCCGGTGTCTGGTCGCTCGCCCGATGCACGCTTGCCTCCGGTGCGTCGGAGTCGGCTCGGGTCGTCGGGATGCACGGTCCTATACTGCCTTGCCGGCGGTTTGGCATCGGTCAATGCTCGGCACCGATTGGTCACCGTGTCGGATGTGCATGAGAATGGGGCGGTGACCACCGAAGTGAAGTCCCGCAAGGCAGACGCCACCCTCGCAGCGGCGGTGGACATCGCACGCACCGTGCTGCTCGAGGAGGTTCCCGAGAGCCACGTCGGTCAGCACCGTGGCATGGCGGTCGGCGGTGAGCGGGTCGTCACGCACTTCTTCGCCTGTGCTCAGCCTGGGTATGTCGGATGGCGTTGGGGCGTCACCCTGGCTCGGGCGCCCCGGCAGAAGCACGTCACTGTCAACGAGGTGACAATGCTCCCTGGTGATGAGTCGTTGGTGGCGCCGGACTGGGTGCCGTGGAAGGACCGGCTTGCCAAGGACGACCTCGGCCCCGGCGACCTCAACCCGCGGCCGGCTGTCGACGAGCGGCTCGTCCCGGGCTACCTCGTGGGCGACTCCGCCCTCGATGAGTCGACGGCCCGCGAGCAGCGGGAGGTGGCGCGCGAGATGGGTCTCGGTCGCGAGCTCGTCCTGTCGATCGAGGGCCGCGACGCGGCGGCTGAGCGGTGGTATGCCGGGGACCACGGACCGGAGGCGCCGATCGCGAGAGCAGCTCCCGGGCATTGTGCGACGTGCGGGTTCTTCTTGCGCATGAGCGGGCCGCTGTCTCGCGTCTTCGGGGTGTGTGCCAACGGCTCAGCGCCGAATGACGGTGCCGTCGTGTCGCTCGACCACGGGTGCGGGGCTCACTCCGACCTGGTGGAGGAGCCGTCCGAGAAGCAGTCATCGAGTGCGGAGCACGCATTCGACACGATCACGTGGGACACCTGGGGCGACAGCGACCTGGAGATCATCTCCCGCTGAACTCAAAGTCGCGCAGGGCCGAGGACCTACCTACCTGCTTGGGTCGGTCGGGGCCGACGGCTCTTCAAAGAGCGCAGCGAAGACCCGAGGGCGCCCTCGTCGGGGCCGAGGACAGGCGTCCGAGCCGGCCCTGTCAGAGGCCGGCAGCGCCCAACGGGCTCGTCTCGACCTCTCGTGGCGGGCGCTCGGACAGATGGCGCCGGCGCCGACGGCAGTACTCCACCCCGATCAGCCCGAGCCCGACGCCCGCAACGCAGGTCCACACCCACCAACCACGGCCGTTGTCGTCGAGGGTGGAGTAGAACGGCAGCAGTGCGACGGCGGCCACGAGCCACAGGAGTGCTCCCACGGCGATCGTCCGAGTCCCGGTGACGTCGAGCGGCTGGACCTGCGCGGTGACATAGGTGCGCTGCCTGATCTCGATCGACTCGATGGGCGGTCGACCACCGAACGGGTCGGGATCGTGCATGGCGTTGATCTCGCGCATCCGGTCCACCGGGTGAGGGCGCCCGCGCGGGGCGCGACCAGCGACGTCTGCGCGGCGGTCGCGGCGGCCGCTCCGCCCTGTCCCCTTCGCCACGACACGTAGCCTACGCCCGAAGTCTCGCCGTGGCCGGGCGCTTGCCTCTACGCTGGCGGCTGTCATACCCGGTGGAAGCAAAGGGAGAAGGCAGTGAGCGACGCCAAGGGCGCAGGGAACAAGGGCAGACGACCGGCGAACAAGGGAGCTCAAGGGGCGAAGCGTCAGGCTCCGCCTGCATCGGGCATGGACAAGTACTTCCGGATCACCGAGCGCGGTTCGACCGTCAGCAGGGAGATCCGCGGCGGCCTTGTCACGTTCTTCACGATGGCCTACATCGTCGTACTCAACCCGATCATCCTCGGGCAGGCACTTGACGTGAACGGCAGCTCGATCACCGGTGGCCCGGAGGCGGACACCGCCCAGATCGCCGCCGTCACCGCCCTGGTCGCCGGGGTGTTGACGATCTTGATGGGCGTCGTCGCCAACTACCCCCTCGCTTTGGCGACCGGGCTCGGTCTCAACGCCTTCGTCGCCTTCGGAGTCGCCTCCCAGATGACCTGGGCGGACGCGATGGGACTGGTCGTGCTCGAGGGTCTGGTCATCTTGGTCCTTGTGCTGACCGGTTTCCGGAAGGCGATCTTCCAGGCAGTGCCTGCCCAGCTCAAGGTCGCGATCAGTGTGGGAATCGGTCTGTTCATCGCTCTCATCGGACTTGTCGACGCTGGCGTCGTACGCCGCACGGACGCGCCGCCGGTGCCGGTGCAGCTGGGTCTCGGCGGCTCCTTGTCCGGATGGCCGGTGCTGGTCTTCGTAGTCGGCCTGATCTTGATGATCGTCCTCTACGCGAGGCGCGTGAAGGGTGCGATCCTGATCTCGATCGTCGCGACCACGATTCTCGCGATCATCGTCGAAGCGGCCGCCAAGATCGGGCCTACGGTAGGACCGGACGGTGCGTTCAACCCCAAGGGTTGGAACCTGACAGTGCCCGCCTGGCCTGACACACTGGTGGACTTCCCCGACTTCTCACTGCTCGGCAACTTCTCCCTCTTCGGATCGTTCGAGTCGGTGGGTGTCGTGGTTGCACTGCTGCTCGTCTTCACCCTCCTGCTCGCGGACTTCTTCGACACCATGGGCACCATGACGGCGATCGGCGCAGAGGCGGGCCTGCTCGACGAGCGAGGTAACCCGCCGAACACGCAGCGGATCCTGATCGTCGACTCGATCGCCGCTGCCGCCGGAGGCGCTGCCTCGGTGTCCAGCAACACGTCGTACATCGAGTCGGCCTCCGGTGTCGGTGAAGGTGCGCGCACGGGTCTTGCGAGCGTGGTCACGGGGGTGCTCTTCCTGCTGACGACGTTGTTCGCCCCGATCGTGAGGATCATCCCGAACGAGGCGGCGGTGCCGGCTCTCGTGGTCGTCGGCTTCCTCATGATGACCCAGGTGAAGAACATCGACTGGGACGATATGGAGATCGCGATCCCGGCGTTCCTGACGATCATCTTGATGCCGTTCACCTACTCCATCTCGGTGGGGATCGGTGCCGGCTTCATCGCGTACGTCGTCCTCAAGGTCGCTCGTGGCAAGTTCGCCCAGGTCCATCCCCTGCTCTGGGTGGTCGCCGCGTTGTTCGTCGTGTACTTCGCGATCGACCCGATCACGCGCGTCCTCACCTGACGCTCCTCGTTGGAGTCGACCGGACACCTCTTGTCCCCCGAATCTGCCGTCCAGACCTGCCAAGACGCGCGTGAGGCGGTGTTCGGCTGGAGTGCCTAGGGCGTTTTAGTTAGCACTGCTAATGAGTTATGCTAAGGAGTATGCCGACGGACGTCATCAAGATCGCCAGGACGGACGCCGGACTCGCGAGTGCACTCCGGGTCTCGGTGATGCGCCTGTCGCGGCGCCTGCGCAACGAGCGAGACGCGAGCGACGACCTGACAGCGAACCAGCTCGCTGTCCTGGGCACGTTGTGGCGCCGGGGAGCACTGACGATCGGCGAGCTGGCCGCGCTGGAGAAGGTCCAGCCTCCGTCGATGACGCGAACGGTGGACTGTCTCTGCGCGAAGGGCCTGGTCGCCCGGGCACCGCACGACCAGGACCGCCGACTGGTGGTCGTGGCACTGACCGCGACCGCCGACGCCGTGATCCAGGAGTCCCGTCGGCGCAAGGAGGCCTGGCTCAACCTCCGACTCAAAGAGCTGACCGTCGCCGAGCGGCGCACCCTGCGAGACGCCGCACCCATCCTCGAGCGCCTCTCGCAGGCATGAGCCCCACGTTCCAGGCGCTCGCGGTACGCAACTTCAGGGTCTACTCCGGCGGCAGTCTCATCAGCAACACGGGCACCTGGATGCAGCGTGTCGCCCAGGACTGGCTGGTCCTTCAGCTGACCGCGTCCGGTGCCGCTCTCGGCATCACCACCGGCCTGCAGTTCCTGCCCTTCCTGCTGGTGACGCCGTTCGCCGGGCTCCTCGCCGACCGCTACTCCAAACGTCGCCTGATGATGGTCACCCAGGGCTCGCTCCTCGTCACGTCCGCCATCCTCGGTCTTCTCGCGGTCACCGGCAGCGCACAGGTGTGGCACGTCTGGGTGCTGGCCTTCCTCTTCGGCTGCGGGACCGCGACGGACACCCCGGTGCGGCAGTCGTTCGTCATCGAGATGGTGGGCCGGGACAACCTGCCGAACGCTGTGGGACTCAACTCGGCGTCGTTCAACATGGGACGGATCGCGGGACCGGCGGCCGCCGGCTTCCTCATCGCGGCGCTTGGCGGCGGTGTGCGCGCGACTGGTGTTGTCATTCTGCTGAACGCGTTCAGCTACCTCGCGGTGATCTACTCGCTACGAATCATGCAAACGGCAGAGCTGCAGACGTCGGTCCCATTACCGCGTGCCAAGGGCGCCCTGCGCGACGGGGTCCGCTACATCCGCAAGAGCCCGACGCTGATCTTCGTGTTCGTCGTCGCCTTCTTCGCCGGCACGTTCGGGCTCAACTTCCAGATGACGAGTGCGTTGATGGCGACGAGCGTCTTCGACAAGGGCGCGGCCGAGTACGGACTGCTGGGCACGATCATGGCGGTCGGCGCATTGGGTGGCGCCTTGCTTGCGGCCCGACGCGGCTTCCCCCGGAGGTTGCTGCTCGTCCTCGCGCCGACGTCGTTCGCGGTGGTGGAGATCGTGGCAGGGCTGATGCCGACGTACTGGACGTTCGCGCTCATCCTGCCGCTGCTGGGAATCACGTCGCTGACGATGATGAACTCCCTTCAGACGGTCGTCCAGATGTCGGTCGACACCGACATGCGCGGGCGGGTGATGGCGCTCTACATGATGGTCCTGATGGGCGGGACACCGTTCGGGGCACCGGTGGTCGGCTGGGTGGGTGAGACCTTCGGGGCGCGGTGGACGTTGATCGGCGGGGGAGGGGCCACCTTGCTGGCGGTGCTGTGCGCCGCCGCCTGGCTGGTCAAGGTCGAGGACGTGCACCTGCGCGACGTGCCGTTGCGCGACACCAGGGTCGCCGCCTGAGTGCGGCCGTCCCGGCGGGTCGGCTGCTCAGCGGGGGTGCACTCTCGCCACTGTCGGCAGCAGATGGCACGATTTCGACATGCCTGCCCACCGACTGGATCCTGATCGCTACTTCACCCTGATCGACGACGACACCGAGCGGTTGACAGCGCTGGGCGAGCGCGGTCTCCAGGCACCCGTCCCCTGTCTTGACGGCTGGGACGTTGCCGAGGTGCTCTGGCACGTCGCCGTGGTGTATGAGCACAAGGTGCGGGTGATGGCCGACAACGCCTGGCCGGACCCGTGGCCGCCGGCCGACTTTGAGGACAAAGCCGAGATCGAGTTCCTGCGCCAGGCCAAGGCGGATCTCTTCGAGGAGTTCTCCCGCCACGCCCCCGACGAGCAGACGACGACGTTCTCGGCCGACGACAACACGATCGCATTCTGGATCAGGCGGATGGCGCTCGAGGTCGCCGTCCACCGCTATGACGCCGAGTTGGCCCACGCCGACCCCACGCCGATCCCCGACGACGAAGCGCTCGACGGTGTCGACGAGCTGCTCCACGTCATGCTGGCGACCGACAAGTCGGCCGACGTCTCGACGCGGTCCCCCGTCGACGCCCTGGTGGCGGTGGAGTCAGCCGGCAGGCGGTGGGTGTGCGATGTGCGGGCGAACAGGCTCACGGTGTCCGACGACGGTTCGACGGCGGCTGCTGCCACGGTCTGTGGTGAGCCGATGGCCGTCTTCCTCTGGCTCTGGGGTCGCGTCGACGACCACTCCGTGGAGCTGTCCGGAAGGAGCGAGATCATGGCCGCGTTCCGCGACCGAATCGCCGAGCGCACGCAGTGAGCCGGTAGCGTCGCGGGGGTGCATCCCCGCTACCGCCGTCTGGTCATCCCGGGTGCCCTCCTCATCCTCCTCGTGATCGTGATCGTGGCGGCGGTCTGGTGACCGCCGCCGCTGCTGCATCCGAGGAGGAGTCGCTGGCCGCGGTCCGGGCGTTCGTGCTCGACGACGGTCGGCTCGTGCGAGCCGTCGCCTCGGGGCGCCGACGCAACACGACGGTGCCGTACCGGCGGATCGAGCTGCGCTATGTCGACGTGAGGGCGGGACGCCGGCTCCAGGTGACGTCGTACGACGAGACACAGTCACACACCCGCAACGTGGACGTCGGTGCCGCGGCTGCCACTGTCGTCGACGAGCTGCTCGCGCAGCCCTTCAGCCATTGGCATGTGGACGGTCGCGACGAGACGGTGCAACTGCGCTTCACCAAGAGGGGGCGCGCTCTCTTGCACCGGGCAGCGAAGTGCGAGCCGGTCGAGGTCGACCACGCGCACGACCGGGTGAAACGCCGCCGCCTCGACGAGTCCGACCCGCTGTTCGCCGCGCTCGGTATGACGACCGCCGATGGCTCCATCAAGCCCAGTCGGAGGTCGAAGTTCCGCCAGGTGCAGGATCTGCTCAACGTCCTCGACCCGGTGGTCGCCGACGCCGTCGCACGGGGGCCGGGGGCTGCAATGTCGAGCGGGCGGCCCCTGCGCGTCGTCGACCTCGGCTGTGGCAACGCCTACCTGACCTTCGCGGCGTTCCGTTACCTGACCGAGGTCAAGCAGGTGCCGACGCGGGTCACGGGCGTCGACGTGTCGGCAACGGCGAGGGCGCACAACGACGACGTCGCGGCGAAGCTGGCCGTCTCCGGGCGGATCGACTTCGTCGCCGGCACGATCGTTGATGTCGAGCTGCCGGAGCATCCCGATCTCGTGCTGGCTCTGCACGCGTGCGACACCGCGACCGACGACGCGCTCGCGCGGGCAGTGCGGTGGAAGGCCCCGGTCATCATCGCCGCTCCCTGCTGTCATCACGACATCCAAAGGCAGCTCGCCGCGAACCCGCCGCGAGACCCTCACCGTCTCATCACCCGGCACGGCATCTTGAGTGAGCGTCTTGCCGACGTGCTGACAGATGCCTTCCGCGCCGCCGTGCTCAGACTGGCGGGGTATCGCGTCGAGGTCATGGAGTTCGTTGACTCGCGGCACACGCCGCGCAACGCGCTCATCCGCGCCGTACGCACTGGCGCACCGGCGGAGCGGGCGGTGATCGACGACTACCACGCGCTGTGCCGCCAGTGGCGGGTCCGTCCCGTGCTCGCCCAACAACTCGTCGACATCCACCCGGTCCTGAGGGCGGAGGCGTGAACAACCCCGCGACGTGGTCGCGCCTGGCCGCGCCCGCCGTGCTTGCCCTGATGTTTGCCACCGCGGGAGCGGGAGCCGTGTCGGGCCCGGCGGCATACGCCGATGATGACGGGCAGCGACACCGAGTGTTCCGCATCAACAGCATGGAGATCACGGAGTCGAGCTCGCTGTTCGTCAGCACCGCACACCCGGGGCTCGTCTACACGACCAACGACTCCGGGGACACGCCAACGATCTACGTGCTGGACGCCGACAACGGGGCGCTCGTCGGGCGGACGACGCTGTCAGGCGTCGACGCAGTGGACGTCGAGGCGCTCGCCGGTGGCACGGATGGCCTGCTGGTGATGGCTGACATTGGGGACAACGACTCTGTTCGAGACAGCGTCAGCGTCTACCGGCTGCCGCAGCCCGAGTCCGGTCGCCGGACTGCGTCGGCCGAGCGGGTCGAGCTCGCGTACGTCGACGGCCCTCGCGATGCCGAGTCTGCTCTCTACGACGCCAGGACCGGGCGGATCTTCGTCGTGAGCAAGGAGTTGGCGGGCGCATCGGTGTATGTGACTCCTCGCAACGTCTTCGACCGGTCCCGCGCTCTGCTGCGGCGAGTTGCTGGAGCGCCTGCGCTCGCCACTGACGCGACGCTGCTGCCGGGTGCGAAGGGGGCAGTGGTCCGCACCTATGTGGGCGCGACCATCTACAGCTTCCCCTCATTCGAGCCCGTGGGGGCCATGCCGCTCCCGCGGCTGGAGCAGGGGGAGTCGATCGCGGCTCCACCGTCGGGCGCCGTCGTCTGGGTCGGCAGCGAGGGGGTGCGGTCGCCGGTGATCGCTGTTCTGCTGCCGAAACCGTCGCCGACCACACCGACCACGCCCACCACGCCCACCACTTCGCCGACCACGCCCACCACTTCGCCGACCACGCCGATCGCGCCGCCCACCACGCCCACCACTTCGCCGGCGACGCCCACCACTTCGCCGACCACGCCGATCGCCACGGCGCGGGCGCCGACCGGTGAGGA
>Ga0136630_1000816_pt1 | contig 12420 bp, 11 predicted proteins | sample AntDrymUQ5682106_2_FD_105496 | JGI IMG/M metagenome (GOLD analysis project Ga0136630, IMG submission 105496) | Polar desert sand microbial communities from Dry Valleys, Antarctica - metaG UQ568 (21.06) | ecosystem: Environmental > Terrestrial > Soil > Desert | place: Antarctica: Dry Valley...
AGGCAGTAGCCCTCGCGAGCCTGCTGCTCGGCCTGGGCCTCGAGCATCGCGAGTGCCTGGTCGCGGTCGCGGGCGCCGCCGTGCCAGGGCGCCACCCGCGGATCGGCCAGCTGGCGCGCGGCGAGATCCAGATGCGCCTCGACGTCGGGGACCTCGGCGCTCAGGCGCCGGGTCCGCGGGGCCGTCAACCGCTACGCCGGGTCCGGATCGGGGTCCGCTTCGAGCACGGCCTCGTGCTCGACGTGCTCGTCGTCACCCTGCTGCAGCGCGGCCGAGATCGAGCCGACCGGGCCGGTGTGATTGAGCGTCTGGAAGGCCTCGAGGGCATGATCGCGGGCGTCCTCGTCGATCGGCACGTCGTCTGAGATCCGTACCCACTCGGCGCCCTCGTACGGCTCCATGTTGAAGATCTCCTGGTCGATCGAAACCGAGTCGTCGACGACCACGACCACCTCGGTCTGCGGATTGAAGTAGGTCCCCGGGCGCACCAGGAGGTCCTCAACCTCGACGATGTGGCTGTCGCTGGATTCGGCCATATCCCGAAATCTAGTGCCTACGGGCGCTACTGGCCGAGGTTCTCGAGCTCGCGCAGCTGCCGCGCTACCTCGTCCTCGACGTCGAGCGGATCCTTGCCCTGGCGCAGGCGCCTGGCGTTGCGGGCGAGAACGAGCTGGCGGACCTCCTCGCGCAGCGCCGGATCCTCGCTGCCGGGGCTCGCCGGCGCCTCCTCCAGCAGGCGCCCGAGCTCGGAGTCGACGTCGAGTTCGGCCTCGCCGCGCGCCGACTGGCGGTAGGCCTTGGCCTCGAGCAGCTGGCGGATCTCCTGCTCGCGCTGCTGAGGCGAGGTCGACTCGGCGTCTGAGTCGCGTGCCTTCTGCGGCAGGTCGTCGTCGAACTCGACACCGAACTGGCCCTTGCCGATCTGGCGGAAGGCGTTGCCGGAGCCGACGGCGAAGGCGATCGCCGCGACCGGGACAGCGGCCAGCACGACGATCAGGATGACCTCGCCGTTGGAGACGGCGAGCAGCGGATCGAGTCCTCCAAACGTCACGCAGGGAGCCTAGATGAGCTACGCTTTCGGACCTTGACTGACCAGTCAATCGATACCTGCGACGCCCGCAAAGGAGACCACTGAAAGTGGATTTCACGCTGACTGACGAGCAGAAGGACCTGCGCGAGCTGGCGCACAACTTTGCCGAAAAGGACATCCGCAAGGTGGCCTGGGAGTTCGACAAGGAAGGCACATGGCCGCAGGAGATCATCGAGAAGGCCTGGGGAGTGGGGCTGATGAACACCCATGTCCCCGAGGAGTACGGCGGTCCCGGTCTCGACTACCTCTCCGGCTGCCTGATCGAGGAGGAGCTCGGCTGGGGTTGCTCTGGCATCGGCACGTCGCTTGCTGCCAACGGCCTGGCGATGACGCCCGTCGCCCTCGGCGGCTCCGACGAGATCAAGGCCCGCTACCTGGGAATGCTCTCCGAGGAGCCGAAGCTCGCCTCCTTCTGCCTGACCGAGCCCGACGCCGGCTCCGACGTCTCCGGGATGAAGACGACCGCGACCAAGCAGGGTGACAAGTACGTGATCAACGGATCCAAGTGCTTCATCACCAACGGCCAGTACGCCGACTGGTACACGGTCTACGCGAAGACCGACAAAGAAGCCGGCCACCGCGGGATCTCCGCCTTCGTGGTCCCCCGCGACGACACCGTCGTGATCGACAAGAAGGAGGACAAGCTCGGCCAGCGCGCCTCGAACACAGCCACGGTCACCTTCAACGAGACCGAGATCCCGGCCGACCATCTGCTCGGCGAGGAGAACAAGGGCTTCAAGCTGGCGATGATGACCCTCGACCGCACCCGGCCGGGGGTTGCGGCGTTGGCCGTCGGCATCGGCCGCGCCGCCTTCGAGTTCGCCTGCGAGTACTCGAAGGAGCGGGTTCAGTTCGGCGTCCCGATCGCGATGCACCAAGCGGTCGCCTTCATGATCGCCGACATGGCGACCAAGGTCGAGGCCGGCCGGCTGCTGACCTGGCAGTCCGCGGCGCTGCTCGACCAGGGGATCCGCAACACGCTCGCCTGCTCGCATGCGAAGCGCTTCGCCGCGGACTCGGCCATGGAGATCACCGTCGACGCGGTCCAGGTCTACGGCGGCTACGGCTTCATCAAGGACTACCCGGTCGAGAAGCTGATGCGCGACGCGAAGATCATGCAGCTCTACGAGGGCACCTCGCAGATCCAGCGCCTGGTGATCGCCAAGGAGGTGCTGATGGGCCGCAACGTCAACGAGCCGCTGCCCGAGCAGGTGAGCACCCAGAACGACGCCGCGGCGAAGGAGTCGGAAACCGCCGCAGCGGCCGTCTAGGCCCCGCCCCGCCCGCAGATCGCGCCCAGGGGGTTCCGCCAGTTCGCGGGCCCCCTGGTTCGTTCTAGCGCAGGTAGATCGGGTTCGAGTAGATCCAGGGGCGCAGGCGCCCGCGGAACTCGCGCCTGGCCTCGATCCGGTAGACCCCGGCTGCGGTTGCCGGATGCTCGATCTCGGTGCCCTCGCGCATGGCGACGACCTCGCCATCGCGCAGCAGCCGCAGCTCGCCGGGCGCCGGCAGGTGGGCGCGCATCCACCACTCGCCCGCGGGGCGCTCCTCGCCCATCAGCGCGAGGCCCGCGTCGCCCTCGGCCCAGAAGCGGAAGTCGCGCGTGGGGGCGATCGCGTCGACCCCGAGATAGCAGCGGCCGGCGCGCAGGGCGCCGTAGACAGCCTCCGCGTCGGCGGCCAGCTCGCGGGCGGGGGGCCGTTCGCAGAGAACGTGGGTGGAGAGCAGCCGGAAGTAGCGCTCGTTGGGCATCGGCGTGACCATCCGCCCGCGCACCCTGAAGCCGTGCTGGTGGGTGTCGAGGCCGCCGACGGCGACCACGCGCCGGGCGGCGCAGAGCTCGTCCCAGGCCGTCAGGTGGTGCTGCGGGGGGCCGTCGAGGTAGGCCTCGGGGTCGCGCATGTAGGCGATCGCCTGCAGCGGGTGGCGCCAGGACTCGGCGGCGTCGGTGGTCAGGCTCCAGAGCTCGATCCCGGTGAGGCCGGCAAGTCCCCGTTGCGGCCACCCGTGCGGCTTGCCGATGCGCTTCGACATCCGCGAGCCTTCGGAGAACGGGTGGGCGGCGAAGCCGAACCCGCCGGCCGCCTGCACGGCGGCGGGGATCGCCTGCTCGCCGGCGGCGTTCGAGGGCGGCTGGTCGACCCCGAAGGCGAGGTAGTGACCGCCGCGGGGTGAGACCTCGGTGCCGACCAGCAGCAGAACGCCGTCGTGCCAGCCCTCCCAGCCGTCGTCGCGGGCCCCGAGGGTGTCGTGGTCGGTGAGCATGACCACGTCGGTGCCGGCCCGCCTGGCGGCGTCGACGATCTCCTCGACCGAGGCGGTGCCGTCGGAGTAGGTCGAGTGCAGGTGGATCACGCAGGAGAGGTCGTGCAGGGCCGGCGGCGAGGCGGCGGCGCCGGCCGCCGCGGCGGCGGCGGAGCGAATCAGCTCGCGGGCCTCCATCAGCTCGCGGAGGCGGCGACCGCGGGCTCGCGGCCACGGAGCAAGGGGACGAAGTAGGAGAGCCCGGAGGCGATCGTGATCGCCACGGTCGCGAGGGTCAGGGCGTCGATCCAGGCCGCGGCCGGATCGGCGACGACGATCAGGACGACGACGGTCAGCGTCTGCAGCGCCGTCTTCGCCTTGCCCAGGGCGTTGGCGCTGATCACGATCCCGCGGCGCCCGGCGATCGCGCGCAGGGCGGTGACCGCGATCTCGCGCGCGAGGATCACGATCACGACCCAGGCGCCGAGCCTGCCGACGGCGGCGAGGCTGATAAAGGCGCCGCCGATCAGCAGCTTGTCGGCAACCGGGTCCATGAGCTTGCCGAAGGTGGTGACGAGGCCGCGCGAGCGGGCGATGTAGCCGTCGAGGACGTCGCTGAAGGCGCCCAGTCCGAACACGCATGCGGCGGCCGCTGCGTGCTCTCCATCGAGCAGCAGCAGCACCATCGGCGCGACCAACACGACGCGCGCGAGCGTCAGGGCGTTCGGGACATTCACATGATCCTCTCTCGAGCGCCGCCGCGGCCGCGTCGATCAAGGGAATCTACCCGAGAGATGGCCGCGAGAAACGGTGGGCGAAGCGGATAGCGTGGTCGGCCGTGACCGCAACGCCAAGCTCTGAGCGTCTCGGCGGGCGACGCTCGCGGCTCGCCGACCTGCCGGCGAGGATCGCCTTTGCGATCCCGGCGGCGGCCCTGGCGATCGCGATCGTCGCCCTCGGGGGCGCCGCGTTCGCCGCCGGAGCCGGCGCGATCGCCGTGCTCGCCCTGGTCGAGGCCTATCGCCTGCTCTCGGTGCCGCGCCAGGTCGCGGCGGCGGGGGGCCTGGCCCTGGTGGCGATGGTGGTCGCCGGCCTGCTCGAGGGGCGCGAGGCGCTGGCCCCGGCGCTGGCCGCCGGGGTGGTGCTGATCTTCGTCGCGGCGGTGGCGCCGGGGGCGGGCCCGCGGCGGCGCACGGCGACGATCGCCGTCGCCGTGCTCGGGCTGGTGTGGGTGGGGTTCGGCGCCACCCACGCGGTGCTGATCCGCGAGCTGCCCCACGGCGGCGGGCTGATCCTCGACCTGCTGCTGGCCGTGTTCATCGGCGACACGGCGGCCCACATCCTCGGCAGCCTCTGGGGTCGGCGGCCGCTGGCCGCGACGATCTCGCCGAGCAAGACGGTCGAGGGGCTGGCGGCGGGCATCCTCGCCGCGGTCGCGACGCCGGTGGCGGTGGCCGCGATCGCGCAACCCTGGCTGCCGCTCGGCGATGCCGCGTTGATCGGGCTCGCCGCCGGCCTGGCAGCCCCGGCGGGTGACCTGTTCGAATCGCTGGTCAAGCGCGACGCCGGGGTCAAGGACAGCGGCCGCTTGCTCGGCCCCCACGGGGGAGTGCTTGATCGCGTCGACGCGGTGCTGTTCGCGTCGGTGGCGGGCTTCTACGTCGCCGTCGCCCTGCTCTGAGCCGCGGGACGTAGCCAGGCGGGGCGCGGTATCGCGTAGCCGGTGGCGCGGGCGGCGAGCACAACTGCGGCTGCGCCGATCGCGAGCCCCGCGAGGTCGTCGACCAGGTAGTGCCAGCCGAAGTAGATCGTCGCCACCCCGGTGAGTGCGAACAGGGACCAGAGGCCGAGCCGCAGCATCCGCTGGGCGCCGAGCAGCTGCGCGACCAGGGCCGCGGCGAAGACGACGGCGATGTGCAGCGACGCAAACGCCGCGACGCTCTGCACGGCGGCGGTCGAGTCGGGATTGACGAGGACCTCGACCCGGTGCTCGGCGAGGGTCTCCTGCAGACGGCTGACGCCGGTTTCCGGCAGTTGCGTGAACAACCTCGGCTGGGCGTAGATCGGGCCCTGTGCCGGGATCAGGTAATAGCTCGCGGCCCCGAACAGCCAGCAGAGCGAGAGCGTGGTCACGTAGAAGATCCCGCCCCGCAGGTTCGACGACCAGATCAGGGCAACCCCGAGGGAGACGGGCACGAAGGTGAGGAAGGCGAGGTACACCCAGGAGAGGATCTGCGCGGCGACCCCGGTGCCGAGCACGGTGTGCAAAAAGGTCGCCGGATCTTGGCCGAAGAACATCGCCCGGTCGAGATCGAGCAGGCCCATGTCGTGGTCGGCGTCGGTGACGAACGGGATGTAGCTCTTGAGGTTGCGATAGGAGAGATAGGTGGCGTAGAAGCTGAGCAGCGCGACCAGCACGATCGCGCCGCGCCGGTTGAACCAGCGCTCCCGTAGGACGGCGAGTGGCGAGCTCGTCGCGCCGGCGCTTCGCTTGCGGCGCATATAGGCGCGGGGGCCGACGTCGAGGGCGATGAAGACGGCGGCGATCACGCCGATCAGCGCCAGCGGCGAGCCCACGTAGCGGGCATCGGGATCGCGGATCGGCAAGCCCTTCGCGATCGCGATCGCGAACATCGCGGCCAGGGCAAAGGCCGCGATCAGCGCTGGAGCAAGCCAGGCGCGTCCGATGTCGTCGCCGCCACCAGGCGGATCGGCGACGGCGGTCTCCGCCGCGGAGACCAGATCCTGTGGCATGGGTCCTCTCTTGTAACGATCCTGTTAAGCGGAACAGATTGACACAAGCGCGGGTCGGACAGCGCCACCGGCGATTCTCGCCAGGCGACGGCGGTGGCAGCGGCGGGCGACACCTATAGTCGCCGGATGGCCCAACGGCGGTCAAAGCCGGTCGCGGACGCGGTCGCGCAGGCAGCGCGCACGGCGCGCGAACGCGGCGGCGAACCTGTGTCGGGGCGGCGCGCGAGCCGCTCGATGGACGTCTTCGGCGGCGAGATCCGCCGCCGTGACATCTTCCCGCTGCTCGTCCTGCACCTGGTCGAGCGCGAGCCCCAATACGGCAACAAGCTGATCGAGGAGATCGAGCGGATCACCGAGGGGGCGATCTCGCTGAACCCGAACACGATCTACCCGCTGCTGCGCCAGCTCGAGTCGGAGGGCATGATCAAGGGCGATTGGGAGCATCCCGACCGCCGCACCCGCCGCTACTACTCGATCACCGCCGCCGGGCGGCGCGAGCACCAGCGGCTCTGCGGCGAGGTCGAGCCGTTCCTCGACTCGGTGGTCCGCTCGGTCACCCTGATCAAGCGCGAGCTCTACGGAGCCGGCTGACCCGGGTCCTGCGATGGCAACGCTGACCGAATCCATGGTGGTGCAGGCGACGCTCGCCGAGACCTGGGACTTCTACTTCGATGCTCGCGGCTGGCCCGCCTGGGTCGACGGGTTCGGAGCGGTCGAATCGGCCGAGGGCTACCCCGGCGACGGCTCCGCCCTGGTCTGGCGCTCGAGCCCGGCGGGGCGCGGCACGGTCCGCGAGCGCGTGCTCGAGCACCAGCCGCGGCGCCGTCATCGGATCGAGTTCGCCGATCCGAGCTCGGGTGGCACGCTGCTGACCCGCTTCGAGGTCGAGGGCGAAGGCACCCGGGTGGCACTCGAGCTCGACTACCGGCTGAGCCGCGGCGGACCGCTGACGGCGATCACCGAGCGGCTGTTCGTGCGCGGCCAGGTGCGGCAGTCGCTGCGGCGGTCGCTGTTGCGGTTCAAGCACGAGGTCGAGGAGGTCGCCCACTTCGCCGCCGCCCCCGCACCGGGCGAGCCGCGATAGATGTAGCCTCCCGCGCGCTCTTTCAGCCAAGACCGGAGGATTCAAACCGAATGTTCGTCTTCAAGGCCGCCGTCGTCGGCGCCGGCACGATGGGTGGCGAGATCGCACAGGCGATCGCGGCATCCGACATCCCCGTCGTCCTCAAGGACATCGATCAGAAGTTCGTCGACCACGGCCTCGAGAAGGCGCGGGAGGTGACCAAGGGGCAGCTCGACCGGTTGGTGAAGAAGGAGAAGCTGACCCAGGAGCAGGCCGACACCCGGCTCGAGCAGGTCCTCGGATTGATCGAGGGCACGACCAGCTACGACTCCTTCGGCGACGTCGACTTCGTGATCGAGGCGGCCCCGGAGAAGATGGAGATCAAGCAGCGGGTCTTCGCCGAGCTCGACGAAGTCACCCCCGGGCACGCGATCCTCGCCTCCAACACCTCCTCGCTATCGATCTCGGAGATGGGCGAGGCGACCCTGCGCCCCGAGAAGGTCGTCGGCTTCCACTTCTTCTACCCGGCCTCGGTGATGCCGCTGGTCGAGGTGATCGAGGGCGCCGACACCGACCCCGAGGTCACCCAGACCGCCTACAACTTCGCGCAGACGATCAAGAAGCAGCCGATCACCTGCGGCGAGGTGCCGGGCTTCGTCGTCAACCGGATCCTCAACAGCGCCGTCGGCGAGATCTGGCGCGCCCAGGAGGAGCAGGGCCTCTCGATCAAGAAGATCGACGAGGCGGTGGCCGCGGCCAACGTCGCGCCGATGGGGCCGTTCTTCCTCGTCGACCTGCTCGGGCTCGACACGGTCATGCACGTCGCCGAGCACCTGCAGGAGTCCTACGGCGACTCCTTCTACGTCCACAAGGGGATGCAGCAGCTAGTCGCCGATGGCAAGCTCGGCGCCAAGTCCGGCGGCTCGGGCTTCTACGAGAACGGCGAGCCGCAGATCGAGGGCGACGCCGACCCCGACGGCGAGGCGCTGGCAGAGCTGATGAAGCTGAAGGCGATCGTCGAGGCCTGCCTGGTGCTGCAGGAGGGCGTCTGCACCGTTCGCGACACCGACCTCGGGATGATGGCCGGAGCCGGCATGGATCCCCGCAGGGGGATCATGCCGCCGTTCATGGGCGCCGACATGCTCGGCCTCGACGTCGTCCTCGAGAAGCTCGAGCGCGCCCAGGAGGAGCACGGCGAGCGCTTCGCGCCGCCGACGGTGCTCAAGCGCCTGGTCGCTCAGCGCCGCCTCGGACAGAAGTCGGGCCAGGGCTTCTACGCCTACCCGCAGGCCGACGAGGGGGAGCAGACCGAGACGGTCAAGCTCGAGACCCGTGGCGCGGTGGCGATCGCCTGGCTGGCGAACCCGCCGATGAACGCGATCTCGCCGCAGGTGATCAAGGACCTCGCTGCGGTCTGGGAGAAGGTCACCGGCTCCGGCGACTACGGGGCGATGGTGATCGCCTCCTCGAACCCGGTGGTGTTCTCCGCCGGCGCCGACATCAAAGCGTTCACGCAGATGGACGAGGCGGGCGGCAAGGGGCTGATCGATTCCGGGCACGCGTTGCTGCGTGACCTCGGCAGCAACCGGGTCTCCACCGTGGCGGCGGTCAACTCGCTCGCCTTCGGCGGGGGCTGCGAGCTGGCGATGGCCTGCGACTTCCGGATCGGGGCCTACTCGGCCGTCTTCGGGCAGCCGGAGGTCAAGCTCGGGATCATCCCCGGCTTCGGCGGCACCCAGCGCCTGCCGCGGCTGGTGGGGGCGTCGAAGGCGCTCGAGATGAACCTGATCGGCGACGCGATCTCGAGCGGGGAGGCCGAGGCCTACGGCCTGGTCAGCCGGATCGTCCCCGACCACGAGCTCTTCGACACGGCGTTGGCCTGGGCGCGAAAGCTCGCCGGCCAGGCACCGGTCGCGGTCGAGAAGGTCAAGCAGGCGTCGACCGACCCCGACCTCGACGAGGGGATCGAGAACGAGAAGGCCGCCTTCGCCTCCGCCTTCCAGAGCGAGGACGCCAAGGAGGGCATCAGCGCCTTCCTCGGCAAGCGCAGCGCCCGCTGGCAGGGGAAGTAGCCGGCTTGGCGGTGGAGAGCAGGCGCGCTGCCGCGAGCGCGCTCGCGGCGCTGATCCGCGAAGCCGACTGTGTGGTGGCGCTGACCGGTGCCGGGATCTCCGTGCCCTCGGGGATCCCCGACTTCCGCAGCCCGGGGACGGGGCTTTGGGAGAAGGTCGATCCGATGGAGGTCGCCCACATCGACGCCTTCCACCGCGACACCCGCCGCTTCTGGAGGTTCTACCGGCCGCGCTTCTCCGATCTCGACCACAAGCAGCCCAACGGCGCCCACGGCATGCTCGCCGAGCTCGAGGCCCGCGGGCAGCTCGAGGCGATCGTCACCCAGAACATCGACCGGCTGCACAGCAAGGCCGGATCGGAACGGGTGGTCGAGGTCCACGGCTCGATCGCCACCTCGAGCTGCACGAGCTGCCGCGCCAGCTACCCGCTCGAGAACGTCGGCGAGCTCTTCGACTCGGACGGGATCGCCACCTGCGCCTGCTGCATGGGCAAGGTCAAGCCGGACGTCGTGCTGTTCGGCGAGCTGCTCCCCGAGGCGGCGATTGCCGAGGCGCAGGAGCTCTGCGCTGCCGCCGACCTGCTGCTCTGCATCGGCTCCTCGCTCGAGGTCCACCCGGTCGCGGGGCTGCCGGAGCTGACGCTCGCCGGCGGTGGACGCCTCGCGATCGTCACCGCCGGGCCGACCCCGTACGACGACGACGCCGTGCTCAAGCTCGACGGCGACGTGGTCACCGAGCTGGCGGCGGTCCGCGCCGCGCTCTAGCCGAGCGCGGCCTTCAGCCGAGCGCGCGGTGCCGGCGCACGACCCGCTCGTACAGCTGCAGCGTCGCGGTCACCTCGGCGGCCCGACCCCGAGGTCGCGGCCGCGCTGTGGGACACCGGCTCGGGTAGCGGCTCCTCGCGCGCCGCGCCCGCTGAACCGGCGTCGGGGCGCGCCGCTCGCGATAGCCTTGCCTCGGATGAGGGGCAGGGGCCGAGAATCGGCTGGATCGATCGTGCTGGTGTTGAGCGCCCTGCTGCTCGCGCTCGGGGTGGCAGCGGCGCCTGCCGCGGCGGCTGGCGGCAAGGTAACGATCAAGCGGACCACCGGCGGGATCCCCAACATCACCGCCAACACCCTGCGCGGGGCCGGCTACGGCTACGGCTACGCGTTCGCCACCGACAACATCTGCGAGATGGCCGACGACTACGTCACCGTTTCGGCCGACCGCGCTCGCTATTTCGATCCGGCCGACTCGTACCAGTCGCGCGGCAACGGCGCCGAGATCAACAACACGGATTCCGACTTCTTCTATCAGCGGATCATCGACACGAACAAGGTCGAGAGCCTGATGTCGCAGAAGCCCCCGGTTGGGCCGCTGCCCGGTCTCCAGAGGGTGGTTCGCGGCTACGTCGCCGGCTACAACGCCTACCTGCGCAAGACGGGGGTCGAGGGCATCACCGACCCGCGCTGTCGCGGCGCCGAGTGGGTGCGGCCGATCTCCGAGCTCGACGCCTACCGGCGCTTCTACCAGCTCGGCCTCTTGGCCAGCCAGACGGTGGCCGTGGACGGGATCGCGAACGCGACGCCGCCGACCCCGCCGCTTTCGGGCGCCGCTGTCTCGGCAGCCCCGGTCGGGGATGCGGAGCGCGGCATGATCGCCGAGCTCGGTGAGCGGCTCGACGCCGGTGGGCTTGGCTCGAACGCCTACGGGCTGGGCAGCGAGGCGACCCGCAACGGTCGCGGCATGGTGCTCGGCAACCCGCACTTCCCCTGGCTCGGCCCCGAACGCTTCTACCAGGCCCACATCCGCGTTCCCGGCCAGCTCAACGTCAGCGGGGCCAGCCTCTTCGGCGTCCCGGCGGTGCTGATCGGCCACACCAAGAAGCTCGCCTGGAGCCACACCGTGTCGACGGCGTTTCGGTTCACACCCTTCGAGGTGCGCCTGGTCCCAGGCTCGCCGACGACCTATCTGGTCGACGAGCAGCCGACTGAGATGACCAGCGATCTGGTGACGATCGACGTTCGCGGGCCCGATGGCTCGCTCGCTCAGCAGACGCGGACCTTCTACAACACGGTGTACGGCCCGGTGTTCACCTCGATCCTCGGCTTGCCGCTGTTTCCGTGGACCTCGACCAGCGCCTTCGCGATGGGCGACGTCAACGCCGAGAACCTCCGCTACCTCAACCACTTCTACGCGACCAACCGCGCGCAGTCGAGCAGGCAGCTCTACTCGATCCTGAAGCGCTTCCAGGGGATCCCCTGGGTCAACACGATCGCCTCCGACTCCAAGGGCCAGGCTCTCTACGCCGACGTCGGCGCGATCCCGGCGGTGCCCGACTCGAAGGCCGCCGAGTGCAACACGGCGCTCGGCGTGGCGACCACCGACCTGCTCGGCCTGCCGGTGCTCGACGGCTCGCGCAGCGCCTGCAACTGGGACTCCGATCCCGACGCCGTGGTCCCGGGGACCTTCGGCCCGGCCCGCGAGCCGCACCTGTTTCGCCGCGACTACGTGACCAACTCCAACGACAGCTACTGGCTCTCCAACCCCGAGCAGCCGCTCGAGGGGTTCGCGAGGATCATCGGCGACGAGCGCGTCGCCCGGAGCCTGCGTACCCGGCTCGGCCTGAAGATGGTCGAGCAGCGGATCGCGGGCAGCGACGAGTACGCGGGCAAGCGCTTCACCCGCCGCCAGCTCGAGCAGATCGTCTTCAACAACCGCCAGCACGCCGGGGAGCTGTGGCGCGACGAGCTGGTGCGACTCTGCGAGTCAAACCCGACGCTGCAGGGGTCGACCGGCCCGGTCGACGTCAGCGAGGCCTGCCCGGTGCTGGTCGCCTGGGACGTGCGCGACAATCTCGACAGCCCCGGAGCGATCCTCTTCCGGCGCTTTGCCAGCCGCGCGCTCGGCGGTGGCCCTGTGCCCGTCAGCGGCCCCGCGAGCCCATACGCCACGCCGTTCGACGTCAACGACCCGGTCAACACGCCGAACGGCCTCGCCACCGAGCAGCCGTCGGTGCGAGCAGCGTTCGCCGACGCGGTCCAGGATCTGCGCGACGCGGGCATCTCACTCGACGCCTCGCTTCGGAATTATCAGTACACGGAGCGAAACGGCGAGCGGATCCCGATCCACGGCGGGCCGGGCGACCCGATCGGCGTCTTCAACGCGATCTCGGCCCCTTGGAACGGCGAGGGCTTCGACCCGGTCCGGCACGG
>Ga0136630_1000819_pt1 | contig 12409 bp, 8 predicted proteins | sample AntDrymUQ5682106_2_FD_105496 | JGI IMG/M metagenome (GOLD analysis project Ga0136630, IMG submission 105496) | Polar desert sand microbial communities from Dry Valleys, Antarctica - metaG UQ568 (21.06) | ecosystem: Environmental > Terrestrial > Soil > Desert | place: Antarctica: Dry Valley...
CCAACAGCGACGCTCGCCCTCTCGTGACCGCATCACGCGGCCTCTCGGGCTGGTGTCCGGCTTGCGCGCCTCCGGTTAGTGTGCAGCGTGACGATCCCAAGCCAGACGAACCACACGATGAGGCCGAGCCCGTACAGGAACGAGGCGGGCTCGAGGGGCGGGACGACCGTGAGGATGCCGGCGACTCCGAGCACGATGCCAAGGAAGCTCAGTGCCCTGGGCAGCTCCCGCGCCCGCAAGGCCGCCCAGCCGATGAGCACGAGCCACACGCCGCCGAGGATCTCCCCCGCAGCACCGCCAAGCCCACCGACGACGGTTTCCACCGGTGCCCAGACCGCCCCCGCTTGCGCTGCGTCCGAGCCGTAGAGTTCGCCGACTACCCGGATGCCGAGGATGGCGACCATGCCGCTAGCGATGACCAGACCGGCCCAGATGAGCCCGATGGCGGTCGCGATCTGCGCGACGGCCGGCGCACCGGCCTTCAAGAGGTCGTAAAGCGCCAGCGCCAGGACCACAAGAAGGATGCCCCATGCCACATAGGGGATGAGATACCCGATACAGAACGTGGCACGACGCCACATCTGACTCACAAACATCAGCGACGGGCAGGAGAATCAGTGTCCGTTCCTCATCGTGACGTAGAGGTCGGGGTACTCCTCAACCAAGCTGAGTCGCCCCAGACCCCGCGGCTCCGGCGCTTCGGTCAGCTCCGTAAGTAGGTCTTGCCCGTCATCGACCGCCGATAACGTGAGGTTGTCACTGGCGGCGACGGGAACGTCAACGCCAGCTAGCTCCACGACGTACAAGAATCCGGCTCGTATGTCGCGACCGATCTGCGCGCTGCGCTCGACCCAGCTCATGAGGTGGCCGGGCGCCGTCTCTACGTCGCCGGAATAGCCAACAACCCGACCGCCATCCGCGATCTTGTGAGTGATGATCCGCTTCTCGCCAATAGGACGATCCTTGTTCCTACTTGTTGCAAGGTTCTTCACGTAACGGTCGGCCGGTGGCGCCGTTGCCGTTGTGCGTTCATCCCATCGTGTTGCCAGGTCCGGCAGCGGCACGATGCCAACGAAGCCCTCAAGGGGCCGGTGCAGAACGGTCGAGTCTCCCTGTGGGACTTCTGCAAAAGAGTGTTCCAGCGTCGGACGTGTTGGCACTGCCAGTCGCGGATCGAGTTCTGCAAAGAATCGCTCGGCATCGAACAGTGTCTCGATCACCGATCTCCCCTGAACACCCTGGCGGTAGCCGTGCTGCGCCTCCTTGCGCGCCCGCTTCTGGGACTCAGAGGCATCGCCCTGGACTTCGACGTAGTCAGATGGGAGCGAGGCGTAGTCGGCCCAGTGCCAGACAGACCTCATGACTTGACCCCTCGCGTGGAGCGGCACGCTATAGCTGCGCTTCTGAATGAGCAGATCGTCGAAGACAACCGGGGAGTGCGTCTCGCAGTTTCTGATCAACTCCAGGCCGGTAACGACTCGGCCGGCCGCGGAGTTGGCCCGCAATTCCCTATAGGGCTCTCCGAGCTCGAACTGGAAGACTGCCTCATCGAGGATGTTGACGATGAGACAGGCGCTGGTTGCCTCGATGAGTGCGGCCCGTCGGTCTTCGAGGGTCGCGTACCAGTACGCGAGGATGGCGCGGCGAAGAGCCCGCATGTGCCGCTCGGCCTTCGACAGAGCGCCATCGCCCAATGGATTGAGGACCGCCGTCATTGCCTCTCCTTGCTACGTGATTCGACCGCCCTCGAAGGCCCGACATCAGTTTCAAACATCAGAAGGGCTCGCGGCCCTTAGCCCATTGCTTCGCCCAGTCGCCTCTGATGCCGGTGGCGTCGAAGTTGCCGAGGTCGGTGGTGGCGAACGGGTTGTCGAGGTAGCGGACCTCGTCGTACTGGGGGCCACGCGGGTCCACGCGGACGAGGGCGAGGCGGTAGCGCGGGACGGCGTTCTTGCCGGTCATCACCTCGTTGTGGGTGATGAAGAAGTCGGTGGCGCCGTCGATGCGGGCTTTGACCTCAATCCGGTAGGTGTCCCCAGCGGTGTCGGTAGAGAGGATGTCGAAGCCTGGGTTGTTGAACGCCTGCTCGACGGGCTTGCGCCCGAGGCCGCGCTCCCTGGCCAGCACAAGGTCGACGCCGCGGCGTTCGACCTCCTTGGTCTCCTTGGCGTGGATCGGCGCGGTGGCGGGAAGATCTGCTTCCAACATCCCGACGGGAAGCACGAGTGCTGCCGTGACAATGCGGGGCGGTTTGGTCGACATGAGCTGTTGCTGGTCGAGGAGTTCGAGCCGCTTGCGGAGACGGACGTCGAGTTCGATGGCCTTACGGTTCAGGCTCTCCGAAGACTCCTTGGCCTTCTCGCTAGCCCGCTCCCTTTCGGACGCAACTGCGGCATCGAGCAGGAGGCGGTCACGTTCGCCTTCGAGACGCTTCGTGACGAGGTCGCGGGCCTTGGTCAACTCGGCGAGACGGCGCGGCTGAACTTCTGCGAGGTACTCGGGGAGCTTGTTGGCGATGATCCAGCTTGTTGCCTTGTCCTCGGCATCCGCGAGCCACGGCAGTGCACGGGCTGCGTCGGTGACGGGAATGTCAGGCGCGGCTACGCAGTCGAGGTACGGGGCTGGGCCGGCCAGGGTGACGGTCCCGAAGGAGTCGACGAAGGCGTAGCCGAAGTGCCGCGACACGGACTCACCGGTGGCATCAGCAACCTCCTCGATCACGCCGACGAGCAGGTGCGCTTCCTCCAGCGTCGAGGACACGAGGACTGTGCCGCGGTTGAGTGCGCCACCATGCTGGCGAACAGCCTCATCCATCACGGCGTCGTGGAGCGGGTGGCCTGGGGCGAGCAGGTCGGCTCGGGCGTGTTCCTCGGCGTGGACCTTACCGAGCTCGAAGGTGACTCGGTCGTACTTGGTGGCGATCGGCCCCTTGCCTGCGGCTCGGATCTGTTGGGGGACGTTGGCGATCTCGTAGCGGCCCTGTTCGCGCTTCACGATCCGTCCGCCGAGCTTGGTAAACGCAGCTTTGAAGGCCAGCTCTATGTAGTGCGGTTGCAGGCGTCGGGCGCGGGCCTCGTCCATCGCCGCCCGCAGTGCCTGGAGATCGGCCTCGGCAAGATTCTCCGATGCCAAGGCACGCTCAGCGAGAAGGTCCTTGAGGCCATCGCCCACGGAGGCGTCGATGACCTCGTGCATCTTGGCCTTCACGTCGGGGCGCTCGCCGTACTGGATGGCGTCGAGCAGGAGGTTGCGCAGCGGGGTCTCGGTGAACGCTTCGCCGAGGACGTCGAAGACCTTGCCGCCGTAGGTCTGGCGCATCTGTTCGAGCTTCTCCAGCAGACGGGTGAAGACCTCACCCTCGCGGGTGTTGGAGGCGACCAGGTTCCACAGTCGGCAGACCTCTTCTTGGCCGATGCGGTGGATACGTCCGAAGCGCTGCTCGATGCGGTTGGGATTCCACGGCAGGTCGTAGTTGACCATCAGGTGCGCGGCCTGAAGGTTCAGACCCTCGCCGGCAGCGTCAGTCGCCAGGAGGATTTGGACGTCGCGGTTCTTGGTGAACTCCTCGGTGATCAGGCGCCGCTCGCCCCGACGTACGCCTCCGTGGATCGCCTTGACTGCGTCCGGCTTGCCCAGCAGCGAGCCGATCCTGGCCCGGAGGTAGTCCAGGGTGTCGCGGTGCTCGGTGAAGATAATGAACTTGCGCGGCCAACCGTTGCGATCGGTGGTGAGCGCGTTGTCCTGAAGGATGGCGGACAGCTCGGTCCACTTGCGGTCGGTGCCTGCATCGCGGACCTTCTTGGCGGTCGCGACGAGGTCGGCGAGCTCGATGAGTTCGGCGTTGAGCTCCTCGACGGTCTGCGCGGCCGTGGCCGCGTCCATCACGTCTTCCTCAAGCTGCTCCAACTCCTCGGCGTTGTACTCATCTTCGTCGAAGTCGCTGATGTCGATGGATGGCTCGGTGTCGCTGTAGGTGCCGTTGAGGATCTCGGTCTTCTTGCGCTCCAGCCGCTCGGAGCGGCGCACGAGGCTCTTGTAGATCGCCTCGGGGCTGGACGCGAGACGGCGCTGGAGGACGGTGAGTGCGAAGCCGACGGTGTTCTTGCGCTTGCCGCCGAGCTTCTCGGCGCGGTTCATCCCCTCGCGGACGTAGTGGGTGACGTCTTCGTAGAGGTCTTGCTCCAACGCGGTCAACTCGTACGGGACCGTCTCGGCGATGCGCTCGGGGAAGAGTTTCTTGCCCTCGAAGGTCAGTAGGTCCTCCTTGACCATGCGGCGCATCACTCCGCTGAGATCGACGGACTTCTTCTGCTTGCCCTCGAACCGGTCGCGATCCAGCAGGGTGAGGAAGAGTTGGAAGTCCTCCTCCTTGCCGGAGTGCGGGGTCGCGGTCATCAGGAGCAGGTGACGGGTGATCTGGCCGAGCATCTCGCCGAGCAGGAACCGCTTGGTCTTCTCCAGCTTGCCGCCGAAGTAGTGCGCCCCCATGCGGTGGGCCTCGTCGACGATGATCAGGTCCCACTCGGTCTCCTTGAGCTGGGCCTGGAGCGCCTCGTTGCGGGAGAGCTGATCCATCCGGGCGATCAGCAGCGGGTTGGTCTCGAAGACGTTGAGGTTGATGTTGGCGTCGATCAACTGGTTGGTCAGCAGGTCGAATCGGAGCCCGAACTTGAAGAACAGTTCGTCCTGCCACTGCTCCACCAAGCCGCCCGGCGCGATGATCAGGCACTGCTTCACGTCATCGCGCAGCAGCAGCTCCTTGATGTAGAGGCCGGCCATGATCGTCTTACCCGCACCAGGATCGTCGGCCAGCAAGAACCGGAGCGGCGTGCGCGGCAGGAGGTCGCCGTACACCGCGCGGATCTGATGCGGGAGCGGCTGCACATCACTGGTTGCAACCGCGAGCATTGGGTCGAACAGGCCCGCCAGGGTGATCCGCTGCGCCTCGGCCACCAGCTTGAAATCACTCGCGCTCGCGTCGAACGCGCGGCTGCCGGTCTGCGCAGCGGTCAGGCTGCCCTCGTCCTTGCGGAAGACGACCTGCTGACCGAGCGCACCCTTGGAGTTCTTGTAGGTCAGCTCCAACGCCTCGGTGCCATGCCACTGCGTCGCGATGACGGTGATGACCTCGGCGGGGATGAGACCCTCGACCCTCAACCCGGGCTTGAGTTCTTCAAGCTGCACTTCTGACCTCCTGATCGACAGTCGGCCAACGTTACGGGAGCGGTCCGACAACATTTGCTGCGGCCATGAGCTTTAGCAGCCCAATCTTCGCAGCATCCCCTGTCAGCGTCCCAATGATCCAGCCGAGTGTCGGTGCCATGCGCGAGACTCACCTCGTGGCTGACTGGAGTCCCCTGCGCGGGTTGCTCGCCGGTGTCGACGCGTCCGTGACTTTGGATTGGGACGAGCTCGACCGCTTGGTTGGCGGATTCCCGAGGTCGGCGCGCGTTCACCCAGCGTTCTGGAAGGGTGAGCGTTAGGGGTGGCCCGGCTTCACGACATCCGCGGTAAGGTCGGAGAGTCCGTGACGTTTGTACGGCGTGGTGCCGGGTCTGCCGTAAGGGCGCCAGCTGAGGTAATCCGAGCCGCGGACTCTTCGGCCGACTTTGTCCTCGTTGGCTGTGTCAAGAAGAAGCTCCATTTCCCCGCCCCTGCCCGGGAGCTCTACACATCGCCGCTCTTTCGGAAGGAGCGCGCCTACGCCGAGCACGCGAATGTCCCCTGGTTCGTGCTGTCAGCCGAGCACGGGCTTGTCGCTCCCGACGAGGTGCTGGTGCCGTACGACCTTCGGCTCTCAACGACGTCACGCGACTATCGCCGAGCCTGGGGCGTCCGGGTAGTCGAGCGGATCAAGGAGTTCATCGGACCGGTCAGAGGAATGACGGTCGAGGTACATGCCGGATCGGCGTACTCCGATGCCATCCGCGACCTTCTGACGCGCGAAGGTGCCATCGTGGTCGAGCCGCTGGCTGGGATGACGATGGGTGAACGTCTCGCGTGGTACGGACGCCCAACAACCGCGCCGGCTACGCAGTCAAGGCCCTCCCGGACCACGTCTGACGTGACGGACCTGGTCGCCGCCTTGACCCAGACTGACGAGGCGATCACGCCGGCGCAGTTCCTGGCGAGCGGCGGCAACGGTCTTCGATCGCCGGGCCTCTACAGCTGGTGGGTCGACGCGCAGGGGGCTGAGGACCTGCGTAGCGGGCTCGGGCAGCCCGTGCGCGCCGGTTTGATCTACGCCGGGCTGGCCGGCGCGACCCGATCCCGCAGCGGCCGGAAGTCGAAGAACACACTGTGGGGTCGCATCAAGACAATGCATCTGGGAGGGCGTCACGAGTTCTCCACGTTCCGCCTGAGCCTTGGGTCGGTGCTGGCCGAGGCGCGCGGCGAGACCGAGATCGACGAGGTAGCCCTGACGACCTGGATGCACGACCACCTTGGGCTCGTTACCGTTCCCGTGGCAGACGCCGACTCGCTTGGCGACGTCGAGACTGGCGTCCTGGCCGCACTGAATCCGCCGCTGAACCTGGACAAGGTCAAGCGGGATCCGCTCCGAGCTCAGCTCTCTGCCCTGAGGAAGAAGCACGGCCGACGAGGGCGATCCGCAGAAGCAAGACCGGGCTGAGGACGGCCATCCAAGCGAACTTTGCGGCGTTCCAGAAGAACAGCAGGACCAGCACGTTGAGAAAGCCGAAGTCGGGATGTTCGGCCAAGCGGATGCAGAGGGCCGTCAGCCCGAGGTAAGCGGGCGTCGCGCCGAGTGCGACGGGGATTGCCCACTTTAGGCCGCACGGGCTAAGGAGCCAGTCGACGGCCCGGTTGGTGGGCATGTAGAAGCGTAGGTAGCCGCGCATCGCGGTACTAAGGTTCCAGAGTGCGTTGAGCATGTGAGTCTCCTTCGGTCAGGGCTCGCTTCCTCTCTACGCCTGATGTCCGACAGGACGTACGTACCTTCGCCCCTCCTGTGGACGGCTCAACCAGAACTGACTCCGTGTACCGCTACCCGAGCGCTCGTCCCCCTGACTCGAGCGTGCGGCTGAGCCCCTCTTGGTTCGTGGCGGCGTCATCAGCAATGGCCCGGGCGCGGCGGATCGCCTGCTCGCCCGGGCGGCGTCGAGCTTCTGTGCATCGCTGCGCGGCTCGCCCAGAACCCTGCGCCCCTCCACCCGGTAGCGGTCGCGATAGGCGGCAACCGTCCTCACTTCGTGGAGCCACCGACGCCGGGCCGCATCGGTCGTGGGACCGACACCGAGCCGCTTCATCCACGGAGCCCTGGCCTCGACCGCCTGCTCGGCGAGCGTCATCGCCCGCCCCTCCATCAGGTCCGCGCGTTCGGCGAGAGCCTTCGCCATCGCCTCACTCATCGGACCATCGGCCACGGCGATCAAGCCGACGATCAGCTTCGGCTCACGGCGACGCTTGCCCTGCTTCGGTTGAGCAGCCTTCTGGAGCCGACTGATGAGCACGGCGCCGATGTCGTCAGCGTCGTCGAGCAATCGCCTCTTGACGAGGGCCGACAGAAGCCGGTCGACGTCGTGGTGGTTGGCCTCGGCCCGGCGCAGCTCGGCCGTCAGCGGGCCGAACGAGTCAGACGCGAGCACCTGCCCGACCTGGCCCGGGGTGAGGCCACTGGCCTCAATGGCCTTGATCCAGCGCTCCCGCTGCGCGACTGCGCCGATGGTTTCGTACTCAGCGCCGAGCTGGGCGATGGACGACCACCGCTCCTGCTCCTCGACGATCATCTGGTGCGCCGACAGTTCAGCGCCGCTGTGCTGGAGCACGCCGTAGAGAACGGTGTGGGCGTTGACCTCGTCAGGCTCGGGAGGGGCGTGGCCTTCGTCAGGCTTGTCGAGGGCGACGTACGCGATGTTGGACTCCCGCCCGCGGGTCATGGAGACGTAGAAGTTCTCCCGAGTCGTGCTGCCCGAGACGACGACGTGAGAGGTGTCCACGGTGATGCCCTGGGCTCGGTGGGCTGTGACGGCGTAGCCGAGGTCGACATCTCATCGAGGCAGGCGCGCAACGATGTAGGTGCCACCCCTTCGGGCTGCACGAGGACGGGGAGGTAGGTGTCCGCGTTCCGCCCGCTACGCCCCAGCCTTCGGGTGAGTTCATCCGTGCGCCGCCAAGTTTGGCTTGGACGCCGCGGCCCGTGGCTAGTCGGGCAGAGTGCATGGTTGCGCAGCCGGTGCAGCCAGAAGTCTGGTCCGCCGGTGGCGATTTCTTCGGTTGTTGCACGTGGCGGCGCGGTACGCGAGGACGGCCACTTGCCGGACCCCACCAGAGCGAGCTCGACCTGAGTGTGCTGGGAGTAGGAGGACCAGTTGCGGACCAGGTGTTCGAGAAGCTCCTCGGCGACGTTGTTTCCGGCCCGTTGAGCCACTTTGGCTATTTCATCGAGGCGATCGAGGTTGTGCGCCTGATACAGATAGTGGTCGGTGGACTCCCATCGCGGATCTCCTTCGAGGGGGCCGATCAAGTCGGCGCGGTATGCCGACCACGCATCCTCCAGCCCGTCGAAGGCCCAGCCGCCAGGAAGGCCGAGGCCCTTCGTGTTGGTCCAGCCTGTGCCTGTGTCGTCGACGTCGTGAAAGTGGACGAGGCGCAGGCCGCGACTGACCCCTAACCAGGCGAAGAAGTTGCGCCACCGATCGTCGACGGTCGTTTCCAGCGCCTCGTCGGTGTCGTCTTCTAGGTCGACTTCGCCTTCGTTCTGGTCTGCGTTGTCCTCAGCTCCGTCGCCCTCCTCAGCGTGCACTCCAATCGCGCCTGAGAACTCTGCGAACGACTCTGGTGCAGCCAGGAACCTAACGTCGAGCTTCGCGCCGGCTGCCGTCATGGCATCAACGATCCCCTCCACGGAGTCGACGCCGATCCAGTCGCGCCCGAAGTACACATGGTGGGCGGGAGCCCATGTGAGTTCATCGTCATGATGTGACCGGCACGGGACTTCGAGTCGACTCAGGTTGAAGAACGCCCGGTCTGACCCAAGGCGGCCCATCGGAAGCGGATGGTCCGACTTGGTGGTCTTGCCGGCGAGACGGCAGATGGTCGCCAGGGCCTCGATCGAGCGGTTCGCCTCCCGAAGTTCAGTGTCGGTACCGCCCGTACGCGTAAGACCGGGCAGCACGGCGGCGCGCATGACTTCCTCGAACCGAAACTCTTTGATCCCGAAGAGCGCGTCCCACGCCTTCATGCGGTCTTCGAGTACGGAGCGCTGCTCGGACCGGCCGAGGTTTCCCCAGCACACGGCATGCGCCAGGAATCGGATTCGCCGCAGTGGGAGTTCCTCTGCGGAGGAGGCCGGCGGGTAGAACGCGCTTTCCTCGCTGAGTGCGATGCGGCGAACGGTTCCGTCCTCATTCTCGCCGATGGGGAAGACCTGCTCTGCAGGTGCGATCTCCTCGAGCTCTTGCCGTTCGTCCGCGCCTGCCCGCTCCCACATGAGTGTGCAAACGTCTAGCACGGGGTCAATGCGATACCGAGAGTCAGGTCCAGTGCGCAGTGCCGCCTTGGATGGGTCTGCGTGACGGGCGAGTGCCTGAAGTGTCTCAGCCGACGTGAGTGCGGTTGCTCCATAGTCGGCGCACACCGCTGTTAGTTCGCCGTCGCAGAACTCCGGATCCGGGAATCGCCTTCCCTCGACTTGGGTGTCGGTTGCGAGCAACTGAGCGAAGTCAGGTCCCGCATCGCCTAGTAGTGGTGACGGCAGAACCACGTCCCCGAGGGTGAGTTTCTCGCCGTTGGCTGGAATGAGTGGCGTTGAGGAGAGCCTTGCTGCGAGTGCCTCGCTCAGCAGGCTGGCCGCAGCGCCAGACTCCCCGCCGACTCGATCAAGCACGCGTAGGACGTAGGGCAAGCCGCCCTGGTCGAGCAGATGGGGCAAGAGCAGTTGAACGAAGGTCTCGGCAGCCTGGCGTACGAGGTATCCGTTGTAGTTGTCCGTGGAGTCGGCAACCTGCACGTGCTGTCGCGACAGGTCGGTTGTGAAGGCCCCGTTGACCAGGAGCGAGCATCCAGAAGCTTCCTGTGTCGGCAAGAAGACGTGGAAACACCGGTTTGGAGGATCAACGCGCGGATCATCAGCGTCTCGTACTGCTACCGAGACCTCTGTGACGTCGACCCCGTCCCATGCAGGTCCGGATAGACCATCTCGGTGACTACCGATGTGGACCTCGTCATTGTGGGCGACCCAGTACCGGTCACCTTCTCCGTCCTTGTTGACGAGGTCGACTCGATAGAGGCCGGTCTGGTCAAGGCCATTGCATCGCTCAGCTCCGGCTCCGGACACTCGGTGGCGCTCAAGCAGCCACTGGCGATCCGCATGTTCCGCTGAAGTGTCGACCTCGATGACCACCTCTTCTAGGTTCTTCAGGAAGAGAACGCTTGTCATCGGCAGCGTCAGCAACTGACGCGCGAGAGCTGTGAGCTGTTCCTTCGTGATTCCCTGGTGAAACGGGAATCGGAATGCCGTACGGAAGCCAGCCGACTGGAGATCGCGCCACGTCGTGTGCTCATGATCAATGGGCGACGGGAATCGCATCGCGGGAACGCCGCTCACCTGGCCCCGGTCGAGCCCGCTCCAGAGCTCCGAGACCTGGCTGAGAGCCGTCTCCTTTCCCAGGCGGAAGGCCACCGTCTCGGAGTACGCCTCCGGGGCATCGGTGATCTCCAAGACAGACTTGAATCCCAAACCCTTGTGACCGATGCTTGCCCGTTTCGGGCCGGAGGACACAGCCTTGGAGCTGGCGCCTAGCCCGCACAGTCCACGGACATCGGCTTCTGTGAAAGCGCGGCCCGTGTTGGCAACCCAGAGTTCATGGTCTGTGAGTTTGAAGAGGACCCGGTCATCGCTGGCCGCGATTCCCGCAAGGGAGTCGTCGGCGTTCTGGAGCAACTCGTAGACAAGTCGGCCGCGATAGTCGTGAGCGACCTGAGACTCCTGGCTGACGTCCTCCTGAAGTCGACCTAGGGACTCGCGGTAGACCGCCAAATTCTCGCGACAGATCCTCTCCAGGACGTCGTGGGGCGTTGGGGTCTGCGCGGTCACGGTATCCATTTCAGCGCATGGGTCCGACACTCGCTCGGTTACCGTCGTTGTAGCGCCTTCTCGACCTCGGTCCGAGCCTCGTGGAGTTGCTCGGCCTCCTTGCGGTCGGTCCAAGGGCGCAGGTCGGTGACGAGTGGCGGCGCGCTTCGCAGCAGCACGAGAGCTGTGCCGAAGGGCAGGGTTCGGATGACCTCGGGCGGCATCACCGGCACACGCCGGACCGAGCGCTGTAGCGATCGTGAGCCGTACTCGCCGACCGAGACGGTGTCGGTCCTCTCGTCGCGCTCACCGATCAGGGCCGAGAGGTCTTGAAGGTCCCGCGCCGCCGACGTGCCGCCGAGGATGACCTTGGCGATGCTCGCGTCCCAGATCGCGCCGGCCGCGTGGTCGCCCCACTTGTCTCGCGCCTGCGACAAGGACTGAAGGACGGGCATGGTGGTGATTCCGGTGCCGCCGCCTTCTGCCATGAGAACTGGCAGGGACGGCAGCGGTGAGAGGTTGCCGATCTCGTCGAGTGCCAGCAGCAGTGGCGGGTCGAGCCGTGCGCCCGGCGACGCTGCGGCCAGGTGCCGGGCGGTCTCGGCGAGATCTTCGATGAACGCCGCGACGAGCGACCACGAAGCGCCGGCCCCTGCGCCTGTGGCGAGCAGGTAGAGGGTGCCGTTGTTGGTGAGGAACTCGACTGGGTCGAAATACTCGCCCGGCTTTGGTGAGACGGCGTCGAGAACGCGCGGGTCGGCCAGGCATGAGAGGGCGAGGGAGACACCCATCCAGATCGAGTCGCGGGTGCGTGGGTCGGAGTGGATCATCGACTCCAGGGAGTCAGCCCAGCCGGGTGCTGCCTTCGGGTTGCTCGCCAAGATCGCTACCGCGTCAGCGGCGGCCGAGGGTGAGAGCGTCCAACCGAACAACTCGCGTGGTGACCTGTTGTCCAGCGCCGCCGCGTGAAGGAGGGCTTGCAACGCGGTGCGGGTCTTGCCTTCCCAGAAGCCACCTGACTCCACGCCCCCGGTAGACAACCCGGTGGCTGAGGCGAGCCCGGTCGCGCGGATCATCGCGGTGAGTGGGTCTTCGCATCCACGCACGGGCGACCAGCGCAGCCCGGCGGGTAGACCCTCAGCCAACCGCTGCGGATCAAACACCGCAACAGGGCCGCGCTCCTGCCGGGCCATGAGTGTGGCGGCGATGTTGTCGGGTCGGGTGGCAGTGGTGATGACAGCACCTGGTGCATCGAGGATCGCGTTGATGACAACGTGCAGTCCTTTGCCCGACCGTGGCGGGCCGAGCAGCAGGATCGAGTCCTCCACCGACGCCCACACGCCGTGGCCACGGGAGCGACCGAGCAGGTAAGGG
>Ga0136630_1000822_pt1 | contig 12361 bp, 10 predicted proteins | sample AntDrymUQ5682106_2_FD_105496 | JGI IMG/M metagenome (GOLD analysis project Ga0136630, IMG submission 105496) | Polar desert sand microbial communities from Dry Valleys, Antarctica - metaG UQ568 (21.06) | ecosystem: Environmental > Terrestrial > Soil > Desert | place: Antarctica: Dry Valley...
GATCGCCGCCGGACCGACGGCATGAATCTGCTGGCGATCGAGCGTCTCTTTCATCCGGCCCTTCAACCGCCCACGCTTGTTCAGCGTGAAGCCGAGCACCTGCCCGGCATCGGCGTCGAACAGCACGTCGCGCACGTCGGCGATGTCGTCTCCGGCGAGCGTCACCACCGGCAGCCCGACGAGATCAGTGCCGCGAAGGAGTGCCTTCATCGTCGCTGCCTCCGACTGACGGCCACCACGCCGCCGGACCGACGCCGTCGCTGGGCCAGCGCCACCAGCACGACGACAAGCACGATGAGGACGACGAGCAACAACCACAACCATGCATCCATCAACGAACCCCCGGTCGGCGTGCTACAGGATCGTTACCCGGCGACATCGCCATCGAAACGTAGCAGCACGCCTCCCAGCACCAGCACCGAAACGAGCGTTGGCCCGTCGGGGTCGGGTGTGTAACACCCCCGGTGTACAAGGGGCAGCATGATCTTCGTCGAACGTTGTGCCGGATGCGGGACCCGTGGGCCCGTGCTGTGCCGTCCGTGCCGGTTCGCCCTGGTGGGCCGGGCGTCGTCCTCACCGCCGGGCGTGCTCGCCGCCGTGGCGTTCACCGGGCGGCCACGTGACGTATTGCTCGGGCTCAAGTACGGCAACTGCCGGCCCGTTGCGCGGCATCTGGGCGGACTGCTGGTCAATCGGCTCGTGGCAGCGGGTGTCCGCGCCGGGGTCGACGTCGACATCGTGACCTGGGCACCGACCAGCCGACGCCGCCGGCACCATCGCGGGTTCGACCAGGCCGAGCTGATCGCCAGGGCGGTGGCTCGCCAGCTCGGCCTGCCATGCCGGCGGCTGCTCGAGCGGGAGGGCAACGACCCCCAGACCGGCCGTTCCAGGGCCGATCGGCTCTCCAACCCAGCGTTCCGGGCGGCTCCCTCGGTCACCGGGCGGCGCGTGCTGGTCATCGACGACGTCGCCACGACCGGAGCAACGCTGCGTCAGGCATCGAGCGTGCTCGACGACATGGGGGCGTCGTCGGTGATCTGTGCCGCCGTGGCCGCAACACCGGGTCGTCAGCGCACTTGTCAGGTCATCCAGGGACCGTGGGCGGCCACGCCGGCAGCCGTTGTCGGCGAGCCTCAACAGGCGCGTTCGCCAGCCGACCGATCTCGCCATCCGTCCGTGCCACGACCGGCGCCAGCGCGCACTGCGTGACACCCGTGCCAGCGCCCTCCAGTCCAGCCCAGCCCGTACCGGCACGCCACGCCGCGCCACGCCACGCCGGGCCACGCCACAGGGACTGAACGACGCGTCGACGATGGGCCGGCGGATGCACCGGTAGGGTGGATAGCCGCATGGGACTCCTCGATCGCATCCTGCGTGTCGGCGACGGAAAGAAGCTCAAAGCGCTGAGCGGAATCATCCCCGACGTGAACGCTCTCGAACCCGAGATCCACAAGCTCTCCGACGACGCACTGCGCGCCAAGACGGCCGAGTTCCGCCAGCGGATCGAACGCGGGGAGATGCTCGACGACCTGCTGATCGACGCCTTCGCCGTCACCCGCGAGACGGCGTTGCGCACCATCGGCCAGCGCCACTTCGACGTCCAGATCATGGGCGGAGCGGCACTGCACCTCGGCTGGGTGGCCGAGATGAAGACCGGTGAGGGCAAGACCCTCGTCAGCACGCTCCCTGCTTACCTGAACGGGCTCGGCGGCCAGGGCGTCCACCTGGTTACTGTCAACGACTACCTTGCCCGCCGCGACGCTGAGTGGATGGGTCAGATCCACAAATGGCTGGGCCTCAGCGTCGGTCTCGTCATTCCGGGCTTCAAGCACACGACGCCAGAGAAGCGCGCCGCCTACGCCTGCGACATCACCTACGGCACGAACAACGAGCTCGGCTTCGACTACCTGCGCGACAACATGGCGGCACGACTGGCCGACAAGGCTCAGCGGGGACACAGCTACTGCATCGTCGACGAAGTCGACTCGATCCTGATCGACGAGGCCCGCACGCCGCTCATCATCTCCGGCCGGCTCGCCGATGCCGCCAAGCTCTACTACCGCTTCGCCTCCATCGTGCGTTCTCTCCAGCGCGACGAGGACTACGAGGTGGAGGAGGACAAGCGGGTGGTCGTGCCGCTCGAGGCCGGCATCGAGCGCGTCGAACAGGAGCTCGGCATCGAGAACCTCTACGACGAAGTGCAGCGCAACCTCGTCCACCAGCTGCAGGTAGCCCTCAAGGCCAAGGAGCTGTACCGGCGCGACAAGGACTACATCGTTCAGCAGGGCGAGGTGAAGATCGTCGACGAGTTCACCGGTCGCATCCTCGAAGGTCGACGCTGGAGTGAGGGCGTGCACCAGGCCGTGGAGGCGAAAGAGGGCGTCAAGATCAAGGAGGAGAACCAGACGCTCGCCACCATCACGCTGCAGAACTACTTCCGCTTGTACGACAAGCTGGCCGGGATGACAGGCACGGCTTCTACCGAGGCGGCCGAGCTGATGAACACGTATGGCCTCGGTGTCGTGCCGATCCCCACCAACATGCCGGTGGGACGTGTCGACCAGGCCGACCTGATCTACAAGAACGAGGACTCCAAGTTCGAGGCCATCGTGCGTGACATCGAGGAGCGCTTCGAGGCCGGCCAGCCGGTGCTGGTCGGCACGGTCAGCGTCGAGAAGAGCGAGCACCTGTCGCGACTGCTCGCCCAGCGTGGCATCGACCACGAGGTACTCAACGCCAAGCAGCACACACGTGAGGCACAGATCGTGGCCCAGGCCGGGCGCATGCGTGCCGTCACCGTGGCCACCAACATGGCCGGCCGAGGTGTCGACATCCTGCTCGGCGGCAACCCCGAGAGCATGGCCAGAGCCGAGGTGCTGAAGGAGGGGTTCCCGCCTGAGGCGCTCGTCGACGAGTTCACCCTGCCGGCTCCCCTGGCCGACATGCCCGAGGAGTACCGAGAGATCCGCATCAAGGCACTGGCCCGCTACGACGAGTTGCTGTCGGAGTTCCGCGAGTCGTGCTCCGAGGACGGCGATCGGGTCCGCGGCGTCGGAGGTGTGTACGTCATCGGCTCCGAGCGGCACGAGAGCCGACGCATCGACAACCAGCTCCGGGGGCGTTCCGGACGTCAGGGCGACCCAGGCGCCAGCCGCTTCTACCTCAGCCTCGACGACGAGCTGATGCGTCTGTTCGCAACCGGCGCATTGAGCTATGTGATGAACAAGACGCTGCCCGACGACGAGGCCATCGAGGCGAAGATGGTCACGAAGGCAATCGAGCGGGCGCAGACGACCGTGGAGACGCGCAACGCCGAGATCCGCAAGAACGTCCTCAAGTACGACGAGGTGATGAACGAGCAGCGCAAGGTGATCTACGCCAGGCGCGATCAGATCCTCCACGGTGAGGATCTCAAATCGGCGGCGGTCGAGTATCTCGCCGACGCCGTCGACTCGCTGATCGAGGGCCACTGCGCCAGCGTCGCCGACGACGAATGGGACCTCGACGGTCTTGCCTCCGAGCTGAAGACGTTCTGGCCTACCGAGATCACTGCCGAGCGGCTGGGTGAGTCGTCCGACACCGACGAGATGTACGACCTCGTGATGGCCGACGCCACGGCCGAGCACGCCCGCCGGGAGACGGAGCTTGGTGAGGAGGTCATGCGCGAGGTCGAGCGGCAGGTGATGTTGCGGATCATCGACCAGCGCTGGCGCGAACACCTCGAGGAGATGGACTACCTCAAGGAGGGCATCAACCTGCGGGCGATGGGTCAGAAGGATCCCCTCACCGAATGGCAGCGCGAGGGCTTCGACATGTTCGGAGCGATGATGAAGGGCATCGCCCAGGACTTCGTGAAGTACGTCATGCATGTGCAGGTGGTGAAGCACGACGAGAGCGAGGCGGCGCCAACGCAGGCGCCTGCTGCGGCCACGGCGCCCGAGATGGTCCGAGACGTGCAGCAATCCTCATCCGACGACGACACCTCCAGCGGTTTCAGCCGCGCCGCCTCGGCGGCCGTGGCCGACGGCGAGATGGCCCCCGAACAGGCCGAAGCATCAACAACCCGCCCTGCGGCCAGTACCAAGACCGAGACCATCGTGCGCGACGAGTGGGAGAAGACGCCGCGCAACGCTCCGTGCCCGTGCGGCTCTGGCAAGAAGTACAAGCTCTGTCACGGCGCATCCTGAGGCCGGAGACGGTCCCCGATGCGTGACTTCACCGACGACCTGAAAGAGCTGCGTCGGCGCGTCGGCGACGCCGAGACCTACCTGAAGATCGGGCCAACCCGCGCCCGCCTCGTCGAGCTCGAGGAGCATGTGGCGCGACCGGACTTGTGGGACGACGCGTCGGAGGCCCAGAGGGTGAGCACCGAGTACGCCAACGTCCGCGACGACCTGGAGATGTTCGATGCCCTGGCCGAAGGCATCGAGGATCTCGAGGTGTTGCACGACCTGGCTCGCGAGGAGGATGACGAGTCCCAGGAGCCCGACATCGTGGCGGGTATGAAGAACCTCGAGACCAGGCTCGCCAAGGTCGAGCTGCACAGCCTGTTCACGGGCGAGCACGACGTCGCCGACTGCATCGTCCAGATCAACGCCAAGGACGGCGGGGTCGACGCCCAGGACTTCAGCGAGATGCTGCTGCGCATGTACGAGCGCTGGTCCGAGCGACGAGGCTTCTCGATCTCGCTCAATGGCGTCTCAGAGGGCGCCGAGGCAGGGATCCTCTCGGCCGAGGTGACGATCAGCGGCCGCTACGCCTACGGCCTGATGACGAGCGAGCGCGGCACCCACCGGCTGGTGAGGATCTCGCCGTTCGACAACCAGGGTCGCCGACAAACGAGCTTCGCCACCGTGCAGGTGTGGCCCGTGATGGACGACCCAGACGTCGAGCTCGTCGACGCCGACATCCGCATGGAGGTGTTCCGGGCGTCGGGCGCCGGTGGCCAGCACGTCAACAAGACGTCTTCGGCTGTGCGCCTGATCCACGAGCCGACCGGTCTCGTCGCCAGCGCTCAGGAGGAGCGCAGCCAGCTGCAGAACCGGGAGAAGGCGCTGACCCGCCTCAAGGCGATGGTGGCATCGAAGGTGGAGGAGGAACGCGAGGTCGAGCTGGCGGAGATCGCCGGCAAGCAGGCCCAGGTCGGCTGGGGTAGCCAGATCCGCAGCTACGTGCTGCAGCCGTACCAGATGGTGAAGGATCTACGCACCGAGATCGAGACCGGCAACGTGGCGGGCGTGCTCGACGGGGATCTCGACGAGTTCATGGAGGGTTTCCTCCGCTGGCGCCGCACCGGAAACAACTAGCGCCTGCGACGCGCTGCCGGTGACCGCCCCCTCTCCTGTTGCTACATACCGGGTGCAGCTCACACCCGACTTCGGGTTCGCCGATGTCGAGGCCCGTCTGCACCACTACGTGGGGCTCGGTATCAGTCACGTCTACCTGTCTCCCGTGGCCGAGTCGATGCCGGGCAGCACCCACGGCTACGACGTCGTCGACCACACCCGGGTGCGAGCCGAGCTGGGCGACACCGCCGGCCTGTGGTCGCTGCTCGACGCCGCCCACGCCGCCGGCCTCTCGCTGCTCATCGATCACGTACCGAACCACGCATCCGTGGCCCGCCCGGAGCTGAACAGGCCGTGGTGGACGATGTTGCGTGAAGGGCCAGACAGTGCCGCTGCCCGTTGGTTCGACATCGACTGGGCGGCCGCCGACGGCCGGGTGATACTGCCGGCGCTGGCCGATCCGCTCGACGACGTGCGAGGAGCGTTCACGGTCGCCGACGGTGACGGCGGGCCAGAACTGCGGCTCGGCGAGCAGCGGTGGCCGCTGGCCGTCGGCACCGAGCACCGGTTACCGGCCGAGGCCGTCGACCGGCAGCACTACCAGCTGGTGCAGTGGCACCGCCCCGAGCGCAACGTGCGCCGGTTCTTCACCATCGACGACCTGGTGGCCGTCTGCGTAGAGCACCCCGACGTGGCAGAGGCGGTGGACACCATCCCCAGGCTGCTGGCCGAACACCCAGCCTTCGGCGGTGCGCGCGTCGACCACGTCGACGGCCTGGCCGACCCGGCGGCGTACCTGCAGGGCCTGCGCCGGATCATCGGCGACGAACGGTGGCTCGTTGTGGAGAAGATCCTGGCGCCCTCCGAGACGCTGCCGGCGAATTGGCCCGTCGACGGCACCACGGGCTACGAGCACGCCCGCCTGCTCGAGCACGCCCTCGTCGACCGCCGGCACCTTGGCGCCCTGGCGACACGATGGGCGGCCGTGGTCGATGACTTCCGCCCGTTCCACGAATGGGAGCTGGCCGCCCGTCGCCAGGTGCTCGACGACGGATTAACCCCCGATGTGGAGCGAGTCGCCAACGTGGCGAAGGCGGCGGGAATCGCGGATGTTGGCGAGGGGCCCGAAGCTGTCGTGGCGGCCGTCGTGGAGCTGAGCGTCCACCTTGCTCGCTACCGCACGTACCTGCCAGACGATCCCGAGGGACTGACGGCGCTCGCGCAGGCTCTGACGAGCGCGGTGGCGATGCGACCGTCGATCGCTGTCACGCTCGATCGCCTGACGTCGGCGATCACCGCCCCGACCGACGGCGCCGCCGTCGAGCTGCGCACCCGCTGGCAGCAGTTGACGGGGCCAGCGATGGCCAAAGGCGTAGAGGATCGGACCTTCTTCCGCTACGGACCCCTGTCGAGCTTGTGTGAGGTTGGAGGGGATCCGGCCCCCCACAGCACCGATCCCGTTGATGATCTTCATCGTCACCACGACCTGACCCAGCGGCGACAGCCGACAACGTTGCTGGTCGGCACCACCCACGACACGAAGCGCTCCGAGGACGTGCGGGCCAGAGGCCTGGCGCTCGGCGCCGTCGCCACGGATCGGTGGCAGGACGTCGCCGACCGGTGGTTCGCCGATCGAGCCGCCGATCACGCCGACGTCGACCCAGCCATGCAGTGGCTGGCCCTCCAGACCGTGGCGATGGCGGCCCCGATCACGCCCGAACGGCTGGCGGCGTTTCTCGTAAAGTGCGCCCGCGAGGCCGACATGCACACCTCGTGGAGCGAACCGTCGCCTGGCTACGAGTCGGCGCTTGCGCGTCTGAGCCATGAGCTCGCCGGTCCGACGCCATGGCCGCCTCTGGTGGACCTCGTGGCGGAGATCGAACGCCCAGGGCGGGCAGTGTCGCTAGCCATGCTCGCCGTGCGGCTCACGGCGCCAGGCGTTCCCGATGTGTACCAAGGCACCGAGGCGTTCCGCCTCCTGCTCGTCGACCCCGACAATCGCACACACCCCGACGCTGCCGAGCTCACGTCGCTCGTCGAACGATCGGTGGGGCTCGATGGTGCTGCCGCCTGGGCAGAGCCCGGCTCTCCCGCCGCACGGGCCGTGGTGCTACGCCGCTTGCTCGCCATTCGCCGTCGGCTCTCTGATGTGTTCGGCGCCGACGGTCGGTACCGGCCGCTGCTGGCGTCCGCTTCGCTGCTCGCCTTCGCCCGCCTGGATCGCCGAGGCCTGCCGCGACTGATCACCGTCGTCGCCCGTGCCGAGGCGCCGATCGAAGGGTCCGAGATCGACGTAGAACTGGCACTCCCGTCCGGCGAGTGGCGGCACGTGCTGTTGGACGACGAACCGCCGGCTCAGGGCTCACTCGACGTCGGTGCGTCTCTTGGCCGTTTCCCGGCGGTCGTGCTGGTCACCTGACCCGTCAGAGGTGTCGGTACATCACGTGGAGGCCCACGTACCCATGCTCGGGGTGGTGAAAGCCCTCCGGCAGCGTCCCGAGCACCTCGAAGCCCAGGGAGCGCCATAGCTGCACGGCTCGGGTGTTCGACTCTACGACCGCGTTGAACTGCATCAGGCGGTATCCCTCGGCGTGCGCCCAGGCGATGACGTGCTCCCCGAGCGTCCGGCCGACGCCTCGACCTGCGCACGCCGGGTCCACCATGAAGCTGGCGCTCGCCACGTGGCCGGCGCCCCCGCCATGGTTGGAGTGCATCTTTGCGGTCCCCAGCATCGAGCCGTCGTCATCGATGGCGACGACGGTCCGACCCGGCGGATCGAGCAGCCAGACAGCACGCGCCTCGTCCTCGGACATGTCGCGGTCGTAGCTGTAGGTCTCTCCCGCTTTGATGATCTCGGACATGAACGGCCAGATCTGTGGCCAGTCGTCGTTCGCCGCCTCCCTGATCAGCACCCGGTACATGCTGCCCGCTCGGCGAAGCGACGTCGACCAGGTTTCGAGCCGTCAGCTGCCGAGCTGCCAGGCGAGAGCGTAGGCGGCAGAGTTCGTCGTGACGTGCACGAGGATCGGTGCCAGCACGCTGCCCGACCAGTAACGGATTGCACACAGCCCGAGACCGGCGACGAACGTCCCGAACACCGCCAGCACCACGGCTGCAGCCTGGCCGAGCCCGTCGTTCCCGAACGCCTCGCCGAGCACCGGGTTCGCTTCGTTCACCTCCCACGCCGGGAGCACGTGCCACAGCCCGAACAGCAGCGATGCCACCAGCACGCCCCTGTACATGTCTCGCCCCGGGTTCGGTTCTGTCATTTCGGATCGGCCCGATCGGGCCGATCCGAAATGACAGGACGACAGAAGGGCGGGGAGTACGGCGCGGAAGGCGAGCTCTTCCAGCAGCACGGTGCCGAGCGGGATGCGCACCACCGCGTGATAGACGAGGAACTCCCAGCCACCATCGACCCGCCGGTCGTCGAACACCTGGCGCGTCGCCGGCAGGGCGGCGGCCAGCAGGTAGCCGGCCACTACGACCGCAGCGACCACGATCCCCCAACGGGCGCCCGACCGCCAGCGAGCGAGCCCGAGCCGGCCCACCGGCGTCGTCAGCACTCCGATCATCACTACCAGCGCCGCCACGGCGACGTTCCAAGGGACGTACGACCACGCCGGCAGCACGCGATTGACCAGAATGTTGCTGATGGCCAACACGACGACGACGAACACCACGACGGGCGCCTCGACTCGCGACGGGTACGTGGACCCGCCGCTCGGTGGACTGATCGCTGCTGCTGGCCGGGCTGTTCGGACTTGCCGGGCTCGTCGGCAGCGGGCTGTACCCGGGCTCGATGGTCGGCGTCCCTGGCGAGCGATCGAACATGGCGCCGCCCACGCTGTGCATCATCGCCTGTGCTGTTCCAGGCGGGCGTGGTGGAGATCATCCGTCCTGCCATGCAGCGCAAGTGGCCGAGGAGCGCTGGGCACGCGCATCGTCGACGATCAACCGATTCTCCCTGCCGCTGTTCCTGTTCCACTCGACGGGCATGGCCGCCTGGCTGGCCGTGCGCTACCTCGTCGCAGGAGAGAACAACGAGGCCACGGCGCCGACCGCCGAATGGTGGCTCACGAGACCGCTGGCCGTGATCGGCCCGCTGCTGTTCACCCTGCCCGTGATCTACCTTTCGGAAAGCAGTGGATCAGAGGTGGACGGGGAACCCGGCCGGCGACCACCTGAGTGAGCGACGTTCGCGGCCTGCGTCTCACGGCGCCATGGTCAATGAGGCGCCTGTGGCGTCGGTGGGTGATCCAGCGCACCAGCGGGCGTCGCAGGTGTCGAAAATGACTCGGGCGCCGTCGGGGACGGTGGGGTCCGATGAGCCGTCGCCGAGGTCGAGGTGCACCGTGGCCGTGACGTCGTCGAGCCGGCGGACGACGACGATGGCGTCGCCGGTCCTCGTCACTTGGTGGTCGGCTCGGGGATCGGTGAGCACGGCGTGGCGGCGCCGCAGGGCGATCAGCTCGGTGTACGCCGCCAGCACCGACCGGTGAGGCTCGGTCTCGGCCAGCGTCGGGTCGAGCACGGCGCGAGAGAACGTCGCCGGATCGGCGGGATCGGCCACCTCGTCCGTCCACTCGGCGCCGGAGAACTCCCTCAATCGACCGCGGCGCGTGGCCTCGAGTAGTTCGGGGTCGCTGTGGTCGACGAAGTACGGGAACGGGGCCACCTCGGCGTACTCCTCGCCCATGAACAGCATCGGCGTGAACGGCGACAGCAGCACGGTCGCCGCCGCGACGAGCCGCTGGCGATGGTCGAACGGCGGACGCTGACCGAAGGGCGTGTTGCCGACCTGGTCGTGGTCGGCGCTGTACACGACGAGGCGACGGTGGGGGAGGTGATCGACGGGACGGCCGTGACGACGGCCCCGGTACTCGGACCGCCGTCCACGGAACACCCAGCGGTGCTGAAGTGCAACGGCCAGATCGTCGGCACCGTTGTAATCGACGTAGTAGCCCCTCGTGTCGCCTGTCAGGGCGACACGCAGCGCGTGGTGCACGTCGTCGTTCCACACGGCGTCGCAACCGATGCCGCCGTCGGCTGCGGGCGTGATCAGGCGGGGATCGTTGTCGGAGCTCTCTGCGATCACGATCACATCTCGGCCGGCAGCCCGCCCGGCGGCGTGCACCGCCTCGGTCAATTGCTCGAGAAACGGGCGGGCCGTCGGGTCGTAGATCGCTCCGACGGCGTCGAGGCGGAGCCCGTCGATGTGGAAGTCCTCGATCCATCGTACGGCGCTCTCCACGAACGTGCGCCGTACACCGTCGCTGCCGGCGCCGGCCACGTTCACTGCGTCGCCCCACGGCGTGCGGTAGGCGGCTGTGAAGTACGGGCCGAAGCGGGACAGCACGTTGCCCTCGGGCCCGAAGTGGTTGTAGACGACGTCGAGCACGACGGCCAGACCAAAGGCGTGAGCAGCGTCGACGAAGCGGGCAAGGCCCTCCGGCCCGCCGTACGACTGCTGCACGGCTGACACGAAGACGCCGTCGTATCCCCAGTTTCGGGTGCCGGGGAAGGCGTTGACGGGCATGAGCTCGACGGCCGTGATGCCGAGGTCAACCAGGCGGGGGAGCTGTCCGACGGCGCCGTCGAACGTGCCGTCCGGCGTGAATGTGCCGACGTGAAGCTCGTAGAGCACGGCGCCGGCGAGGGCCAGCCCTGCCCAGCCATCGTCGGTCCACGAGAACCGGGACGGATCGACGATGGCTGAGGGTCCATGCACGCCGCCGGGCTGCCAGCCAGATGCCGGATCGGGCAGCGGGTCGCCACCGTCGAGGACCAGCCGGTATCGATCGCCGTGACCCAAGCCGGTCACCGTTCCGATCCACGTGTCCGACTCGGAGGAGGCCGACAGGGCGTGAGAGGTGTCGCTGGCGGCGGAGTCCATGACCACGTCGACGCGACGGGCGTCCGGCGCCCACACCTCGAAGCGCGTCGAGCCGTCGGGTCGAGGATGAGCGCCCAGGCGGGCGTCGCCAGACATCACTCGTCGTCGGGAGTCAGGACGATCGTCGCCGGCCGCGGCACGATCTGGCGACGAGTCATCGGTCCATCATGGCCGATGCACCTGCGATCAGACCGAGGATCCTTCTTCCTCATGGCGATGTAGTCACGGTCCATGATATTGTGTCCACATGGACGTTGCCGTCCGGGAGCTCAAAGCCAAGCTCTCGGCGTATCTCAAGGAGGCAGCCGCTGGGCGGGTGATCACGGTGACCGATCGCGGGCGCCCGGTCGCCGTCCTCGGGCCGGTGCTCGGCGCCGTGGATCTCGCCGGCGCCGCGGAGGCCGGCTGGCTGGCACTGGCATCACGCCGCGGGCTCGAGCCTGCGCGTCGGCACCGCGCCACGGGCTCCGTCCAGGGGGTCCTCGACGAGGATCGCACCGAGTGACGACCTACGTCGACACCAGTGCGCTGCTGAAGAGGTACATCGCCGAGGATGACTCCGATCGGGCCAACGAGTTGCTCAACGGTGATCCCGAGCTGGTCACAGGGCGGCACACGATCGTCGAGGTGCGTCGCAACCTGGCGCGCCTCCTGCCCGGCACCGCTGCGGTGAGTGCCCGAGCCGACTTCGCCAGAGACCTCCTGTCGGTCTCCATCGTGGAGCTCGATGCCGGCACCTGCGAGCTCGCGGCGACGATCGCCGAACAGGTCGGCGTCCGGACACTCGACGCGCTCCACCTCGGCGCAGCCCGGCGTCTGGGGCCGACGGTGCGGTTCCTCACCTTCGACGTGCGCCAAGCCGACGCCGCACGATCAATCGGGTTTGCCGTCGCCGGCGCGCTCGGGCGATGAGTTGAAGCCGTCTGGGCCATCACTCGTCGTCGGGGGCGAGGATGATCGTCGCCAGGGGCGGCACGGTGATCAGCACCGAGTGGTGTTGGCTGTGGGCATCGACGGGCACGCTCTCGAAGCCGCGGGAGCTCCCCGTCTCGCCGGCACCGCCGTACACGGCGGCATCGGTGTTGAGCAGCTCGCTCCAGCGTCCCGAGCTCGGTACGCCGATGCGCACCTCACGATGGCCGACGGCGCCGGTGTTTGACACCACCAACACCGGGCGCGA
>Ga0136630_1000824_pt1 | contig 12360 bp, 9 predicted proteins | sample AntDrymUQ5682106_2_FD_105496 | JGI IMG/M metagenome (GOLD analysis project Ga0136630, IMG submission 105496) | Polar desert sand microbial communities from Dry Valleys, Antarctica - metaG UQ568 (21.06) | ecosystem: Environmental > Terrestrial > Soil > Desert | place: Antarctica: Dry Valley...
TCGGCACCCGTGGACCCTGGCCGACCACGTGGACGCGTCGGGCCAGCTCGGGGAACAGCCGCCCGATGTGCGCCCAGCTGGTGGAGTCGATGCTCGCCACGCCGGCGCGCCCGTCGCCGACGGCACGGACGCTCTCCAGGTGGGCGCCGGTCGAGAGGACACGCCCCGGCCACGTCCCGCCAGCGGCGCAGGCGAGGCTGATCCACCCCGACAGGCTGTCGTCGCCGTTCACCGCAGCGGTGCAGTCATCGGTCCACGCCGAACAGCCAGCCTCGCTCGCGGAGATCAGCGTGCTGCAGTAGTGGTGACCGTCGGCGCCAGGATGGTCGAGGTTGAAGGCGCCGACCACGGTCACCTTGTCACGGAGCACCGTCGCCACCGGCCAGCCGCAGGCGTGCACGAGCGCACATGCTGCGTCGGCGCTGTGGTCGAGCACCGTCCCCGACCATCGCAGACCCGAGGGCATCCACGGCACGAACTCGTGGACTGCCGCCCACAACCGCTCCCAGGCGGGCCGCAGCGCGGCGAACGGGTACATCGTCAGCGACACGAACGCCACGGCGACGACCGTACATGGTCACGCGAGTAGATTCACGATGCGGAACGCAACCGTACTGTGGAACACTGTGCGGAAAGGGAGCACCACACCACATGAGCCGACTGCACGAGCACCTTTCCACCGGCCCCGTCATCTGCGCAGAGGGTTACCTCTTCGAGTTGGAACGACGCGGGTACCTCCAAGCGGGCGCCTTCGTCCCCGAGGTGGTGTTGGAGCACCCTGAGATGGTCGCCCAGCTGCACCGCGAGTTCGTACACGCCGGCTCGGACGTCGTCGAGGCGTTCACCTACTACGCCCACCGCGAGAAGCTGGCGCTCATCGGGCGAGAGGGCGACCTCGAGGCCATCAACCGTCAGGCGCTGCAGCTCGCCGCCGACGTCGCCGCCGAGCAGTCGTCGTTGCTGGCCGGCAACATCTGCAACTCCAACGTGTTCGATCCCGCAGACCCGTCGTCGCACGACATCGTCCGCGCCATGTTCACCGAGCAGGTGGCCTGGGCGGCAGAGGCGAACGTCGACTTCGTGATCGGCGAGACCTTCTCGTACGCCCAGGAAGCGCTGATCGCCCTGGAGGTGATCAAGGCCGCAGGGCTCGACGCCGTCATCACCCTGTCGATCCATCGCTCGGTGGACACCCGCGACGGGTGGACCGTCGAGGAGGCGTGCAGGCGCATCGAGGACGCTGGGGCCGACGTGGTGGGGCTCAACTGCATCCGCGGGCCGCGCACCATGCTGCCGCTGATCGAACGCGTCCGGGCGGCGCTGAGCGGGCCGGTCGCCGCCCTGCCCGTGCCCTATCGCACCACAGAGGACGAACCGACGTTCCAGTCGCTCACCGATCCCGGTGTCGACATTCCAGGCGACCGTCCGTTCCCGGTGGCGCTCGATCCGCTCACATGCAACCGCTACGAGATGGGCGAGTTCGCCGCCGCCGCCCATGCGCTGGGGGTGGACTACTTGGGCGTCTGCTGCGGCGCAGGGCCGCATCACATCCGCTCGGTTGCCGAAGCGCTCGGACGCACGCCGCCGGGCAGCAGGTTCACTGCCGACATGAGCAAGCACGCCTACTTCGGCACCGACCAGCAGCTGAAACCGGGCAACCAGGCCTTCGCCACGGAGCTTTGATCAAACGGGGGGCTCCGCCCCCCGTTGACCCCCCGAAACGCCGATTTCAGGACGGGTTTCGGGGGCTGACTGCTGGAGCGTGCGGAGCTCGTCGACGTCGTAGTGGCAGCGCCAGAAGTGACCGGGCTCTACCTCTTTGAGGTCAGGTTCTTCGGTCTTGCAGATGTCGCCGATGTAGCGCGGGCAGCGGGTGTGGAACACACACCCCGACGGCGGGTCGGCATGACTCGGGATCTCCCCGGTGAGCTTGATGCGCGGTCGCTCGTCGCCATCGACATGCGGCACCGCCGACAGCAGCGCCTCGGTGTACGGATGCTGTGGCGGCCCGAACACCGTCTCGGCGGCACCCAGCTCCATCAGCCGGCCGAGGTACAGCACGGCGATGCGGTCGGAGAGGTAGCGCACCACGCCGAGGTCGTGGGAGATGAACAGGTAGGCGGTGTCGTTCTTCACCTGCAGCTCGGCCAGCAGGTTGAGGATTGCCGCCTGCACCGACACGTCGAGCGCCGAGGTCGGCTCGTCGCACACCACGATCTTCGGGTCGCCGGCAAACGCTCTGGCGATCGCCACGCGCTGCTTCAACCCGCCGGACAACTGCGTCGGCTTGGCGCGGATCAGGCGAACGTCGAAGCGCACCGAGTGGGTCAGGTCGCGCAGCCGGGTGTCGAGCTGCTCACCCCGTGTTCCCATCAGCATGGTCAACGCCCTGCCGATGATGCGTTTGATCGAGAACCGCCGGTTGAGTGCGGCGTCGGGGTTCTGGAACACGATCTGCAGTGAGCGCACCTGCTCGCGGTCGCGCTTGCCGATGGCGCCCGCCACCGCCACGCCGTCGAGCTCGACCACCGAGCCCTCGTCGGGCGTGGTCAGTCCGAGCAGCAGACGGGCCAGCGTGGTCTTGCCGCTGCCCGATTCGCCCACGAGGCCGAGCGTCTCCCCGGGTGCCAGCGTGAACGTGATGTCCTCGACGGCGCGCACCTCGTGGCCGTCCTGGTGGAACGTCTTGCGCACGTTTCGGGTGCTGATCACCGGGACACGGTCGCTCGACTGAGCGGGCCGCTCTTCGGTGACCGCCACGGGCGACGTGTTCCTGGGTAGGTCCTGTGCCTGCTCGTGGAAGTGGCAGCGGCTGATGTGCCCGGCGCCGACGTCGTACAGCGGCGGCTCGTCGGTGCGACACACGTCCTGCACCAACGCGCACCGGTCGGCGAACACGCACCCGGGCAGCGTTTCGCCGAGACCGGGGAGGAAACCGGGGATCGTGTCGAGCCGGCCCTGGTCCTTGCGCGCCCCGGCTCGCGGGATGCAGCGCAGCAGTCCAACCGTGTAGGGGTGGCGAGGGTTGTGGAACACCTCGTCGACCGTGCCCTGCTCGACGACCCTCCCGGCGTACAGCACCCCGACCTTGTCGCACATGCGCAGGATCACGTCGAGGTTGTGGCTGATGAACAGCACGCTGGTGCCGAACTCCTGGCGAAGCGCCGCCACGAGGTCGAGCACCTCTGCTTCCACGGTTGCGTCGAGGCCGGTGGTGGGCTCGTCGAGCATCAGCAGCGTCGGGTCCTTCGCCAACGCCATGGCGATCACCACTCGCTGGTTCATGCCGCCCGACAGCTGATGCGGGTAGCGCCCCATCACGCCGGTGGGATCGGAGATCTGAACCTTCTGCAGCATGGCCTTGGCACGATCCTGGGCCTCACTGCCGCCGACGCCCTGCAAGGTGAACACCTCGGCGACCTGGTCGCCGATGTGGATCGTCGGGTTCAACGCAGACGTCGGGTTCTGATACACCATCGACACCTGCGTCGAGCGCAGCGTGCGCACGTCGGCGTCGCTCATCGCAAGCAGATCCTTGCCGGCGACATGGATCGATCCGCTGCTGACCCGGCCGTTGCGTGGCAGGTAGTTCAGCGCGGCGAAGGCGGCTGTCGACTTGCCGCATCCCGACTCACCAACCAGACCGTAGGACTCACCTGGCGCGATCGACAGACTGACGCCACGCAGCACCTTCTTCCAGGCGCCACGGACCTTGTACTCGACCTCGAGGTCCTCGAGTTCGAGGGCGTTGGCGGTGCTCACTGGCGCCGAGGTGGCGAGTTCTTGGGTCATCGTTCGAACGCCTTTGCGATTCCGTCGGCCATCATGTTGACGCCGATCACGAGCGTGGCGATGGCGAGCGCCGGGAACAGCACCGGCCACCAGTACCCGCCGCTGATCAGTCCGTAGTGCTCGAACACCTGCAGTCCCCAGTCAGGAGCGGGTGGCTGGATGCCGAAGCCGAGGAAGCTCAAGGTGGCGACGGTGAAGATGGCGTATCCCAGCCGCACGGTGAACTCCACCATCACCGGCCCCATCACGTTCGGCAGGATCTCGGCGAACAGAATGTACAGAGTGCGCTCATTGCGCAACTGCGCCGCCGAGACGTATTCCATCTCGCGCTCCTGCAGCACCGCCGCTCGCACGGTCCTGGCGATGATCGGCGCGAACACGAGGGCGATCACGAGGATCACGGTCCAGCGGGACGGGCCGAGCGAGACGATCGCCAGCAGGCCGATGATCACGGTGGGCAGCGCCAGGAAGGCGTCGATGAAGCGGCTCAGCATGTTGTCGACGGCACCCCGGAAGTAGCCCGTGACGAGTCCCAGAGCGGTGCCGAAAACGGTGGCCAGGATCGTGGCGATCGGCGCCACGATCAGGATGTCGCGGGCGCCGACGATCACTCTCGAGAGCACGTCGCGCCCCACACGATCGGTGCCGAACGGATACGTGCCGTTCGGGCTCGTCAGATCCTTCAGCGGGTCAGTGGCGAACGGGTCGTTCGGGGCGATGGCGTCGCCGAAGATCGCGCAGACGACCCACACCAGAACGATCAGAGCGCCGACGACGAACACCTTGGAGCGAAGCAGCAGGCGCAACCGCTCGCGTTGGGCGGCGCGTTCCTCGGTCGAAGTGGTATCGGGTCTCACCGCCCCGGCCAGGATGGGATCGGCGCCGGGAAGATCGGACGTCGATGCGGTCATCGGTTCGCCAGCACAGTCATGATTCACTCCCGAGGCGCACGCGCGGGTTCAGGACGGAGTAGAGGATGTCGGCGGCAAGCGTGGCGACGAGGTACACGACCCCGACGAGCAACACCCCCGTCTGTAGGACAGGGATGTCCTTCCTTTGCGCCGCCTCGAACAGCGCCTTGCCCAGACCGTTGTAGTTGAAGATCAACTCGATCACGACGAGTCCGCCGATCATGTAGCCGATCTGAGTAGCGACGACGGCAATGGTGGGTAGCAGCGAGTTGCGCAGCACGTGCTGGCGCACGACCGTGCGCTGCGGCAGCCCTTTGATGATCGCCGTCCGTGTGTAGTCGGCATCGAGCGCCTCGAGCGTGCCCGCCCGCGCCATTCTGGCGATGTAGCCGAACAGCACGAACACCAGGCAGATGGCCGGCAGGATCAGGTAGTAGACCTGCTCGAACACGTTGGAACCTGGCGGCGCCGTTGCGGTCGGCTTGAAGATGCCGAGTCCCAGCGGGAAGATCACGATCAGCAATACGGCCCACACGAAGTCGGGCACCGCCGTCGCCGACAAACCCCCGAGTGAGATGGTCCGGTCGCGGAGGGTGCCTTCCTTCAGCGCTGCGTACACGCCGCCGAGGATCGCCAACGGGACGACGATCAAGAATGCGAGCAGCGCCAGCTTCGCCGAGTTGACGACGGAGTCTCCGATGATGTCGAAGACCGACCGTTGCTGGATGGCAGAAGTGCCCATGTCACCGGTCAGCAATCCCGTGACCCAGTCCCAGTACTGCACGACGAGTGACCGGTCGGTGCCGAGCTGGCTGTTGAGGTCGTCGACCGATGCCTGGTCGGCGAGCGGGCCGAGGATGTTCCTGGCGACGTTGCCGGGCAGCACCTGCGAGGCGACGAACACGAGGATGCTGAGGATCAGCAGGGTGACGATGCTCAACAGGATCCTGGTTGCGATGAATCGTTTCATGGGGTCATCTCCGACGTCTAGACGAAGCCGGCTTGGCTGACGTCGGTGTGACCCATAGCGGTGGTGTCGATACCGGCGACGTAGTCCTTGGCTCCCGAGAGGAAGTAGTAGAAGTACGTGAAGAGGATTGGCGATTCGTCGAGCAGCAGCTCCTGGATCTGCTTCGACGCAGCCCGCTGGCTGTCGAGGTCGATGGCAGCGGTGTAGTCGGCGAACAGCTTGTCGTAAGTCTTGTTCTTGAAGTGGGCGCCGTTCCACGTCCCTGTGCTGAGCAGCGGCGCCCCGAGCAGCACGTTCGGCACGCCGCGGTGGCCGTACTCGGTGATACCCATCTGGGAGTCGAGCCATCGCGAGTTCCCGTACGTTGCGTCGCCGTAATACGTGCCGGCGTCGGTGATGCTGAGGTTGAGCCGGATGTTCGCCTGCCGCAGGTCTTGCTGGAGGAGCTGGGCATAGTCGGGCATCTCGAAGCCCTGCCACGTGGACAACGTGACGCTGAACCCGTCTGCTACACCTGCCGCTTCGAGCAGCTTCTTCGCCTCTGCGACGTTCTGCTCACGCTGGCGCACGTCGGGTGCGGTCGATGGGAACACCGGGGCGAACGGGCTGTCGTTGCCGATGTCGGTCTTCGTGTCGAGCAAACCGTCGACCAGGTTCGTGCGGTTCACGAGCAGGGCGACCGCCTGGCGGATGCGCTTGTCGTTGAACGGCTCGATGTCGCCGCGCAAATGGCACTGGCGGTGTGCCGACGACTTCAGCTCCGTGGTGACCACGGTCGGGTCGGTCAGCAGCGCTTTACCGCCCGACACCGAGAACTGCACCACGTAATCGACCTGGTTGCCCTGGAACCCCAGGATCAAGCTCTGCTCGTTGCCGAAGAACACGATCTCGGCCTTCTCGGACAGCGGCCGGCGGGCCGGGTCCCAGTACTGCTCGTTGGGGAGCAAGGTGATGCCCTCCCCCGGCCGGTACTCGCCGAGCTTCCATGGTCCGGTCCCGATGAACGTCTTTTCCCAGTCGCCCTCGTAGTCCTTCGGCAGGATGATGGCGTTGTAGTTGTCCGAGCTGGTGAGGAACGGGAAGTTGCCGTTCGGTGCGTCGAGCGTGAACTCCACCGTGGACGCATCGACCGTCTTTGCACCTCCCTTCGAGAGCACACCCGTCAACGCCGACAGGGCGTTGGAGCCGTTGTCGGGATCGGCGAGGCGGTCGAACGTGGTCACCACGTCCTCTGCATCCATGGTCCTGCCGTCGTGGAACACGGCGCCCTGGCGCAGCTTGAAGGACCAAACGCTTCCGTCGTCGTTGGACGACCAGCTCTCGGCTAAGCGCGGTTGCGGCTTGAGGTCTCGGTCGGACCAGATCAGATACTCGCCCGTCTGGCCGAGCACCGTGAGACCGCCCTGGTTGTTGACCGTGACGGGGTCGAGCGCGCCAGATGGCGTCTGCTGGCCGATGCGGATCGTGCCACCCTTGCTCGGAGCGCCCTGCTGAGCTTCGTCCGCCTGCTCCAGTGGATCGCGTGCCTGGCCGCACGCAGCGGCGAGAAAGCCGGCCATCGGGAGTCCCATCCCGGCGACGGCAGCCCGACGGACGAACTCGCGGCGGCCGATCTTGCCGAAGCGGTACTCGTCGATCAGATGGTTCTCGCGTTCAGTGCTCCTGGCCCTGATGGCGTCGACCCGTTCTTGCCTGCGCTTCATCGCTGATCCCCCTTCGTCGCCCTCCCACGAATGTTCCCCGGTTCTCTGTGCCGGACCCTAACGCACGTGCGCACCGAGGTCGGACACCAGCGCGCCTCGATCGATCAGATCGAGCGCCAGTTCGACATCCGAGGCGAGGGAGCGGTCTGCAGCCACGTCCGGCAACGCCCTCATGACGGCACCGATGGCGGAGGCCAATCGCGGCGGTAGGTCGGCGCCGGCCGGATCGGCCATGGCTACCAACCGTCGGGCCTGCCCCAAGGCGACGAGCTCATGGGCGAGGGCTAGCTCCACGTTGCGCAGCAGGCGATCGAGCTTGTCGGCAGCCAACATCGTGAACGCCTGGAAGTCCTCCTGACCCGACGACGTGTCGCCTGAATGCACTGACGCCGGCGCCGACAGCATCCGGTTCTCCGCGCCGAGGCCGACGACTGCCTTGTGCAGTGAGACCAGTCCGCTGTCGCCGTGCCCTTGGCGGGCGACCAGTTGGTCAGGCAGGCCGGAGAACCGGGAGTCGAGCAGCCGGTGCAACCGCTTCTCGCTCAGCGATGCCACCTGTGTCATGGCGATGGCGGCACTGTCGAGCGCCAGGGAGAGCGCCTGGGCGTGGAAGTTCCCGCTCGGGTAGAACCCCTCGGGCTCGCCGTCGGCAGCGTCGAGGTAAAGCGGGCTGTCGGTGACCGCCTGCAGCTCGCGCTCCACCTGGCGCCGAAGATGGTCGAGCACGTCGCCAGCGGCGCCGTGCACCTGCGGCAGGACGCGGATCGACACCGGCGCCTGCGAGCCGCCGCTCGACGCCGCAGCCGCAGCATCGGGCTCGGCGCCGTGCGCCAACCATTGCAGCTGGGCGTGCACATGCTGCTGGCCGACGTCGCCCTTGAGCCGTCCGATGCGCATCGAGTACGGACGCCACGACGTGTCGATGATCGCCGCCGTCAGTGCGCCGAGCATCGTTGCGTGGTCGAGGGCGTGCGTGCATCGACGGAACAGGTCGGCCGCAAGCGCTGGCGCCAGCGGCGCCCCGTTGATCAGCGCCAGCCCTTCCTTGCTGCCGAGCCGGTACGGCTCGACGCCCCTGGCGGTGAGCGCCTCGCCAGCAGGAACGCGCTGGCCGTCGATCAGCACCTCACCCTCACCGATCAGCGTCTGGAACAGATGGCACAGCGGGGTCGTCTCGCCCGCCGTGCCAGGCCGGCTAGCCGGGACCACCGGATACCACCGGTCGTTCAAGCGATCGGCGAGGAAGCTGCAGAGCGCGGCGCTGACCCCGGTGTAACCGCCGAGGAAGCCCACCAGCCTGACGAGCATCGTCGCCCGCACGACTCGCTCGGACAGCGGTGGCCCGACGCCGACCGCTCGACCGACGAGGATCGAGCGCTGCAACGTCGACCGGCCCTGCTCGGCAACGATGCGGTTTGAGAAGTAGCCGAGTCCGGTGTTCACGCCGTAGGCGAGAGCTCCGCCGGCGAGGTGGCGTTCCATCGCTGCCCGCCGCTCGTCGACGTGGCGCAGCACGGTGCTGTCCAGCTCGACCGCCTCGTTCCCCCCGACCACCTGCCAGTACGCGTCGAGGTCGAGCTGATCGTGACGGTGCAGGACGACGACCACCCGCCGAAGGTATCCGACGACCCCGCCGGCACCTGTCAGCGGTAACGCAGGGTGGTGCCGATGTCCGCTGCGACGGCGCGTTGATAGAGCATGTGGCCGACGGCGACGTCGGTGGTGGCAAGGCCGCGGTGCCACAGCAGGATCCGCTCGTCGTCACGCTCGCGCCCGACCGCCAGTCCAGCAACGATCTGGCCGAGCTCGGCATGGAGGTTCGACTCCGAGAGCGCACCGGATTCGACGTGAGCCCGCAGCGAGCCGAACTGACCCTGGCGGCATTGAGCCCAATCGTCGACAACGATCTTGTCCATCACGTCGGTGAGCGAGAGCTCCACGGCGCTCATGGTCCCGTATGGCACCACCATCGCCCCGGGCGCGATCCATTCCGTGAGCACGATCGGCGCCGGCTTCTCCAGGCGGGTGGCCTCGACCACGATGTCAGCGCCGCGAACCACGTCTTCGACGGTGTCCAGCACGCGGATCGGTTTGCCGAGGGCATCCTCCAGCTCCGCGCCGAACTGGCGGCGCGACTCCTGGCGCCGGCTCGTCACCCGGATCTCATCGAAGTCGAACAGGGCGTCGAGCATCACCACATTGGAGTAGGCCGTGCCTCTCGCCCCGACGTGACCGAGCACCTTGGATCCGGCGCGGGCGAGGTATCGGGCGCCGATGGCGGTGACCGCCCCGGTCCGGCGCTCGGTGATCTCCGTGGCGTCGATGATCGCCAAGGGCACGCCGGTTCGCGGGTCGTACAGCGTCAGCAAGGCCAGCTCGGATGGCAGCCCGACACGATAGTTGTCGACGTAATCGCCGACCACCTTCACACCTGCAACGCCGAGTGGGGCGACATACGTCCGAAGAAGGTTGAAATGACCGTTGAAGGACGGATCGGGAATCAGGTGCTGGCGCGGCTCCAGCACCACCTGACCCTCTCCCTGGGCGCGCAGTGCCGCTTCGACGGCATCCAAGACATCGCCGGTCGTGACGCCGAGCGCCGTGACGTCGGGCCCGGAAAGGAACAGGATGTCGAGGTGTTGCTCGCCCATGGCAGCATCCTGCCCGATCGCTGACAAGCTGATGCCATGACGAGCAAGCACCAATCAGCGGACGCCGTCGTCATCGGCGCCGGCGTGATCGGCTCGGCGGTGGCACTCGAACTGGCTCGCGGAGGCCGCTCAGTCGTGTGCGTCGACAAGGGCCCGTCACCGGGCGCCGGCTCCACCAGCTCGTCGTCGTCGATCATCCGCTTCAGCTACTCGACGCTCGACTCCGTGTTGACGGCTTGGGAGGCAGCGGCGATATGGCGGAACTGGTCCGATCACCTGGGAGCCGAGGACCCCGACGGCATGGCTCGGTTCATCAAGACCGGCAACCTCATCTTCTGCACCACGGGATACGACGGCGAGATCGTCATGGCGTTGTGGGACCAGGTCGGGATCCCGTATGAACGCTTCGACGCCGCCGGCGTGCAATCGCGGTTCCCGGGGCTCGACGTCGGCAGGTACTACCCACCGAAACCGGTGGACGACCCGGCATTCGCCGACGACGCCGACGGAGCGTTGGGCGCCTTCTACGACGCCGAGAGCGGGTTCGTCGACGATCCGATGCTCGCCGCCCACAACCTGGCGCATGCTGCTCGGCAACACGGTGCCGAGTTCCGATTCCGCAGCGCCGTCGTCGAGATCGGACGTCGTGGGGATCACGTCTCGGGCGTGACGCTCGACGCCGGCGACACGATCTCGGCACCCGTGGTGGTGAACGTCGGCGGACCGCATTCCGCCAGGCTGAACGAGCTGGCCGGCGTCACGGGCGACATGCGCATCGGTCATCGACCGCTGCGCCAGGAGGTGTACGCCGCGCCTGCGCCGCCCGGTTTGGGGCTAGAGGACGGAGGACCGCTGGTCGCCGACCTCGACATCGGCCAGTACTTCCGCCCCCAGCCTGGCGGCATGCTGCTCGTGGGCGGCACCGAACCCGAGTGCGATGTGCTGGAGTGGGTCGAGGATGCCGACCACTTCAACGACCAGCCGACGATCGAGCACTGGGAGACGGCGATGCTACGCCTGGCGCGACGGCTCCCCGAGTTCGGCGTGCCCCCCCGACCGGTCGGGCTGGCGGCCCTCTACGACGCCTCCGACGACTGGGTGCCGATCTACGACCGCTCCAGCCTCGACGGCTTCTTCATGGCCTGCGCATCGAGCGGCAACCAGTTCAAGAACGCGCCGATGGCTGGACAGTTCATTCGAGCGCTGGTGGACGCAGCCGCCGACGGGATCGACCACGATGCCGCCCCGGTGCAGTTCACCGGGGCGCGCACCGGCCGTCAGATCAATCTTGGCGCCTTCTCGCGCCGCCGGCAGCCGTCTGCCACCTCCGGCACCGTGATGGGCTGAGTCCTGCCCGGACCGACGGGCTCGTCGAAGGGGCGCAGCAGATAGCGGCGGGCGATCTCGCCGTATCCGCTGTACAGCCCTGCTCCGCCAGCGGCGATGCGATCGGCGCCGAGCCGTTTGCTCGCCGCCGGCAGTGAGTACCACGCCAGACGAGGGCGGGCGTGGTGTGCCGTGTGCAGGTTGTTGTTGAGGAACAGCAGTGAGAAGAAGCGTCCCGATCGCACCATCGCCGATCGGTTGGCGCCGTCGACGAAGCGGTGCTCCGCAAACGAGCGCAGCAGCGACAGCGAGCCGCCGCCCCAGGCAACGCCGAGCACGTAGACCCACATCGGCAATCCGGCCATTCGCACGGCCACCAGCACACTGGCGACGCCACCGGCGTGGGCCACGAGTCGCCCTGCTGCCCTTTGGGTCAGGCCCCCACTGGCCGATCCGCTCCACCACCTGATGGCGACGATCGGCGGTCCGAACAACATTCGTCCGGCGAGCGTGCGCAGCACCGTCACGCCGCGACGCCGGATGGGTCCCAGGCGCGACCACGTGTCGGCCGACAGGTAGAAGCTCTCGGGGTCGGCGTCGGGGTCGGTCAGCCCGGGAGTGCGGTGATGCAGGAGGTGGACCTCGCGGTAGGCGCCGAACGGAATTACAAGACCGAGCGGCACGATCGCCAGCGCCGTGTTGACCGCCGGCCAGCGGGTCGGATGGCCGTGCACGACCTCGTGCTGCAGCGAGTTGTACCAGGCGCCAAGCACGGCGAGGGCGACGAGCAGCAGCGGTGTCGGGACATGCCGATGCCACAACAGGATCGCCGCCATCCCGCCGGCGATGGCGGCAGCGACGACCAGGGTTGGCCACTCAACGGCCCTACGACTCACAGGTCTCCTTGTACATGCACCGAGTGGGCCGGACGTGTCGTATTGCCGCATGTCTGTTGCGTCTACGCTACGGATGATGGATGAGCGCACCCCCCCTCTGCGGATGCTACA
>Ga0136630_1000825_pt1 | contig 12358 bp, 15 predicted proteins | sample AntDrymUQ5682106_2_FD_105496 | JGI IMG/M metagenome (GOLD analysis project Ga0136630, IMG submission 105496) | Polar desert sand microbial communities from Dry Valleys, Antarctica - metaG UQ568 (21.06) | ecosystem: Environmental > Terrestrial > Soil > Desert | place: Antarctica: Dry Valley...
GCCATGTCGTCGACATCGCGCTCGTGCCCGACGCGCTGCGCAGCGAGCTCGACGCCGGCATCCCGACCGGCGAGTCCTGTAGCCGCAGCGGACCGCCGATCGACGCATGCGCACCGATCGAGGAGCGCTTCGCCGACTCGTTCTCGAAATGGGCGACGGACGACCTCGGCGTCAACCTCGCCAGCGGCTACCGGATCCTTCCGCCGGTACCGCTGGAAGCCTGGGGGCGACCGCTCGTCGGGCTTGGTGGCTGAGCCCGGCGCACAAATACCACAAAGCAGATGGGCTTCGTCTTTCAGCACTACGCCGCGTTCAAGCACATGACGGTGCGCGACAACATCGCCTTCGGCCTGACGATCCGCAAGCGCCCCAAGGACGAGGTCCGCGCGCGCGTCGACGAGCTGCTGGGACTCGTCCATCTGGAGGGCTTTGCCCAGCGCTATCCGGCGCAGCTGTCGGGCGGCCAGCGACAGCGCATGGCGCTGGCACGCGCGCTCGCGGTCCAGCCGCGCGTGCTGCTGCTCGACGAGCCCTTCGGAGCGCTTGATGCGACCGTGCGCAAAGAGCTGCGCGACTGGCTGCGCAGGCTGCACGACGAGGTGCACGTGACGACGATCTTCGTCACGCACGATCAGGAGGAGGCGCTCGAGGTCGCCGAGCAGGTGGCGGTCATCAACGGCGGTCAGATCGAGCAGACCGGCACGCCCGACGATCTCTACGAGCGTCCCGCGAACCCGTTCGTGATGGGCTTCGTCGGACCGGTCAGCAGGCTGGGGGACAGCTGGGTGCGCCCGCACGACATCGAGATCCTCGAAGACCCCGACGACGGCGCGATCGAGGCGCTCGTCGAGCGCGTCGCGAAGGTCGGCTTCGAGGTCCGCGTCGAGACGGTGCTGGGCGACGGCACGCCGGTGCCGATCCTGGCGACGCGTCTTGAGGTCGACCAGCTCGAGCTGCGCGCGGGACAGATCGTGTGGCTGCGTGTGCACCGCGCCCTCGAGTTCGCGGCATGATTGACCGGTGCGCGTCTCCGCCAAGGTCGACTACGCCCTGCGCGCCAGGATCGAGCTGGCCGCGGCGCAGAACGGATCGGACGAGCCGCGGCCGGTCAAGGCCGAGGCGCTCGCGCGCGCACAGAACATCCCGCTGAAGTTCCTCGAGAACATCCTCCAGGGCCTGCGCGACGTCTGGATCGCCGTGCGCGCCAGCCTGCGCCGCGTGCTCGAGGACGTCACGCTCGCCGATCTCGCGGGCGGCACGGTGCCGCCGCACGTGGCTGAGCTGACGGCCGACCCGGGGGCCTGGGAGAAGCGCTGATGGCCGGCTCGCCGCCGCCGATCATCTTCGAGGTCAGCATCGCCGTGCCCGGCGAGATGCGCTGGTGCATGCGCGCCAAGGGCGTGTTCGACGACTGGCTGCACCAGCAGGCCGAGTCCGCTCAGCAGCGGCCGATCAGCGAGCTGCCCGCGGCCGACATGGAGATGCAGTCGCCCGACGTCGCCAACCTGCGCTTGACCTGGATCGAGCTGCCGGCGATCAACGCCTGGGATGCCGTGCAGCGCGCCTCGGCGATCGTCGAGGAGATCCTGCCGGAGTTGCTGCGCACGCGTGCGGTCAAGGCCGAGGCGAAGATGCAGAACCCCGATCCGGACGTGCGGCGCCCCTACGGGTAACGTCGTCCGAAGGTCATCGCTTGCGATGACCGGAGGCCGAAACTATCCGAGGTCGTCGACGAGCCGCAGCAGGTCGAGCGGGCTGAAGGGCTTGGTCAAGAAGAAGTTCGCGCCCGCCTCGCTTGCCCGGCCGCGAGCGGAGTCCCCGACCGCCGCGGTGAGCATCACGATCGTCGCGCTCTCCATGCCGGTCACGGCGCGGATCTGACGGCAGGCCTCGATGCCGTCCAGGCGCGGCATGTCGATGTCGAGGAAGACCAGCCGCGGTTGGCGCAGCCGTGCCGCCTCGACAGCCTTCACGCCGTCGGGCGCCTCGTGCAGGTCGAACGCCGCGACGCCCTCGAGCGTCGTGACGATGAGCCTGCGGATGAATGGATCGTCGTCGACGATCAGCACGGCGCGGCGACCGCTCATCCGATCGACCGGCGGATCTCGTCGATCGTGTCGTCGGCGACCGTGGCGTAGGCGTCGATGACGTCGGGATCGAAGTGCGAGCCGGCGTCGCGCTGGATGATCGCGCGCGCCTCGGTGAACGACGACGGGTTGCGATAGGGCCGCTGGGACGTGAGCGCGTCGAGCGTGTCGGCGACGGCGAAGACGCGCGCCGACAGGGGAATCTGATCGCCTGCCAGGCCATCGGGGTAGCCGCTGCCGTCCCAGCGCTCGTGATGGGAGCGGATGACGTCGCGCGCGCTGCCCAGGTAGTCGATGTCGCGGACGATCTCCGAACCGGTGATCGGATGTTGCTCCATGACCATCCGCTCGTTCGGCGTCAGCGGACCGGGTTTGAACAGGATCGCGTCGGGGACGGCGACCTTGCCCACGTCGTGCAGCAGGAAGCCGAACTCGATCTCGGGCTGATCGGTCAGGCGCATAGCGCAGGCACTGGCGATCTGCAGCCCGTAGGCGGCGACGCGCTCGGCGTGGCGGCCGGTATAGGCGTCGCGCGCCTCGACGGCGCTGGCGAGCGCGCGCACGGTCCGGGTGTAGGACTCGCGCAGCTGCTGCGAGCGCGCGCGCTCCTGCTTGAAGGTGTCGCGCAGGTCGGCCGCATAGCGCTCCAGCTGCAGCTCCTTGTCCGCCGCCTGACGCTCGCGCAGCGCAAGCTCGGCTTGGAGCTCCTCGATCCGTCGCTGCAGTTGCTCGACCTCGCTTGTCATCGGGGGATCATCCTCCCGCAGCCAAGCGACTCGAGTCGAGCACTTTGCGCAACGCCTCCACGGCCTGACGAATCGGCAACACCGGCGCCCCCGTGGCGCTCAGCGATGCCGGGCCCCCGCCGGCCGTCGAGAACAGCACGACCGAGTGTCCCTCGCGCCGGCCGCTCAGCTCGAGCCGCTCGAGCACCGCCGGGGCGCTGCTCATCGCCGCGTGCACGAGAGCGACCTCGAAGCGCTGCTCATGTCCGGCGCGGGCGGTCCCCTCGGGCTCGGTCTCCCAGCGATACTCGATCCCGAGCTGGTCCAGCCACGGCGTCAGCTCCGGGCGGACGGAGTCCGGCGCCACGACGAGCAGGCGCGTGCGCTGCGCCTGGATCGCGGCGTCGAGCACGTCGGTCAGGCGCTGGCGATCGATCGGCTTGGGCACCGACCACTGGCCGCCGAGCCGCGCGAGCGTCGAGGAGACCGACACGAAGATGATCGGCAGGTCGTGCAGCGCGCCGTCGGCGCGAACGGCGTTGAGCACGTCGATGCCGTTCATGCCGGGCATCAGCACGTCAAGCATCATCGCGTCGAAGTGCTCGGAGCGCAGCCGCTGCAGCGCCTCGGCGCCAGAGTGCACGCGCGCGGTCTGGACTCCGAGCGGCTTGAGCTGCTGCTCGATGAGCTCGGTGATCGCGGGCTCGTCGTCTACCACGAGCACGCGCCGGTCGCCGAGTGCCGGCAGCGAGTGACCGGCGATGCCTGCCGGGGCCGCGGGCAGCGTGACGGTGAACGTCGAGCCCTGCCCGAGCGAGCTTTCGACCTGGACCGAACCCCCGTGCATGTCCACGAGCGACTTGACGATCGACAGCCCCAGGCCGGTACCGGGGCCCCGCTGATCGACGGGCGCCCCGCGAAAGAAGCGGTCGAACACCCGCCCGACCTCGTCTGCTGACATCCCGCGACCGGTGTCGCTGACGGCGATCCGTGTCGCGCTCGCGTCGCCCTCCAGGCGGAGGGTGACCGTGCCCCCCTCGGCCGTGTAGACGTGCGCGTTGGTGACGAGGTTCATCACGATCTGGCGAACCCGCAACGGGTCGGCGAGCGCCGGCGGCCGCGCCTGGCGGATGTCGAGGACCAGCCGCTGGCGCTTGTCCCTCAGGCGCGGCTGCATCAGCTCAGCCACCTCCTCGACCGTCGCGCGCAGGTCGCTGCTGCGCAGGTGCAGCTCGAACTCGCCCGCCTCGATGCGCGCCACGTCGAGCAGGTCGTTGACGAGGTCGACGAGGCGGTCGGTCGATTGCAGCGCGATCCGGATGAACTCTTCCTGGCGCTCGGTGAGGTTCTCGGTGTTTGTCGCGCCGAGCAACTCGATGAAGCCCTTGATCGACGTCAGGGGGCTGCGCAGCTCGTGCGAGGCGGTCGCCACGAAGTCGCTCTTGGCCCGTTCCAAGCGCGCGCGTTCGGTGATGTCGCGCAGCGTCCAGACGGCGCCGCCCTCCGGACCGCCCAGGCGGGCGACGGTGACCGCGATCGTCGTGGCGTTGTGGACGATCGTAACCTCGCCCGCGAGCGTCTGCGCAAGCTCTGAGAGGGGGCTCTGGGGGCCGTGCGCGAGCGCCCCGGGGCTCAGACCCGGGACGAGCTGGCCGGCGCGCGGATTCATCGCGATCACACGGTCATGGCCGTCGCAGATCACGAGCCCGTCGCCGAGGCTCTCGATCGTCGTCGCCAGCCGCTGACGCTGGGCCTCGAGCCGGCGGCCCGCGCCGGCGAGGTCCTCGCCCATGACGTTGAACGCCTCGCCGAGCGCCGACAGCTCCCGCGGCCCGGCGGGCTTCACGCGCACGGCGAGGTCGCCGGCCGACATCCGGCGCGTGGCGTCGACGAGATCGTCAAGCGGGCGGCGCATCGTGCGGATCAGGACCGTGAGGAAGGCGAGCACCGCGACCAGCGCCAAGCCCCCGCCAAGGCCGATCGCCAGCAACGCAGCGCGCGAGCGGCTGGTCGCCCTGTGGCGCGCCTCGCGGCGGCGCACGCGCTGGCGGGAGGCGAGTCCGGCGACGGCGCCGCCAGCGCTGCGCAGGGCGCGCCGCGCGGCCCTGCGTCGCGCGGCGCTCGTCGGGTCCTGCGTGAGCACGCGGGCCTCGCCCTGCGCGGTCGTCGCGCGCTGTGCGAGCGTCCGGCTGGCCGCGTCATCGGCGGCAAGCCGGCTGGTCTGCTCGGCGAGGCGGTCGAACCCGCGCGCGGCGTCCTGTACGAAGCGCGCTGCCGCGCGCGAGCGCGGCTGTGCGAGGTTCGCCTCCAGCGCGGTCGCGGTCGACTGCAGGTTCGCCGCGGCGACCTCGAGCGCCGAGGTCTGCGACAGGGTGTCCTCGTAGGCCTGGCGCGAGTCATAGAGCGCCGCGACGCCGACCGCGCCGATGGCCGCCAGCGCGACCGTCAGGCCGAGCAGCGCGGCGCGCAGCGTGCGCGCGATCGACTGCTGTGCGAACCGCTGGCCCGGGCGTATCATCGCGTGATGGACCTCGTCGGCGCATGGTTGCGCCAGCTGCTGCGGGCGGGCACCGCCGCGGCGATCGTGCCCGTGGCCCTGGTTGCCGCGCTGCTCGTGATCGCGCTGGGGTCGGGCGGGTTCGGTGGGCTTGGGTCGCTCGGCGAGCTTGTCACCGGGCCGTCGGTGCCGGAGCTCGATACGGCGGGATCGTCGGCCGCCGAGGACGCCCGCGTTGCGCGCGTGGCGCCGGTCGGCAGTGATCGCGCCCCCGTGCGTCCCAGCGCATCGGCCCCGCGCGACCGGGCCGCGACGATCGCGCCCCGCACGCAAGCACAGCAGGGTCCGCGCCGACCGATCGCGCCCGCGCCCGGGTCCTCGCGCGTCACCCCGCCGCCGCCGGCGGTCGTTACGCCGCCGCTCGCGCCGCGGGAGCCGCCGCCGGCTCCAGCCCCGCCGCCCGCCCCGCCCCAACCGCCGCAGCTCGCCGACGTGCTCAGCGCGACCCTCAACGGCGTCGTCGGCGGCGTGCAGACGCTCCTTGACCAGCTCGCCCGGACGCTCGGACTGACGCCGCGTCGCTGACCGCCCCGACGCCGCACGATGCTCTCGCGCTGGGCGACCGGCATGCGGCCCGATGGTAGCTGCATTAGCGCCGATCGATACATCGAGATGAACGAACGTTGAGAACGCTCGACGCGGACACGCGACTCGCGCTCTACGGCGCAAGCAGCGCGGCCAGCCACTCGGCGACCGCGCTTTCCACGGCGCCCACGTCGGACTTCAGACCGTGGTCGCTCCTGACGACGACGACGGAGCGCTCGCCGGCGGGCTCGGGGAGCCCGAAACGGTCGCTCGCACCCTGCACGACGAGCAGCGGTACGCCGGCGCCGTCGAGCTCGTCCTGGCGGCTCGCTCCCGAAGGCGCGACGAGCGGGAAGGCGAGGCAGAGCACGGCGATCGCGCCCGTCGCCGACGCCGTGCGGCAGGCGACGCGTGCGCCGGCCGAGCGCCCGCCGGCGATCAGTCGCAGCTCTGCGAGCGGACCCGTTATAAGCTGCTCGACGGCGGCGGTCCAGGCCGTGTCGAGCACCGGCGCGCGCGGCGACGATCGCCGCCCGGCGACGCGATAGGGCTGTTCCACGAGCGCAACGCTGACGCCGGCGGCGTGCGCGGCGCGCGTCGCGGCAACCAGATCGCGTGCCGCCACGCCGCCGCCCGCTCCGTGCCCGAGCACGAGCGCGGCGCGTGGCTCATCGACCGGGTGCAGATGGGCGAGCGCAGGGCCGTGCGGGGTCTCGAGCTCGAGGGCGGTCATGTCCGCTGGACGGTACATCCGCCGGCTGATTAGCCTCGCCTCGGATGACGCTGGCGACCAGTCGCGAGACGACGAACTCGTCGCGCTGTCGGCGAGCCTCGCGGAGCTTGCCGGGCAACGGGGTGTCCCGTTCGTCAGCGTGATCGAGGCGCTGCGTGGGTCGCGGGCCTGGACCGGCGAAGCCGCCGCGGGCGACGGCGCGCACCCGGCCGCCGGTGGCTACGAAGAGTTCGCCCGGCTCGTGCTCGCGGCCGGCTTCGTCGACTGGCTGTGCTGAGGCGCGCAGTCAGCCGGGCCCCTCATCCGAGCGGCAGCGGCCGTCGCGCGACCGGCGACGAGTGCACGATCGACGTCGTCGTCTGGCCGAACAGGACGAAGCGGTCGAGGATCTCCTCGAGGTCGTCCATGTCGCGCAGGTGCAGCTCGAGCAGGAAGCAGTCCTCGCCGGTGATGCGGTGGCAGGCGAACGTCTGCGACCAGCTGGCGATGGCGCGCCTGGCGCGCTCCAGCTACGCGCTGTTGAACTCGCCGCTGCCCGCGACCGCGACCGTGATCGGGGTCGTCGTTCTCGCGCAGCTGCCGTCGCTCTTCGAGCTGGCGGGCGTGACGCTCGTCATCGCCGGCGTCGCGCTGCACCGCGGTCCCTCAGAGCGCTGACAGCAGCCGTTGGAGATCCGATTCGTCGTTCCACGCGCCGACGGAGGCGCGCAGCAGTCCGGTGCCGGGCAGGTCGCGGATGATCACGCCCTCTTGCGCGAGTCGCTCGCGGGTGGCGGGTGCGTCATCGTCCTGCCACGAGACGAGTGTGGTCTGATCGCGCGGGGAGACGGTCAGCTCGCGCTGCGCCAGCGCGTCGGCGAGCGCCTCGCTGAGCGTTGCGGTGCGCTCATGAACGGCGTCCCAGCCGAACTGCTCGAGGACCTCGAGCGAGGCCACGGCGGCGGCGATCACCTCCGCGCTGTGCGCCGACGCGTCGTGGCGTGCCGCGGTCGGATGCGCCACCGCGTCGAGGCCGGCTCCCGGATCGGCGAGGTTCAGATACGTCGGACCGGGCGCGCGCAGGCGCTCGCGCCACTCCGGTGCGACCCATAGCATCCCCGTTCCGACCGGCCCGCAGAGCCACTTCTGCCCCGACCCGGCATAGAACGTGCAGCCCAGCTGCGTGACGTCGAAGTCCACGGCACCGATTCCCTGCGCGCCGTCGAGCAGCACCGGCACCTCGAGGTCGCCGAGATCGGGGACGACGCGACCATCCATCCAGCTCACGTGCGAGCACGCGACGAGCCGCGTCGCCTCGGACACCGCATCGGCGATCTGCTCGAACGCCACGTCGCGAACCGTCACGCCACGCTGTGCTTTCGCCGCGGCGAGCGGGCCGAGCAGGCCGGGGTGCTCGCCGATCGATGTCAGGATCTCGTCGCCCTCGTCCAGGTCGAGCCCGGCGAGCACGCGCACGACGCCCTCGCTCGTGCAGGTCGTGATTGCGACGTCGTCGGCGTTCGCACGCAGCACGCCGGCATAGCGCGCGCGCAGCTCGCCGCGCAGGTCAAGCATGCGCATGAAGTACCCGTGCGCGCGGCCCTCGTCGGCGGCCAGCTTGAGCACCTCGGTCGCGGCGCGCACCGCGGCGCGGGGAAGCGGCCCGCACGTCCCGGCGTTCAGAAATGCGAGTCGCTCGAAGACCGGAAACTGTGCGCGCAGCTCGCTGGGATTCACCGCGCGCAGGCTAGCCAAGCCTGCGCCGCACGGGTTCGGCGGTTGCCCGCCGAACCCGTGGCGCACAGCTCGGGCCTCCGCTCAGGAGTTGCCGCAGACCGGCCACGGCGTCGCGCCGGCGCGCTTGTACAGCAGCGCTGCGCGCCGATCCTGCTCGGTCTCGGAGGCGGCTGCCGGGTCGCCGTCGCCGCCGACCGAGCCCCAGGTCCCGTAGTCGAACTGGTACTTGCCGCGGTAGGTGCCGCTTGCGGAGATCGCCCGCGGGTCACCGCCGGACTCGCACTCTGCGATCGCCCGCAGGCTCGCGGGGATCGGGACCTTCGGCGCGCCGCCATGGCGCTCGCGTTGGACCTTGCGCCTCAGCGCGCGGACCTCGCGGCGCAGCTCGCGCGTCTCGCTGCGCAGGCGCTGCGGTGTGAGCGACCGCAGCTCGGCGCCCAGCCTGTCGCGCTCGGGCATGCGCAGCTTGCCGCCCTTGAGGGACTGGCGTCGCGCCTCGAGCCTGAGGTAGCGCTTGAGCGCCGGCAGGTTGTGGGCGGTGGTGATGTTTGCGGGTGGTTCGCCGGCGACGGTGCTGTGACCGGGCGACGGGACGGCGGGTGCTTGGGCCTGTGTTTCTGTGGAGACGGGCACCGCGGCCGCGCATGTGGCGCAGACGGCGCCCAGAGTTCTGGTGCGCATACGTGTTGTTGTCCTTCCACGGCCCAGAGGCGACACGCGACAGGTGCGCGGCGCGGGCGGCCGGTCGGTTGAGGCGGGTTGTGGCGACTGGCGCCGATGAATCACCCGCTCGGCGGCGCAGACTAGCAGCGAATTACGAACCCACGTTCGCTTCGGGCCCGAACGACCCACCACCAATCAGCCATCTAGCATGCGAGACGATGAACGTCACGCTTCCCGACGGCAGCGAGCTCGAGCTCGCCGATGGCGCAACCGGAGCCGACGCGGCGGCGCATCTCGGTGATGGGCGGCGAGCAGGCGGCGACCGTGCTCGGCTCGGTCGCCTCCGACCGGGATCCCGCGGAGACCGAGGCGCTGCGCGAGCGCACGCGCGCAGTACGAGATGCAGGGCCATCCGTACTACTCGAGCGCGCGCCTGTGGGACGACGGCGTGATCGATCCGCTTGCGACGCGCGACATCGTCGGGCTGGCACTGTCGGCCTGCGCGAACGCCCCGCTGGGGCCGATCGAGCGTCCCGTCTTGCGGATGTAGCATGCTGACATCCGTCGACCCGGCATCTTCGAGGGCGCTGCGGCGGGGCGCGTGACCGACCGCCGCGTCCTGTTCTTCGGCGACTCGTTCGTCGTCGGCACCGGCGACCCGACCGGCCTCGGCTGGGTCGGGCGGGTGGTCGCGGCGTCACACGCGGACGGCGTTGCGCTCACGGCCTACGCGCTCGGCGTCCGCGGGGAGAGCTCGGCCCAGGTCGCCGCGCGCTGGCGCGCCGAGGCGCAGCCGCGGCTGGACCCGGCGTGCGACTGCCGCGTCGTCTTCTCGTTCGGCGCGAACGACAGCGGCGCGGCCGCGATCGCGCCCGAGCGCTCGGTGCGGGCACTCGCGACCGTGCTCGACGAGGCGGCAGCGCTGGGCCTATCCGTATTCGTGGCCGGGCCGCCGCCGGTCGGCGAGGCGCATCGCGACGATCGGGTCGCGGCGCTGTCAGCCAGCTTCGCGGGCATCGCCGCCGAACGCAAGGTCCCCTTTGTCAGCCCGATCGAGTCGCTGCGCGCCTCGCAGCCGTGGACGTGCGAAGCCGCTTCGGCCGACGGCACGCACCCGGCCGCGGGTGGCTATGAGGCGCTCGCGCGGCTCGTGCTCGCGGGCGGCTTCGTCGACTGGCTGCGCTGCTGATCGCCGGCCTCGCCGTTCGCACCCGTGGAGCGGATCGATCGGCCTCGGGTGCTGGTGTAGCGCGGGGCCACTACTGGTGCTGGGCGGGATCGATCGGCGGCGCGGACAGCGACGGCAGGTCAAACTCCGGCTCCTGTCCCAACTCGCGCCGGAGGCGGTGCGCGAAGTTCTCGTAGCGGCGCTTGGCGTCGCTACGCCGGCCCTCGCCGAGCAGCGCCTGGACGAGTTCGCGATGCACCCCGCTGTCGAGCGGCTCGAGCTCGGCGAGCCGCTGGAGGTGCACGATCGCGTGCGGACCATCGCCGCGTTCGCGAGCAAGCGCCGTCAGGAGCCGCAGAGCGTAGCTCGCCAGGCCCGCGAGTCGGTGGCGCTCCTCGCCGGCCCAGTCCGCGTACGGCTCGTCGGCCAGGAACACGCCGCGATAGAGCCTCATGGCAGCTTCGAGATGCTGCGTGGCGAGGGCCCCGCCGAGGCGCGTCATCGCCGTCCGGCCTTCCTCGACCGCTCGCTCGAACTCGTCGGCGTCGATCCAGATGCGCTGGCGATCGAGGACGTAGCCGCCTCTTCGTGCCACGACGAACGCCGGTGGGTCATGGGCGGCACGGCGTGGCTCGAGCTTCATGCGCAGCCGATGAATCGCGTAGCGCGTGTTGGCGATGGCGCGCGGTCCGCTGTGCGGCCAGATCGATTCCGCGATCTCGTCGACCATGACGACGCGCCCGCGCTCACACACGAGGTACTTCAGGATCTGACCCGGCCGCTGGCTGAGCCAGTCCGGGTCGATGGAGTCTTCGAGCGCCTCGACATGCGTCCGGCCGAGCGCCTGGATGCGCAGTTCCGGGGCCGTCTGCCAGCGCTCCTCCGAACGGCGGCGCCGGTCGCCGCGCCAGCCGGGACGCAGGTGCAGGATCGCGAGGCGTCCGCCCGACACCGGCGCCGCGGTGACCCACAGCGCGCCGGGTGAGGTCCCGCCGGCGGAGTCGATCCGGAGCTCCGGAACCGGCTTGTCCAAGCCCGCTGCGCGCTCCACCAAGCAGCCACGCTCGCATGGACCGCCGGTCGCCTGGCAGGCAAAGAGGTCGCGACAGCTGGGCGTCGCGCTGGTCGAGAGGGCCGGCACCAGCTCATACGCGGCCGCGTTGGCGCGCAGGACGGTGCCGTCGGGCGCGAGCACGAGGACGCCGTAGACCAGCGCGTCGAGAAGCTCGTCGGCGCCCGGCGTCGCGTCATCGGGCGTCAAGAACATGTCAGCGCGGCGTGATCGACGTGTGATCGACCTAAAAAAGGCTGAAGTACTGCCAGAAATTGGCGCCAGGAAACCATCCAATCGAAAACTAACGCCGGATCAAATGCGTGCCTAATCCGCGCATCCTAACCTGCCCGCTTCGAACAGGGATGTGCTGAGACGCGGAAGCGATCGCACGTGACGAAACGAAGCTCGTCGCTATGCAACAACAGGGAGGAACGAGCATGGAACAGATGAGCCTTCACCCAGAGCTGGAACCTGAGGTCAACCGCGCGCTCACGCTCGTGCCCGACAGCGTTGAATCGTGGCCCGCAACTCGGGAGGACCTCGGCGCGCGGCACGAGCCGCGGTTCGTGCGCAGCCGCTGGCCGCGGCCGAAGCGGATCCAGGTCTCGCTCGTGATCCCGGCAATGAACGAGGAGCGCAACATCGGCTGGGTGCTCGGGCGCCTTCCCGCCGAGATCGACGAGGTCATCCTCGTCGATGGCAACTCTGTCGACGACACCGTCGCCGTCAGCCACGCAATCCGTCCGGACATCCGCGTCGTGGGCCAGGATCGGCCGGGCAAGGGCGCCGCGCTGCGCGCCGGCTTCGCCGCCGCCCGCGGCGATGTCATCGTCATGATCGATGCCGACGGCAGCATGGATCCGATCGAGATCGAGCGGTATCTCGCGCTGCTCGCCGAGGGCTACGATCTCGTCAAGGGTTCGCGCTTCACGGGCGAGGGCGGCACGACGGACATGGAGTACGTGCGCCGCTGCGGCAACGCCGCGCTGCGCGGTCTCAGCAACAGCCTCTACCGGACGCGTTTCACCGACCTCTGCTACGGCTTCATGGCCTTCCGCCGCGATCAGCTCGCGACACTCGACCTGCAGGCCGACGGCTTCGAGATCGAGACGGAGATCGTCGTGCGCGCC
>Ga0136630_1000827_pt1 | contig 12340 bp, 14 predicted proteins | sample AntDrymUQ5682106_2_FD_105496 | JGI IMG/M metagenome (GOLD analysis project Ga0136630, IMG submission 105496) | Polar desert sand microbial communities from Dry Valleys, Antarctica - metaG UQ568 (21.06) | ecosystem: Environmental > Terrestrial > Soil > Desert | place: Antarctica: Dry Valley...
CTCGTGGCCTTCTTCCTACTCGTGGACTTCTTCCTACTCGTGGCCTTCTTCCTACTCGTGGCCTTCTTCCGACCCGTGGCCTTCCGTGCAGTGGCCTTCCGTGCAGTGGCCTTCTTCCGACCCGTGGCCTTCCGTGCAGTGGACTTCTTCCGCCCGGTCGACTTTTTGCGGCCCGTGGTCTTCTTGCGACCCGTCGCCTTCCGTGCCGTGGACTTCTTACGACCCGTCGCCTTCCGTGCCGTGGACTTCTTACGACCCGTCGCCTTCCGTGCCGTGGACTTCTTCCCGCCGGTCGACTTCTTGCGGGACGCGGTCTTCTTCGCGCCCGCCGTCTTCTTGCGAGCAGTCTTCTTGGCGGCCGTCGTCTTTTTCCGCGCGGTGCGCTTGTTCTGGCCCGTCTTGCGGTTGGCGGTCTTCTTGACGTCCGCCGCTGAGTCCTTCATGTCGGCTGCAGCGTCCTTCAAGTCGTCCACCGCGTCTCTTATCTCTTCAGTGACCGGGCCTGCCTCCGGGCGCGTTACCTCGGCCACGATCCCCACCGTCCCGGCCGCAGCGCGTCGAGCGCCGGCGACTACGCCACCGCTATCGGGTGGTGGTGCGACGACTCCCGAGACCAAGTCCTCAGCACCCGCAACCCTCTCGCGCGCGGTGCCGATGAGACCCTTCTCCTCGTCTGCCATGCGACCTCCTCTTGTAGCCGATTGTTCTTATTCACAAACTCGTACCCTGCATTCCCACGCAAAGCAAGAATGAAAACAACATTGCACATGCAATGAGTGGACAAAGAATCGCGACTGAAGGACCGTTGCGGCTCAAGTGGTGATTAAAAGCCCGATCCAGGGTCGATGTCGAGACGAGCTTCAATCATCCAAAGGTTGCGTCGAACGCACTGCGGACAGAGCGCGATGTGGCGATTGCTTGCGTCCGGCATCTCCTGCCACCCGATTGGAGAGATGCCCTGACGCTTGGTCCCGGACGAGCCGCACGACGAACAAAACACTCGATTCCGCAGTCCGTCCGGCTGTTCCCCGAGCATGTCCTGCGCTACTCGCCGCGAGCTTCGGCCAGTTCGGCGCGTGCCATCTCGATCCGCATGCGCGCCTCGGCCCTCTCGTCGCTGGCCTCGGCTGCCTCCGCCTGCGCCTCTTCGACTCGGCGGCGGGCTTCGGTAGCGTCGATGGAGCTAAGGTCCTCGGCATCGTCGGCGAGCACGATGACGTGGTAGTCGTGCTCTTGTCCGTCCTGGGACGAGCCGGTGGCACCCCTCGAGGCCTCGAGGAAGCCTCCGGAGACGAAGTACTCGTCTCGTTCGCTCGACGACACCACCGATACGCGCCCCGGCACGAGCGCAGCGAGAAACGGGATGTGGCCGTGGAGAATCGCGAACTCGCCCTCGGGCGAGCGGGCGACGACCATCTCGGCCTCGCCACGCCACACCTCCGACTCGGGTGAGACAATGGACACGCTCATGGGAGTAGCCATTACTTCTGTAGGTCCTTTGCCTGTTTCTCGGCTTCCTCGATTCCGCCGACCATGTAGAAGGCCTGCTCGGGAAGGCTGTCGTAGTCGCCGTCGGCGATCGCCTTGAAACTCTGCACGGTCTCCTCGACCGGCACGTACTTGCCCTCGATGCCGGTGAACTGCTCGGCCACGAAGAACGGTTGGCTAAGGAAACGCTGGATCTTGCGGGCGCGCGACACCGTCAGCTTGTCCTCTTCGCTGAGCTCGTCGACACCCAAGATGGCGATGATGTCCTGAAGGTCCGTGTAGCGCTGCAGGATCTGCTGGACGCGCATCGCGACGCCGTAGTGCTCGTCTCCGACGTAGCGAGGGTCGAGGATACGAGAGGTCGAGTCGAGAGGATCGACCGCCGGGTAGATTCCCAGCTCCGAAATCGAGCGGCTCAGCACCGTGGTTGCGTCGAGGTGAGCGAAGGTCGTGTGCGGCGCGGGGTCGGTGATGTCGTCCGCGGGCACATAGATGGCCTGCAGCGACGTGATCGATCGACCCTTGGTCGAGGTGATGCGCTCCTGCAGCTCGCCCATCTCCTCGGCCAGCGTCGGCTGATAGCCCACGGCCGAAGGCATGCGGCCGAGCAAAGTCGAGACCTCGGATCCCGCCTGCACGAAACGAAAGATGTTGTCGATGAACAGCAGCACGTCCTGGTGCTCGACGTCACGGAAGTACTCGGCCATCGTCAGGGCGCTCAGCGCCACACGCAGACGCACGCCGGGGGGTTCATCCATCTGTCCGAACACGAGAGCGGTCTTCTCGAGGACTCCCGCTTCGCGCATCTCAATCCAGAGGTCGTTGCCCTCGCGCGTTCGCTCGCCTACTCCGGCGAAGACCGACACACCTCCGTGCTGTTCGGCGACGCGGTTGATCATCTCCTGGATGAGCACCGTCTTGCCCACGCCGGCGCCCCCGAACATGCCGATCTTTCCGCCCTGGACGTAGGGCTCGAGGAGGTCTACGACCTTGATGCCCGTTTCGAACATCTCGGTCTTGGGCTCGAGGTCTTCGAACTTCGGAGCGCTACGGTGGATCGGCCAGCGCTCGACGTCGTCGGGAAGGGTCGAACCGTCCACGGGCTCGCCCAAGACGTTGTAGAGGTGGCCCAAGACCGCCTTGCCCACCGGCACCGATATCGGTGCGCCCGTGTTGGTCACGGTTGAACCTCGTACGAGGCCGTCAATGTTCTTCATGCACACGGCTCGCACGGTGCTCTCGCCGACGTGCTGGCTGACCTCGGCAGTGATCGTGTCCGTGTCGCCACCGATCGTTCGCTCGACGGTCAGCGCGTAGCCGATCTCGGGCAGCTCGTCGGGTGGGAACTCGACCTCGATGACCGGTCCGGTTACCGACAGGATGCGGCCCTCACTGGTCTTTCTCTCGCTCATTCGTTGCTCGGTTACGGCCATAAACCTCTCCTGAGTGGTCCGGCAGGTGACATTTGCGTGGTCACTGATCTTGTCCCGCGCCGCTCAGTGCCTCGGCACCTCCGATGACCTCCATGATCTCGGTGGTGATCTCGGCCTGTCGTGCCTGGTTGTAGACGCGTGTCAGATCGTCGATCAGGTCGGATGCGTTGTCGGTTGCAGCCTTCATCGCGCGCCGTCGCGCCGCGTGCTCGGAGGCGGATGCCTCGAGAAGGCCCTGGAGGATGTTGCCCTCGACGTAGCGTGGCACCAACAGACTGAGGATGTCCTCGGGCTCGGGCTCGAACTCGTAGCTCGGGCTCGGTCCCGTCTCCTTGGACTCCTCGGCCGACTCCTCGAGCTCTTCTTGCGGCAAGGGAAGGAGCTGCACCGCGGTCGGTCTCTGGGTCAGGGCAGACTCGAACTTCGTGTAGACGAGACGCACCTGATCGACCTCTCCGTTCTGAAACGCTTCAGTGGCGGCCAGCGCCACCATGCGAGCGTCCTCGATGGAGGGGCGGTCGGAGATGCCCTGCCAGGTGGTGTCATTCTCGAACTCGTAGCCCCGGAACTTGAAGTAGGTGATCGCCTTCTTGCCCACGAGATAAAGCCGGTGGGTCTTCCCATGGGCCTCCATGTCGCGCTCCGCATAGCGCAACACGTTGGAGTTGTAGGCGCCCGCTAGTCCTCGGTCCGACGTCACGACGATCGTCCCGACTCGACCGACGTCCTCACGCGCCCTGAGCAAGGGGTGATCGATCCGGCCCGCCTTGGATGCGACAGAGGTCAACAGACGCTGCATCTCTTCGGCGTAGGGACGCGCCGCAGCGACCCTTTGCTGGGCCTTTGCCACTCGCGACGACGCGATGAGCTCCATCGCGCTCGTGATCTTCTGCGTCGACTTGACGCTTCCGATCCGGCGCTTGATCGCGCGCAGCTGCTGGGCCATCTAGCTGCCGGCCCCCTTCTCTTGCGTTCCCGCCGCCGCGGTCTCGCTCTCTGAGTTCTCTTCGGTTGAGTCCTGCCCCCCGTCGGGTTGGTCACCCGATCCGGCGTCGCCGCCCTCGGCTGCGGGACTGTCGCTCGTCTCCGGCACACCCTCTTCGGCGGCCACGGTGTCGACGGTCTCGACGTCCTCCGTGTCCACGTAGCTGCTCTTGAACTCCTCGGTCGCGGCCTTCAGCTTCTCGGTGAGGTCGTCGTCCATCTTGCCGCTGTCGCGAATCGTCTCGCCGATCTGACTGTAGCGACTGCGCATGAAGTCAAGGTACTTCGCCTCGAAGTCCTGCACCCTCTCGACCGGCAGGTCGTCGAGGAAGCCGTTGGACACGGCCCAGATCGACAGGACCTGGTCCTCGACCGTGTAGGGCGAGAACTGCTTCTGCTTGAGGATCTCGACGACGCGGGCGCCTCGCTCGAGCTGCGCCTGGGACGCCTTGTCGAGCTCCGAACCGAACTCGGCGAACGCTTCAAGCGCTCGGTACTGCGCGAGGTCGAGACGCAGACGACCAGCGACCGATTTCATCGCCTTGAGCTGCGCGTTACCTCCCACCCGGCTCACCGAGATACCGACATTGATGGCCGGTCGCACACCCGAGAAGAAGAGGTCACTCTCGAGGTAGATCTGCCCGTCGGTGATCGAGATGACGTTGGTCGGAATGTAGGCCGAGACGTCGCCACCCTTGGTCTCGATGATCGGCAGAGCGGTCATCGAGCCGGCCCCGTTGTCGTCGCTCAGCTTTGCGGCGCGCTCGAGCAGACGGCTGTGAAGGTAGAAGACGTCACCGGGATAGGCCTCGCGGCCCGGCGGACGGCGCAGCAGCAACGAGAGCTGGCGATAGGCGATGGCCTGCTTGGAGAGGTCGTCGTAAACGATGAGCACGTCCTCGCCGTTCTCCATCCAGTGCTGGCCCATGGCGCAGCCGGAATAGGGGGCGAGGTACTGGAAGGGGGCCGGGTCGGACGCGGGCGCGTTGACGATTACCGTGTACTCGAGAGCGCCCTGCTCCTCGAGTCCGGCCACGACCTCGGACACCGTCGAAGCCTTTTGGCCGACTGCGACGTAGATGCACTTCACCGCGTTGTCGGTGCCCCAGTTCTCACGCTGGTTGACGATCGCGTCGATCGCGATGGCGGTCTTACCCGTCTGACGGTCGCCGATGATCAGCTGGCGCTGTCCCCGGCCGATGGCCGTCATCGCGTCGATCGCCTTGATTCCCGTCTGCAGGGGCTCCTTGACGGGTTGACGCGCCGTCACTCCGGGTGCCTGCACTTCGAGCGGGCGTCGCGCCTCCGACTTGATCGGCCCCTTGCCGTCGAGCGGATTGCCGAGGGCGTCGACCACACGGCCGAGCAGGCCGTTGCCGACCCCCACCGAGAGGATCTCACCGGTCTGCTTGACCGCGCCGCCCTCTTCGATGTGGGCCGCCTCTCCGAGGATGACCGCACCGATCATGTGCTCTTCGAGGTTCATCGCCAGTCCCACGATGCCGCCCGGAAACTCGAGCATCTCGTTGGCCATGACTTTGGGAAGGCCAGTGACGCGCGCGATGCCGTCACCGACCTCGTCGACGCGCCCGACCTCTTCACGCTCGAGCGAGGGCTTGAAGTCCTCGACGTGGCGTTTCAGCGCGGAGGAGATGTCCTCCGGCCTGATCGTCAACTCACTCGCCACTACGCTCTCACCTGCTCTTTCTTTCTCTTTCCTCTGCGAGCGGATACTCCGCTCTCCGATGGGAGAACCTACCGGCGGACAAGCCGCCTAACGGTTCTCCCCGACCCTCTTTCTTTCTCTTTCCTCTGCGAGCGGATACTCCGCTCTCCGATGGGAGAACCTACCGGCGGACAAGCCGCCTAACGGTTCTCCCCGACCCTCTCCCTCAACTGCTCCAGACGGCGTTTGATGCTGCCGTCGATGACTGTGTCTCCGATCTTGGCGACCACCCCGCCGATGACCGACGGATCGACGAGCACTTTCACCTCGACGTTCTTACCGGTGGCCTGCCCCAGCGCCTCGGCCAGGGCCTTGCGCTGTTTGTCGTCGAGTGGCGTGGCGCTTCGAACCTCGGCCACAACCGAGTTGCGCGCCTCGGCAGCAAGCTCACCGAGCTCCTCGAGGATGTCGGGAAGCTGACGCCCTCGCTCAGAGGCAACGACGAAGGTGATGAGCCCCAGCGTGTGCGGGGACACCTTGTCGGCGAGCAGGTCCTCGAGCAACTTGACGCGCTGGCTCCTGTCGATGCCCGGCTCGGACAGCGCCTGCTTGAGGTCGTTGTTGGACTCGAGCAGCTTGCCGAACCGGTAGAGCTCGTCCTCGACGCGCTCGAGGTCGCCCTCGGCTTTGACGACGCTGAAGAGCGCCTCTGCGTATCCGGTGATGAGCCCGGCGCTGGCCATTAGTTGTTTCGACCCCCGTTGGCGCTCATGCCGGCGACGTCACGAATGTAGGCGTCGACGAGGTCCTTCTGGGTCGAGGCATCGATGCTGCGGCCGACGACCTTCTCGGCGAGCTCGATCGAAAGATTGCTGATCGTCCCCTGGAGCTCGGACACCGCCCGGGTGCGCTCGGCCTCGATCTGCTCCTGAGCGCGCGCCACAATGGCCTCGGCGTCGCTCTCGGCCTTGGCGACGACGTCCTTACGGACCTGCTCCGCCTGCTGGCGCGACTCCTCGATGACTCGGTTCGCCTCGCTCCGGGCGTCGGCCATCTGCTTCTTGTAATCGTCGAGCATTCCCTGAGCCTCGGTCTTGGACGCCTCGGCGCTCTTGAGGTTGCCCTCGATCTCGTTCTGGCGAGCCTCGACCGCCTCTCGTAGCTTCGGAAACGCCACCTTCGTCAACACGAAGAGGACGACGATGAAAGCGATCGTGCCTCCGACGACCTCCGCCAGGGGAGGCAGGACGAGATCGAGTCCGCTCCTCTCACCCTCCTCCGCTGCGAACAGCACTGCTTGATTGATCACGTGCTATCAGCTCCCTACTAAAGGATGAAGGTGAGGACGAAACCGATGAGGGCAAGCGCCTCGATGAGGGCGAAGCCCAGGAACATGGTGGTACGGGTCTGCCCGGCGGTCTCCGGCTGGCGGGCCATCGCCTGAATGGCGTTGGCGAACACGTTTCCGATACCGATGGACGCACCGACGGCTGCAAGACCGAAGGCGAGACCACCTGCGAGAACCGACAGACCTTCTCCGGTCGAGACTCCTGCTTCCTGCGCAAGCTCGATCATGATGCTTCCTCCTCTTTCTCTGGCTTCTTAGGCGGGTGCGAGTTCTGTTTCTCTGATTGCTTCAGGCTGCTTGTCGTGCGCTTCGTGCTCCGCGTGCTCTTCCTCGCCGTGACCGTGCAATGACTCGGCGATGTAGAAGGCCGTGAGAGTCGTGAAGATGTAGGCCTGGATCGTGATGACCATGAACTCGAACACCACGAGCAGAATCGCGACTAAAAAGGTCACGAGACCCAGGGGCTTCCCGTAGATCGGAGCGTGCAGCAAAAGCTCCTCGGTGAAGAGAAAGAAGATTGTTAGCAGCACGTGGCCCGCCAGCATGTTGGCGAAGAGTCGCAGAGCCAGGGTGAGCGGACGGATCAAGAACACCGAGAAGAGCTCAATCAATGCGAGGAGCGGCTTGATGGCTCCCGGCACTCCGGGGGGAAAGAGCGTGTCCTTGAAGTAGCGCAGTCCCTGTTTGCGAATGCCCACGGCGTTGAAGACGATCCAACTTGCGAGCGCCAGGATCGCGGGCAGCGCCATCCGGCTGGTGACGGGGAAGCTAATGAACGGGATGATCTCGAGAAGGTTCGAGAAGAAGATGAAGAAGAACAACGACGCAAGGAACGGCGCGTACTTGGCCCCCGCGGGTCCGATGACATCGATGGCTATGTTGTTGCGTACGAAGAGATAGCCCGTCTCGGCGTAGAACTGAATTCCCTTCGGCACCCTCGCCTGCTTGCGCGCTCCGAGCAAGAAGAAACCGATGGTGATCGCGGCCGCCAGATACATCAGCAGCACCACTCTGTTCAGCTCGAAGGGCGTCCCGGCGAAAGCGATTGGCTCCCACAGGAACAGATGGAACACATCAAGTTCCATGCATCAACTCCTTGTCCTTAAGGCGTCCGACGTGGGTGTCTTCTTTTCTTCGGCGGGGAGTCTCAAGAGCCTGTCGGCCGCCTCCCAGGTCACCAGCGCGAGATGACTTCCGACGAGCGTGATCGCCGTCACCGGAAAGTCAATGAAATCTAACCGCTGGAGCGCGAAGAGCGCGCCACCCGTCGCCACGAAGGCCAGGACCAGCGCGACCATCGCGCCGGGCAGAAGCAGCTCGGGACGATTCTCGGCAAGGCCGCCCAAGATACGACCGCCGACCCAGAGGTTGACGATGGTGATGGCGAGACCGAGCGCCGCCGAAGCCGCGCCCTCGGGGCCGGCGAGAACAAGCGCCGCAAGGACGACAACCGGAGTGAGGAGCAGTCCCCGCTTGACCATGTGACGCACCATCTCGAGTTCGATCATTCGTTGTCCCCGTTCCCTCGTGCCTCGGGGCGACGCCCGGCCGGCACGGAACTGTGCTGCCCTCGTTGCGATGCGTAATAGACGTGAAGGACTCCGCCGATCCACCCCGTGACCCCGCCGACGATCTGCCCCCACGGCTCGATTCCCAGCCAGTTGTCCACAAAGCGTCCGAAGAACCAGAAGATGAACACGGCCCCGGCGAACTCGAAAGCCAGCGACATCCCCTTCGCCATGCCCGCTTTCGAGCCTCCATAGCCGCGGTTGGTGCTCACTCAGGAACGACTCCCCTGGTCCTCGTTCGCCTCTCCGTGCGCCTCGTCAAGCGCACTCGGAAAGGCGAGTGTGTGGGTGGGATCGACCCGCATCCTACCTCTCCAGCTCCTTGTGAATCCTTTCACAAGGTACCTCATCGCGAGCAAATGTTCAACTCCTCGAAACCAACAATTTGACGGCCCAAAACTTACCGCAGACGGCGGGCCTCGGCCGTCAAAGTCGCGGTTGCTCGAGCTTCTACTGACGTCAGGGGGCCGTGCGGTCTTTAATCACTTTCGTCAGCACCGGGAAGATCGTGTAGATCACGATCGCCGCCACCGCGATCGGCAGGGCGAAGATGACCTCGGAGCGGTCGAGGAACGAAAACGCCAGGCCCGCGCCGGCAGCAAGAGCCGACCACACGTACATCACGATGACCGCCTGGCGGTGGCCGTGTCCCAGGTCCATGAGCCGATGGTGCAGGTGCTCCTTGTCGGCATGAAAAACGCTCTTGCGCCGCCTCGCTCTACGGATGATTGCGAACATGGCGTCGAGTAGCGGGATGGCGATGACCGCGAGGGGAATCAACAGGGGGAAGTAGGCGAGGAAGACCTGCGATGTCGGGTTTGCGGTGACCGTCGAGACACCGAGGGAGCCCACACCCGCAACGGTTGCACCTCCGAGAACGAGCCCGAGCAGCATGCTCCCCGAGTCGCCCATGAAGATCCTGGCCGGAAAGAAGTTGTGGCGCAGGAAGCCGAGGGTGACTCCGACCGTGATGATGGCGACGAGCGGCGCGGACGAGGGGGTCACGAGAAACCCGCCGTCCTCGAGATTGAACGTGTAGACGAAGAACGCGGCCCCCGCGATAGAAACGATTCCCGCCGCAAGCCCGTCGAGCCCGTCGACGAGGTTGACTGCGTTGATCATCGCGACGAGCCACGCGATGGTCAGCAGCACCGAGACGTCATCCGAGAGCGCGACCACGCCTCCGCCGGGCAGCAGCAGGAACTGCATCTGCACACCCGAGAGATAGACGATCCCCCCGGCGAAGATCTGGCCGGCGAGCTTCACGGGGGCCGGAAGGTCCTGAAGGTCGTCGACGGCCCCCAAGAAAAAGATCACGATCGCCGCGGTTCCGATGCCGAGTAGCTCGGAGCTCTCGGTGAACTTCTCTCTGAACTCGGGCAAGAAGTAGGCGAGCAGCCCCGCGCCGAAGATGCCGAGCCCCATGGCCAGGCCTCCCATGGTGGGAGTTGGATTCGCATGCACCTTGCGATCGCTGGGTCTGTCGACCGCCCCCACCCGCACCGCGCCCCAGCGCACGATCGGAGTCACAACGAAGGTGATCGAGAGTGCACAGAGTCCGACGAGCAGGTAAGCGATCAATTCGGGGATCCTAGGTGGTCCGCACCATGAGTAAAGTTCCGTTTCGGCGAGTGAGAAACAAGCATGGCAAGGCCGCAGTGAGGGAGCGTATCCGGAGGATACGTGACCGAGCGAGAACGAAGCCAGGCGCAGCTTTCTCGCCGCCGAAACGAATGTGTATTTGTGGTGCGGACCACTAAGCGACGTCGGGGTAGGGACGGAAGCGGTCGGTCAGGTCGCTTACCGCAAGCCGCACTTCATCCGCGGCCGCCGGCGAGTCATCCTTGAGCACCCGAGCGATGAGACGACCGACCTCCGACGCCTCGGCCTCCTTCATCCCGCAAGTCGTGATCGCAGGAGTGCCGAGCCGGATGCCCGAGGCCACGAACGGCTTCTCCGGGTCGTACGGAATCGCGTTCTTGTTGACTGTGATTCCGACGGCGTCGAGACGAGCCTCGGCCTCCTTGCCGGTAAGCGACACGGGCCGGAGGTCGACCAGCATCAGGTGGTTGTCGGTACCGCCGGAGACGATGCGCAAGCCTTCGTCGGTGAGGGTCGAGGCCATTGCTCGGGCGTTGGCTACTACTTGCGCGGCGTAGTCCTTGAACTCGTCGCTCAAGGCCTCGGCGAAGGCGACGGCCTTGGCGGCGATCGAGTGCATCAGCGGGCCTCCCTGCCAACCAGGAAAGACGCTCTTGTCGATTGCCTTGGCGTGCTCCTCGCGACACATGATCATGGCGCCGCGGGGGCCGCGCAGGGTCTTGTGCGTCGTGCAGGTGACGACGTCGGCGTACTCGACCGGATTGTCGTGCACGCCACCGGCGACGAGACCGGCGAAATGCGCCGCGTCGACGATTAAGACGGAGTCCACCTCGTCCGCGATGGCGCGCAGCGCCTTGAAGTCCCAGGGCCTCGAGTACGCCGTCGCTCCTCCGACGATGACCTTGGGGCGTTCCCGCGTCGCGATGGCGCGGACCTCGTCGTAGTCGATGAGCTCGTCCGACTCGCGCACTCCGTAGGAGACCACGTTGAACAACTTGCCCGTGAAGTTGACCGGCGAACCGTGCGTGAGATGTCCCCCATGGGCCAGCTCCATCCCCATAAAAGTGTCGCCGGGGGCGAGAAAGGCGAAGTAGGCCGCCGCATTTGCCTGCGCCCCCGCATGAGGCTGCACGTTGACGTGCTCGGCCCCGAAGATCTCTGCGGCGCGCTCGATCGCCAGGTTTTCGACGACGTCGACGTGCTCACAACCGCCGTAGTAGCGGCGTCCAGGATATCCCTCTGCGTACTTATTGGTGAGCGGAGAGCCCAGCGCGGCGAGGACCGCAGGAGAGGCGAAGTTCTCGGAGGCGATCAGCTCGATCTTGGTGTTCTCGCGATGGACCTCGGCGAGGATCGCCTCGGCCGCTGCGGGATCGACCTTTGCCAGCGCGGTCCAGTCAGACCAACCCGGATCACTCACTCGAATCCTCCTTTTGCGCGACCAGCGCGCACTGCTCTCGTTCGATCTCGGCGATCTGCGTGACTCGCCGTTCATGTCGCCCACCCTCGAAGCCGGTAGTCAAGAACACGTCCACGACCGCCAGCGCCAGTTCCCTACCGAGTACCCGGCCCCCGAGCGCCAGCACATTTGCGTCGTTGTGCTCACGTGCCAGTCGAGCCATGAACTCGTTGCAACACAACGCCGCACGTACGCCGTGCACCTTGTTCGCAGCGATCTGCTCGCCCTGCCCGCTGCCACCGAAGACGATGCCTAGTTGGGCGTCGCCCGCCACCACCTCCCGGCCTGTCGCGGCGCAGAAGGCCGGATAGTCGACCGACTCCTCAGAGTCGGTGCCGAGATCGATCACCTCGTGGCCCAGCTCGACGAGGTGCTTGGCCACCGTCGATTTGAGCTCGTATCCGGCGTGATCGGATCCCAGAGCGATGCGCACACCCGCATCTTAGTGGTCCGGCAGGTGACATTTGCGTGTTCTGGCGATGCGAAACGCAAGTATGGCAAGGTCGCAGGGAGGCGGAACAGTGGACTGTTCCGCCGACTGAGAAAGCAGGCAGACGCAGCGGCTTCGCCGCCAGAACACCCCTCAATGTTGCCTGCGGGCCACCGTAGTAGTAGCCCCTCGGGTTTGCGGAGGATCTGATTCGTTTGGCCCGCCGCTCCCTTAGATTCTCCGTCATGGTCACCATCGCAGAGCAGTCGGGCAAGACCGCCGTGGTGACGGGGGCCAACAGCGGCATCGGCTTCGTCACGGCTCTCGAGCTCGCGCGCGCCAGGGCCTGCGTGGTGCTTGCC
>Ga0136630_1000831_pt1 | contig 12318 bp, 7 predicted proteins | sample AntDrymUQ5682106_2_FD_105496 | JGI IMG/M metagenome (GOLD analysis project Ga0136630, IMG submission 105496) | Polar desert sand microbial communities from Dry Valleys, Antarctica - metaG UQ568 (21.06) | ecosystem: Environmental > Terrestrial > Soil > Desert | place: Antarctica: Dry Valley...
AGATCGTGCTCGCGAAACGCCTCATGGAGGGCGATGTCCAGTGCATGCATCAAGGACATGCGATGCTCCAGATCCTTCACAAACACCCGCAGCTCGAAGCTCAGCATGCTCTCGCCGACCCCCATGAAATAGACCGTAGGCTCCGGGTCCTTCAGGACTTGCGGCAGCGACCTGGCGGTGTCCAGGATCAGCTTCTGGGCAAGTGCCAGGTCCGCGCCCGCCGCGACACCGATCGTGCGTACGATGAGGGTCATAGGGTCGAGGCTCCAGTTGACCAACTGCTCGGTAATGAACGTCTTATTCGGCACAATCAATGCCCGCCGTTCCCCGTCGATGAGGGTGGTCGTGCGCATGCGGATGCGCGAGACGGTGCCGCTGGTATCGCGGATGGTCACGATATCACCGACTCGGATCGGTCGCTCCAACAAGATGATCAGGCCGGAGATGAAATTCGCGAAGATCTCCTGCAGGCCAAAGCCCAAGCCCACACCCAGCGCGGCGACCACCCATTGAACCTGCGACCAACTCCCTCCGAAGGCGTTGAAGACACCGGAGATACCGGCCGTGACGATGACGTAGCGCAGCACCTGAGTGATCGCGTAACGGCTCCCCGCATCGATCGACAGGCGTCGCAGGACGGCGATCTCCAGCACGCCAGGGAGATTTCGCGCCGCGGCCACCGTGACCACGCCGACGAGGAGCGCCAGCAAGAGATTAGCCAGGGTGACGGGCTGCCGTTGCTCTTGGCCATCGACCACCACGGTGTACTGCCAGAGGGTGAACTGGTCGAGGATCGCGAGCGCCGGCAATAACCTGCACCCAGATAAACCAGAGACCCAGGACCACGGACAGTGCGATCACGATGCGCGTGAGCTGTCGGGTCTGCTCGGTGATGGCCGGCAGGTCCACCACCGGGATCTCCAAATCGATCGGGGACGCCGGGGCCTCCGCACCCGAGACCTGGGCTGCGGCCTGGGCTGCTTGCGCCACGCGAGCCGCCTCCCGCTTTTCTTTCGCCTGGGCAATCGCCAGCTTACGCTGCTCCAGCGTTAGCCAGCGGATCACGAGGTCATGGGTGATGACGCCCCCGATCACCAGCCACAGCGTCGCGGCCAGCTGTCCCTCGAGCTGGCGCGCCGTGTAGTAATACCCGACGGCCGCCAACCCGGCGAGGATGAAGGGTACCCCCGCCCCCAGCGGATACCAGAGATAGCGCAAACGTGCGAGCCAACCGTTTGGATCGCGCCGGAGCTGCTCTGCGAACACGCCTCCTTTGGGGCGCAGGATCCGCTGGGCGAAGACCGTAAAGGCCATCATGCTGACGATGAATGCCAGGCGGCCGAGGCTGTCCCGGTCAACCTCCGGCGCCTCCCATCCGACCACTGCGGTGACAAACAGGGCTGGCAATGCCACAGGGATCAGCCAGGCCAGGTGCCTGCGCAATACCGTCAAGGCGCTCTCACGCCAACGAAAATGGTCCTCCGCGACCCCGTCGGGCCGGCACAGGCGGTAGAAGGCAATGAAAAAGAATAACGGCAGCGCGATATGGGTCAGTCCGTCACCCACCGCCCGCGGAAAGGCCGAGGCGGCTGCTCCATAGATCCCCTGCAGACGCCACCCGAGCGTGGCCAGAAGCAGCGGCAGAGGCGCGGCCGTCAAGGCGGTCAGCGATAACGCCTGTAGCGTGAGCAGGAAGCGATCGGAGTGTGGGTTGGCCACCTGCGCGGAGATGGCCTCGATCTTTGCCTGCCACCGCCGCTGCATGCCCAGCAACGCCAGGACGAGCAGGAATAGACCAGCAAAGATCAGATTCGACGCCCCGCGGGCGCCGGGTCCGGTGAAGCTCTGCAAGACCTGAAACCAGTGCGTGGGGGAAAACAGCCACAGCGTGGCGCTCCAAAGGTCTTTCCCGGCTTTGACGCCCAAGGGCCGGGCGCTGGGGATCCACAGGAGGTGCTGGTCCAGGAACGCGGCATAGCCCTGAGCGCCGTCGATCAAACGCCGCTCCGCAAAGTCCAGCTCACCGAGCGCGCGCAGGTAACTGGTATAAGCCTCAACCAACCGGCCGTACATGCCCTGTTGATCATTGAGGAGCTTCTGCAGCTCTGCCTTGATCCGGCCGCGTTCCCCGGGCGGGATCGAGCTATCTACCTGTGCGTCCATCAGCCGTCCTACCTTGGTCGGCACATCCATGGCGGCGCTACGCTGCTCCTCCAACTGCAGGACGCGTAAGCCCACGCGGGCGATCTCCGCTTGCCGGTCCTTGGTGTCCTGGAGATAACGGCGCGTATCCGGAAGCTTGCGCCGTTGCTCGCGCAGTACCTGCCCGAGCGCCTGGCTGAGGCCCGCGATCTCGATCTTTTGCCGTGCGCCCTTGAAATCCTTTTCGATCCGTTTGGCCTGGGCCTCAACCGCCTTGCGCGCGGCCTGGGTCTGCCCAAGACGGTCCAGCGTGGCTGCCAGCTCTGTGCTCAATGCGGCGTCCTTCTCGATCACGCGGCGGATGGTCGGGTGCTTACCCAAGGCCTCGCGCTCCGCTCGTTCCGCCTCGGTCCGGGCCTCTGCGGCCTCGGCCTTCCGCCGTGCGGCGATGGCGTCACGGAGTGCGCCGAGGCGCCCCTCGACCAGCGGCAACTCGCGCGTAAGCAGCTCGCGCTGCGCCTGCAACAATGCGATGCGGACATCGTAGCTCAATAGCTCCTGCTCCAGCATCGTGATCTCGCTCATGCGTGCCTGCCGATGGGCCCGACGGGCGATCCGTTCGGCCTCTACGAGCGACGCCGAGACCCGCGAGCCCGGCGTGCGTTTCAGATCCTCCTCGACACCTTGAAGATCTCGCTGCGCGGCCGTGAGCTCCTCGCGCGCCTTCACCGGTCGATCTTGTTGCCCTTGGAGTTTCTGATCCAGATCAGCAAGCTGATTCTTTATGGAGCTGAGACGGGTCTCCTCAGCGACCAACTGCCGTTCCAGCTCGGGGATCGGTGCAGTGTCAAGGTCGGCCTCTGGGGGCCGTTCGGCGGGGGCTTGCGCCAAGAGCGCGCGCAGGCGACGAGTCTCGCCGGGGGCAGACGCGATCGCCTGTTGATAGGAGGCCGCTCGGTTCTCGGACTCTTGGGCCGTTTCAAGGTGGTGTTGCGCGAGTTGGTAGAGACTGACCAGTCGAGTTTTCAAGTCGTCCGGAAGGCCCTTCTTCGCCTGGATCTCGCTAAGTTTGGCCTGCACGCCCTCCAAGGTCACGCCTTGTGGTCGCGCCGCAAATACTGGCGGCGCGGCCAGGACCCACCCGAGGAACACCAGCCAGCAGATTGCAAGGTTGTGTCGCTTGCGTGCGCTTGCGTACTGGGGGGGCATCACAGGCGCTGGGCGCGGCGGGAGCGGTTTCGAGCCGTCCCCGCCGCGCTCATCCGTGAGGGCAGAGTGTGTACCAAACTTAATGGGGATTTGAACGACTCGACCGCCAGTGGTTTGAGTATGCTGTACTGTACATCAACCGCAACGAAGGAGGAGCCGTATATGAGCAGTGTGCAACGTTCGGTAGCTAAGGGCAAGAAGACGAAGAGTTTGGGTACAGTGGCGATGGTGGGTAGGGCCAGCGGCGCCGGGAGGTCGAGGTCAGCGAACTGGCCGCGCTCGCCCCCAAGCGGCGCGGACCCGAGCGGGATCGAGCCGGATCTCCTAGTCTTGACTCTCAGTGCATACCGGAGGGACGTATCGCCCTGTCGAGGCCCCTGAAACGGTGGAGATCTCCGATGGTGCCAGCAACCAAACGCAGCTTCCGGGCGGGCGAAGAGGCATTAACGTCCTCTGCGAGCGCCGCGCGCAAGAACGCATCGGCCCACCGGAAGACATCGTTCCTGCGGATGGAACGCCGCAACCGCCGCATCCGCGCCCGCCGTTGATCGTCGCTCATGCGGCAGCCGCGGTGGATTGCGTCGGCCACACCCTCCATATCGTAGGGGTTCACCAGCAACGCGCTTCTTCCGAGCTGAGCCGCGGCACCAGCGAACTCGCTCAGGATCAGTACGCCTTCATCATCGATCGTGCACGCGCAATATTCTTTTGCTACGAGGTTCATGCCGTCCTTGAGCGGCGTCACCAGGGCGATGTCCGCGGCACGGTAGTAGGCGATGAGGTCAGTGGCACTGAGGGAGCCGAATACGTACCAGATGGGTAGCCAGTCGCCGGGCTGGGCCCACTCGCCGTTGATCGCGCCTACCAGTTCTTCGATCGCCGTCTTGAGTCTGAGGTATTCGGGGACATCGACGCGGCTCGGCACCACCACCTGGAGCAGCGACACCCGCCCCCGAAGCTCCGGGTAGCGGGCCAGCGCGTGCCTAAAGGCACGCAAGCGGCAAAGAATACCCTTTGTATAGTCGAGCCGATCCACACTCAAGATCAGTTTTCCTTCCGGGAGGCGATCGCGAAGCTCCTTGCCCTGGTCCGCGACTGCTTGAGCAGCGGCCCGCTTTACGAACGCGTTGTAGTCGATGCTGATGGGAAAATGCCCGATCCGCACCTGCCGATCCGAGGTGGTGGCCGTCAGGACCTGTCCCTTGCCCTGTATCTTGATCCCCTTGAATAGGAACTGCAGGCATTGCACGAGATTGCGCCGGTCTCGCAAGGTCTGCAGACCGATCAGATCGCATTGCAGCAAGCCTTGCAACAATGCCGTTCGCCACGGGAGCTTCAGGAAGATGTCGAGCGGCGGAAAGGGACTGTGCAGGAAAAACCCGACAGTCGACTGCACGCCGAGCTTTCGCAGATCGGCGGCCACGTGCATGAGATGGTAATCGTGGATCCAGATAAGATCTTCTCCGGTCGCGGTCTCACGGATCGCCTCGGCAAACCGCCGGTTGACCTCGCGATAGCTCTGCCAGTACTGTGAGTCGAAATTGCAGAACGACTGCAGATCGTGGAACAGGGGCCAGAGGACCTCATTGGCAAATCCTGCGTAGAACCCCTCGATCTCCGCGGGACTCAACATCACGGGCCTGAGCCTATACCCGAAATGCTCGCCCGCCTGGGTAACCGCATGTACGAGATCGCCGTCGCCGTTGCTGGTCCCAGGCCAGCCTATCCAGGTCCCGCCGCGCTCCTGTAGTACCGGGTCCAGCGCGGTGATGAGCCCGCCCGAGCCGGGTTTTACGCTCCACCGCCCCTCCCCGTCCTTCCCAAGCACCACCGGCAAGCGGTTCGATGCCACGATCAACCGGCTTCGCCTCTTGACCGAGCCCGGCGCTCCGCCCCAGGAACCCCGCAAACGCTGGTCTTCCAACACCTCTCCCTTCATGCTATCCCCCTCCCCCTTCACGCTCCTTCCCCCTTTCACGCTATTCTCTATCACGCTATCACATCGCCAGGTCAAAAAGAATCCCGCCTGTGATGCCAGATAGGGGAGGGGGGCACCCCGAGGCGGGCAAATGGGGAGGCAAATGTGGGAAATTGATCATGCGCCGTAGCCCGAGATCCTTAGTACTGGCTGAATGGCATTCTTCATGCCCAGGTCGGTGAACTCCGACATAACCGCGCCCAGTCAGGGGTTAGAGTGTGCGAGGGAGAGGGTATGGGTGTGCCATAGGGGCCGAATCGGTAATATTTTCCGTAACCTTTTCCGATCGAGGCTGTGCCGGTCGATAAGGGTTGCAATACCTTAACAGCGTGACCTAACAAGCGTGCAACTTTGATAAGCTCGGCCGGTGCTCATACGCCGTCGTCACGGTTGCGGGCAGGGACATATCCGTATTCCTCGAGGTCGATACCGCAATTCTGGTCGTGATCAAGCAGCGCGAACGCCACGCTCAGGCCGGGTATCGCCTCGGCCTCCTGGGGGTTGATATAGCCATCCTCGTCCTCGTCCGCCCCGGTAAACTCGGATGGTAGTTTCAGCACCTCTTCTGGTGTCGAGGGCAGAGGCGCCCCCGCGCTAAGGCCCCCGCCACCAAAGCCGTTGTTCCTAAGGCCATCGCCCATCTCGCTAACGTTTTCATGGTGATCTCTTAGGCTATGTCTAATATCGGTAAGCTCCTCATTGCAGTTGCTGACGCGGTTTTCGTGCCGGTCTCGCCGGAGCGCGGAGTCCAGGACCAAGGCCGGGTCCGCTCCCACCGTCGAACCGCCAGGCCCATACAGAAAGCAGATGAATGCCTTGAACGACTGGTGGGCCGGATGACACCCATCTTCTCGCTATTGGCGGCCATTTGGCGGGCCGCTGCTGTTACTTCAGACGGATATCGTTTGTGACCGCCACCACTCCGGGTACCTTGCTAGCCAGGGCCGCAGCCCGTTGCCGTTCCGCTTCGGTATTGGCGAACCCGCTGAGCTGGACCTCCCCCTTGAACGTCTCCACATTGATCGCAAGCCCACTGACCTCCGGGTCCTGGAGCAGGGTGGTCTTCACCTTCGTGCTCAGCGTTGTATCATCGATGTACTCTCCGGTGCTTTCCTGTGTGGGAGTCCCCGCACACCCGCCGAGTAGGACGACGGCCAGCGCGGCAGCCACTAAACGCTTGCGTTCTATTCGATTGTTCATTTCCAAATCCCCTCTCGGACTCTCGAGTATCACATTCACCCCCCCAATGTGCCTGAATCATGGGAGGCCTGTAGCCATGGCGGCAAACTTCGCAAACCGATGTTCCCGACGCTGCTGCTTAACACCCTGGCCACAACCAGGCACGGGCAATCCATATGCCGGGCCCCCTCATCCGGGGATTAAGGGACATGACTTCAGAGGGTTAAGACTAAACGTACCGGCAGGAGCGGATGACAACGCGGACACGCGGTCGGTAAGAAATACCAACCAGAGGGAAAGAGTTACAGAATGGCGGCTCGAGACGCAGAGCTTTGGGCCAGTCTCGCCGGCGCGTGCCGGTCCTCACGCGCATCGCCCGGACCCCTGTCCAAACCGATTCGCGAGGGAGTTTGTAGCTCGGCGCCGGCGTCTGAACGGCTATGCCGGCAGCTTCACGTCCTCGTTCACGAGGCTCGCGATGACCCGTATCAGCTCCGCAGGGTCGACGGGCTTCGCGAGGTGCGTCTGGAAGCCCGCGCGTAGCGCGCGTACCCGGTCCTTGGGCTGCGCATAGGCCGTGAGCGCGATCGCCGGGATCTGCGCGGACAGCGGTATCCGGTGCTCCTTCTCCAAGGCCCGGAGTTGGCCGATCACCGCATAGCCGTCCAGCTCGGGCATCGCGATGTCGCAGACGAGCACGTGCGGCGGCGCGCTTTCCACGCCCTGGGCGAGCAATGCGAGGGCCTCGCTCCCCGAGCTCGCGGCGCTCACCTCGGCCCCGTGGCGCGCCAGCAGCGTGGCCAGGGCCTCGCGCGCGTCCTCCTGATCGTCCACCACCAGCAGCCGCACACCGGCGAGAGAGGGTGTCTGCGCGCCGCCGGGCGCGGCCTCCTCTTCTACCTCGCGTGCTCCTAGCCCCGCCGCCGCCGGTGGGACGGAGGGAGCTGGGAGGCGCACGGCGCGCACCGGCAGCTCCACGATAAACGTGGCGCCTCGGTCCTCGCCGGGGCTCTCGGCCCGGACGCTACCCCCGTGCAACTGAACGAGATAGTGCACCAACGCTAGTCCGAGACCCAGTCCGCCGTGCCGGCGCTTACTCGAGGTATCCGACTGGCGAAAGCGGTCGAACACGAAGGGGAGAAGCTCGGGGTCGATCCCCGCACCCGTGTCGCTCACGACGATCCGCACGTGCGGGTCCACGCGCTCGATGCGCAAATGGACGCGGCCCCCGCGGGGCGTGAACTTGATGGCATTGGAGAGCAGATTCCACAGGACTTGCTGTAAGCGCCCGGCGTCACCCGTGATAGGTCCCGCATTCGCGTCGATGAGCGTGTAGATCTCGACCCCACGGGCCTCTGCGGCCGAGCGCACCACCTCCAGCGCCGCCTCGGCCACGGCCGCGGGGTCGAGGGCTCGGACCTCGAGCTGCAACTTGCCGCTGGCGATGCGGGCGGTGTCCAGGAGATCGCCGATCAACCGCCGTTGCTGATCGACGCTGCGCTTGAGAAATGCGGTGGCCTTGGCGAGGGTCGCGGCATCCGGCTCGGGTGTGGTCTCCAGGATGTGCAGCCACGCGACTATCGCGTTCAAGGGCGTGCGGAGCTCGTGGGAGACCAGGGCCAGGAAGTCGTCTTTCGCGCGATCGGCGGCCTCGGCCCGCTCGCGCAATCGACGCTCCTCGGCATACAAGGCCTCACGCTCGATCTCGGCCTCCTTGCGCGCGGTGACGTCCCACGCCAGACCCAGCACGTAGAGGCGCTCCCCGTGCTCGTCCCGATAGACCCTGCCTCGGTCGGCAAGCCAGCGCACCGCTCCATTCGGCTGGATAACGCGATACTCGTGTACATAGTCCATGTCATCCCGGGTCGCGCGCGCCACGGCCTCCGCCACGCGCTCGCGATCGTCGGGATGGACGGCGTTCAAAAACTGTTCATAATTGGCGAATGAGGATCCGGAGGGCAGACCGCACAGCGCCCCGAGCTGATCGCTGTAGATCGCCATCCCGGTTTCGAAGTCGCGGTAGTGATACCCCATCTGCGCGGTGGCCATGGCCAGGCGCAGCCGTTCCTGGCTCTCCTTGAGCCCTTCCTCGGCCTGGCCGGAACGGTCTATCGCTGCCCGGAGCGCCGCATTCGCTTGCTCCAGCTCCGTGGTCCGTTCCTGCACCCGGTGCTCGAGAAGCAGGTTGAAATTCGCCAGTGCCTCGTGGTCCCGCTTGCGCTCAAGGGTGTAACGGATCGCACGCTCGAGGGCCGCGGCGTCGATCCGATCCTTCAGGAGGTAGTCGGCTGCCCCCGCCCGCATCGCCTCGACGTCGAGCTCGAAAGCGCTGTAGCCGGTCAGCACGATGAAAGGGGTCCCGAAGTCCTCGGCCGCCGCCTGACGCAGGAGGTCGAGCCCGCTGCGCTCGCCGAGCCGGTAGTCGAGCAGACACACGTCGTGCGCACGGCGCGCCAGCGCGCTAAGACCGGCCTCATAGCTCGCCGCCCACTCGAGCTCGACCCGATACCCCGGCACCTCGGCGAGCAACTCGCGGGTGAGACAGTAGTCATCCTCGTCGTCCTCGACGAGCAGCACCCGGATCGAGGGCGCCGACGCTGCATCCGGATCTCCCGGCAGCTCGACGATATCGAGCCAGTACCTCCCCAGAGTCTTGATGACCTTGACCAGGGCCTCGGAGGTTACGGGCTTCTGAATGTAAGAAGCGGCGCCGAGGTCATAGCTGCGGTAGATGTCCTCCTCCTCCTTCGAAGTGGTCAGGACGACGATTCGGATGCGCTTGAGATTCGGGTCCGCCTTGATCTCCTGGAGGGCTTCCCACCCGTCCTTCTTGGGCATGTTGAGATCGAGCAGGATCAAGCCCGGGCGCGGGGCCGCCGCGGGATCGCTGTATCGACCCTGGTGACGAAGATACTCCATCAACTCGGCCCCGTCTTCGACGAAGCGCAGGTCGTTGCGCAGGTGGGCGTCGCTGAAGGCCTCCTGGGTCATCAGACGATCGTCCCCATCATCGTCGGCCATGAGTATCGTGACGGATTTCCCTTGTCGTCTCATGTCTGGTTCTCCTCCTGCGTGACCGCTAAGGTGACGATGAAGGTGGCCCCATGCCCGGGGGCACTGTGCGCGCTGATGGTGCCGCCGTGGCGCGTGACGATCTTGCGGCAGATCGCGAGCCCCATCCCCGTGCCCTCATAGTCATCGCGGCCGTGCAGGCGCTGGAACAGCTCGAAGATGCGCTCGCTATAGACCTCCTCGAAGCCGATGCCGTTGTCCTGCACCTGGATCTCGCAGCGGCGAGGGCCGGGTGCGGGGCCTTCGGCGGGCGGGTCGCTCGGGTCGAGCAGCCGGCCCTCGATCCGCACCACGGGCGGCTCACCCTGGCGATGGAACTTGATCCCGTTGCCGATGAGGTTCTGAAGCAACTGGCGCATCTGCAGCGGTTCGGCCTCAATGGTGGGAAGCGCTCCGACTTCTACGCGCCCGCCCGTATCAAACATACGCCCCTCCAGATCGGACACCACCTCTTGCGCAACCTCGGCGAGGTCGACCGTCACGAAGGCTCGGGCCTTGGGCGTCACCCGCGAGAAGCTCAAGAGGTCGTTGATGAGTCGGCGCATGCGCACCGTGGCGGCGAGCATGCGCGCGATGTAATCGCGCCCCGTTTCGTCCAGGACCCGATCATACTTGGTCGTCAGCCGGCTGCCAAAGGCCTCGATCTTGCGGAGCGGCTCCTGGAGATCGTGGGAGGCGACCGCGGCGAAGTCCTGCAGCTCGCGGTTCGAGGCGTTCAGATCCGCCGTGCGGCGCCTGAGGGTGGTGGCCATGGTGTGAAAAGCCTGGTCCACCCGACCGATCTCGTCCTCGCCGCCGAGCACCGGGAGCAGCACCTCACCCTCGGCCAGGCGCTGGGCGTTTTGCACCATGGCGTTAAGACGCCGGCTGATCCCCCGGGTGAAGGCATAGGCCAGTCCCACGCCGAGGAGGAGGGTCGCCACACCCCCCGTGCCCAGCCACCAGTCCTCGATCAGCCACCGCTCTTCCACCGCTAGGTCGCGCGCCCCCTCCAGCTCATGCTGCTGCCGCAAAAAAGCATCCATGTCCTGGCGCAGGTCGTTCATGCGTTCCTGGCCGGTGAGGGCCTTGATCGCGGCGACCGCCTGCGCCGGCTTTCCGGCCTGCATGAAACCGTTCACCTCGCCGAGGAAGCCGAGCAGCGTGCTCGCGTCATCGGCTATCCGGGCGATGCGCAACCGTTGTCCCGGGTCGCGGACCCGGCGTCGTAACGCCGCGATCTTCCGGGGCAGGACCTGGACGGCCTCCTCATAGGCCTGGGCGAAGGCAGGATCGCCGGTGATCACGAACCCGCGCATATCGCTATGGGCCTCGAGCAGGAGGCGCTGGAGGCGCCCGGCCTCGGCAATGACCTCTTTGGTACGGGAGAGCCACCGGTGGTCCTCCTGGCCTTCCTCGCGGAAGTGGAGGAAGAGGCCGATGAACGCCCATTGCAACAGTAAGGGGATCGCGATGAGGACCACCCCCTTCTTGAACATGGGCAGGTTGGCGTCCATCAGTCGCCGACTCGCCAATCGACGTAAATAGAAGATCCGGCGGATGGTCTCTGGTGCGCTCCCGGCGGCGGGCCGGAGAGTGGTGCATAGCCGTCTATTGGGGTCATCGCACGAGATCGGATCACGATCCTCATAGCGCTCCCGCTCTGCAACATTTTCATGGGACCGGTAATTCTTGCTGATAGCTGCAACCCGAAGATAGGGTAATCGCTCGTGCGATCGGACAATATCCTTAACGTTATGAAGGATAATCAACCCGGTCCAACTGGATCCGGCACGTGCCTTGAACCCGATCGTGATACCGGGCTCGGCCCGGCGTGTTCCATGTTTCTCAACACGACGCTATGGAGGTCATTATGACCGGCAAAACAATCTCCATCCGTGCGGTGCTATTGATGGCCGCTTCAGGCTGGATGGTCCCGCCGGCGCAAGCCCTGGACGACCAAACGCCCCTGCCACCCCCGACCTTCGGGGAGGTCGACGTCGACAGCAATGGATTCATCTCCACCGGTGAATCCGTGGCGGTGCCGGGTCTGTCCGAAGAGATGACCCGTCTGGACCAAGACAAAGACGGTAAGATCAACATCTCCGAGTATGCGGCCTTCCAGCCGGCACCCGATGCAAGCGGCTCGTAAACCCGACTCTCTTAGAATTAGAGGAAGATCCCGATGAACCAGAAATCGTACCAGCGACTCATCCCTCTGCTCCTGCCACTCTTGCTGGCAGCGTGCGAGGAGCGGGAAGAAGTACCTGCGCCTCAGGCGCCAAGCACCATTCCGGATCCAGCGGCGCCGGCCACGCCTACGCCCCCAGCAACCCCCCCGCCGGGTCAGTAGCACCGGTTATCCGTCTATAAGGGAAGGAGCGCCCGCCCTGCTTGCTTCAGACAAAAGGGCGGGCGCCTGCTCGCTCCGTGCGGGGCCATAAACGCGCCGCCTCAGATCCGGGATCTGAGGCGTTGGCCCGTCCTCTCTCCATCCCAGTGCTGCTTTCACTAGCGCCGCGGGCAAAGGGACGATGCGGTGGCTTCCGGGACCGGCTGGGAGACGCCTCGGTTGACCAGGGGGCATCGTCCGGTTTTCACTTTTCCGTCGGAGCCATTTGTACGGGTGGACGCAACGGCACCGAAGCGTAGCATGGCTCCAGGATCTGGCCGGGAAACGGACCAGGATGGGCATGCTTCTACCGCTACCTCCTTGTAAGACTTACAAAGGTACGGGTGATTATTACCCACATCATCCT
>Ga0136630_1000832_pt1 | contig 12311 bp, 8 predicted proteins | sample AntDrymUQ5682106_2_FD_105496 | JGI IMG/M metagenome (GOLD analysis project Ga0136630, IMG submission 105496) | Polar desert sand microbial communities from Dry Valleys, Antarctica - metaG UQ568 (21.06) | ecosystem: Environmental > Terrestrial > Soil > Desert | place: Antarctica: Dry Valley...
GGCGAAGAAGCAGCTCGGCGTGATCCACCGCCAGATGGCGCGCGACGAGGTGGAGACCGTGATCAACGCCTGCGACGCCGGCCGCGAGGGCGAGCTGATCTTCGCCTACGTCTACGAGACGGCCAAGACGAAGAAGCCCGTGCAGCGGCTATGGCTCTCGTCCATGACACGCCGCGCCATCGAGGACGCCTTCGGCCGCCTGCGTGACGGTGAGGAGATGCGCAGCCTCGAGGACGCCGCTCGCTCGCGCTCGGAGGCCGACTGGGTGGTGGGGATGAACGCCACCCGCGCTGCGTCGATCCGACTGCGCGCCGCCTTCGACGGCGCGGTTTCGCTCGGCCGCGTGCAGACGCCCACGCTGGCGCTGGTTGCCCGGCGAGAGGTCGAGATCCGCGAGTTCAAGCCCGAGCCCTACTGGCTGGTGGAGGCGCTATTCGCCGCCAGTGGCGAGCGCACCTACTCCGCTCGCTACATGGGCGGCAAGCGGATAGCCGAGGACCAGGCCGCCACGATCGTCGAGGAGGCCAGGGGCAAGCCCGGCGTGATCACCAAGCTGGAGACCAAGGAGGAAACCGAGCGCGCGCAGATGCTCTATGACCTGACCTCGCTCCAGCGCCACGCCAACACGCTGCATGGCTTCTCCGCCCGCCGCACGCTGTCCGCGGCCCAGAAGCTCTACGAGGAGCACAAGGCGCTCACCTACCCGCGTACCAACTCGCGCTTCGTGACCGGCGACATGATCGAGGAGATCAAGCCGATCGCCGAGCTGGTGGGCCACAACCCCGCCTACAAGAAGGGCTCTGAATACGTGGTCGGGCTGGCGGAGCTGCCGCTCGGCCGCGTGGTCAACGACGCCAAGGTCCAGGACCACCACGCGATCATCCCCACCAAGTCCGAGCACGACCTCAGTCGCATGGGTGCGGATGAGCTGAAGGTCTACGACCTGGTGGCCAAGCGCTTCCTGGCGATTTTCCACCCCGACGCGAAGTTCGAGCGCACCCGCGTGGAGACCACGGTGGCCGACCACGTCTTCCGCACCAGCGGCCGCGTGCTGGTCGAGGCAGGCTGGCGCGCGGTCTACGGCGAGGAGGCGCGCACCCAGGACAAGCCCGAGGATGACTCCGGCGGCGACCAGCGCCTGCCCAAGCTCGAGCAGGGCGAGGACGCCGAGACGCGCGAGATGGAGTCCCTGCGCAAGGAGACCCAGCCTCCCCGGCGCTTCACCGAGGCATCGCTGCTGGCCGCCATGGAGAGTGCGGGCAAGGAGATCGAGGACGAGGAGCTGCGCGAGGCCATGAAGGACTCAGGCATCGGCACCCCGGCCACTCGGGCGTCGATCATCGAGCGCCTGATCGCGGTGGCCTACATCGAACGCGAGGGCCGTGCGCTGATCGCCACCGAGAAGGGCGTCCAGGTGATCCGCCTGCTCGGAGAGCACCAGCTCACCTCGCCCGGCCTGACCGGCGACTGGGAGCGCCGCCTCGGCCTGATCGAGCGCGGTGAGGACTCTCGCCCGGCCTTCATGAAGGACATCTCGAAGTTCATCTCCGAGACAGTTGCGGAGCTGGACAAGCTCAAGGGCGTGCAGATCGAGCGCGCCAAGCTCGGTCCGTGCCCCGTGTGTGGCCGCGAGGTGGTGGAGAACCGCAAGGGCTACTCCTGCTGGTCCAAGGAGGACCCGGGCTGTGGCTTCGTGATCTGGAAGCAGAAGGCGCGCAAGAACCTCCCGGTGTCGGTGGCCAAGGAGCTGATGGAGTCGCTCAAGGCTTCGCTGGAGCGCGCAGACCAGCCGCCGTCGGGGCGCACGGCCAAGCAGGTGACCGGCTTCAAGGGCCGCTCGGGCCGCAGCTTCCGCGCCAAGCTGAAGATCACTCCGCGTGAGGACGTCGAGGGCAAGTGGAAGGTCGACTTCGACGAGGACTGGGCCACCGGCGAGCCGCCGCCTCCGCGCGAGGGCGAGGGCTCGGGCGGCGCCTCAACCGATGACCAGGAGCGAACGGAGGCAGTGGCGGCTGAGGCGAGCTGAGCTGTTAGCGTTACCCTGAGGGGTTCCTCTACGGCAAAGGGAGTTGCCGGTCATGGGTTTCGAGGCGGGCTTTATGGGCGGATTCACCCTCGATGTCAGTTCGCCGGCGTTGGCTTCGGCCGGTTCGTCGATCGAGGGCGATGCGGGCGCTCTTGCGTCGGTCGCGACAGGGCTGGGCGCCGTTGGCGGCGTTGACGGCCCGCGCCTGACTGCGCGCGCCCTGGAGGAGCTGAGCAGCCAGTGGGTGGCAGGCGTGGGGTCGCTTCAGGGCGATCTGGAGTCCCTGGGGCGGGGTCTGCAGGGCGCGGCGACGCTGTATACGCAGACTGATGAGACCGCGATGGGGCCTGGTTGAGCGGCGGCGAGGCCGCTGCCGGGGCCGCGGGTCTCCCATGGCCCGACGGCGATCCGGGCGGCTTGCGGGCCGCCGCGCGCCAGCTCGGCGCTGGCGCCTCGGCGCTGCGTTCTCACGCGGGAACGCTGGGGTTCACCGCAGCCGGGTTGTCTGACTGGCGCGGCTTGGGCTCGGGCGGGTTTCAGCAGGCGGTCACCACGGAGCGCTCCACCATGGCGCGTGGCGCGGCGGCCCTGGAGCGCGCGGCGGGGGCGCTGGGAAAGCTGGCGGTCACGATCGACGACGCCCAGGACGAAGTGGTGAAGCTGGCGGAGCGGGTGAAGGAGGCCGAGGAGGCGGCGCAGGAGGCCGAGTCTCGAGCTGCTCTGACGAGCATCGTCGCCGCGGGGGGCCGGCGAGGCCGTCGAGCTCTTCGGGGCCGACCCGCCTGCCGCGCTGCAGAACGCCGCCGAGGACGCCTCCGATGCGGCAGGCCGGGCGAACGATGGAGCCTCCTCGGCACGCGGCCATGCGGACGAGGTGCGGCGCCGTGCCATCGCGCATGCCGAGGAGCTGTGCCAGGAGTGCAAGCGTGCGGACTCCGGCGCATCGGGTGTCGTCTCCGACGTGGCCGGGGCGGCCCCTAGGGGCGGCTCCGCGGGCGGTCCGCCGGCGGCGGGCGCCCGGTACGCGGCCGGTGTCGCGACGCGCATGGGCGTGTCCGACTTCAAGGAGCTGGCCTTCTACCGCGCCGGGATCACTCCCGGCGACTGGAACCCCGGTGAGGGGCTGGACGCCAACGACGGGTCGGTCCGGGCCGTCTATGCCTACTACCGCCAGCTCGGCCTGGAGAATCCGGAGTTTCAGTGGATGAAGATGGCCGCGGTCGGCGGGCCGCTGTTCTACGCCGGTTTCAGGGATATCGACAACGCCGGTGACTGGGCCGACAAGGCCGGGTACCTCAAACTGCCGGGGCTTGGCGATGTCAGCGAACTGCCCGGCGAGGAGCTGAAGTGGTACGAGAGCCAGTTCCTGACTATGCAGAAGGCGATCTTCAGCGACCTCGCCTGGCAACACGAAGCATTCGCGCTGGGGGGCGCGGCGGCGGTGGCCGGCGCGGTGTCCAGGCTGCCGGCGACGGAACGCCATCAGTACAGGGAAACGCTGCGCTCATGGGATGGCATCGGCAGTGGAGATCCGAATCGCATCGCCGACGGAAACTTCGGACTGATCGAGCGTGAGCAGGGTCCCGTGATCCAGAAGTACTACGACGAGATGAGCGGCCGTGCGACCGGTGGACTGGTCACCGGTCAGCTGACTGACCGAGCGGACACGCCGATCGAGGGCAGCCAGACCTACAGCGAATACTCCGGGGAAGGCAACATCGCCAACTACGATGACCGGATCGACTGGATCAGGGGCAGTCTCTGGCCCGCCCATCTGCAGCAGCTGGAGTCACCGGGCGCGGTGGAGGGGGTCCTCGCACGCGACTTCGATGCCGAAGCCGATCGCTACCGGCAGTTCGACCCCGGGTCTGTGCCAGGGGACCTCAAGGACGGGGCCGAGGAAGCGGCGAAGGACCTCGTGGAGAAGATGGCCCCGCGGGGCCCGAACCCGATTTTCTACCCGTGACGCGTCGGTCGTCGGGTCGGTTTCCAGCGTGGACGACGATTCTGATCCTGATCGTTGCCGGTCTCGCGGCAGCGGGGTGCGGCGGCGACGAGGAGGAAACGCCGATGAAGATTGACTGGGACCTCTCCGAGCGTCATACGCTGGACGAGACGAGCTGGCCGAAGGGTCGCCTCGACTCGTACACCACCTCGCTGGAGCCGCTCGAGTCGGTGCGCATTCGAGTCCCCGGCGATGTGACCCTGCAGATGAGCGACCGCGCGAAGCGGGTCATTCTCTATCGCCGCTCGCAGGGGCCTGACCCCCTGCCGGGGCAGAAGGGCCGGATACTCGACAAGGTCGAGGTTTACACCGAGCCCATGCCGGTTGAAGAGGCCTATCGAACGGCGCTGACCTACGCAGACCAGTTCGGCGTGTCCCGAGCGCCCTTCGACGATTGGCTCGAGCGCCGCAAGAAGGATGTCGACCCCGTCACGGACAGGACGGGATCGGGTGCGGACAACCGGCTCGGGGCCGATGGGCCGTTCCCCCTCGTCGAGCTGCAGTACTCGCCCAACGAGGAGAGGCCATGGGGCGTCATGGTCCAGTTCTACTGGCCGCCTCCGAAGGAGTGACTCAGCGCCGCGCGTGCACCGTGATGCGCCCCTGCTGAGCGTGAGCCAGCGCGTCGCGTCGCCGCTCGCTCAGCGCAGCCCCAAGGCGCTTGCCCGCGCGTGCGGCCCGGTAGGGCAGCGAATTCGGCGAGACCACCTCTACCTCGGCGAAGCCCACGTCACGGAGCATGGCCACGACAGCGGCCGGGTTCGGCCCCCACCAGTTGGTCCAGTCCTCACGTAGCTCCTCACCGGGGTAGAAGGCCATCGCGGGTCGCCGCCCCAGGGCCAGGTCCACCTCGGTCTCCAGGATCAGCAGCTCACCGGTCACGGCCGCCACCCGCTCGAGCGCCAGCAGCGGATGGCGGAGGTGGTAGAGCACCCCAAGGAGGAGCACGACGTCGAAGCTGCCCACCGCTTCGGGGGACAGATCCATCACGTCGATCTCACGGTCCTCGACGCTCGATTGGAGAGCCTCGCCAGCCAGCTCGAAGCCGCGCTTGCCCGTACCCTCGCCGTGCACCTGCCACGAGAAGCTGTCGGTGGCAAGCACCCGCCGGGCGCCGCGGCGCTCGGCCTCGAAGGAATAGAAGCCGTCCCAGGCGCCGATGTCCAGCACGCTGCGACCGGACAGGTCGGCTGGAAGGCGCATCTGCTCGAGGCGGCGGGGGTCGGCGTCCTGGCCGGGCGTGACGACGCCACCGCCCAGGTCGATTGAATGAAACCACCGCACCTCCGCCACGCGGCGGCGCAACTCCTGTGGCGTCACGCCGACGTTTCCGCGATTCGCCGTACGTCGGCGGGGTCGAGGTCGCCGAGCGCATTGCGGGCCTCGGGCGGCCCCTCATCGCCGAGCCACGTGACGCGCCCGGGGAAATACGGATTGGATGGCCCGTCGCCGCCCAGGAACACCTCTTCGTACACCCAGCTGCCCGTATTGGCGAGCTGCATTCCGCCGGGCAGCCGCCAGCCCTCAACGTCGCCCGGCAGCGGGCCGGCGCGGTGGGTATGGCCGAAGATCACGTGCCTTGCTCGCACCCCGAGCTCTCGCACCACCTCGGCCATAGCCCTGAGGCCGGCCCGCCGGAGCTCCACCGCCGAGATGTCGGCGCGGAAGGGACCAAGCCCAAGGGCGTTGAGAGCCGCCACCGCGCCGGGAATGGCCACGCATCCGAGCGCTCGCCCGGAGAGGCCGCGCCGGCCCTGGGGGTTCGTGCTGCTCCACACCTTCCGCGAGAAGTTGCTCCCGCGCGTGATCGCCGCGCCGGGGGAGCCCTGCACCACGCTGTAGGCGAAGGCATACAGCGGCGCCAGCGCCGCCTCGTAGGCATCGGCTCCGGTTGGCTGCTGCGCGGCCGCCGCGAAGCGCCTGACAGCCGAGCCCACCACGCACTCCACACGGGGCACGGTGAGATGCAGGTCCAGGTAGTGCCCATGTGTGGCGTAGGTGTCCTCGCGCAGCCACACGCCCGGATAGGCCAGCTCCACGGCGGACTCCGGCATTCGCGCGGCCACGCGGGCGGCCAGTTCGCTTGTCGACGGGTCGAATGGGGCGGCCGCCGTGAGCCGGCCGCCGCCGTCCAGGCGTGCGCTATCGAGCGCGGGGGAGACCAGCTGATGGTCGTGGTTGCCGGGCACCAGCACCACCTGCTTGCCGGCGGTCGCCGCTCCGAGCGCGTCCAGGCAGGGGCCGGCAAGCTCCATCGCCTCGACGGCCGGGCGCTCGCGCAGTTCCAGGAGGTCGCCGAGCACCACCACGCGATCGGCCTCGGAGAGGGCCGAGGCCAGCCGTTCGAACACGGCGGGACGCCGGGCCAGGTCGGCGCCGGAGGTCGAGCCGAGGTGCAGGTCGGAGACGATTGCGGTGAGCATCAGGATGGGCGGCACGGGTCGGCGGCCGGACCCGTGCACGTTATTGGCTGCGGGCCGGCCGCCGACTAACCTTGCGGTGCCCGGTCGGGCTTGAGGGGGCAACCGTCATGTCAGTAGCTCGAGATCCAGCGCCGTCGTCCTCGGCGCCCAAGATCACTTTCGAGGTCGACCGCTTCGAGTGGACCGCCGATGACCGCCTCGAACTGGCCGGGCGCTGGTTCGGGGTGCGTGGCCGCCGCTTCCTTCGGCCGACGCTCGAGGTGGTGGTGGATGACGTCAACCGCCGGCTGCTGGCCCTGCTCGAACACAAGCCGTGGACCGCGGTGGACGGTGAGGAGTGGGTGGCCGCGTTCGCCTGGCAGGGGGACCCCATTGCGGCCGCCGCCGAGCTGTCGGTCGGGTCCGACCTCGCCGTGGAGCTACCTGCCCCGGGCGTGGCGGAACGAAAGGGGAGGATGGGCCCGGTCAAGCCTGCCGCCGGCCGCGCCGGCACGAGCACCGCCCACAGGGCCGACAAGACGCCGGTGCAGCGGCGCGAGGCGCGCAGGCCGCGGCTGGAGACCGTCGAGCGCGAGCTCGGCGTGGCTCGCGCGCAGGCCCAGCGGATGGGCGAGGAGCTGGATCGGGCGCGGACCGCCTTCGAGGCCCAGACCGATCGCCTCCGCACCGAGCTCACGGCGGCAGAGCAGACAAAGCAGCGCCTGGACGCCGATCTGGACGAAGCGCGCGACCGCCTCGAGGTCGTTGAGGCTGCCGCCGACCGCCAGCGGGAGGACCTGCGCACCGAACGCGACGCGGCGGTCACCGAGCGCGACAGTGCGCTGGCCGAGGCCCGCCAGGCCAAGCGCGATCGCGACATGGCCGTGCGCGAGCGCACGGCCGTCGAGCACGACCGCGACGCCGCGGAAGAGGCCCGCGACCGCGCACTCGCAAAGGGCGACTCATCGCTGGCGGATGCCCAGGTTTACCCGGAACGCGACGACGCCCTGAACGAGCGCGACTCCGCGGTCACCGAGCGCGATCCTGGGGTGGTACGGCGCCGGACGGTCCCGCCGATCGGTGGCCCACCCGCGCAGGGGAAGGTGCCCATCATCTCGCTCAGCCCGATCGTCGCCGGCACGCGCGGCGCCACGCTCGGTCCCCGCCTGTTCGTGTTCGTGGTCCTCGTCGTTGTTGCGGTTGCCCTGGCCGTCCTTCTGGCTAGTGCCATCTGGTAGCCCACGAGCGACATCTTCCAGCGCTTATCCTCAGCGGCCGTGTCCGTCTTCTGCCGCCACAACCGCTACACCGCCGACTGCCCAATCTGCTCGAAGGGAACGGCCCTGGATCCGGACAGAAGCGCCAAAAGGCGATCGAGCGGTTCGAGCCCGGGTGGCCGGCCCCGGACAGGACGCGGTTCCGCGACACCCGCCTTCAGCGGGCCTCACGTGAGCGCGGGACCCTACGAGGACGAGGAAGGCACGCGCTACATCGTGCGCCTCGAGCGCGTACCGGGCGGTGTGCGGCTGGCCGAATGGGCCGGCTCGGAGCTGCGCCGGCGTGCCCCGGTCCTCCGGGCTCGCGATCTGGAGAATCTGGCTGCGGAGGCACAGGGCGTGCTGTCAGACAGCGACGCCCAGGCCCTGGCCGGCGCCCTCGGGCAGGAGCGTTCGGCCGACGGGGACGTGGGCGTGAGCCGTGGTCGCGCCGGCGACTTCCGCGAGGAACTGCGCGTGGAGGCCATCGACGACGATCGCGTCCGGATCGGGCGCTGGGTTCAGCGGCCGGGCACGGGCTGGGAGCTGCGCGACGCCGCGCCCATGCTTCCCGCCGCGCGCTACGCCGAGGCGCTCGCCGACGCCTCCCGCAAAGGGGTCCTCGGCCCGCGCAGCGGAGACGAAACAGCACGACCGGTCTAGCTGCACTCACCTGTAGAAGGTCGCCATGCCGCTGACACTGGTTACCGGACCGGCCAACGCCGCCAAGGCGGGAGCTGTGCTCGGCCCGCTGCGCGAGCGCCTGGCCGAGGAGCCGATCCTGGTGGTGCCGGCCTTCGAGGAGGTCGAGCACAGCCAGCGCGAGCTGGCGGAACGCGGCGCGATCTTCGGGGCGCGAGTGGTGCGCTTCAGCGCCCTCTTCCGAGAGATCGCCGGCCGCGCCGGGCTTGTCGCCCGCAGGGCCTCGGACCTCCAGCGCCACCTCGTGATGGAGGACGCGGTGCGCCGCTGCAGGCTCGATGTGCTCCACCGATCCGCTCAGCAGCCGGGTTTCGCGCGCGCGGCGGTGCGCTTTGCCGCCGAGCTGGAGCGCTCCATGGTCGAGCCCGCGCGGTTCACCACGGCGCTTCGCGACTGGGCGGGTGACGGCCCGCGGCGCGGCTACGCGGAGGAGGTGGCGCAGGTCTATCGCCGCTACCGAGGGGGCCTGGAGGCCGCGGGGCTGGTGGACTCGGACCTGTTCGCCTGGCGGGCGCTCGAAGCGCTGCGGGCCGATCCGGTCAGCTGGGGCGACACGCCCGTGTTCGTCTACGGCTTCGATGACTTCGACCCCCTCGAGCTGCGCACCCTGGAGGAACTCGCGGACCACGTTGGAGTGGACGTGACGGTGTCGCTTCCCTTCGAGGCGGGCAAGCAGGCGTTCCGCGCCACCGCCGCCACGCGCGAGCACTTGGCGGAGCGCGCAGCCTTCACGGTGATCCTGGAGCCCACCTCCGAGCACTACGCCGACGCCTCGCGCGAAGCGCTGCACTCCCTCGAGAGGCGCCTGTACGAGCCCGGCCAGCCCATCGTGCGCTCCGGCGGCGCCGTGCGCCTGCACGTGGCCGGGGGCGAGCGAGCCGAGCTGGAGCTGTGCGGCGCCGAGGTGCTCAAGCTGTTGCAGGACGGCACAGCGCCGGGCGAGGTGGCCGTGGTCCTGCGCGACCCCGAGCGCTACGCGTCGCTGGTGGAGCAGGTGTTCGAGGCCTATGGCATCCCGTTCTCGATCAACCGCTCGGTGCCGCTCGCGCACACCGGCGTAGGGCGCAGCCTGCTGGCGCTGCTGCGGTGTGCACGCCTCGACGGCAGCGCGGACGACCTGCTCACCTATCTGCGCAGCCCAGGGCTGCTGCGCGAGCCGGCGCTCGCCGACAGCCTGGAGGCCGAAGTGCGCGTGGCGGGCGCCCGCACGGCCGCCGAGGCACGCATCGTGTGGGAGCAGCGGCGCTGGCCGCTGGACCAGATCGACCGGCTTGCGCGGGCACGCGACACGGGCACTGTGATCGCCGAGCTGAACCGCTGCCTGGAGCACCTCTTCGCCGCGCCGTACCGCCGCCGGGCAGCGGTGCTCTCCGGCGCCGAGCTGGACGACCCCCGGGCGTTCGAGGCCGCCCACGACGCCCTCACCGAGCTGCAAGCGGTGGTGGGGGCCGGCAGCGGCGTGCGCCTCGACGACCGCTCGCTGCACGGGACGCTCGAGCGGTTGCCGGTGAGGGCCGGCGAGAATCCCCAGCCCGACCGCGTGCAGGTGGCCTCGCCGCTGCAGATCCGCGCGCGCCGGTTCGCCGCTGTATTCGTGTGCGGCCTGGTGGAGGGCGAGTTCCCCGCCCGCGCCGCGCCCGAGGCGTTCCTGCCCGACGCCGACCGCCGCGAGCTGGCCCGTGCGAGCGGGCTGCGGCTGCCGCTGCGCGAGGATCAGCTGGAGCGCGAGCGCTACCTGTTCTACGTGTGCGCTTCGCGAGCCGAGCGCCTGCTGGTGCTCAGCACGCGGGTCTGTGACGAGGAGGGAAACCCGGTGGCTCCCTCGTTCCTGCTCTCTGACGTGGAGGCGGTGCTGGCCGACCTCTCCGAGCACCGCCGCGCGCGCACGCTGGCGGAGGTCACCTGGAGCTTGGACGCCGCTCCCACCGAGGCCGAATGGGAGCGGGCGGTTGCGCGCACTGGGCCGCGCCGCGTGGAGGAGGGCGCCAAGCCGCTGTCGGCGCCGCCTGCGCTGGAGGAGCTGCGCGCAAAGGAGGCACTGTCGGCGGGTGCGCTGGAGCGCTTCGCCGGCTGTCCGGTGAAGTGGCTGGTCGAGGACGTGCTCGACCCCGTGAAGCTCGAGCCCGATCCCGAGCAGATGGTGCGCGGCTCCTACGCGCACCGCGTGCTGGAGGTCACCTTCCGTCGCCTTCGCGAGGAGACGGGCTCGCGGCGGGTCACGCAGGAGAACCTTCCGGAGGCAGAGCGAATCCTCCTCGCGGCGCTCGAGTCCGAGAGCGGCGAGTTCCGGCTCTCGCCCGATCAGACCCGCGTGCGAGCGGCGGTGCGGCGGCTTGAGTTCGACCTCCTGCGCTATATCGCACACGAGGCCGAGCGGGACGGCCTGTTCGAGCCCGAGCACCTGGAGCTGCGGTTCGGCTTCTCGGACTCCGACCACCCTGCGGTGGAGCTGGATGACGGCACGCGGGTGCGGGGCGTGATCGACCGGGTGGACACCTGGAACGGCTGGGCGCTCGTGCGTGACTACAAGAGCGGCAAGACCGAGAAGTACAAGGGCAGCGACTGGGAGCGCGAGCGGCGCTTCCAGGCGGCGCTTTACATGCTTGCCGTTGAGCGCGCCCTGGGGCTGAAGGCCGCGGGTGGCGTGTACGTGCCGCTGAGCGGCAAGGACCGGCGCCCGCGCGGCCTGGTGCTGGACGAGCTGGAGGTGCAGCTGGGCAGCGACTTCGTGCCCACCGACCGCGTCGATCCCGAGCGCTTCGAGGAGCGGGTGGCCTGGGCTCGCGCCGCCATCCACGACACCGCGGAGAGCATGCGCGCCGGGCAGATCTGCTCGCTGCCCGACAGCTGCGCCTGGCGCGGCGGCTGCTCCTACCCCTCGATCTGCAGGACGGAGGACTGATGCCCGCGCAGGGACGGTTCACCGACGAGCAGCTGCGGGCGATCGAGCGGCGCGATGGATCGCTGCTGCTCAGCGCGGGCGCCGGGACCGGCAAGACATCGGTGCTGGTGGAGCGCTTCGTGCGCGCGGTGGTGGAGGACGGGGTGGAGGTGGACTCGATCCTCGCGATCACCTTCACCGAGAAGGCCGCCGCCGAGCTGCGCACGCGCGTGCATAGGCGCTTCCTCGACTATGAGCTGCCCGAGCGCGCACGCGACGCGGAGGCGGCCTGGATCTCCACGATCCACGGCTTCTGCGCCCGGGTGCTGCGCACGCACGCGCTGCCGGCCGGGCTGGACCCCGAGCTGCGCGTGCTCGACGGGTTGGAGGCCGAGCGCGTGGCGATCGACTCCTTCGACCGCGCGCTGGGGGACTTCCTGGGCGGGGGCGAGGACCCCGAGCGCCTGCGCCTGCTCGCCGCGTACACCCCCGACCGTCTGGCCGACATGGTCCGGACCGCCTACTCGCACCTACGCAGCCGCGGCGCCTCGGACCCCGACCTGCCGGAGATCGACCTGCCTCGCGAAGGCGGCGAGCGCGCCGCGCTGCTGGCAGCGGCACGCGCCGCGCTGACCGAGATCGGCTCGGACGAGGCCAAGCGGGCCAGCGAGGCCCGCGCCAGGCTGGAGCGCTGTGGCATGCTGCTGGAGCGCTTGGCCGAGGGAGAGGTGCTCGAGGCGAGCGAGGTGGGGGCGCTGTCCTACGGACCGAACGCCAAGGTGCTCAAGGGCCCGGCCAGCGACGCCTACCGAGAGGCCCACGGCGCCTACGAGCGACTGTGCACGGCCCACCGCGAGTACCACGACCACGTGCTGCTGCGCGAGCTGCTCGGGCTCTTCCATGCTCGCTACTCGGCGGCCAAGCGCGAGCGCTCGGCGCTGGACTTCGCCGACCTCGAGCTGATGGCGCGCGACCTCCTGAAGGCCGATGCCGGGCTGCGGGAGCACTACGCCAACCGCTTCGAGCACGTGATGGTGGA
>Ga0136630_1000833_pt1 | contig 12309 bp, 10 predicted proteins | sample AntDrymUQ5682106_2_FD_105496 | JGI IMG/M metagenome (GOLD analysis project Ga0136630, IMG submission 105496) | Polar desert sand microbial communities from Dry Valleys, Antarctica - metaG UQ568 (21.06) | ecosystem: Environmental > Terrestrial > Soil > Desert | place: Antarctica: Dry Valley...
CGACGTGCTCAGGGAGTTCGGGCTCGCGCCGGACCAGGTGGGGGATTCGACGGCCTCACCGACCTGATCGACAGGTTCGGTGAGGCCATCGAGTTCGACCTGTTCGACCGCGGATGGGATTTATTGGACTACTTCCGCGGGACCCGGCCGTGGGCGCAGCTGCTGCGGCTGGTGGACCGGCTCCCGGAGCACTCCCACTACCAGCGGGCGCTGGACGACGACGACGAGCTGCACCGCCGGCACGCCCCCGCCACGGCCCGCCGGCCGTCGCTGCGTTCGTGGTCCGCGGATCGGGAACTACTCGCCACCTTGCATGACGTGGCGTCCCTGATCCAAGTCGCCATCGTGGGCGTGAACACGCCGAAGGGAAAGAAGGCCCCGAAGTTCAAGCCGGTGCGGCGCCCGGAGACCGCAGCGGACCGGGCCCGGCGACGCCGCGAGCTGGACATGCACGCAGACAACGTCCGCCAGCTCCTACCCGGAAGCAGCTAGACGTACCGCGCTGCGACAGCCCCCGCTGCCCGGTTGAGTTCGTCCTGCACCCGTCGCCACGGGTCCGGCTCGTCCACGTGGATTGTGAACACAGGCGCGTTCCTGTCGTGTCCCTGCATCTCGAATACCACTAGTGAAGGTATTCGAACCTCTTCCACGATCCCGGAGATAACCTTGGTACCGAACTGATCAGAGCGACGGAGCGTCGCAACCCACTCCAGTTCAGGCCCCAGTCCAAGCCCATACGGGATACCCATATCTTCCGTGGTGGGTACGGGTGCAACACTGATCAGGCCAGGCAACGGGAACCCGTCGAACATTCGCATCGCATCCTCAGGTGGCAGATTGTCATCACTGATGAGTGAGTCGAGAGGGTCGTATACGGGTCTCATGCGGACAGGATACCGCGTCGGTCAACATCGGAACGTTAGGAGGCCCGCCGAGAATGGCCTATCAAGCGGGAACTGCGTTCGTCCAGGTGTTGCCCTCAGTGCGCGGGTTCCATACGAAGATCCGGGCGGAGATCAAGTCCAATTTCCCGAACGGGTTACAGATCGACGTCACCCCGAAGTTCAACGCGGGTACGGTCCGGGCGCAGGCCGCGACGGCAGCGAAAGGCGCCGGGCAGACCGTTCATTTCAAGGCGGAGTTGGACCTGGGGGCTCTCCGTAACTCGATCACCAACCTGGCGACGTTCGCCCGGGCCCTGAAGACCGTCTCCCTCCCGGCCGCGCTGGTGGCGATCACCCCCGCCGCTGTGAGCGCCGCCGGGTCACTGGCGCAGGCAGCCGGTGCGGCGCTGCTACTCCCGGCCGGTCTGGTGGCTGGTGGGGCCGCCGCGGCCACTCTGGTCGTCGGGCTGTCCGGGGTAGGGGACACCCTCAAGGCCCTGTCCAAGGCGGACGCAGCGGCAGCGACGACCGCTACCGCGTCCGGGAAGGCCCGCGCCGCGGCTGCGGATGCCGTGCGGTCCGCTCAGGACGCGCTTGGTGCCGCCCAGCGCAACGCTGACCGCACCGCGATCCAAGGCGCACAGCAGGTCGCCGACGCACGCCGGTCCCTCGCCGACGCGCAGATCTCCGGTGCCCGCCAGGTCGCAGCCGCGCAGCAGGACCTCACCCGGGCGCAAGACCAGGCCAGGGCCGCGCAGCAAGACCTCACCCGGGCGTGGAAAGAAGGCCAGGAGCAGCTCGAAGACTTCGCGCTCACCTTGCGTGGCGCGGCGCTCGACGAGGAAGAAGCGGTCGACCGGCTCGAGGAGGCCAGGGCCCGGTTGGAGTCGGCCCGTTCCGGTGGCGCCGGTGCGGAGGAGATAGACGACCTGTCCCGCGCGGTGCGCCGCGCCGAGCTTGGTGTGGACCAGGCCGGGGAACGGATGGGGGACCTTCGGGTCGAGCAGCAGGAGTGGGCGCGGACCGGTGTCGCCGGGTCGGATGCGGTGGTGTCCGCTCAGCGTCGCGTCGCGGACAGCGCGCAGGGTGTGCGGGACGCCGAGATCGGGCTGTTCCATGCCCGCCAGGACCAACGCCGGCAGGTTGAGGACGCGCAACGGTCCCTGTCGCTGGCTGTGCAACAGGCAGGGTGGGCTCAGGCCGACGCGACACGGCAGGTCACCGACGCGCAACGGCAACTCGCCGCCGCGATGGCTGCTACCGGCGCGGTGGGTGGCGCTGCGGCTGCCACGGCAGCGGCTGAGATGGCGAAGCTTTCCCCCGCGGCGCAGGCACTGGTGGGGTCGATCCGGTCCCTTGGGCCGGCGTGGACCGCGCTCCGGCTGGACGTGCAGGAGCGGCTCCTGGCGGGCATCGGGGACCGGGTCCTCGCCCTCGCCGGGTCCTACCTCCCGATCCTGAGAACCTCCCTCGGTGGCATCGCGACCGGGTTCAATGACGCTTTCAAGCAGACCTCCGGGTTCCTGGAAACACCGCGGACGGTCAACGACATCGCCCTGGGCATGAACCATGTGACCCTCGGTGTCAACAACGCGTCCGGGGCGATGCGCCCCCTGACGCAGCTGTTCGTGGACCTGTTCGCCGTCGGCTCCACGTTCCTGCCCGCGATGGGTCAGGGCATCGCGAACGTCACGCAACGCTGGGCGGACTTCATCGCCCGGGCCCGGGAGACCGGACGGTTGCGGCTGTGGATCCAGCAAGGCATCGACGTGCTGCGTCAGCTCGGGTCCATCGCCGGGAACGTGGGGTCGATCCTGTTCTCCTCGTTCCGGAGCGCGAACGCATCCGGGGAGAGCTTCCTGTCGATGCTGGACCGGGTCACTGAGCGCGCCGCGGTGGCGTTGAACACCCCGGCGGGTGCGAGCGGGTTGACGGAGTTCTTCGTGACGGTCCGGACCGTAACGGGCGTATTCGTGGACAAGCTGGTTCAGCTGTGGCCGGCGCTGGTCGCCGCCGGTGGTGCGTTCGCCGCACTACTGGTCGCAGCGTCCCCACTGTCCTCCGTCATCTTCAGCCTGGTCATAGCCGGGGTAGTGCCGCTACTTCACGCGGTGGAGTTCCTGGCGCCCGTCCTCGGCCCGATGGTTGTCCTGTTCGGGGCGTGGCGGATCGCCTTGGCGCTGGGCACCGCGGCGATGGTGGCGTGGCGGTTCGCGACCGGCCTGGCGACAGCCGTGTCAGTGGCCTACCAGCTGGCGATGGGAACTAGCCTGGCGCTGACGAACGCGCAGTCGATAGCGCAGGCCCGGTTCACGTTCGTGCGCTACGCCGGGGTGGCTGCCACCTACGCGATGACCGCCGCGCAGTGGCTGTTCAACTCCTCGCTCATCCCGACCATCGCGTCGATGTTCATGATGACGCTCCGGACTATCGCGTTCGTGAGCATCATGGGCGCCTACTACACGGTGATAGGTCTGGTGCGGGTCGCCACGCTGCTGTGGACCGGCGTCCAGTGGCTGCTCAACGCCGCGCTGCTGGCCAACCCCATCGGGGTTGTCCTCGTCCTAGTGGCCGCACTGGTGGGCGGTTTCATCTGGGCATGGAAGAACTCGGAAACGTTCCGAGACATCATCATGGGCGTGTGGGCGGGCATCAAGATTGCGTTCTTCCTGGGCTGGGCGGTCGTCAAGGGTGTGTTCGACTTCATGGTCGGCGGTCTGCGGATGGTGGGCGGTTTCTTTGTCTGGGTGTGGCAGACGCTCATCAAACCGACGTGGGACGCGTTCCAGATCGGAATAGCGATCGGGGGCGTGGCGATCGGGCTCACGTTCACCGTCATCCGGTTCGCGCTGGAAACACTTCGGGGATGGTTCTGGCGCATCGTCGACGGTATAGGTGACAAGTGGAACGAGCTTCGGGGTAAGTTGGCGAGGCCGATCAACTTTATGATCGAGACGGTATTCAATAACGGGATCTTGCGGGCGTGGAACAAGGTTCGGGAGTGGCTACCCGGCCTGCCCGAGGTGCACCGCATCGCCCCGATCGCCGAGTTCGCCCTGGGTGGCCCCGTCCGGGGGGCGGGCACGCCCACCTCCGATTCGATCGTCGCCAAGGTCTCCCGCGACGAGCACATATGGACCGCGCGGGAAGTGCGCGGCGCGGGTGGACACGAACAGGTTCAAGGGATGCGGGACGCGGCGCGCCGGGGCACCCTCGCGTACTACCGCGACGGCGGCCCGGTCATCCCTGGCTTCGCCGGTGGCGGCGCGATCTACGAACACCTGTTCGGCTTGGTCCGCGGCCGGTTCCCGCAGGCCAGTTTGAACTCCGGTTTCCGCGCCGGTGACCCGGGACAGCACGGCAAGGGTAAGGCCGTGGACCTCGGTCAGCGGGGGCGCGCCGGCGGCCGGGGGCACGCGTACTTGGCGGACATGAACCGCTGGATCCACGACACCCACGGCAAGGGCACCCGCGCGCTGATCTACTCCGGCGCGGGGGACGACCGGCCGGACCTGCTCGGTGGGCGCCCGCACAACTTCGGGGCCGCCACCAACGCCGGTCACAAGGACCACGTCCACTGGGACGTGAACAGCATCGGCGACCTCAGGGGCGGCGGCATCCTCGGCGCCATCGGTGGGGCCGTGGACTTCCTCTCCACGTTCTTCCGGGACGCGGTGGGTGGGGCGTTCCGGGGCATCACCGATCCGCTGCTGAACCTGCTGCCCAAGCCACCACCGCAGTTCGCCGGCATCCCCCGGGAACAGTTCACGAAGATCCGCGACACCGCGTTGGCGTTCGTCCTCGGGAAGGCCGACGAGAAGGATCGGGAAGCCGGCGCCGGTGGGGTCGGAATGGGACCGCTCGGGAAGGGCGCCGCGTTCTACGTCAAGGAGATCGTCAGGGCCGGCAGCGCGTCCGGGGTGGGCCGGCCGGGCAACGTGATCGGGGTGGCGACCGCGCTGGTTGAGTCCGGGCTGAAGATGTACGCGAACCGGACCGTTCCCGCGTCGCTGGGCTTCCCACACGACGCGGTCGGGTCCGACCACGACTCGGTCGGACTGTTCCAACAACGCCAAGCCGGGTGGGGAACCCTCGCGCAGCGGATGAACCCGTTCGCGTCGGCGCAGCTGTTCTTTAACGCGCTGAACCGGTTCAACTGGCGCGGGATGGCCCCCGGCCCGGCCGCGCAAAGGGTACAGCGCTCCGCGTTCCCCGGCCGGTACGCGGGTCAGATGGGCAGGGCGGGACAGCTCGTGGACCTGCACGCCGACAATGGGGGTTTCATGCCGCCCGGGTTCGGGACGTACTTTAACGGCACCGGGAAGATGGAGGCCGTCCTCACCGACGAACAATGGCGGTCCGTCCGGGACCGCACCACTGGGGGCGACGGGGTGACGCAGAACTTCTACATTGAGGAGACCACCAACCCCGAGTCCACGGCGCGGAAGATAGCGCGCCGACAGGCGTTTGATTCGAGGCTGCGGTGAGCGCCCCGACCCTGCCGGAACTCGGGATCGTCACCATCACCATCAACGGCTTCACCCTGTACCACCGCATCCCCGGGGGACCCGCGCCGGCTGACGCGGACGGTGTGGAGTGGGTGACGGAGAAGCTCACCGGGTGGGGTGGGGCTGGCGTCCGCGCGGCCCGGGCGGCCCGCCCGTTGGGGCGCCACGGATCGTTCCGGGGGCAGTCCAGCCGCACAGAACGGGTCATCGGTCTGACGTTCGCCGTGAGCACCCCCTACGACCGACCCGAGATGGGCCCGGCCTTGGACCGGCGAGTCGCCGCGATGTGCGCCGACACGAGCACGTTGCACACGTTGACGGTGTCCGACCCGTGGTCGGTGCCGCTGTCGGCGGACGTGGAGCTCGACGACGAGATCCTGCCGGAGTGGGTGTCACGGTGGACGATGCGGCATTCCGCCCAGTTCGCCGCCCCGGACCCGCGGCTACACGGCCCGTGGATCACCTTCGAGACGCCGCTACCGGAGCCGCCGACGGGTGGTCTGGACTTCACCTCCCCCGGATTGAACTTCACCGCGCCGGGCCTGAACTTCGGCACGCCAGGCTCCCCCGGGACGGTGGTGGTGCCCAACCCGGGGACCGCGGACACGTCGCCGGTGCTGGAGCTGGTGGGACCACTACCGGATGCGCAGGTCATCTGCCTGGAGACCGGGGTCCGCGCGAGCTTCACCCAGCCGATCGAGGCCGGACACTCGATGTGGATCAACTGCGACGAGTTTGCGGCCCTCGGGTTGTCTGGCCTCTCCGTGCTGTTGGACGCCCAATCGGACCGGCGCCGGTGGTGGACGGTGCCCCGCGGCTGGCCGCTCATCCCGGCCGGCGGGTCGGTGACGTTCGCGCTGCGCTCGAGCGCGTACAACCCGGACGCGAAGCTACGGGTCCGGACCCGCTCGGCATGGTGGTGAGAGGAGAGCCGTGGGTGCACGCCTGATCTCCCCCGTCGACCCGTGGGTGCTCAACCAGCGGATCAGCACCCTAGAAACCCGCGCAGCGATGGCGACCGCGTTCCCCTCGTCGGTCGGTGACCGGCTCCTCGTCGAAGGCGGGGTGCTGCCCTCCGCCGACGACACGGCGTTCGCCACCGTGTCGTCCGGTACCTCGTCCTCCCCCTCCGTCACTATCGGGTCCGGGCGGTGCGTTGTCCCCGTCACTGGCAATTATGGATACGAGTGCACTTGGCCGAGTGGGCAGGGGGCGATTGCGCTCACCGCGCCACCAGCGACGAACCCCCGGAAAGACCTCCTAGTCGCGAGGATATACAACGCAGCCGAGCACGGGGACACCCTCACCGGGTTTTATCTCGAAACGATCGACGGGGTGGCGGCGTCGAACCCGCAGCCCCCCGCCGTGCCCGCCGGGGCGATCCCGCTCAAGAATGTTCAAGTCGCCACTACCGGCGCTCTGACAATAACCGATCGGATTTACTTCACCCGTGCGGCCGGGGGGATTAGGCGCACCGAGAATGATCTGGGCCGCGCCGGGTCTCATCCCCGAGACCTGCGGGTCAGCACTACTGGCACCCTGGATGTGTGGCAGGGCGGGGTGTGGCAGACCCTCGCGTCCCCCGCGATCTGGTCGCAGTTCTCCCCGACGCTGTACTACTCCGGGGCCGCCAGCGGGGGCACCGGGGCCGGGGGGGTCATGGCGCTAGGTACCGGGGGCAGCGCCATCGGCCGATACATAGTCGTAGGCAAGACCTGCCACTTGCGGTACGAGTTCCGGGGCGGCCCGGGCACTTTCGGGGGCACCGGGTCCGTCTACACCACTCTCCCACCCCTCCTGACCTCCGCGGCGGTGGGAGAGACTCAGATCCTCACGAAACTCAACGTTCTCGACTACCCCGCCGAAGTGTACGGGGGGACGTGTTTCATTCCACCGAACAACAATATCATGTACCCGTTCGTCGCTCGGGGAATAGCGGACTGTCGCCTCGCCCCGTGGACCGTCGCAACGTCCACCGGTGCGGCAGGCACAGGTATCCCGTACATCGGCGGCAGCTTCCCGAACCTCGGAATCCTCATCATCCAAGGCCACCTCGAAATCACCTGACCAATTAAGGAGGCTCGCTCAGTGGCGCTTATGAGGACATGTATCGGATGCACCCAAACTGATGACCACCCGAAAGACATTGTAGACCACGGCACGTTCATGGTGGTGTGGCATCTGGACTGTCACGTCATCACCGTGGACTGTCGTTCATGCAAAAACCGGCTAGCGGACGCGAAAGGCGCAAAGGGCGAGACGCTCCGAGCGCACCTCGTGTCCCTACCACCGTTAGTGCTCGACGAGCACGGCGAGGAAGTGAGTTAACATGCCAGCGTTGGACAGGGCCGAGGCGAAGCGGCAACTCGACGCGTCCCTCGGGATCACTACCTACGTCGCGCCCGCCACCCCCATGAAGGTCGGGCTGACGACGACGATCGGCACCGACACCACCGCGGGCACCGCTGTTACCGGCGGGTCCTATACGGAACAGAACCTCGGCGCGGCAGCGGCGGTCGTTGGGTCCCCCACCACCGCCTCCAATGCCGCCACCATCAGCTTTACTGGAATGCCGGACACCACCGCCAACTCAGTGAAGGCGGTTGAGATCAAGGACAACGCGGGGCGCCGGTGGGGGTATGGGGCGTTGACGACGGCGAGAACAACCGCCTCCGGGGATACGTTGTCATTCGCCGCAGCCGCCCTGGTGTTCTCGCAATCATAGCGTAACGGAGACACTGGGGTAGGAGGCCAGTAGATGGCGCGGCGCAACCTCAGCACCAACCCGTCGCTGGAAATCAACACCACCGGGCACGCGGTGGTGTACGTCCGGTCCGGGATCACCGTCGGCGCCGTGTCCCGAAGCAGCACCATCGCCGCACAGGTCGGCACCTTCTACGGGTTCGTCAACGTCAACGGCGCCGCCGCCAGCCAAACGTCCAACGACTTCGACTTAGGGTTACCCGTCGCCGCGGTGACCGCGGGCCAGCAGTACACCGCGTCGGTGTATCTGCGGCACACCGTGACCGGGCCGACCGCGAACCTCGTCATCGATTGGTACACCACCGGCGGCACGCTGATCTCCACGTCCCAGGGCGGCTACAACGCCGTCTCGGCGACCGCGTGGGGCCGGCACACGGTCAGGGCGACCGCACCAGCCACGGCCACTCAGGGCCGCGCGGTGGTCTGGGTGGACAACAACACCGACACCACCACCCGCTCTTTCCGGTGGGACGCGCACCTCTTCGAACAGGCAGCCACCGTCGGGACCTACTTCGACGGGTCCACCGCGGGCGCGTCGTGGGACGGGACCGCGCACGCGTCGACGTCCACTCTCACCGTCGTCGCCACGGCGACCCTGCCCGTGGTCGCCGCCCTGTCGGCGGATCTGCGGCGGGTGTACTCCGGCGGGTCGACGCTCCCGGTCGACGTGTCCGTCACCGCGGACGCGTCGGCGACGGCGGCCGGTGGGGTGACGCTGCCCACCGTGGCCGCTCTGACGGTTCGGGGCGTCTCCGCAGCGGCGTCCCTCCCGGTCACGGCGAGTCTCGCCGCAGCCCTTGCCCGCAGCGTCGCCGCGAGCACCACGGCGGCCGTCGCGGTCGGGTTGACGGTCGACGGGACAGTCCAGGGTGGCGCCGCATCCGCGAACCTCCCGGTCACCACTGAGCTCGTACCGAGCGCCATAGGTGTCTACCCATCTCCGTCGCTGTACCCGTCGGTGGGGCTGTACCCGACAACACCCACGGCCGGGGTCACGGTCACGACTTTCGGTGCCGCCGCGATCGGTGTCGCCACCGGCCTCGCAGCCGGGGCCACGGTCAACACCGCCGGTACCGCAGCCGCGATGGATGTCACCACCGACCTCACCTCGAACCCGTCCACCACCGCGGGCGGCGGGTCGTACCTGACGGTGGACGCGGCGCTGGCGACGGCCGAACCGACCAGGCTCGCCCTGGGCGCGGCGAACCTCAGCGTCGCCACGGCGCTCGCGGCGCTCGCGACGGGCGCGCCATCAGGTGGTGCCAGCCTCGCTGTCGTAGCGACCCTCACGGCGGGGGCGGGACTCACCGCCGGGGCCGCCGCGACGCTCACGGTGCAGATCACCCTGGGCGCCGGGGAGCCGCTACCGACGTTCGAGCCGCCACCGCCGTACGAGGTGGGGGGCGTCGGGCCCACCAGCTTCGCCCCGCGGGCACCCGTCACGCACTGGGAGCTGCTGGTAGCCGAGACCCGCACGGGCACTGTCCTCGCGGAGCTCCCGTTCACTGACCTCGCGTGGAACACGCCACTCAACGACATCGGAACCCTGACCGCCACGATCCCGACCGAGGCGCACGTCGCGTGGCTCGCCGACGACCGGAGCCCCATCAACCGGCTCCGCACCGTCCTGAGTGGTGAGTGGCGGTTCTCTCTGTGCGCGGTGTTCAACGACACCCCGATCATCGCCGGGCCGCTCATCACGTCGACGCCCGTCACGGGGGAAGCGAACGTCACCGTGGGGTGCGCCGAGCTCGGGGCGTTGCTGAAACGCCGGAGGGTCCGCACACCGGGAACCGACCCGGCCGGTCTGGGGGCGGACCTCGCCCTCGGGCCTGTCAGCCTCCCCCAGCTCGCGCGGCTGCTACTGGAGAAGGCAACCGACCCGGCCAATGGGAGCGGGTGGGACCTGCCACTGATTCTGCCCGACCTGGCCACGAAGGGGGAGCACGTGCGGAACTACCTCGCCAGCGACCTCGCGGACTACTGGACGAGGTTGTCCGATCTCACTGAAGTCCAGGACGGTCCTGACGTGCGGTTCGAGCCGGAGCTGACCGACGTGGTCGGCGGGCGGAAATTGTGGTGGCGGGTCCGGATCGGACAGCCGTGGCTCGGGACGTGGGTCGACGGCGAGAACCCCCCGAGGCCGCCGTGGGTCTTCGACCTCGGGGCCGGTTTACGGGACCTCACCACCGACCGGGACGCGTCCGCGATGACGATGAGAACCTACGTGCCCGGGCAGGCTCGGACTGAGGCGGCCGCGACTGAGTCAAGCCTCGACACCACCGCGCCACAGGATACCGCGAAGCCCATCGGGTCAGCACAGGACCTCGCCCTCATCGCCGCCGGGTACCCCGTCCTTGAGGACGTGGACGGCAGCCACACGTCGGCCACTGAGCAGCGGACCCTTGATGCGTGGGCCGTCGCCGGGGTCGCCGTGAACAAGGCCCCCATTGAGGCGTGGAACGTCACCGTCGACGGGGCCAGTAGTCCGCGACTCGGGCAGTGGCGGGTGGGGGATACCGCCACTTTCGTCGTCGCGGGGCAGCACCTCGTTGAGGACGGGGAGCATGAGCGGCGGATCGTCGGAGCGTCCGGGGACGCCGGGACAGACGTGACCCTCGTGCTTACCCCCGTCCCGGCGGCCGTCTGATGCGGACCCCGACGCCCGGTGGGGACCCGCTGGGGGAGCGGCTAGGTGGGGTGGAGCGCCGGCTCGCTGAGCTGGAGCGGCGCGCCAACCGGCACGGAACGATGCTCGACGCCGAGGGCAACATCATCGCCGCCGCGGACGCGACCACCGGCGTCGGACTGGGTCTGCCTCTCATCCCGTTCGGGTGGGCATCGGCCCGCCCAGGGCTGTACGACTTCTTCTGGGCCAGCGGGGAAACGGTGCCCGGCGTAGACGTCGTGTGGAAAGCCGTGCTCTACAAACAGCATCCCATGCTCCAGTTCGCCGTGGAGACCTTCGCCCCCACGGGGGAGGCGGGGGCGCTGCGGCTCCTCATCGCCGGAACCCAAGCCGGTGCAGATGTCCCGTTCCCCGCAGGTGCCTCCCGGCACGTGTTCGGACCGCTACCGACCCCCGGGCAGCACCTCGCCCCCGTGGAGCTGCGGCTGGCAATGTGGCGCACCGCCGGGACCGGGCTGGTGCGGTGCTGGCCCCAGGACAGCTACGGCGTGCCGCTGTGACGGCGCCTGATCCGCTGGTGGAACTGGAGCAGCGCCTGACCCTGCGGCTGGACCGGCTCGCGGACGATTTGGGGTTGGTTGTGGAGCGCCTAGAGTCGCTGCGGGAGGACGTGGCTGCCGGGCGGACCCCCACCGGGCGGGACCCGGGGCCGCCGGTCCCCGATGAGCAGCGTGGCCTCCCGCTCCCCCCGAAACGGCCGAGGGAACCAGGGTACAGCCGGGTCCGGTCAGCGTGGGGCGAGGTCGGGGTGTACGACCCCGCGGTGGGTGGGGTCATCGAGTCCGAGACCGGCAAGTTACCGGACCCGGACCGCAAACCACGCCCGCGTAGGCCACGGAAGCGACGGGAGCGCGACGCCTGACCGTCGCACATCACGTCCCCCGCGGACACTCCTGATCCACCCAGCGGAGCAGCCCGGCGTAGTCGAGCGCCGTGCGAGTCGCCACCGCGGTGACAGCGGCGGCGACAATGAGCGCCGTAAGGGTCTCCGCGTCGTAGAGCAGTTCCAACGTGGACAGCGCCCATCCCCCGTAAACCCAGGCGAGGATGGCAACTTCTCGACGGTCGGCGCAAATAGTGTCCCTTGATTCACGGGCTAGTACCAACGGGATGAGCCAGCCCCTGCCGTGAGCAAGGAAGGCGAATGCAGCAATGAGATAGAGAAGGTTCCTGTCGACCATTACCTCTCCGTCCCGTTCGGGTTACCACCTGCCACGTGTGCGAATGATACCACCTGGCGCCCGCTCATCCTTAGTGTCGAGAGGAAACCATGACCGCCCCGGAGCTACGTCTCACCTGGCAACGGCTCGTCGAATCGTGGAAATACCGGCCATACATCACGGCGTTCTCCGTGGGGTTAATTCCGGTCGGTGTGCTCGCCATCATCTTCGGTGACAAGGTGTCCGCCGCGTTGGGGAACTTGGCCGCTAACTCCATATCGAGGGGGATGGGTTTCGCCTTGTTC